>Ga0315547_1000206_pt1 | contig 65255 bp, 72 predicted proteins | sample SalMarSW160240MG_2_FD_202542 | JGI IMG/M metagenome (GOLD analysis project Ga0315547, IMG submission 202542) | Salt marsh sediment microbial communities from the Plum Island Ecosystem LTER, Massachusetts, United States - Salt Marsh Sediment SW1601-240 ...
AAAGAAGGGGGAGATAAAAAACGTTCTAATTTCTGACTCTGATTCTATTTTACCGAACCAAACCCTTTTGTCAAGCGCTTGCGGTGAAAAAAGAATATTATGACAAGCAGTAAAGCCAAAAAATGGACTGCTAAGATTTTTTTGCTATCTAATATATCAATATTTATTATGCCGGCTTGAAGTTTATCTGCATCTAAAGAAAAAGCATTTGGCTCAACAGGATTTGTTTTGGAATCAACTTCTTCTTTATCAGAAAACCCATCATTATCAGTATCATATCTTAAAGGATTAGTTCCGAAAACAAATAATTCTTCTTCATCAGTCAGTCCGTCATTATCATCATCCTCATCTTTATTATCTCCGATATTATCTCTATCTGAATCCTGCCATTCGCTTGAATCCAAAGGAAAAACGTCATCTTTGTCATAAACCTCATCCTGGTCAGTATCAGGGTTAAAGGGGTCTGTGTTAATAATTTTCTCTTCCTCGTCAAAAAGCCCATCGTTATCATCATCAATATCAGCATTATTCCCAACTCCATCGCCATCATTATCTTTGGTTTCAGATGAGTCAAGAGGAAAAACATCCTCTTTATCCCCAACCCCATCTCCATCTGTATCTTTATTTAATGGACTTGTGCCCGAAACCTTTTCCTCTTCATCAGAAATGCCGTCATCGTCATCGTCTAAGTCCTTGGTATTGCCTATTCTGTCTCCATCAGTATCTAAATCAATAAAATAATCTTTATGAACCGCAATATCATTGCTTTGATTATCATCCCGGGGATTAGCTCCAACAATTTCAGCTTTAATATCATAAGTTCCCGGCTCAACAACCCAATCAATAAATACGTCGTCATAAGTATTAACTTTAACAGAAATTGGCTGGGGATCAGCCGTGTCTTGGCCATTGTTTGTAAAAATGACAAATCCGTAAACATCAACGTCGCCCAAATTGAAAACCCTAACAAAAATCCTAACCTTATCCTTTTCTATTGGCTCTGCTTTAGAAAAAGTAATATCAGAAACTGAAATAGACAAATCTACTTCAGCAGATGAATTTTCAGCAAAAAACAAAAGAACGGAAACTATAATCAACAGTAAAAAACTCTGAAAAAATCTATTCATATTTCTTATACTCATTATACCAAAAAAGATGGAAAACTAAACCGAGTTTAGTTCTTCAAAGACCCTAAAATAAAAAGGCCTGATAAAGAATTTAATCCTCATCAGACCTTACCACCGCTAATTGCTCGTTTTGCAAAAAACATTCCAGACTTAAATAATCAAACAAATTTGTTCTTCATTTTTCCTCCCTTCTTTCGAAATAACCCAAATTACAAAACGATGATACTAAAGATCTACTTTAAGTATAAAAAAAGCACAGACCTTTGTCAAGGAAAAATTTCTTATTCAAAACCAAGCCTGTCATTAATCCAAGAACAATATTCGCAATTGCTGTGTTCTTTAGGAATTGGACCTTTAAGAAAATCAACTGCGTTTTCAAAAGTTTTTTTCGCTCTTTCTAAATCCGTGCTAATTCTAACCGGCTTAATATTGAATTTAACTATTCCGTCTTGTTTTACTTCTTCTGGATAATAATAAATTAGATAAGCAAAGTCTTTAACCTTGTAGCCATTTTCGTTTAAAAGCAATGCGTAAGTATCAATCTGTGTTTGATAATATCTTTCAGAATCGCCTTCTTTGGGAGGAAATCCCCTTGTTTTGTAATCAATAGGGATATAATAATTATCGCTTAATAAGCAATCATCCAAAGCGCCGAACAAAACAGCGTCTCGCTCTTTATCATAATATTCCAAACCTGTTCTCCAATCCCTCCATTTATTCAGAAGCTCAAGATCCGACACTAACTGCCCTTCCACCTGGCTATCAATCTCTTCAGGCAAAGAACCGCGAAACTTATCAAAGTATTTTTTAATAACTAAATCCATTCCGTTGGGCAGTGACGGAAAAATTCCTCTGGGCCTGTGAACGTTTTCATTATAATGAAGCCAGAAACAACGAGGACATTCTTTAAATAAATTTAAACCAGTTGTTGGTGAAATCCTAAACATTTTTAATATATCTCATAGGTTATTACAACTGAAACAGAGATTTTATTTTCTCCGGTCTGGATATCAGGAACTTCACCGCCTCCCATTCCTTTTTCCATATAAATTCCGCTGTCATAGTAAGGAACATAGAAGTTTTCATTAAAACTGACTATTTTTCCTAACTTAACGCCAAGCTGAGAAGTTAATTCTCCTGCTTTTACTTTAGCTGCTGCAATTGCCTGCTCTCTTGCTTGTTTCTTTAACTCATCTTGATTATCAATGGTTAATTGCAAATCGCTTATTTCATTGGCGCCGGAACTTGTAGCTTTTTCAATAATTGTTCCTATCTTTCCTAAGTCCCTAATCTTTACTTGAAGGTCTTGAACAACTTCATATCCAACAAGAGTTCTTTTACCGTAAGTTCCTTCAGAGTATTCGTAACGAGGGCTGATATTGAAAGAAGTTGTTTTTAGATCTTTATCTTCAATCCCCTGCTCTTTTACTGCTTTAATTACATTGTTCATTGCTGCGCTGTTTTCATCCATTGCATCAGCAACTGTTTTTGCCTGCTTAAGAACTGTAAAAGTTATAACAGCCAGGTCCGGCTTAGCATAAACTTCTCCTGTTTCTGAAACTATAATAGAGTTTCTCATTCTGACATTCTGGCTGATATATCTTCCTTGTTTTATCTTATTCACAACATCAACTGCTGTTGAAAGAATAAGAACAATAAAAAAGATAACTAATACGCTTGATAAAGCAAGAAATATCTTCTTCTTGCCTTTTATATGATTGCGAAAATCTTCTTGTTTCATATTTTATGTGATTAACCCCGTTAAATACTGCTTGCCCCGGTGAAATTGCCTTCGGCACTATTTCACTGGGCGAGCAGTAATTTCACCAAAGGTGAAATTATTTAACTGGGGTAAATTTATTATGCTTCTATTTTAATCTTTTTAACGAATCAATGCAAACTCTTGTGGTTGATATCGGATATCAACCATCTGGTTGATATCCGATATCAACCACACCTTTAATAAAAAAATGAGCCCAATAGCAGAAGCTATTGGGCTTTTTGGCAGGACAAATTGAAATGAAATGAATTTATCCTGGGCATTTCTATTTTTATTTTAACAAAAAACTTATCAACAAGTCAAGTGAAATAATCCAATAAGATTAGCTTCTTCTCCTTGCCAGTCTAAAACTTCTGTTTTTGAACCCAGAGAGCGAACTTCTACATCATTATTATATGTCTTGTTATCAATAGTTATGGAGCTAAAATGATATTCTTCAATCATTCTAATTTTTTAAATGCCTTGTCTAATTCTTTTTCAACTGCTTTTTTTGAATCTTGTTCAGGAAGAACCAAAATTCCCAATTTCTTTTTATTAGTCCAAAAAACTGAAGAAGCGCCGTCATTAGTTATCCAATCAAGATCATCAATCTCATCCATATCTCCAAATGTTGCCAATTCTAAGCCGGTCTTAGCTGTTTCTGCCTCATCAGAATTATCATAAATTAATCTCAACAAATAACTCTTCTTGGATATTTCGCATTTATGACCTTCAATAGGCCTTACTCCTCCAGCTATTTCAAACTTTTTCAAAGCAAGGGGCGTAAGAGGATCGCATGTCTTGCCAAAAATCTTAAAGCCAAAAATAATGCCTAAAACAATAACTGCTAAAACAGCTAAACCAAGCACAATAGGAACTACAATTTTTATTACTTTGCCTTTCATCATAAGCATATAGGCCACCAATTACAAGGTTTTTCTTCAACCAGAATTGTTTCCGAAACTTCTGATTCCTGATAAGCCTTTGGCGCCTCGTCTAAAAACCCTATATCATATTTTTGATATTTCTTTTCTGTAGTAAAGAAAACCAAGGCTTGAACATCTAAATATCCAGTTTGTTTCGGAATAACTTTTGAATAAACAATCAGTTTAGATCCAGGAGGCATAACAATAAATTTACAATTTATCAGTTTAGTTTTAAAACTGCCGATTAAAGAAGAAAGGCCTCCCTCCCATTTAAAACTCATAGTATATTTCTTTTCTTCAAGATCAAATGCTTCAGGATAAAGAATTCCAGCTGTTAAAGCCAAATTATATCTTGAATCATTTTCAATCTCTAATCTAACTTCAACTTCATCACCTTCGCTGACTTTTGGAATCTTGCCGGCTGTATTTCCTTGAACTTCCAATTTAACATCAAGTTTAGCGTCCTTAATAACGACTTGAGCTATGCCTCCTTCAATCATTTCATAAGCTTCAACAAACTCTTCTTTATAATTGGTCTGGTCTTCATAAATCTTCTCAACTAGCTCTTGATTCTTGATTTCTTGGAATTTTTCTGATGTCCAATATTCATATTTCTCCTCTTCTTCTTCCTGTTCTCCGCCATTTTCAAGAGTTTTATTTATAAAAATTTCTATAACTCTTTGCAATTCTGAAAAAGAAGGTTTTTCATCGCCAAAAATCTGAATGAGAATAGCATAATCTCTGACAACTACAAATATAATTCCGCCATCCAAATAATTTCTCCCTGAATAAACTTTAAATCTAATAGCTGTGGTTTGGTATCCTGCTACAGAAATTTTTTGAGAGCTTTCCCAATCAACCTTATCAAACAATGAAGCATACTCTGCTTTAAGAACGGGGATAAATTCTTTTCCCATTTGTTTTGCTATTTCTGTACTTCTTAGCCGCCAGAAAAAAACATCAATTTCTTTTTCTTCGCTTTCATAATAAGCTGAAAAACCTTCAGCAATCTCATCGTCAGACGGTTCTTCTTCAACCAATGTTAAAGAAAGACCTTCTAAGCTTGAAGGGAAAACATCTTCTGATAAAGTAGCGGCTAAAACCCCGGCAGCAAGCGCTGCTATCCCAAAACTAAATAAAACAAACAATTTTGATTTAGAAATCATATTGTTTAATTATACAATTTATTTAATAAACCAGCTAACCTGTTCTGTGGAAAACTAAAGGTGTGGTTGATATCGGATATCAACCAGCTGTTGGTTGATATCCGATATCAACCACAATACTACAACTAAAAAAACTTGATTTTGTTTTATTAAATGGTATAGTATTAACTATGAAACCCGTTACTATTTTCATCATTTTTATTATTGCTGTTGTAACTTATTCTATTTTTAACCAATATTTAAAAAAGGAAAATATCCCTGATGGTCTTGAGTTGCAAGAAAATAATCCGCTGACAGCAGCCGTTTCAAAACCAATACAACCAAATAATCCAAAGATAGATAATCCAAAGATAGAAAAAGAAGAAACTACAGAAGAAACAACAATACAAGAAACAACAGATATTTCTCCCTATTATGGAAAAGTGAAACTTTCTACTATTCAGGCTGAAACCCGTTACCATCCTTGTTTAATAACATTAAGTGTTAAAGTTTATTCAGGAGAAAAAATTAATATTACCGGTTGGAAAATTAAAGCGCGCCAAGGAGAAATCACTATTCCTCAAGGCATAGAAAAATATCAATCCTATATAACTCCCAGCGATATTATTATCAAAGAATATACTAAGATATATTTGATAAATGATTCAAATCCCTTGGGAAGAGATAAAAATTTTCAGCTTAATAAATGCTTTGGCTATATTAAGAATTACCACAGCTTTTATCCCTCTTTCTACACCTCCTGCCCAAAGCCAAAATTAGAAGATATTTCCCATCTCAATCCATATTGCCAGGAATATATTCTTCGCTTATCAAGCTGTGAAATCCCAAACTATTCTAATAATATAAAAATAGCTACTGATTCAAAATGCGTTTCTTTTCTTAACAATACTTTTAATTACAGCAGCTGCTTTAAAGAACATTCCCAAGACGAAGACTTCTTAAAGAATTACTGGTATATCTATGTAGGCACTGATATTGTGGAACCCCTGCATGACACTATTTATCTATACGACTCCAACGGCTTTCTGGTAGATAAATATATGTATTAAAAAAAAGCCTCAAATTCAATGAGGCTTTTAACTACTCCAACGTTTCGTAAACAAGATCTGCAACTCTTTCTGTTGCCCTGCCAATTATCTTTTTCATCCATCGGATTGCTCTTCATCAGTTAAATAAAGAACTTCTATATAAAAATAGTGTGGGCTATCTTCTATATAGGCGCCATGTATCCTCCCAAAATTAACAGAGAGAATTTTAGGTTTTTTTTCTTCGAGCCATTTATCAAATTGCTTTAATGTTTCTTTTTTTACTTCTTTCCAATTCCAAACACCTTCTTCGCCTTCGCCAAAACTAACTATCTGATGACGAGTCCACTTGGCATCAACTTTAAATATTTTTATATCAGATACCATCTCTTTCTCCTTTCTGAATTGCAAAATGTGCTTATCCTAACTTATTGTATAATATCACAATCATTTAATTTTATCAAACTTTATTCAAAAACCAAGTTTTTCTTTATTTTTTTGGCAAGAGAAAAATCTTTTAAAACTTTGGGCTTATGTTGAAAAACATCAAAACCTTTTTCTTTGTATCGTGGAATTAAATACCAGTGGACATGTTTTGCCTCGTCCATATAAAATAAATAAACTTTTTTAACTTTTAAAGTTTTAAGCAAAGCGTTTCTTACAGCAAACACAGTATCCATTAAATAATCATAATCCCTGTCTGGAAGCAATTTTAAATCAGTAACCCCTTTTTTAAATACAACAACTGTATGCCCTTTTGTGACAGCATACTTTGCCAAACAAACATACAATTTTTCATCGTCATAAATAATCGATTTTGAAGACGGTTTTATAAATCTGCTCATATTTTAATAATAACAAATTAAAAGGAAAATAAAAAGAGAGCTATTAACCCTAAAATCCGATAAATTCGCGGACTATGGTGATGGGGATAGCGGTTACTTTTCCTTCAGAGTCAATTGTGTTTAGCCCTAACAATTCTCCATTAATATTAAATAAAGCACTCCCTTTGAGAGTGCTTTTTTCAAAGATATTAGTTCTGATATAATCTCTGGTAAAAAACTTAATAATTCCTTCATTAACCATTTTCAAACGATCTGTCTTAATAAATATCATCCCAGATAGGAAAACCCTTTGTCCTAATTTTATTTTATCAAAATCAGCAAACCCAACCGTAACTAAATCTTGCTCTTCAATCTTTACTAAAGCTAAATTGTTTTCTACATCTCTTTTCAGAATCTGCCAATTAGGGGTTTTACCATCAACAAAAAAAATAAAATCCCCTCCTCGGGGAACAAGTTCGGCTAAAGTAACTATTAAACCATCAGAAGTCACAACTAAACCTGAGCCGGTAATAATTTTTCCTGTTTTTGTTTCAGTTCTAATTCCAACTATTGATTTCTCTATTCTTCCAACAGCATCCTGAAGAGCGGTATTTTCCTGAATTGTTATTTCTTTTGTCTCGTTAATAGAAGCTGGAATATTAGCAAGCTGGTATTTATAAAAAAGAGGCTTTTCTACAAAATAGGGCCAGAGAATCTGGTTAGCAAAAATCCCGCCAGCAATCCCAAAAACAAAAACAATAACAATTTTAAAAACATTCTTAAACATATGCTAAATCAGCTGAGTTTCTGATAATGATTTTTTCATCTTCTGCGTCAACTACAAGTTCTTCTCCTTCGTTAACCAAACCAGTTACGATTTTCAAAGCCAAAGGATCAAGCACTTTTCGTTGAATCACTCTTTTCAGAGGCCTTGCTCCTAAATTTGGATCAAAGCCCTGTTCAGCTAAAAGTTGCTTTGCTTTTTCTGAAACTTTGATTCTAATTTTTTTATTTGCCAAACGAGCAGCAACCTTGTTCAACTCAAGATCAACTATCTTTTTAATCTCTGGCTTGCCAAGATAATTAAAAATAGTAATTTCATCAATTCTGTTCAAAAACTCCGGCTTAAAACTCTCTTTAAGAGACGTTCTAACCTTGTTTTTTAAGGACTGTTTTTCTGTTTTTTCTTTTTCTCCCAAAAAGCCAAGAGAACCCATTTTGGCAATATATTCAGAGCCGATATTTGAAGTCATAATCAAAATAGAGTTTTTAAAAGAAGCCGTTCTGCCTTTAGCATCAGTTAAGCGGCCGTCTTCTAAAATTTGAAGCAGGATATTAAAAACCTCAGGATGGGCTTTCTCAATCTCATCAAATAAAATCACGCTGTATGGCCTTCTCCTTATTTTATCGGTTAATTGGCCTCCCTCTTCATAACCAACATAACCAGGAGGAGAACCAATCATTTTAGAAACAGTATGCTTTTCCATATACTCTGACATATCTAATCTAACCAAGGCATTTTCATCATTGAACAAAAATCCTGCTAAAGCGCGGGCAGTCTCGGTTTTACCTACTCCGGTTGGGCCTAAAAACATAAAAGAACCAAGAGGCCTGTTTTCTTCAGAAATCCCTGCTCTTGAGCGCCGGATAGCATTAGAAACAGCTAAAATTGCCTCTTTTTGGCCAATAACGCGCTGGGAAACAATCTCTTCCATTCTCTCAAGCTTCTTCGCCTCTGCTTCAATTAATCTGGTCAAAGGAATCCCTGTCCATTTAGAAACAACTTTGGCTACATCCTCTTCTCCAATTTCTTCTTTAAGAATCTGATTCTTTTTTTGAACCCTGACTAATTCTTTTTCTGTTTTATTTACTTCTTTCAAAAGCTCTGGAATCTTGCCGTATTTAATCTCAGCCGCTTTTTGCAGATTTGATTCTCTTTGAGCAATTTCTGATTGAAAAGTTAAAGCATCAATTTCTTTTTTCAGACCCCTGATTTTTTGAATTAATTCTTTCTCTGATTTCCATTTTAATTCAAAAGCCCTTGCCTTTTCTGTTAAATCAGCCAAAGAACGATTAATAGCTTTTAATCTACTGTTATCTTTTTCTTTTTTGATTGCTTCTTTTTCAATCTCCAGTTTCTGAATCTCTTTTCTTAGTTCATCAAGATAACTTGGCTCTGATTCAATTTCCAATCTTAGAGCTGACATTGCTTCATCCATTAAATCAACTGCTTTATCGGGCAGAAAGCGGTCAGAAATATAGCGGGAAGCAAGTTCAGCTGCCGCTATTAAAGCAGAGTCCTTTATTCTTAAGCCGTGATGAACTTCATATTTTTCTTTAATTCCTCTTAAAATAGCAATGGTGTCTTCAATCGAGGACTCCTGAACATAAATTGGCTGAAATCTTCTTTCCAAAGCCGCATCCCGTTCAATATATTTTTGATATTCTTTTAAAGTAGTGGCTCCGATTGCCTTTAACTCGCCTCTGGCTAAAGCTGGTTTTAAAAGATTTGAAGCATCAATTGCTCCTTCAGCAGCTCCAGCTCCAACTAAAGTATGGAGCTCATCAATAAAAATAATATATTTGCCAGCTGCCTGATTAATTTCTTTAATCAAAGCCCTTACTCTATTTTCAAACTCTCCGCGATATTTTGTTCCAGCAATCAAAGCGCCCAAGTCCAAAGCAATGATTTCTTTTTCATTTAAACTCTCGGGGATCTGGCCTTTAACAATCTTCTGAGCTAATCCTTCAACAATAGCTGTCTTCCCAACCCCTGCCTCTCCAATTAAGACCGGGTTGTTTTTTGTTCTTCGGGAAAGAACCTGCATTAAGCGCCGAATCTCATTTTCCCTGCCAATCACCGGATCAAGTTTTCCCTGTTTAGCCAAATCAGTTAAATTTCTGGCGTATTTTTCAATAACCTGGTATTTTGTTTCCGGCTCTGGGTCAGTAATTCTGGCTCCTCCGCGAATCTGAGATAAGGTCTTTAACACAGTATTATAATCTATTTTACCAACCTCTAAAGCAGCTGCTCCTCCCTCTGACTTCATGAAAACAGCCTTATCAAAAATCTCTTTGGCTCTGGTTTCAGAATCAAGCAGGGCTAAAAGCAAATGTTCCACTGAAATGAATTCATCTCCCATTTTCATTGCTTCCTGCCTGGCTCTTTGCAAAACCTTAGCCATATCTTGAGTTAAGTAAAACTGACCAAAGGATTTTGGAGTAGCAATAATTGGAAGTGTATTTAAAGCGCCCTTGGCTCTTTTTTTCAAATTCTCTATATCAGTTCCTAACTTTCCCAGCAAAGTCAAAACAACGCTTTCTTCCTGAGAAAGCAGGGCTAAAAGCAAATGCAGAGCATCAATCTGCTGTTGATTTCTTTCCTGGGCAAACGACTGCGCCCTTACTATTGCCTCTTGAGCTTTATGAGTAAAATTACCTCCGTTCATATATTCTTTTCTATCATAAATTTTCAAAAAAATCAAGCCCATCACTACCAAAATTTGGTGTGAGGGCAAGAAAAATAAAAAAGCTCCGAAAGAGGGATGCGCCTTCGGGGCTGTTGTTTGAGGTTTTGATTTATTCACTCCTCTCGTCTAAAATAACTTCAACTTCTATTTTTTGTTCATCTCTCAAAATCTTCAAAATTACTTCATCGCCGGGATTATATTTCATAATAATTTTCGCCAAACTGTTCTCAAAAGTAATCCTCTCATTATTAAACTCCAAAACAATATCTCCTTGTTCCAAGCCGGCTTTATCAGCAGATGAACCCGGCCAAATAGCTGGATTGCCTGGTCCCCCGTCAATAATCAAAGCTCCATAATCTATTGTCAAATCATATTCTTGTTTAATCTCTTCATTTATTAAAACGTAACGGATTCCTAAGAATGGATAAACAATCTTGCCTATGGTCTTAACCTGTTCAATGTCTTTCTTGGCTTTATTAATCGGAATAGCAAAACCAATGCTTTGAGCATCTACAGCCATTGCTGTATTTATTCCAATTACCTCTCCTTTTAAATTTAAAAGAGGTCCGCCTGAATTTCCTTTGTTAATTGCCGCATCTGTCTGAATAACATCTTCCAGGGTTTCAACAAAACTGCCCCCTGAAGCTGTGATTTTCCTTCCTAACCCAGAAATTACTCCTGCTGAAACAGTATTTCTGAACTCTGCTAAAGCATTGCCAATAGCAATTACTGCCTGGCCAATCTCTAAATTATCTGAATTCCCAAGTTTTAATACTGGAAAGAAAGTATTGTTCTCCTGTTCAATTTTCAGCACAGCTAAATCTTCAACAGGATCTATAGCTAAAACCTTTGCTGGAAATTTTCGGCCATCATTAGTAAAGACGGTATAATCAGCTTCTTCATTTAAAACCACGTGCTTGTTAGTTAAAATTAGTCCGTCTTCAGAAACAATAAATCCTGTCCCGCCCCCAATTTCTTTTTTTTCTGTTCCTTTTTGGCGATATTTGGATTCAATTCCAAAAGGACCTACTTCTAAATATTTCTCAATAATAGGAACATCTTTTGAAATAACAATGCTTACTACGGCTGGTGAAGATTCTTTAACAGTCCTTATTATTGCTGCTTCTTGCAAATTTTGAGATTGATAACTTTCCCCTTCTTCGCTTTCTTTAATTTCTGGAAAAGGTTTAAGATTTGTCTCTACTGAATAATTATTAAACTGAGAATAAAAGAAAACGCTAGTAAGAGCTCCGGCTAAAAATCCAAAAATAATAGAAAGAAAAATTGCGGAAGCAATAATTCCAATATTACTCTTATTCTTTTTTTTCAAAACCTTTTTAAGTTTTCCTGAAAAATTAAATTTTGGCATTTCATATAAATCCATATATTTTCATTATAACTATTTCTTATTTTTTTTCAAATAATGGTTGAATTTGTATTTGAAAATATCTGATTTTACCGGACCGATTAAAATCATATGGCCTTCGCAAAAAAGGTATTTGGAATATATTTTCAGCCAGCCCTCTTTTTTGAACCTGCGGTCAGAAACATAAAGCTTGTCTGATTTTAAAATACCATACTTTCCTAACTTACCTGCCCTTCTGGCTAAATCATGATCTTCAGCTAATTTAATATCCTGGTCAAAGCCCTTAAGTTTTTTAAAAAGCTTTGCCTTTATTAAAATACCCATTGCTGCATGAGGCAGAATTTTTTCAAAAAAGAAAATAGGAAGATTATAAAAAAAAGTGAAAAAAAAGCTTGATAATTTATTTTTTTCAGAAGGCAGTAAAAAAAAGGTGGCTATTTTAAGTTTTCTTTTTCTAAATTCTTTTAAAACTTTTCCAAAAATCTTGTCTGGCAAAATAACATCAGCGTCTAAAAACAAAAATATATTGCCCTTGGCAATCTTTGCTCCTTCATTTCTTCCTTTTGCCGGCAGACCGCCTGAAACAATCTTACAGCCATATTTTTTAGCAACTTCTAAAGTCCTATCTTTAGAACCAGCATCAGCAACAATAATCTCGTAATCTTTAAAATCCTGTTTTTTGATTGATTCTAATAATAAAGAAAGATATTTTTCTTCGTTTAAGGTTGGAATGATAATAGATAGTTGAGGGTCTTGACAAGACATCTTGGTTTTGCTAAAATAAAATAGTAAAGGATTGCTCTTTTTTTAGAAATTGTCAGGGAGGTAAAATAGCTTTTCATCACCCTCCTCCGAAGCCAGATTCCGTTTTATCGCGAATCTGGCTTTTTTATTTTCCAAAAAGTTTTTTTGCCTGGTCCCAGATTTCTGGCTTGTTATGCTTTATCTTCAACCAATACCACCATTCAGTTCCCCATAAATAAAACTCATCAAGACCTGTTTTTTCAGCAAACTTAATGTTTTTCTGAAATCTTTCTAAGTCCATGCTTTTTTTCTGTTCTTCTAGGGACGAACTGTAAAGCAGTTCCGGCCCCCATGGTTCAGCTTGAAGCTCAATACAAATTACTTTTTTATTAAAAATCTTCTCAATAATTTGAGCTCTTCTACGATAAAAAGTTGGCGTAAAGATATGAGTGAAATAAATTTTAAATTCTTTAGACCAAATCCTCCTATAAAGTGTTGTCCCGACTATATCTCCTGCTTTTGCTGCCCGAGTCCAGAATGAAAACTCTCCGCTCTCGGAAATTATTATTGGTCTTTTTTGAGAATCTAATGACTTTACTAAATCAATTTCTCTTTTTAACAATTCTTTGTCAAATGACGGACATTTCCCAAAAGAGAAAAACGGTTCATTTTCTACCTGCCAGTATTTAATTGCTTTTGTGTCTCGGTATTGCAAAACAATCTTCTCAATTAACTTTAATACTCTTTCCTGCTGTTCTTGTTTATTCAAATTCTCTGCCCATCTGGGAATATGACACTCTGGCCAGCGAGGAGTTTTCATGCCAATTACTAAAATAATTTCTGCTCCTCTTTTTTCTGCCTCTCTAATTTGCCAATTCAGATCATCAAAATAATAATTCCCCTCCTCTCCTTCAATGAAATCCCAATGAACAGCTATTTTAATATTCTTAGCGCCTAAATCATCTAATATAGCTAAATAGGTCTCTCTCCAATCCAAACCTAAGCCCTCGGCATGTTTTTGAGAAAAATTAACCCCCCAAGTAATATTTTCTGCTTGTTTTGAAAAACCAATAAAAAAATAACAAATAGTAAATGAAACTATAACTAATAAAATTAATAAAATCATTTTTTTCATTTTTTTATTTTAGACCTAAAATAGTTAATCCCAATCCTATAAGGATTATAGCAAAAAACTTCTGAAGAATCACTTTTTTGGAAAGCCCTTCTTTTAAAATTAGCATTGTCAGAATAAATAAGAAAACGTATTGAACGCCCTGAAGAGCGCTAATAATAGACAAATAAGCCAATCCTGCTAAAGCAATTGCCCAGTTTTGCAGAATAAAAGCTCCTGCTCCCACGCCCTGATTAAAAAGGAAAAATGCGCTGGTTTTTTTGTTAAAGCTGGACTTTTTAGAAAAGATTTCCTTTCTGACTTCTTTAAAAAAAATAAAAAATAAAGCAATTAGAAAAGCGCTTATTCTTATCCAAATAAAGCCAGTCCAAAAAGGCAGAATTAAATAAACATATTTTGTTAAAATAAAACTTAAGGCAAAAAGAAAAGCAGTAACAGCTGAAATTTGTAAACTTTTAAAAGAAAATTTCTTTAACGGGTTCCAAGTGACAAAAACGCTTCCCAGAATAAGAAGAATAAAAGCTATTATTTCCTTAAGGCCTAAAATTTCTTTCCCTCCTGAAAACAAATAAATTAAGCCAAAAATAAATAAAGGCGTAAACCCGCCAATAGCAGGAATTATCCTGGAGGCTTCAAATTTTTCTAATCCTTCATAAACTCCTAAAATAGCGAAAACATACATTGTTCCCGCTAATAAACAAAAAAGAATCCCCAAAATTCCAGGGATTGAAAAACCAACAAAAGGAGCCAAAAGCAAAGCTAAGATTCCCAAAACCCCCACATAAAAAGCATATATCTTTGGATTTGGGGGGCCCTTTAAAAGATATTTATCTCCTAAAGAAACAAGGGCAAAAAGAAAATAAGCCGAGATAATAATTATTAACCAAGACATAATAATAAAATTTTTAATTTTTAATTTTTAAAAACTGTCTCTTTTATATTATAAGAACCTAATTTTTCTACTTCAATGAATCCATCCATCATAGCTTCAGCAAACCTTCCGCTATTCAGATAATCAAAAACCCATTCGTTGGCATATGCCGGATTTTCTTGCGGAATACCAGCCCCCAATGCTAAAAGCCATTTTCTATTAAAATCTTCCTGAGATCCAATAGAAGGAGCCATAATAATTGGAATGCCCAAGCCCGTGTAAAAAGAAAGTTCGCTTGGCTTAGTCCAGAGAAGATCGGTCTTTCTTAATTTCTGATTAAAATCTTTGAAATAATCCTCTATTTTTTCAGAAAAAACTATTTCAATATTTTTATCCAAGTTATTTCCTAATCCAAGTTTTTCAATACTCTCTAAGAAATATTTTTTAACCTTTTTTCTAATGCCGGCTGACAAAATTACTTTAATTTCTTTTTTCTTAATTTTCTCAGCCAAACTTTTAACATATTTAATTGCTATTTCCTTCTGCGCTCCAGCTCCCCCAATAGTAAACATAATTGTTAAGGGATGATCTGATTTCCTTGGCAAAGGCCCTATATGCTTATCAATTAAAACCTTATATTGTTGATAATATTCTCTTTTCGGGTCTAAGTTTAAAATCCTATGGCTTAAATCATGTTTAAGAATCTCTGCTTTTTTGGTTCCAATATTCTCACGAGGCAAAGGAAAACCAGTTAAAAAGATATTCTTTTCTTTTATGCCATAAAGTTTTAAGCGATTATTTACCCAAGAATTAGGAGCAAAATATTTTATTCTGCTTTTTGCCGGCCTCAAAGGAACCCAGCTGCGAGAAATATCAGCATCGCAAACAATGCAGAAAATATCTCCTGGATAGTTAAAAGCTTCGGCCATAAAAGCTGGGATGAAAAAAGAGGTAATTAAAGGAAGCTGTTTTTCTTTTAGCTTTGAAATCAAATCTTGGCCCCATCCTTTTCTAATTAAAGAAAAAACCTGTTTTAATCCCAAAGTTGGTTTAGATAAATCCCTTTTAGGATAAAAACCTGGAATCTTCTGGAATTTATCATAAAGAGAAAAAGCGGTCTCACCAATAAAAGGGATTCTTTTGGACCTTGAAATAAACTCATAAAACATTCTGGTGGATTCCCAGATTCTTTTATCCTTTTTTGGAATTCCCTCATAATCATTAGCATTTATAACCTTTCCGCCAAAAGCCAAATTCTTTAAAGGATAAACAGTTCTCTGATGACCATAACCCATATTAACTGTCACCACCCAAGCCCTCACACCAAAGTTTGGTGGTGAAGGGCAAGCTTTTTTATTCATTATTCCATTATAATCTAATCCCCGGAAAAAAGAAAAAGGAACTCGGTTCCTTTTTCTAAAATCGCTTTTTTACTTCTTGCTAAGTAAGATCAACTCCGAGTTTTTCTTTAATAACTAACTTAACTCTCTTGAGATCCTCTTTCATCGCTGTAAATTCATCTTGGAGTTTAGTGACTATAGCAACAAATCCATCAACGGAATTATATGTTTCATCAATTCTTACTTTTATTTTAGCTCGCTCTTCTCGTGCCTGCTTAAAGCCAACTAAAATATTGGTTTTATTCACGGCTATGCCTCTTTTTACTTCTTTAAAGTTTTCCTCAATTTTATTAAATTTCTTGTCTAAAAAATCTATTAGTTCTCCGTTCATGTTTTTAAATATTTTTTAATAAATTTTATTAATTCTGGAGCGCATTTTTTACATAAATCAAAAGATAACCATTCGTGGGAATTGGTCGTTCTAACCATTCCACTCGTTTTCTCAATCAATTTCTCTTTGCCCTTCGGCCTTAAAATCTTTTTACACTTGTCACACTTTATTATTTCCATATTTCTATTTTCCATTTTACTCCCTCAACCACACCTGTCAAATTTTTCTCAATAATTCAAAAATCTTAGTTTTTCCCGGTTTTTTAATCGCCAGGCAATAAGGCCTAAGATTAGATAAGCGATTACCAGCCAGAGCCAGTGAACATTATCAATGGTTTTTGCTGCCCAAGGTTTAGAAAAGATATCTACTACTTCCTTTAAATAAGTGAGTAAAAACCATGCTGGCCAAGATAAAATCCAGGCCAGGGATTGCCAGAACATTCCTGCTAAGCCAAAAATAAAGCCAAAAATCATAATCCAATAAATAAAAGGCAGGATTAAGACGTTAGTCAAAGGACCTGCCAAAGATACTCTGCCAAAGTTATAAATCAGAATTGGTAAAGTGAAAATATAGGCAGAAAATGTCATAGTTAGAATGCTTCTGAAGTTAAAAAACTTTGTTTCTGGAATAAATCTTAGCCATCTTTTAAACGCAGGAGACAAATAAATAATTCCCAATACTGCTAAAAAAGAAAGCTGAAAGCCAACATCATTCAATAAAAGCAAAGGATTTATAACAAGCATTATACCTGCCGCTATTACTATAGCCCGAGAACTTACAGATTTTCTTCCAATCTTCTGGCCTAAAAGAAAAAGCCCGCCCATTATTCCCGCTCTAATACCTGATGCTTGAAATCCGGTCATCGCAATAAAGAGAAAAATAATGATTATTGAGATATAGAATGCCTGACCTTTCCAAAATCCAAGACCAAGCAGAAAAGACATTAAAATAGTAGAAAGTATCAATACGTGCATTCCAGAAACTGCTGTAACGTGACGCACGCCAGCAATATTCAGTTTCTCTTTTAACTCCAAAGACATTCTGTTTTTATCACCTAAAAGCATTGCCCCTAAAATTGAACTTTGCGGAGGAGATAATAATCTATAAATACTTTGTCTTAATTTATCCTTGAAAAATAAAATTCCTGCATAACCTGCAGAAATAAAGTTTTCATATTCTCCCCTATTTAATAATTCAACTTTTGGATAATAAACTACAGAATAGATTCCATCTTTAATTAAATAATCCTTATAATTAAAATCTTCAAAAACAGGAGGGGTCTCCAACTTGCCTATGATTTTCAATTCGTCTCCGTATTTATACTCTGGATATCTTGAAACAGTAACCAGTATTTTAGACGAAACTCGGTTTCCTTTAGGAAACCGAGTTTCTATCGTCAATTTAGTATTTGTTTCTCTAACATCTGGCTCTTTAACAACTCTCCCGACCAAAGCAATCTCTTGCTCTGAATCATTATATCTTCTTAATTCTGAATTATTAAATCTTAAATCAATTACCCGATAACGCCAAATTCCTACAATCAAAAATACAAAAAGAATACAAAAATAAATTATCTTTGATTTATTCACAGATAAACTATTGACAATATATGCTGGTTTGCTATAATGATAATATCACGAAGGGGAAAAGTCTTTAAGGTTTTGTCCTTAAAGCGACACCCCTTTTTTTATTTGTAACGTTTCTTAAGTTTGTTTCTTAAATTGTTCATATAATCCATATATTTTTTGAATTTCCAGAGAAGTTGAGAATAAGCCTTTCTAATTGGATAAGTTTTAATAGTTTTTATCTTATCTCACAGGTTTCAAAAAATGGAGATATTGATTTTTGAATATTTAAAAGATATTTATCAGGATATGGCTTTATCTTTTCAAATTTTGGGTCAATGGTTTTTTCAGGCCTGAAATTCTGAAGATAATACCTCTTTGCTCCAGAAATCCATTTAACTATTTTTAAAATATCTTTTTTATCCAAAACAGTCGGCACTACGGTTGTTCTAAACTCATAGTCTACTCTATTTTCTTTTAATATTTTTATGCTTTTTTCAATATCATCAACTTTCGCTTTTAAAATTTTTGGATATTTTTCTTTTGGCAGTTTTACATCCATTGCCACGTAGTCAATTAGTTTCTCTTTAATTAATCTTTTCAGCATTTTAGGATTTGAGCCGTTTGTATCAAGCTTTACAGAAAACCCCAAGTTTTTTATTTTCTTAACAAACTGCGGTAAATCTTTTTGAATAGTTGGTTCCCCGCCACAGATTACCACTCCTTCCAATAATCCTTTTCTGTTTTCTAAAAACTCAAAAAATTCTTTTTCTGAGATTTTTGGCTGCTCTTTTATTTTCTCAGGCAAAACAAGCTCTGATGAATAACACCAAGGACAGCGAAAATTACAGCCAAGAAAAAAAACCGTGGCAGCGAGCTTGCCAGGATAATCTATCAAAGTAAGTTTTTGCAATCCTCCAATAACCATTATTCTATGCTTTTACCCGGTTAAATACTGCTTCGCAGTAATTTCGCCTAAGGCGAAATTATTTAACTGGGTTAATTTTAAATTCTTTTCTTTCTTTAAACTCCTGCTGTTTTCCAATATTCCATTGCTGCACAGGCCTTAAGTAACCGACAACTCGAGAATAAACTTCGCATGACTGTTTAATAGTGCATTTAGGACAATAAAAATGCTCCCCATTCAAATACCCGTGAGTCGGACAAATCGAAAAAGTCGGGGTTAAAGTAATATATGGCAAATGGAAGTTTTCAAAAATTTTCTTAACTAAATTTTTAGCTGTTTGAACATCAGAGATTTTCTCTCCTAAAAGTATATGTAAAACCGTGCCTCCGGTATATTTACATTGGAGTCCGTCTTGAAGTTTTAAAGCGTCAAAAATATCATCAGTATAATTAACCGGCAACTGGGAGGAGTTTGTATAATATGGCGCTTCTTTTGTGCCAGCAGTAATAATATCTGGGTATTTTTCTTTATCAATTTTTGCCTGAGGATAGGCTGTGCCCTCACCAGGTGTAGCCTCAAGATTGTATAAATTTCCCGTCTCCTCTTGATATTTTATTAATCTTTCCCGCATAAAATCTAAAATTTCAAGAGCGAATCTCCTCCCCTGTTTAGAACCAACATCTTCTCCAATAAAATTCAAAAGAGATTCATTCATTCCTATTAAACCAATAGTTGAAAAATGATTTCCAAAATAAGAATTGCGTATTTTTTTAACTGAATCTAAATAAAATTTTGAATAAGGATAAAGACCTTTTTCTATAAAATTATCCAGGGCTTTTCTTTTAATTTCCAAACTTTCTTTTGCCAAATCCATCATTTTTCCTAATTTTTCAAAAAATTCTTTTTTGGTTTTTGAAAGATAGCCAACCCGAGACATATTTATCGTCACTACGCCCACCGATCCTGTTAATGGGGCTGATCCGAATAGTCCTCCTCCTCTTTTATAAAGTTCCTTGTTTGACAATCTCAACCTGCAACACATGCTTCTATAATCCTCGGGATTCATATCTGATTTGACAAAATTCTGAAAGTAATTAACTCCATACTTTGCGGTTGCTTCCCATAAAGGATCTAAATCCGGATTATCCCAGTCAAAATCTTTAGTTATAGAAACTGTTGGAATAGGAAAAGTAAAAGGTCTTCCTCGAGCATCGCCTTCCATTAATCCTTCGTAAAAAGCTCTAATAAGCATATCCATTTCTTTCTGAAATTCTCCATAAGTTTCTTTTTGAGCCACACCTCCGATAATTACCGGCTGTTTGGCTAAAAAAGAAGGTGGTTTAATATCAAGGGTTACATTTAGAAATGGTGTTTGAAATCCAACCCTAGTCGGCACCATGCAATTATATAAAAACCCCTGCATTGCCTGCTTGACTTGAGCATAATTAAACCCATCATAACGGATAAAAGGAGCAAGAAGTGTATCAAAATTAGAAACCGCTTGCGCGCCAGCCGATTCTCCCTGAAGTGTAAAAAAGAAATTGACAAGCTGGCCCAAAGCGGTTCTGAAATGTTTTGGAGGACGGCATTCTAATTTTCCTGGCACTCCTCTAAAGCCCCGTTTTAATAAATCATAAAGATCCCAGCCACAACAATAAGTGCTAATACTCTGTAAATCATGAATATGAAAATCTTCATTAGCAGCAGCTTCTCTTATTTCTTTGGGATAAATTTTATTTAGCCAATATTTTTTAGAGATGTCTGAAATTGCATATTGGTTTAAACCCTGTAAAGAAAAAGTCATATTAGCGTTTTCATAAATTTCCCAATCAAGTTCTTTCAAATATTTATCAATTCTTTCACTAGACTCATCCACAATCAGCGCTGATTCGCGAATTCTTCTTCTTTGCTCGCGGTATAAAATATAGGCGCGGGCAGTTTCCACCAATCCCTCTAAAATTAAAACCTCCTCAACAATATCTTGAATTTGTTCAACTTGAGGAATTTCATCTTGTTTGAAACGACGATTCAAAATTTTATTTACCCTGTCTGAAAGCTTTTTTGATCTTTTGCCATCGCCTTGACCAGTTGCAGTTATGGCTTTAAAAATAGCATCAGTAATTTTGGACGGCTCAAAATCTACTATTGTCCCATCTCTTTTTTTTACCTTCATAATTTTCTTTTTGGAAAATTTTGGAAGGTGAACTTTAGTAATTTTATCTTTAAGCATAAAAAAACAAAAAACGTTATTTCATTTTACCTAATAAGAAAAGCGGGTCAAGCCCGTCAAATTGTGGATAAGTCGGTTTAATAAGCTTGTTTATACAAATTAAAACCTTGTTGAAGAAATTCCAGCATTAGATTAAAGAATTGTTTGTCTTTTGGGTCTTTTTGAATAACTTCCAAAGAGTTTAAATAATCGCCCCTCCTTTCTTTTTTAACAATAATAATCGGCCAGCCAGATTTAAAAAGTATTAAATTCATCAATAATCGCGCTGTTCTGCCATTGCCGTCAACAAAAGGATGAATCGTAGCTAAACCTAAGTGAGCTAAGCTCGCTTTTCTTAACTCATCGCCTTGAATAGAATTTAAAAAATTAATTAAAAAATTCATTAACTCTGGAACCTTGCGATAATTTGGCGGAACAAAAGTACTACCCCTGATAAAAACCGGCTGGTGACGATAGATACCAATACCGTGATTTAGTTGGGCTTTAAATTCTTCAGTAAAATCAGCAAAGACAAGTTTATGAATTTCTAAAATAATTTTCTCATCAATTGTTTTTGTTTTTTTATAAATTGACTTAATATATTGATAGGCCCTATCATAACTCTTAACTTCCAAATGGTCTTTAAGGGACTTGCCGCCAATAGTCAGGCCTTTGGTTAAAACCAAGGCCGTCTCTCCCAAGGTTAAGGTGTTTCCCTCAATAGCTGTTGAATTATGAACTTCATCTATTTCCAGTTTTTCTTCCAAGCTCTGAAGAACGGCTTTTGGCAAGGGCCGATGTTTTTCCAAGTCCTCTTTCTGTTTTTCCAAATACTCCAAATCAACGCTTTTCCAAGAGCTATAAACTTCCTCAATAAATTTCTCAAAATCTTGAATAGATTGTCCCATTATTTTTATTATATCATTATAAAAAAAATAAAAAAGGACGTTTCTGAATTCTTACAGAACCGTCCATATTTTTCGGCACAAAGTAATAAATCTATTAAACAGCAGGGAAAAGTTGACCTTCCGGGACAAGGTAAAGAACTTTTCTTATACCCTTCGCTAACTTACCCACCCTGATTAAGTTATAAACTACTTCGTGGGTTTGTTTTTTGAATAACACCTTCTTAACCCCAGCCCTCACAGTAACAATACCCCCGATACCAGCGACCCGAGCATCAACTTTTTCGTTTACGGAAAATCTATTTTCTCTTCCTTGTGTCGACATCTTTGAACTCTTTTTTTATTTGGTGGTTCAAGTCCGCAGATCTTACATCGATAAATGATTTCTATTCCATTTTCATTCTTTACTTTCATTACTATTCTCCTTATTTGTTTTTTTCAAAAAAACTAGGTTTCTAATAGTATTTACATCATATCAAGATTGACATATTTGTCAAGGGGTTGCGAGAAAATCGCTGGAGTTTAAAACCCGGTGGCAATTACTGTTACTTTTATTTCGCCTTTTTTTAGTTTTTCATCCTGGATTGCGCCGAAAATTACTTTTGCTTCTGAAGAAACCTCCTGAGTAATAATCTTAGCTGCCTCATCTATCTCAGACAAACTAATATCCTTGCCTCCAGAAACATTAAATAAAACTCCTTTTGCTCCTTTGCAGGAAACATCCAAAAGAGGAGAATTAAGCGCTTTCTTAGCTGCTTCTTTGGCCCGCTCCACGCCTCTCGCCTTTCCAATGCCAAAGAGAGCTGAACCAGAATCCTTCATAATTGCTCTAACATCGGCAAAATCAATATTGATTATTCCCGGCAAAACAATCAAATCAGAAATCCCCTGAACTGCCTGCCTTAAAGTTTCATCACAAAGCCAAAACGCATTTAAAATTGTGGTCTTTGCTTCTAAAATTGAAAGCAGTTTATCATTGGAAATACTAATTAAAGTGTCAACTTTCCCCTTAAGCATTCTCAAACTGTCCTGAGCAATTTCCAGGCGCTGGATTCCTTCAAAAGAAAAAGGCTTGGTAACTACGGCCAGAGTTAAAGCGCCTGATTTTTTGGCAATCTCAGCTACAATTGGAGCGGCTCCGGAGCAAGTCCCTCCCCCCAGACCTCCGGTGATAAAAACCATATTCGCTCCCCTGACGACCCTTTGAATTTCCTCTCTTTGTTCTTCAGCCGCCTGCCTGCCTATTTCAGGATTCATTCCTGTTCCTAATCCCTTTGTCAATTTTCTGCCAATTCTAATTTTTGTATGAGCCCTGGTTCTCTGAATATCCTGGGCATCAGCATTTACAGCAATAAGCTCAACTCCTTTAATTTTGCACTTCATCATCCGAGAAAGCGCATTTCCTCCTGAACCTCCGACTCCAATTACTTTGATTTTAGTATTCATATCTCGCGATTTAGGGTATGAAAATTTTTAATATTTTTCTTAATATATTTCTGGGCTTTGGACCTTCTTCTAAATCAAGCCCTTCCAGAATCAAACCATACAAAGTAGAAAAACTGGGCTCTGCCTGGAAATTGGGAAACCCTTGAGCAGTTCCAATCCGACAAGGTAATTTTAATTCTTTTTTGGCTATTTCTTTAATCCCGGGCAGCCTTGCTCCGCCCCCGGTTAAAACAATTCCAGCCGGAAGTCTGGCTTGACGAAAAATTTTCTTTAATTCTTTATTAACTAAATCAAAAACTTCTAAAACTCTGGCTTCAATAATATCTGTTAATTCTTTTCTTGAAAAAACAATAGGTTCTTCCCCCTCAATTTTTATCTTCTTTTCTGTTTTCTTTTCCTTTTTAGAACAAGGAATTTTACAACTCCCAAATTCCAATTTTATCTTCTCGGCAGTATCAATATCTGTTTTAAGGCAAATAGCAATATCACTGGTAATATGATCTGACCCAAAAGGAAAGACAGCCGCATGAATTAAATTTCCCTCTTCAAATACAGCCATCCCAATAGTCCCGGCCCCAATATCTAAAACGCAAACTCCCAGTTCTTTTTCTCTAAGAGTTAAGACAGCTCGAGCGCTGGCTAAGGGGTCGGGAATTAACTCGCTAATCTGAAGACCAGAATCTAAAATTGTCTGGCTGGAGTTTTTCAAATAAGGAGAGAATCCGCAAAGAATCAATGTCTCTGCCTCTAATCTCACTCCTTCCAATCCCAGCGCCTGTTTAAGCCCTCCTTCTCCATCAACAATAAACTCTTTAGGAAAAACATCAATAATTTCTCCATTTTTTGAAGGAAGAGAAATCGCCTGAGCAGCCTGCAAAACTCTTTTAATATCTTCTTCAGAGATTTTCTGGTCAGCTCGAGAAACAGAAACTAAGCCCCGAGAAGAAATACAAGATATATGTCCTCCTCCTATATTGGCATAAACGCTCTCTATTTTTTGACCGCAATCTTGTTCATTTTTCTTTACTAAAGAAGCTATAGCTGCTGCTGCCGTTGAAACATCAACCACTACTCCTTTTCTAATTCCTAAAGAAGATTCCTGGTTCTGGCTTAAAATTTCAAAGTCTCTTTCCCCAGATTTTTTGGAAACAGAAAGCAGTTTTATAGAACCTGAACCAATATCTAAAGCATTAATAATGTATTGCTTTGGCATAATATTCTTCTTTTTTTTGCATCTCTTTATGGTTGTATCCCAAAAGATGAAAAATTCCGTGAATTAAAACTCTGGCTAATTCTTTTTTAAATGTTGAATTATATGTTTTAGCATTCTTCTTAATCTCTCTAAGACAAATAACAATTTCATTTAATTCATCGCCAAAAGATAAAACATCTGTTATTTTGTTATTGTTCCGATATTTCTTATTAAGCTTTCTTATTCTTGCTTCTCCAATAAAAGCAATAGATAAATCAATCTCTTTTCTCTTCTCGCCTTTTAAAACCTTTTTGGCAACTCCTTTTAGAAATTCCTTGTCAACATTACTAATCTTACTAGTAGTTAAATTATTTATTTCAATCATAATTCTTTAATTTTGACCTTTTTGTTTAAAAATTTAGATTTTTCTTTATTTCTAATAAAAATTCCTCTATATCTTTTAGTTTATTTTTCAAAATATCATAAAGAATATCGTAATCTATTTTTTCGTAATCGTGGACTATTATGTTTCTAAATCCGACCATTTTACTAAGTTCCTCACTAAGATCTTTATCAATAATACTTTCTTCGTTTAAAACAGAAAAAATTTCGCTCATTGAACTTGGCTTCCTAAACTCTTTTAAAGAAATTACTGCTTCTCCTAAATCAATCGCTGATTGAACTGCTAAATAAAGATGCCTCTCAACAGTTCCCCGCAAGTCAATATTTTCTTCAATTTCTTTTTTTGAATATTTTTTATATCTATCTAAAATTTTTAAGTATTTCTTCGCGGAAGCTATTTTATTTTCAATAGTAGAAATTTCAGTCATAATTTATACTTTGGTTAAATTATATTTCAAAAGAGAAAAATGAAAATCAAAATATTCGTTTAATATCTTTGGTTCAACCAAAATCTTAAACGGTTTTTTTTCAAAAATTACTCTACCATTTTTGATTATATTGTATTTTAACTCCGGAGCATCAATATCATTTAAAATACAAACATCTACATTATCATTCTTTAATTCTTTAGAAATTTCAGCAATTAATTTCAATCTTAAATCAAATCTTTTTTTAAGGTCTTTTTCATTCAAATAAATGCCGAAATCATAATCGCTTAAAGGACCAATTTTGCCGTTTGCCCTTGAGCCGAAAAGATAAACCAGCTTTATTTCAGGATAAAGTTTAAAAATCTTACAAAGATTTTTTATCTTATTTAAATCTTTCATTATATTATTTAATTGTTAGACACTGGGTGTCTAACATATATCTTTAAGATAATAATTCTTTGACGATTTTGCTCACTAATCTTCCGTCTGCTCTGCCTTTGAGTTTTGGCATTAATTCTGCCATTATTTTGCCTATATCTTTCATATCTTCAGCGCCAACTTCTTTAACTGTCTCTTTGGCTAATTTTTTAACTTCTTCTTCTGAAAACTGTTCTGGCAAATACTTTTGTAAAATTTCAAGCTCTGCCTTCTCTTTTTCAGCCAAGCTCTGCCTTCCCCTTTTTTCATACTCTATAATCGCCTCTTTTCTTTTTTTAGCTTCAGAAGAAATAACATCTATTGTTTCTTCATCTGTTAATTCAACCTCTTGTTCAATTTTCTCTTTATATTTCTTTTCTTTTTCTTTACTCAAAACAGCAGCCAAAAGCATGCGCAACGTAGAACGCTTGACTTCATCTCTTTTCTTTACAGCCCTATTAAGATCGTCTTTTATTGTATTTTTTAGCATTAGTTTGTTTGCCTAATTTTTCTAATTTCTCGTACTCCATTTTCAGTTCTTCTCTTCTCAAAGCTGAACGTTTTTTCATCTGAGGACTCTTTGCCTTTTTTCTAAAACGGCTCTTTCTCGCCCGAAGTAAAATCCCGCTTTGCTTCATTCTTTTTGAAAAGCGTCTAACTAAATTCTGCGATGTTTCTCTTCCTTCTTTTTTAATTTCTAAAGCCATGATTAAAAATTACCACTTAATAAATGTATATGAATATGGTCAACCATCTGACCTGCTTTCCGACCAACATTAATTAATAATTTATATTCTGCTAAGTTTTTCTCTTTAGCAATTTTCTTAGCGCATAAAATCATTTCGCCGATTAACTCTTTATCGCCTTCTTCAAAATGGTTTACCGAATGGATATGTTTTTTAGGAATTATCAAAAGATGAATAGGCGCTTTGGGATTAATATCTTTAATAACAATAACTTTCTCGTTTTCATAAACAAAATCAGATGGCTTCTCTTTATTTATAATTTTGCAAAAAATACAGGACATGATTATTTTTTAAGTCGTTTCCTCATCTCTGATACTACTTTATCTATTTTTACTATTTCCTGTTTCCCGTTGCTCATATCCCTAATTATAATTACACCCTCCAATGCTTCTTTCTGACCAAGAATTAAAGTATATCTTGTTCTAATTTTATCAGCTCTGTTCAGCTGAGCTTTTAAAGAATCTCTGCCAAAGGATTCAGCAACCATTATTTTTGCTTTTCTAAAATCTCCTAAAAGCTTCAAGCTCTTTCTTTTTGCCAAACTGCCAAGCTGAGCTAAAAATATCTGAGTTTCTTGCTCTTTGGGAAACTTTACTTCTTGGGATTTCATCAAAGATATAATCCTCTCTATTCCCGCCGCTGCGCCGCAAGCAGGGGTCTCTTTGCCTCCTAAAAGTTTAACCAGCTTGTCATATCTGCCCCCGCCGGCCAAAGCATTATTTTCTTCAGCAAAAATCTCAAACACGGTCTTAGTATAATAATCAAGACCTCTAACTAAATAAGGATTAAGATTATATGGTATTTCAATTTCATCTAAAAATTCTAAAATTTCTTTAAAGTGAGAATGACATTCATCACAGAGATGGTCAAGCGTTTGTGGAGCTTCGGCTTTTATTGGCTGGCATTTTTCCTCTTTACAATCCAAGATTCTCAGAACATTTTCTTTTAATCGTCTCTTGCAGTTAATGCATAACGAAGATTCTCTGCTTCTAAAATAATTCGCTAAAAGCTTTTTATAATAAGGACGGCAATTGCTGTCTCCAATGCTGTTTAGTTCAATGATTAAATTCTTTAACTTTAGGTCCTGCAGGATATTATAAAAAATCTGGATAATCTGAGCGTCTATTACTGAATTTTGCTCTCCAAAAACTTCAAAACCAAACTGCCAAAACTGACGGTATCTGTCTGATTGAGGCCTTTCATAACGATAACAAGGCCCAAAATACCAAAGCTTTAATGGCTGAGGTAAATTCTGCATTCCATTTTCAATATATGCTCTGACTACAGGCGCGGTCCATTCAGGCCTCAAACCTAAAATATCGCCTCCCCTGGTTTTTAAACTGTACATTTGCTTTTTTACAATATCTGTAGCCAATCCAATACCTTTTGAAAAAAGTTCTATTTCTTCAACAACAGGAGTGTCAATTTTCCCAAATCCATAAAAATCAGCTACATTTGAAACTACATCATAAATTCTTTGATAATATTTCTGCTCTTCCGGCAAAATATCATGCATTCCTTTTGGTCTTTGAAATTTTGGTTTCTTCATAACCATCAACGAATAACGAATTAAATTACGAATTTACGAATTCGTAAATTCGCTGATTATTTAATATATTGGTACCTCAAACTTGACCGCATCAGAAAATGGCCAAGCCCTGAAAATCACCCGACCAATTATATTCTCTTCTGGCAAAACCCCGAATCTTCTTGAGTCAAAAGAAAAAGACCTATTATCGCCTAAAACAAAATATTCATCTTCAGACAAGGTAATCTGAATGTTTCCACTGGTTAATAAATCAGCAAGATAATTTGATTCGTCTAAAATTTGCGGCTCGCCTTTAGTATAAATTATTACTTTGCCATCTTTAATTTCTATTGTCTCTCCGGGCAAGCCGATAATTCTTTTAATAAAACGTTGGGAAGTATTTTGAGGCGGTTTAAAAACTATTACCTCTCCTCTTTGAGGCGTTTTAAAGCGATAAGTAATTTCATCAATAATCAAATAATCACCGTTTTCAAAATTCGGGTCCATTGACTGACCCCTGACAAAAAACGGCTGGAATAAAAAGTATCTTATTGGCACCACAATCACAGCGGCAATAATAACTATTTTGACCACTTCCCAAATGAAAGCAAGAAACTTCTTCATGATTTTTTTATTATAGCAAAAAAATTTTATTTATGCAATCCATCACTACCAATTTCATTGGCGTAAGGATAAACAAAAAAAGGGCTGAGTGTTTTCAACCCTTTACAAAGGTCTATTATTTTAATCTTTAGGAACTATTTCAAGACCACCGCCTTCAATTTGTATTTTTTCCGGATCTTTTGGTTTTTCTACAATTAATGCAGATATTTCTTCAACCAATTCGGAAATCCGAGAAAGTACTACTTTGGTAATTTTTTGAGTTGAGGAAATAAACTCTTCAATTTTCTTATCCTGCTCAGTTACTTTATTGACAAGTCCCTCCAAGCGAGTAGAAATCAATTCTGTCTTCTCGTTAATTGCTTTCATTACTTCTTGGGTTGCCTCTATCTTCCAACTACTAATATTATTAGTAGCCTCCCTAAGATCTTTACGAACATTTTCCGGATCTAATTTATTGACTCTTTCTTTAAGCTCATCAAATTTTTTCTTTGATACCCACATAGAATCTCCTTTCATTTCGAGGGTTAGAAATTTAGAAATATTGTAAAATAACTATCTTCCTTCTATCAAAATTAACAGGTATTGTCAAATAAAAAGAGCCGAGAGGTCTCATAGACGCTCTCGGCTTCGATAACTCTCCAATATAAACCTAAATTGATTTCCGGACTACAATTAAGGCGGAGCTCTTGGGTACATCCTTAACCTCCTTTCATTAGATCAGGACAACGTATAGAATAAAGAGCTTAAAAGAGCATTTTTTAATTATACTCTTTATTAAAAACTTTTGTCAAGGTGAATTAAAAATGATACAATGAAAATAATGATTATTATTATTGGTTTAGGCAATCCCGGAGAAAAATACAAAAATACGCGGCATAATATTGGTTTTCAAGTTATTGATGAATTTGCCAGAGAAAATAATTTCCCTAAATTTAGGTTTGTTAAAAAATATAATGCTTTGATTTCAGAAAAAGAAAATATTGTCTTAGTAAAACCTCAAACTTTTATGAACGAATCTGGCAAAGCGGTTAAAGCATTGCTGAAAAATACTACGAGAACAGTTCTCGTAGTTATTCATGATGATATTGATTTGCCTTTAGGAAAAATCAGAATTTCTAAAAATAGAGGTTCAGCTGGACACAAAGGAGTTGAATCAATAATTAAAGAAATCGGCTTTAAAAATTTTACAAGATTCAGAATTGGAATCCTTCCATCACGCTACCGTGCACTAGCGCACGGCATTGAAAAATATGTTCTTCAAAAATTTGACGAGGAAGAAGAAAAAATAATAAAACAGGTAATTAAAAAAAGCTTAGCTGAATTAGCTAAGCTTTGAGCTTTAGAGCTAATAATTTCACGAGAGAAACAGTAACATTTTCCTTTTGAGATTTTCCTTCTACCTCAGCGGTGAATTTTTCTCCCACTATTGAAATACGGTTGGTCCGCTCTCGTGCTTGAACTTCTTTTGAACTCATTAAGACTAAATCGCCCGGGAAAACACTCATCCTAAATATGCTCCCTCCATATTCCACGGGCACACAAATTTTTCCTTCAAGACTAAAACGGAGTTCAGGCCATTGGGCTGCCCAAACAGTTAAAAGTTGAGCTGCCATATCGCTGAAATCAGACCCCCTAAAAATCATTTCTCCCTTAAGCACGGCGTGACCCAAACACATATCTTCTGTGACTTTAATCTTCCCTGTTATTTTTTGAGAAGTTATTAAAACTTCGTCTAAAAGAAGAAAACGGCCGCGGTGAGGAAGAATAGATCTAATTTGTTGTGAAGAGATTATCCGTTCTTTTTCTTCTGACTCTAAAAATCCGAATCCCTTATAATTCTTTCTTTGAGTTATTCTCTCTATAACCTTTTCTACTGATTTTACTATTCCTTTGCTTTTTTCTTCTCTGTCTTTTTGCTCATTCATTTCTGTATCCTTTCTTGTTAAAGTGCTGTGATTATGTATAATACTAAAAAATAATAATATTGCAACCCTTTGACAAACTCAGGGTAAACTTTTTATGAAATTAGTTATTGTTGAGAGCCCGACAAAATCTAAAACTCTTCAAGCTTTTTTAGGGCCTGATTATATAGTTAGGTCTTCTTTTGGTCATATCCGGGATTTGCCAATAGATGAACTTGGAGTAGATATTGAAAATGATTTCAAACCGAAATATATTGTGCCTTCAAAATCAAAAAAAATTATCTTGACTCTAAAAAATGAGGCTCAAAAAACAAAAACAATTATTTTAGCTACTGACGAAGACAGAGAAGGAGAAGCCATTGCCTGGCACCTATCCCAAGTTCTCGATTTAAAAAAACCTCAAAGAATTGTTTTCCATGAAATTACTAAATCAGTTATTGAACAAGCCCTGAAAAATCCCAGACAAATTGACATGAACTTAGTTAATGCTCAGCAAGCAAGAAGAATTTTAGACCGTCTTGTTGGATACAAACTTTCCCCTTTCTTGTGGAAAAAAGTAGCTCGTGGCTTATCTGCCGGAAGAGTTCAATCAGTAGCAGTAAGATTAGTAGCCACGAGAGAAAAAGAAATTGAAGATTTCAAGCCCCAAGAATATTGGACAATTGAAGCGTTGCTAAAAAAAGAAGAAGAATTTGAGGCCTCGCTTATTAAAAAAGATATTAAAACAAAAAAAGAAACAGATGAAATTCTTAAAGATTTAAATGGAGCTGAATACAAAATTGAAAAAATTGATAAAAAAGAAACAAAAAGAAATCCTTTTCCGCCTTTTACCACCAGCGCTCTACAGCAAGAATCCTGGAAAAGATTCAGATTCCCGGCAAAATTCACAATGAGCATTGCCCAAAAACTCTATGAAAAAGGACATATTACTTATCACAGAACCGATTCTGTAAATCTTTCCCAATTATCTTTGTCTTTATCTAAGAAATTTATTGAAAATAAATACGGGGAAAACTATTATAATTTTAGGGAGTATAAATCAAAGGGGAGAGCGCAGGAAGCTCACGAAGCAATCAGACCTACTTATTTAGAGAAAATACCTAGTCTTGATAAAAATCAACAACGGCTTTATGACCTTATTTGGAGAAGATTTATTGCTTCACAAATGGCTTCAGCGCTTTTTGATTCTACTTCTATAGACATTAAAGCAAATAAATACACTTTTCGAGCTTCTGGACAAATCTTGAGATTTGACGGATTCTTGAAAGTTTATCCAATGAAGTTTGAAGAAAATGATTTGCCAAAGTTAGAGAAAAACGAGCTTTTAGAATTAATAAAACTAATTCCATCCCAGCACTTTACTCAACCGCCAGCCAGATATACTGAAGCCAGTTTGATTAAGGCCTTGGAGCAAAATGGAATTGGCCGCCCCTCAACCTATGCTCTAATTTTATCAACAATTCAAAATAGAAATTATATTGAAAAAAATGAGCAAAAAAGATTCCAACCAACTGAAATTGGAACAGTGGTTAATAACATTTTAGTAAAACATTTCCCAAAAATTGTTGATATTGAATTTACAGCTAAAATGGAAAATGATTTAGATGAAATTGCTGAAAAGAAAGAAGAATGGATTAATGTGTGTAAAGATTTTTACCAGCCCTTTAATAAAAATCTTGAGAAAAAATACAAGGAAGTTGATAAAAAGGATATTACTGAAAAACCTACTAATAAAAAATGCCCTGAATGCAAATCTGATTTGCTAATACGTTTGGGCAGGTTTGGAAAATTCTATGCCTGTTCCGCTTTCCCAAAATGTAAATATACAGAATCTTTAAAAGAAAATAAGTTAAATATAAAATGTCCTAAATGCGGAAAAGGAGAATTAACTGAAAAAAGAACTAAAAAGAAAAAGATATTTTATGGCTGTAATCAATTCCCAAAATGCGATTTTGCATTGTGGGACAAACCTATAAATGAAAAATGTCCAGAATGCGGGTCTTTGTTAGTTGAAACAAAAAGGAAGCAAATCAAATGCTCCAATGAAAATTGCCAATTCAAGAAAAATATGGTAGAATGACATAAGAACCTGCCTTCGGCAGAACCTTGTTTCGCTATTGTATAAATATATAATCTTGAATTAATATGTTTAATTGGGATTACGATATAACAAAAAAATGGAAGCCTAAAACTGAAAAGCAGTGGCTTTGGTATTTGGAAAGAAAAATTAATTACGATGATTGGAAAGGACTTAAGGAAAAAATAATTAAAAAATATTTTCCTAAATTAAAAAAGCGTCTTGACCCTGGCAAGAAAAAAATGCTTAAAATTTATTTTAAAAAATAAATATGATTGAATTAACTCTTCTTCAAAAAAAAGTTCTTGATTTATTTGATAAATCTTCTTTAAAAGATAAGTTCTATTGGACAGGCGGTACTCTACTTTCGTCTTATTATTTACATCATCGTCGTTCAAACGATATTGATTTTTTTACTGATGAACCCTTTACTTATAACCAAATTATTGGCTTTATTCGAAAACTTAAAAAAGAATTGAAATTAAATCAAGTAGAAGAAAAAAAAATCTTTGATCGTCAAGAGTTCATTTTACATAATAAAGGAAAATTAAGATTAGAATTTGTTCAATACGAACATCCAAAAATAAAAGCTAGAAAAAAATGGAAAGGAATATTGATTGATTCTTTAGATGATATAGCTGCTAACAAACTTATGTCTCTTTTTGACCGCAATGATCCTAAAGATTTGTTTGATTTATACTTTCTTTTAACCAGAAAAAAATACACAATTAAAAAATTAATAAAGTTGGTTGAGAAAAAGTTTGGCGTCAGTTTCAAAAAAAGCACTGTATTAAGTGAATTTCATAAATCAACCAAAGAGTTAGCTAATTTAAAACCTTTTATCTTAGCTAAAAATCAACAAGAAAAGAAAAAAATAATAAAAGAAATCCAAAAATATTTTTCCGAACTTTCTAGTCAGTACTTGAAACGAGTATTAAAGTGAAATAATCTGCCGCGGTGCTGGAATAGGTTTACAGGCACGGCTCAAAACCGTGTGAGCTTCGGCTCATGTGGGTTCGATTCCCACCCGCGGCACAAACAAAACGCCTTATTTGAGGCATTTTTTTATTTTTTTAAAATTTTATAAATAATCAAGCCAGACAATATTCCTATAATCGCTCCGAATAAGATGTCGGTTGGCCAATGGATGCCTGCAAAAATTCTGGCTAAACAGATTAGAAAACTGGCTATAAAAAAGAAAATACCGGCTTTTTTGTTGTAAAAATAAACAATAGTAGATAGCGCGAAAAAAAATGCGGCGTGCCCTGAAGGAAAAGAGGCGGCATTATGAGTCAAAAGCAAATTAACATTGTTTTGTACAAACGGTCTCGGCCTTTGCCAAATCCAGCGAATCAATTCAACAATAACAAATCTTGCTAAAATAGCGGAAATAATTGCCTCAATAACCATTTTAAAATATTTTCTAAATCTAATTGCCAAAAACAGCAATAAAGACAAAAGCAAAATATATCCAAGATATTCAGCCAAAAATATGGCTAAAACATCCAGCCAAAACCATTTCAAAGCAAATTGATTTATTTGTTGGAATAAGAATAAATCCATACTAATTTTTTACTAAGTTTTGGAGTAAGCAGGCAACAGTTACTGGACCGACTCCGCCAGGAACTGGAGTAATATAGCTTGCTTTTTTAGAAACACTTTTGAAATCAACGTCTTCCCCAATATCAATTACTACCACTCCTTTTTTAACCATTTTTCCTTTAATAAGATTTGGTTTGCCAGCTCCAGAAATTACAATATCAGCATTTTTAATTTTATTAATATCTGAAAACTTTAAATTTCGTTTTTTTAGCCAGATAGCTACAGGTTGACCAACTAATCTTCCTTTTCCAATTAAGACAATATTTTTATTTCTTAAAGATATTTTATAGTTTTTTAAAATACGACCCACTGCGCAAACCACTGGTGAAACAATTTCAGCATCTTTTTCTTTAGGAATAAGATTTAAAATTTCTTCAGTATGTAAATTTTTCGGCAAAGGAAGCTGGACTACAATACCATTGATATCAGATTTTTGAACAATTTTTTTAATCTCTTTTTTCAATTCTGAATTGCTAATTTTTGAAGAAAACTTAAATAGCTCAAAATCAATTCCTACTTTTTCGCAGGCCTTTTTCTTCTGCCTAACAAATATCTTTGAATCCGAATCCTCTCCAACTAAAACAATGGCTAATTTTAATTTCAGCCGCTTGTTTTTTATTTCTTTCTTAAGATTTGCAAGAATTTTTTCAGATATCTTTTTTCCATCCAAAATTTTCATATTGCGAAAAAATGTAAATTTTGAGCTAGATTAATTCGGCAGAGGGAACCTTTTGCAAAGTTTCTTAACTTCCTGCCTTATTTTTGAACAAGATTTTGGATCTGTAATCACCTCATTAATCCAAGAAGCAATCTGACGCATTTCTTTTTCCTTCATTCCTCTGGTTGTAATAGCAGGGGTTCCCAAGCGAAGACCTGATGGTTTAAATGGAGGGTTTGGATCAAATGGTATGCTGTTTTTATTTACAGTAATGCCTGCTTTTTCTAATCTATCTTGAACTTCCGGCCCTAAAATTCCTTTATTTCTCAAATCAATTAAAATTAAATGATTGTCTGAACCTTTAGTAATTAAATTAAACCCATGATTTATAAGCTCTGAAGCTAATGATTTTGTATTTTTAACTATCTGCTCTCCATATTTTTTAAAATCTGGCAATGACGCCTCTTTTAAGCAAACAGCAATAGCGGCAATGTTATTCTCGTGTGGACCTCCTTGCAGACCAGGAAAAATTGCCTTATCAATTTTCTTTGGCAAATCAGGGTCTTTATCTATCCCCTTCTTAGTAATCATTATCATTCCTCCTCTTGGACCTCTTAATGTTTTATGGGTTGTAGTTGTAATAATATGAACATAAGGAACAGGGCTGGGATGAACCCCAGCAACAATCAACCCGGCTATATGGGCAATGTCAGCCGCTAAATAAGCGCCAACCGAATCGGCGATTTTAGCAAATTTCTCCCAATTAAAAATACGGGGATAAGCAGTAGCTCCAACCCAGATAAGTTTTGGCTTGTGTTTTTTAACCAGATTAGCTACTTTATTATAATCAATCCTGTTTGTTTTTTTGTCTATTCCGTATTGAACAGAATTATAATACTTAGCAGAGAAATTAACTTTCCATCCATGGGTTAAATGGCCTCCATGAGGAAGCGACATACCCATAACTGTATCTCCAGGATTTAACAAAGCAAAATAAACAGCTAAGTTAGCTGGCGAGCCAGAATAGGGCTGAACATTAGCATGAACAACGCCAAATAATTTCTTGGCTCTTTCCCTGCAAAGAGCTTCAATCTGGTCATAATATTCCAAACCAGCATAATATCTTTTGCCGGGATAGCCCTCGGCATATTTATCTGTTAAAACCGAACCCAGGGCCTCTCGCACCGCAGGCGAAGTATGGTTCTCCGAAGGAATCATTTCTAACGTCGTGGCCTGCCTTTCTTTTTCTTTCTCAATAAGTTTCGCAATTTGTGGGTCAACTTTTTTAAGCATATTATTTTTATTTGCCGCGGCGGATTATTTTTGGCTTGTCCTGACTGAAATCAATAACAGTTGAAGGAACACTATAAGGCAGATTGCCGGCGCTTAAAATTAAATCCGGCCTGATTTGCTCATCTTCAAAATATTTATAAATCTCCTCAATTTTAACAGTTGAAGGTTTGCCTGATATATTGGCTGAAGTTCCAGTCAAGGGTTTTTTAAACTTTTTAATTATTTCGTAAATTAGTTTGTATTCTGGAATACGTAAACCAATCGTTTTTTTATTCCCAGAAATCTTTTTTGAAAGCGCGAATCTCTTCTTTTTCTTTAGGGCTACTGTTATTTTGCCCGGCCAAATCTCGTCAAGAAAATTTTCCATATCTTTATCCATTAAAACGTACTTAGCAGCCATTTCTATATCTTTGACAAAAATAGAAACGGCTTTTTTCTGGTCTCTTTTCTTAATCTGGAAAACCCTTTCTACTGCCTTATCATTTGTGGCATCGGCCAACAAACCATAAACAGTATCAGTCGGACAAACCACAACCTGACCCCTTTCTAAAGATTCAATTGCTTTATTAACCGCATTTTTTGAGCCGACAGGAATAATATGAAATCTTCTATTTTTCCAAAAAAGTTTTTTAAACTTTTTAAAAGACCTTAAGAAATAAGAAACCTTTATTATATCTGCTGGGTTGCCAAAATCCAGCCAAAAATCTTGAATTTTCTGAATCTTCATCTTCTTTTCTCTGGCTAAAAGATTTATGGCATCAGTAATCTCATATTCACCTCGGGAAGATTTAGTAATCTTACTAAGCTTACTAAAAACATCGGGAGTAAATTTATAAAGTCCGGAATTGACCATATTTCCGATAAACTTTTTTGGTTTTTCAATAACTTTCTTTAAAAGTCCGTCGTCTTCAACAAGAACGCCGTATTTTTCAGGATTTTTGTGATAAATCCCGGCAACATAGCTGTATTTTCCTCCAATATTCATTGCTTTCAAATCTCTTACTGAATAAAGATTATCTCCGCAAAGATAAAGAAACTGGCTTTTCTTAACAATATCTTTTACGCATTTTAAAGGACAGGCCGTACCATACATTTTATCTTTAGGCCCTAAAATATCATACTGGCTCTTCATCCTTATTTTGTAGTGGCTTGGTCTTAAACTTTTAAGAGGAGGTTTGTATCTTTTTAAAAATTCTTCTATTAGTTCTTCTTTAAACCCAGTTACTAAAATCAAATCCCTATAACCTGCTAAAAAAAGATTGTCTAAAAGATAAGCCAAAAAAGGTCTTTTTTTGACCCTAATAAGATGTTTAGATTTTTCTTTAGTAAGATGCAGCATCCGGGTTCCCTGCCCCGCCGCTGCAATTACCACTTTTTTAATCATTTTTTAGCTAGTTTAAAGGCTTTTTTATTCAGCTCAAGATATTTTTCAGGCACAATTTTAATAATAGCTTTTTCAATTGAACTTGGTTTCAAAGGAATTAATTTTTTAAACACAGCGTAAGCTAAAAGATAGATACCGCCAACCACTTCTTTGCCTAATTCTTTCTGGCAGATTTCAGAAGCAGGGATTATTTTAGGGTTTTTTGTTATGGTTTTCAATTTTCTTAAAATCTCTTTTTCTTTAGGACTGCCAGGAAAAGAAAAAGTAAATTTATTGACTAAAAATATGGTCTTTGGATTAGCATATTGAAGCACTCTTAAACTTTCTAAAGTTTCCAAACCCAAAATTAAATCAGCTGAACCCAAAGAAACTAAGGGCGAGTAGATTTTTTTCCCAAACCTTATATGCGTTTCCACTGCCCCTCCCCGCTGAGATAATCCGTGTAATTCGGACGTCTTTACATCCAATCCTTCAATCAAAGCTGCTTCAGCTATAATCTGAAGTAAGGTTATCAACCCCTGACCTCCTATGCCTGAAATAATAATATTAAAAGTTTTATTAGACATCTTTTTTTCTTTTTAGCCGCTTAGCCCACAAAGCGCACATTCTCCGAGCAACAATAACTGAAACCTCTTTTTTGTTTAAAAATTCTTTGATTGTATTTTGAAGCTCTTTAATGTTTATAGGGTCAATAACTTTTATATTTTTAACACCACAGGCCCTGGCAATCTCATCAATCTTTATTTCCTCAGTAATCTCACCCATTCCTGTTTCTCCAACTCCCGGATTAGTCTGATGCCCAGTCATTGCTGTAATCCGATTATCCATCACAATGATTAAAGGGTTTGATTTATTAAAAACAGTATTTATTAAAGCAGGAATTCCAGCATGAAAGAAAGTTGAATCACCAATTAAAGCTATGAGTTTTTGATTGGAGCTTTTTTTAATTCCATGGGCTATGCCGATAGAAGAACCCATGCATAAAAGATAATCCTGAATATTATGAGGAGGAAAACCAGCTAACATATAACAGCCAATATCGCCTCCAAAAATTGTTCCTTTAGGAGCTGCTTTTTTTATAGCTGAAAAAACAAACCAATAAGGACAATTTGGACAGAGACGAGGAAAGCGCTTGGGAATTTCTAATTTTAAATTTTTAATTTTTAAATAATTTTTAATTTTTAATTTTTTATTTATTAGTTTACCAATTGCAGGGATAATTTTATCAACATTCAATTCTCTAGTTTCTGGCAAAACATCTTTTCCCAAAATATGAAGTTCTGGATTAACTTCCTTGGCTAAAACCTTAATTTCTTTTTCTAAAAATGGCTCCAGCTCTTCCACAATTAAAACTTTTTTAAAACTCTTGATAAAGCTTTTAATCTTCTTCTCTGGCAAAGGATAGAAAAAAGCAAGTTTCAAAACCGGAATATTCATTTTAAACTCTTTAAGAACTTCCATCACATACAAATAAGAAATCCCAGAAGTTATAATACCAAGCTTATCCGAGGCCCGCCCTCGGATATTTCCAGTTTTCTCGGCGAATTCTCTAATCTTCTCTATTTTTTCCAACAGCTCTTCTTTCATCTCCAAAACCCTTGGCGGCATTGTAACAAACCTCCTAACATCTTTAACAAATTTTCCTGCAAAGTTAGATTTCTCTATTTTACCTATTTCTACTGGCATTCTCTGATGAGCAATCCTGGTAGTTGTTCTGACTATCACTGGAATATTAAACTTTTCTGAAATCTTAAAACCTAATTTAACAAAATCCTTTGCCTCCTGGGCATCTGACGGCTCTAATATCGGGATATGGGCCAGATTAGCGTAAGCCCGGGTGTTTTGTTCTGATTGTCCAGAGCTCCAACAGGAAGGATCGTCAGCCACAATTATTACAACAGGTCCTTTAGCGCCAGTATAAACAAAAGTAAGCAAAGCATCTGAAGCAACATTCAAGCCAAAGTTTTTCATTGCTACCAAGCATTTCAATCCGGAAAAACTTGCTCCAATAGCCGCCTCCAATGCTGTTTTTTCATTGGTGGAAAACTCAAAGTATAGACCATGCTTTTTGGCTATTTTTCCAAAGATAATACCAATTTCTGAACTAGGCGTGCCAGGATAAGCTGATACAAAATCCACTCCTGCTTCCAGAGCTCCCTGCGCAATCGCCTCATTGCCTAATAATATTTTTTTCATATTCGTATTTTTAATAATATCATTTTTTACAAAATTTTACAAAAATAGAAAAGTCCTTTTGCGCATTGAGCAAAAGGACTTTGTTGTATCGTGGTTAATATCCGATGCCAACAAACTATAAAACAAAATTGATTAGTTTTCCAGGGACAAATATTGTTTTTTTGATTTTTTTGCCTTTGGTGTATTTTATTATTTTTTCTTGGATTAAAGTAAGTTCTTTTGCTTTCTTTTTAGATATACCAGCTTCAACTTCTATTTTATCTCTAACTTTACCATTTATTTGGATTACTAAAGTTATTTTCTTTTCTTTAACCAACTTTGAATCATATTTTAGCCATTTTTGCTCACAGCATAATCCTTTAAATCCTACTCCTTGCAATCGGGACCAAAGCTCCTCTGTTATATGCGGAGCAAAAGGAGATAAAAGAATTAAAAACGTTGAATAATCTTTTTTAGAAATTTCTTTCTGTTTTTCCATTTTATTTGCCAAAATCATTAGAGCCGAAACCGCTGTGTTAAATTTTAAATTCTCAATATCTTCCTCTACTTTTTTAATTGTTTTATGAATTAAACCGTCTAATTTTTTATTTTCTGTTCTCTGTTTACTGTTTTCTGTTTTTTCTTGTAATTTCCAAACTTTCTGAAGAAACCTCCCAACGCCCCTCAATCCCTTTGTATTCCAGGGAATCGTTTGCTCAAAAGGACCCATAAACATTTCATAAACTCTCATAGCATCAGCTCCGTACTCTTTGATAATTTCGTCTGGATTAATCACATTGCCCTTTGATTTAGACATCTTAACGCCTCCCTGGCCAAGAATTATTCCATGAGAAGTTCGCTTTTTGTATGGCTCTGAACCAATTATCTTTGGCACTGCTTTAATATCCCTTAAAAACTTATAAATAAACCGGGAATAAAGCAGATGCAGAGTAGTATGCTCCATTCCTCCATTATACCAATCCACTGGCATCCAATATTTGAGTTTTTTAGGGTCGGCTAACTTTCTATCGTTTTTGGGATCGCAATAGCGAAGGTAATACCAATTAGAACCAGCCCAGTTTGGCATAACGTCTGTTTCTCTTTGCCCCGGTCCTTTGCATTTAGGACATTTAGCATTAACCCATTTCTCAATTTTTGCCAAAGGCGATTGTCCTTTTTCAGTTGGCTTGTAATTATTAATCTTGGGCAACTCAACTAGTAAGTCCTTTTCTGGCACTGGATGCCAGCCGCACTTCTCACATTTTATCATTGGTATCGGCTCGCCCCAATATCTCTGTCTGGAAAAAATCCAATCTCTTAATTTATAATGAACTGCTTTTTTAGCAGAGCCTTTTCTATTGAGCCATTCGGTTATTCTTTCTTTGGCCTGTTCTGACTTCATTCCAGTAAATCTGCCGGAGTTAATTAAAATCCCCTCGCGAACAACTTTAATAATCGGTAAATTATATTTCTTGGCAAAATCAAAATCACGCTGGTCATGAGCCGGCACAGCCATTATAGCGCCGGTGCCGTATCCTGTTAAAACATACTCATTTACAAAAATAGGAATTTTCTTATTATTAACTGGATTAACAGCTTTACTATTAAGGTTTACATCTTTAATTAAAGCGTGGCCCGGAGCTAAAACCAAATAAGTGCAGCCAAATATAGTTTCTGGCCGAGTTGTAAAAACAGGAATTTCTATTTTAGAGTTTTGAACTTTAAATTTTATCTCCGCGCCCTCGCTCCTGCCGATCCACTCGCGCTGACCCGCTTTCACGCGTTCAGGATAATCAACTTTATCCAAATCCTGCAGCAATCTTTCAGCATATTCAGTAATTTTAAGCATCCACTGCTCTTTTTCTTTTTGAACAACCTTTCCTCCGCAGCGCTCGCATTTACCATCAATAACTTCTTCATTCGCTAAACCAATCTTGCAACGCAGACACCAGTTAATCGGCATTTTAGTTTTGTAAGCCAATCCCTTTTTAAATAATTGAATAAATATCCATTGGGTCCATTTATAATATGACGGGTCAGTGGTGTTTATCTCTCTGTTCCAATCAAAAGAAAGACCTAAGTTTTTTTGTTGACGTTTAAAATTAGCTGTATTTTTCCTGGTAGCATTTATTGGATGAGTTTTAGTTTTAATAGCATAGTTTTCAGTAGGTAAACCAAAAGCATCCCAACCCATAGGAAATAAAACATTAAATCCCTGCATTCTTCTTTTCCGAGCTAAAACATCTAAACCAATATAGCTTCGGCAATGGCCGACATGAAGCCCGTCTCCAGAAGGATAAGGAAACTCAACCAAAACATAATATTTCGGCTTTCTTGACTTATCAACAGCCCGAAAAAGATTCATTTCCTCCCATTGCTTCTGCCACTTTTTCTCAATTTTCTCTGGTTTATACTTTTCCATGGTTTATAAATTTTTTAGGAGTTTTTTCTTTATTCTTGAGATTTGATGATTTAAAAGATTAAGTTCGGGGATTGATGTAGCGCTGGTAATTATCTTTTTCAACTCTTGGTTTACTTTTTGAAGCTTATATTTTTTGATTATATCTTTGTATTTCTGCCAATTAATTTTTTCTTTTTTAAGCAAACTAAAAATATCAATTAGATCTTTTTTTCCTTTGTTCGTGCCTTTTCTTTCATTCAATGTAAAAGTTTTTAAGATTAGTAGAATTTCAGGAATGGGAACTAAAAATCCTTCAATAGATTGGCAATAATTTTTTATTTCCTGAACTGAAAAACCTAATTTAGAAAAATGAGGTAAATATATATCAATGTCTATTTCTTCTATTTTTACTTCATATTTCTTTAAGCGGTCGTTTTTAAAAACATCGAATTCTTTTTTAAATTTTCCCAACTCATCAAAATCTAAAATTATATCAATATCTTTTGATTTTAGAACTTTAGTATAAAGAAAAACTGCCCAGCCGCCAATTAAAATAAAACGAAACTTCTTTCTGAGTTGCTGGAGCGTTTTAAAGCTTTTTTCAGTTATTAAACCGTGATAAAACTCTGACATAATTATTTAAGAATTTTCTCTTTTAATACCTCTAAAAAATCTTTAGCATACCATTCTGGTAAATTCCATAAATCAACAAAAGTCTGACAATCCGGAGTTATCTTGCCGAATTTTTTTAACCAAGGGTCAGCCAACAAAACAGTTAAATTGAGATAACCTTTTTGAACTGGGAAGCGGTTCTTTAACTCATCAAGCTTCTCTTTTTCTAAATAAATATAAACCTTATCATAATCTGCCGGCGCTTCTTTATGTTTTTTTTGGAAAGCTGAAAAAGCGCCGAAAATCACAGACGGAGGCATTTCTCCTTCAATATCTTGAACCTTTTTAGGGACGTTTGTTTGATAAATAATGTCTTTTTTAAAATTTCTAAAAGTTGCCCACAGATACAAAAATTTTTCAGTATCTCTGATTTCGAAACCCCGTGCTCCAACCTGAAGAACTCCTGACTGACGAGGAGTTTTTAAAGCATTAAAAACAGTACTCAAAGAAAAATTGTATTTTTGAGCTATTTCTTTTTGTGTCCATTTATTTTTTTTATTTTGTATGGCTTGAAAAAGAATTTCCCGCCAAATAATTTCTTTTTTAGTCATAGTTTCGATTTTTCAATATAATAAATACCCTTATTTCTATAATATTCGAAATGAGATTAGGCGTCAAGCCCTATTTTGAACAATTCTCCAGCGTTTTGGGAGGTTATTTCAGCTACTCTTTGGAAATCTATATTCTTTATCTTAGCAATGTCTTGAGCAATATATTTGACAAAGATTGGTTCATTGCGCTCAATACCAGCCTGGGGCGGAGTCAAGTAGGGACAATCAGTTTCTATTAGAATTTTCTCAAGAAGTGTTTTCTCAATCACTTCTTTTAAATTCAGCTTGTAAATTATTCCGTTAAATCCCAGATAAAAACCCATATCTAAATATCTTTTAGCTTGTTTCCAATTTCCAGTAAAACAATGGATAACACCATTTAGTTTATAGTTTTTAGTTTTTAGTTTATAGTTAAGGATTTCTATCAAATCTTCATGAGCTTTTCGGCAATGGAATATTACTGGCAGGTTTAATTCTTTTGCTAAATCAAGCTGCTGTAAAAATACTTGTTTTTGCTTTTCTCTAAATAGTCCATAATCTTTAAAACAATCAAGTCCAATCTCGCCTATTGCAACTACTTTATCAGACCCTTCGTTTCCACTTAGGGCAAGTTTTTTGTATTTTTCTTTATCAAAATCTTCCTCATTGGCGTGAATGGGATGAAGCCCAATCGCAGCATATACGCCTTTTTCATATTTTTCAGAAATCTCCTTTGCTCTTTTGCTTGTCTCATAATTTGAACCAACATTTATCATCCAGATATCTTCAGCCAAAGAACGTTTGATAACCTTATCAAAGTCATTTTTAAATGCCTGAAAATTAAGATGGGCATGACTATCTATTAACATAATAATAAAAATAAAAGGCGGATTTTGAGGAGTAGGTGTGGGCGCGCAAATTTTGCGAAGCAAAATTTAGGGATAAACGACGAAAAATCCGCTTTTTATTTTAATCTTGGAAATAAATGTTTAGTTATTCTTTTTCTAATTTTTTCTGATGTTTCTGGCAAAAACGGCTGAAGCAATTCAGCTATATTGTCTAAAACAATTAATAAATTGGCTAAAATTTGGGGAGAATTCTCCTTTTTATCCCAAGGCCTTTCTTTTTCAATATATTTATCGCAAAAACTAATCAAATCCCAAATTGATTTTAATGCTTCATTGAATTTAAACCCTTCCAATGCCTTTTTATATCTTTTTTTGGTTTCTTGAATTGCTTTTTGGGATTTTGGATTTTGCTTGCCCGCCGAAGCTTTAGCGAAGGCGGGAGATTTGGGATTTATATTATCTGCCATTACTCTTACCCTGGCAAGCAAATTTCCGATTCCTGACGCTAAATCAGAATTATATCTTTGTTCAAATTTTTCATAAGTAAAATCGCCGTCTTCAGCAGAAGGAATTTCTCTTAAAAGAAAATATCTAACAGCGTCTGTTCCGTATTTTTCAACCAGTTCAAAAGGATCAACCACATTACCTAATGACTTAGACATCTTTTGGCCTTCAGAAGTTAAATAGCCATGAACAAAGATTATGTCTGGCAAGCTTAATTTAGCAGAAAGAAGCATCGCTATCCAATATATCCCGTGGAAACGGATGATCCCTTTTCCTATAACATGTAATTTATTGTCATTTTTCTGCCAAAATTCTTGAAATTTTTTACTATTTTCTGCATAACCCAAAGCATTGATATAATTACTTAAAGCATCAAACCAAGTCCAAGAAATCTGAGTAGGATCTCCTGGTACTGAAATCCCCCATCCTCGTCCACGTTCCGCTGAACGAGAAATACAAAAATCCTGTAATCCAGAATTTATAAAGCTTAACAATTCGTTCTTGCGAGTCTTGGGAATTATTTTAATTTTATCTTTTTCAATAAGTTTTTTTAATTCATTTTGATATTTTGAAAGTTTAAAAAAATAGTTTTCTTCTTCTACTAATTCTGGCTTTGTTTTATGCTCAGGGCAAAGACCGCTTTCAAGTTCGTTTTCTTTATAAAATTCCTCGCAACCAATACAATAAAGTCCTTTATACTTTTTTTTATAAATATCTTTTCTACAAGCCAGCCAAAGTTTCTGAGCTCCCTTAATATGTCTTTTTTCGGTTGTTCTTATAAAATCATCAAAAGATAAATTTAAAACTTTTTTCAAATCATAAAATTTCTTAGCATTTCTATCAACTAATTTCTTTGTGCTTATTCCTTCCTTTTCAGCTGCTTGAATATTTTTCAAACTATTTTCGTCTGTCCCAGTCAAAAAGAAAACTTTCTCACCTAAGAACCTATGATATCTTGCAATAACATCTGCTTGAATAATCTCCAGAGCAAAACCAAGATGGGGAGGCGAGTTGACGTATGGAACTGCTGTGGAGAGGAATAGTTTTTTCATAAAATAAATTATTTGTAATTCATTCTTAAATTGCCGAATTTTTTATTTCGTTCGTTAATATTATTAATTATTAATCTCATGGCTTTTATAGTTCTTGGATGCTTTAAACATAGGGCCATAGAATTCAATAAAGATAATAATGAACTTTTTCTGTAAACTCCAATGCACCATCTATCATTATTCCGAACACCAAAATTATCTTTATTATATCCTTTCTTTCTCGAAATTCTAGGTTTTAGACATTTAATATTAAGATTATTTAATTTTTTATAAATCTGATGCAAGATATTTTTATCATAAGAAGCTATCTGTAACCCAGCGCTATTATCTTTTCTAACGCCCATGTATCCTTCGGCATCAATATATCCAGCAAGAAATGCCATAAAATATTTATCGTTATCGTAAATCCATCTTGGAATATTATCCTTTTTATCTAAAAGAAAATCAAAAGACATATTTAAATGACAACGAATTTTAAAAGCACCTCTTTTATCCCGTTTGTTAATCCGAATATGACCGTAAGAACAGAATAGACTCTTAATTAAATCCATCTGTTCTCGTTTAGTAGAACTACATCTAACAATGATTGTCTGACTATTTTCTCTAATCAATCCCACCCAAAGATCTCCAATTCTAAATCCGATTAAATAACTCTTTTCTTCTAATGTCCCATCAAAATCATAAACCGGATAAATTCTATTTGCTTCAAATTTTGATCTAACTGGGATATCAAATTCGTGTAATCTCCACCGAATTGCTTCATCGCAACAACGATGGACTTTAGCGATTTTAAGAGTTGAGAGCTTGTCTTGAAGATACAATTTCCTTAATTCATTTTTAGAAATATTAATTCCCTTATCAATCATTATTGCTTCAGAAATGCTACGTATTGGAATTTTGAATTTACGGAATTTATCTCGAATACAACAAGAAGTACAATTATAAATCTTAGCTATCTGAGAAGAAGATAATTTTTCATGTAAATATAACCTTCTTAAATCATCTTTTAAAATAACGATTTCTTTCGGCATAAGTTATCTTGTTTAAAAATCTTAAAAAGAGGTTTAAACTTCCTTTTATTTTACCATAAATTTAATTTTTTAGCTATATTTTTAGCTTTCTTGCAAAAATAAAAAATCCGTCCGAAGACGGACTTTTCGGGAACCGCGTATAGTACCATTATTCTCGGGTTATCGCCTACTATTAGTATAGTAAATCAAGAGATATTGTCAAAAAAACTTGACAGATTTTAATGACGGGCATATCATATAATTAGCTGTTTAACTTAAATAAGAAAAGTTGTCTTTTTAACGAAAGGAAGAAAAATGGGTATTATTTATTTTTTTGGCGGGACAATAATCTGTGAACTAATTATTCTTTTTTACGCATCTATATTTGCAACTTCAGAAGAAAAAGAAAAAGCTAGAGAAATTTCGCAAAGGACTGTTTGCGATATAAAGGTGCCGCCCATTCCATTACTCACCATGCCAATTTATGAAAGCGCTGCGGCAACTGGTCCTTACTCTATTATGCCAGTAAGAATAATCGGTTGGTTCATGCTTATCTGGTATATCATTATTCCTGTTATTTGGCTAATATATAAACTACTTACAGCTCCGCCAAAGTTTCAAGAATTATGGAATTTAGGAATGAAAGCAATAGTAGGGTACTAAAAAAATATGCCTGTTCGGTAAATGAACAGGCCTTTTTTTGTTTTTTATCAGCTATCTTTATTATACCACTACTGCATTTCCATTTCTTCTTTTTTCCAGAAATTCCTTAAAGAATTCAAATAATATTCCAAACAAAGGAATAGCTAAAATTGCTCCTAATAATCCCCAGAGATTCGCTCCAACAACCAAAGAAATTAAAACTAAAGCAGGGGGCAGGCCAACAAATTTTTTCATTAATATTGGAGACAAAATACTTCCTTCAATTTGTTGTATCAAAGTAAAAGCGATTAGAACGAAAATTGCTTTAAACATCTCTGTTGGAAAAACAATCAAAAAGATAACAATCCCTGTCAGAAGCGGACCCACATAAGGAATAAAATTAAATACGCCGGCAAACAATGCCAAAGTAAAAGGATATTTTACATTAAAAAGAAGAAATGTAACGTACGAAGCAAGTCCAACAAACAAACAAGCTAAAAGCCGCGCTCCAAACCAGCCAGCTACTTTTTTCTGACATCTTGCCCAGACATTCAAAACCTGAGATTCATATTTCTTAGGAAATAAAAGCATTAAAGTTCTCTCAATGCCTCTTTCTTCCAAAGAAAGAAATATGGCGGTAACAATAACAAATAAAGCGCTAAACACTCCGCCAAAAATACTAAATAACACGCTGAAAATATTATCTGCCATTCCTTCCAAGCTGTTTCCTAATGCTTTTAGAAAACTCCCAATATTTTCAAAGGCCTGAAAACCAAGACCCTTCAAAGGAGGAGAAATCTTTTCGAAATATTCAGGAAAAGATTCTAAAAATGCCTGGATTTCAGAAACAAAAATAGGAACTATCAAATAAATCAAAACACTTAACATTCCAAAAACTCCTACATATATAAGAATGACTCCGAGTCCGCGAGGTATTTTTCTTTTCTGTAAAAAGCTAACAGCTGGATTAAATAAGACAGAAATTGTCAAAGCGAAAATAAACCAAATCAAAATATCTCTAACCGAATAAAGAATGTAAAAACAGGCGATTCCAATAGAAATCTTGGCAATTGTTCTCCAAGAAATATCTAAAAGTTTTTCATTGTCCATAATAGTTTTTGGAATTTTGTCTTATCTTTAAACGGCCCTATTAAAGCTAAGTTTAATTTTTCTGGCTTAAAAATATCTTTACTAACTTTCAGAATGTCATTAACGCTCACTTTATTAATTTTAGCATAGATTTCTTCCGGAGTTAAAGTCTTTTTTTCAAGAAGCTCTTGAATTCCATAAAAAGACGCTTGGGAGTCAGAGGCCTCAAAAAGCAAACTCATTTTACCGGTAAAATGGTCCTTTGCTTTTTTAAGCTCTTTTATTGAAATCTTATTCTGAGAAATTCTTTTGTATTCTTTTAAAACAGCGGAAACAGCTTTTTCCGCTCTTTTGTTATCTACTCCAGCTTGAGTAACTAAGCAGCCGGTGTCAGGGTCAGAAGAAATACCGGTCTTTACATAATAAGCAAGTCCTAACTGCTCTCTCACTTTAATAAATAAGCGGGAGCTCATCATACCTCCTAAAATTAATCCTAAAAGTTCCAAAACGTATCTATTTGGATGAAAAAGATTATAGGCCCTGACCCCCAAGCAAAAATGAGTCTGGTCTGTATTCTTGAAATTCACAAGAGATTCTGGCTGTGTCTGTTTCTCAACAACGCAAGGTTTTTCAATTATATTGCCTATATTAATTTTAGAAAAGTATCTTTTTGCTTTTGCCTCAACATTTCCAGAAACATTACCAGCTATACAGACAATAGTATTTGAACCAGTATATTGGGTTTTCATATAATCAACTAATTGGTTTCTGGATATAGCTAAAACGCTTTCTTTGGTTCCGGCAATATCCCTTCCAGCCGGCTGGTCGCCATACAGCGCTTTATTCCATAAACTTTGGATATAAGAAGAGGGATGGTCGTAATACATATTAATCTCTTCTATAATTACTCTTTTTTCTTTTTTAATTTCTTTAGAATCTAATTTTGAATTCAAATAAATATCAGAAATTACATCCAGAGCTAAATCAAAATGCTTAGCGTCAACTTTGACAAAATATCCGGTGTAATCTTCGCCGGTAAAAGCATTATATATTCCTCCTACTTTGTCTAATGTTTCAGCAATAGCTGTGGTATTGGGACGCTTCTTGGTTCCTTTAAAAAACATATGCTCTAAAAAATGCGAGATACCGTTTATTTTTTTGTTCTCATATTTAGAACCGGTCGCAACCAATACTAAAACAGTTACTGCCCTGGTCCCTTTTTGGGGAACAGCAATAATTCTTAGTCCATTTTTTAGAGTTGTTTTTCTAAACATTGTTTTAAATCTTTAATTTTAATCCTTTCTTGTTTCATTGTGTCGCGGTTGCGGATAGTTGCATCGTCTTTTTTCAAGCTATCGAAATCAACAGTAATACAAAATAAAGTGCCGATTTCATCCTGGCGGCGGTAGCGCCGGCCGATAGAACCGGTTTCATCATACTGGCAAACAAAATTAGGTTTTAATAATTCATAAACTTCTTTTGCCTTTTTTGCCAATTCTGGCTTGTTTTTAACCAATGGCAGAATAGCTGCTTTTACAGGAGTTAATCTTTTATCAAGTTTTAAAAAGACTTCAATTTCTTTTGCTGACTTAGTTGTTTTAGTTCTCCCTCCTTTTACTTCAGTATAAGAATCACACAAAAAGGCAAACAAACTCCTGTCTACCCCAACTGATGTTTCAATAATATGCGGAAAATACGCTTGCCCTGAACCTGCCGAAGGATCGTATTTTAAGTCCTCTCCGCTATACTTTGAATGATTAGACAAATCCCAATCTCCCCTGTTATGAATTCCTTCAATCTCTTTCCAGCCAAAAGGAAATTTATACTCAACATCTATTGCTCTTTTAGCATAATGAGGAAGTTCATTTTTAGGAACTTCTTTTACTCTTAAATTCTTTTTAATAATCCCTAAATCCAGATACCATTTCATTCTTTGTTTTTTCCAATAGTCAAAAAATTTGGAAGCTGTTTTTGGCTCACAAAACCATTGCATTTCCATTTGTTCAAACTCCCTAGTTCTATAAATAAAATCTTTGGGATTAATTTCATTTCTAAATGCCTTTCCAATCTGACTTATGCCAAAAGGAATCTTCAAGCGCATTGTTTGCAGAACATTCTTAAAATTAGTATAAATTCCCTGACAGGTTTCAGCCCTTAAATAAGTTGCAGAAGTTTCATCTTCAACAGGCCCGACAAATGTCTTCATCATCAAATTAAACTTTTTTGGCTTTGTTAAGCTCCCTCCGCAATCAGGACACCCATCACTACCAGTCCCGCCTTTGGCGGAATGGTGTGAGGGCAAGCTTTTTTCTAATTCGTCTAAACGAAATCTTTTGTGGCATTTTCGGCATTCAACTAATTCATCAGCAAAACCAGCGGTTAAATGACCAGAGGCTTTCCAAACCTTCGGGCTCATTAAAATAGAAGCATCCAAGCCAACAATATTATTGTGTTTTTTAATCATTTCGTCCCACCAGGCCTTTTTAATATTATTTTTCATCTCCACGCCCAATGGCCCAAAATCATAACCAGACCCGAAACCGCCATAAATCTCTGACGAGGGAAAAACAAACCCCCTTCTTTTAGCTAAGCTCACAATTTTTTCCATTGAATCTACCATTACTATATATTAACTAATTTTCCAAAAAATAAAAAGGGCTATTATTCTTTAGCCCCTTTGGTTATTCTTTCTAATTTTCTTTCAGAGCTATCTAAAAGTTGATCATACTTTTTTTGGCTAAGAGCAACTATCCACTTTCTAGTTTTTTTACCTGCGCTTGAAAGACCATAACGATATCTAACTACTTTGGCTTCCTCTGGAGAAAAACCAGCCAATGCTATTATTCTTTCGGTGATTTCCATTTTTTTCTCCTTAACAATTTTTTAACTTTCTTGGTTTATTCTACTAATCACAGCATATCATACATCAACAGTAGTGTCAAGCGGCTGGCGATTTTTTAAACTCATCAAAGATTTTCTCTTTTTGGGGTCCACCTTCAAAAAATTCACACTCTCCGCATCTTTCACTAAAACAAATTTGTTTGGTATAATTTGTCTCTCCTTGTTTCTCTTTAATAATATGGACAGCACACACACTAAAAAATCGGCACATCATTTTGATATTCATAACTACACCTCATTTTGAAAGAGCTATGGTTTCGGATTCTAAAGATTGTTCGCTCCACTGGTCTTCGCCAGTGATTACTGCTTCATTAATAATTGTCTGACCAAAATCTAAAGAAATTTGAAAAGAAATACTCGGCGCCTCGCTAAAAACGCCGGTCCCGGCCTCCATATCTCCAACCATCCAGACAATCTCTCTACTTCCGCTATCATAAGCAAATTTTGATGATTCACTTCCAGGAGATACGTTACCAAATAAGCTTGCGCCTGAAGGCAAAATTGCTTTTACTTTAACATTTTTAACATCATTAAAATAATTCTTTGCCATCCAATTAATAGTATAAACATCGCCTTCTTGAGAAGCTATTTGAGTAATTTCTAATTTTGAATTAACTTTTGTTTCAAATTCTTCTTTAGCTTGAGAAATCAAAACAGTATTTCTTATTATAGCATTCTTTTCTCCGCTTGTCCAGTCATTTTTGAGATTAATCCAAAGGTCAACTTTTCCTTCTTTGCCCTGGCCTAAAAACTTAAGTTCTGGAACATCTCTCCAATCCCAGATTACAGAATTATCCCCTTTTTGAAACTGGCCTAATTCGCTCTTTATTGTATCAAAATCAAATCCATCTCCATTTAACGTAAGCGCTAAAAATAAATCTTGAAATGGTTCATCGCTAATATTCCTAAAGAAAATTTCATAATGAAGCAAATCATCGGGACTGGCAGTATAATCACTTTGTCCGTTTATATGCTGAAAAATAGAAAGCTGAGGCTTGGTAATCTCTACTCCTTTTGTTATTTCTTTTAAAATAATAAACTCATCGTCCTGCCAAACACCAATAGCAGCTTTAAACATTTTCTGGTCTTTAAATTCTCCGGAAAGTTTGCCTCTGATTTCTATTCTTCCTCCTTCAGCTTTATTTAAAAGAGAGAACTCCCATTCTGTCTTATCCAGGCCATTGGGCTCACTTCCTAAAAACTCAAAGCCCTCAGGATATTCAACTCTTATACCTAAATCAGTAAGAGGATAATCCAAGCTAGAAAAATAATTTAAAGAAAACTTAAAATCCCTGCCAGCTTCTACTCTTGAAGAAAGGTCAAAATCAAAAGTCAAGGGAACTGAGTCAATTACGGTGCTAAAAGTAGTGGTTGATTCATAACGCGCTTGGAGATTTTTCACACGATAGCTCAACCAGGACTTAACTGTCTTCACTTCTCCTTGTTTTCCTAAAAGCCGGCCCTTGAATCGGAAAGTTTTTTCCTCGCCAGGATAAATATCTCCTAATTCCTCAGGCCCTATTTCTATTCTTCCCTTGCCCACCGAAGCTTCAGCATAAGTGGGTAATAAAGTATATTCTGGGAATTCAAAAATAAGGCGGGGCTCTTCTAATCTAACATCCCCGTTATTTTTATACTTTACTGTATATTCAATTTCCTGCGCAATTGAGGCATTTTCAGGACCTAAGATTTCCAATTTCAGAATTTCTTTTGAATAAGGATTCCTCTGCCAATACCAATAACCAGCAACCGCCAGAATTGCAGCTAAAACTATAATTATAATAATAACTTTTCTCATGCTTTAATCATATCTAACACTTTTTAAAAAATCAAGAGAAATTGCTTCTAATTCTTTTTTATGGAAATCTTGAATTTTTAATCTTGATAAAATGTTCCAGTCCTTTTTAATAAAAAGACGCAGTATCTTAATAATTTCTAGGCATATTTGTTTATCTGCTGCTCCTTCAAAACAACTGGAACAAATTATTCCTTCTTCTGAATTAAAGTAAAGTTTTTCAGGAATAAGTTTTTTCTGGCAATTACCGCAATGGTATAAATCAATTTGGTATCCTAAAATTGATAACAAATTCCAAACAAAATAATGATAGATCAAGTTGTGATAAGCTAAGCTTATCGGTACCGATAAGCTTAGCTTATCACAAAGTCTATCAAAAACTTCAGTTAATAAATTCCAGATATCTTCGTCTTTCTCTTCACCTTTAATTAAATCGTCAGTATTTTCAGCAATTTGGCTAACAATCTCTAATTTTTCTAAATCCTGTTTAACATTCTTAAACTTTTCAATTGCTATTGCATCAGTTAAAGTCTTATGATTTTTTCCTTGAATAAATTCAATCTCTGATAAATAAAAAAGCTCTGCTCCTGCCCTTAGTTTTGATTTAATCTTTCTAATTGCTTTTCCTAAAATCTTCAGCTTGCCAAAATCCTTAGTATAAATAGTAAAAACCTGATCTGCCTCCCGCACATCTTCTTTTTTTAAAACAAAACCTTGAGTCCGATAATGAATAGCCATTTTAGATATTTTTCCCTCCTAATTCTTCGCTTCTTAGATACCTAATCTTTTCATCTATCCTTGACTTTTCGCCCCGAGTTTTGGCGCCTCTCCGAGCCGTTTCCAAATCCCGAACCGCTCTCTTATAGTCATGTTTATCAATCTGGCTTCCGTATTTTGACCCAAACACCTCTTTTATTATACTGCTCCTCTGCCCATGATAATACTTTTTTCCACCAGTTTCTGGTATTCTGCCGTGGTGTTTCTCAAAACTTGATTTTAACTCTCTTCTTGATATTGATTTTCTTTTATCAAAAATACCCATATTATTTCATCCTAATCCCAAAACCAAAAACAGTCAATGGAAGAACTTCTCCCAATAAAAAGAGCGCAGAATTTCTTTTTCTGCGCTCTTGATTATTTATCTATCCCAAAATGAGAAAAAATTGATTACTTTATTCTGAGGCAGTCTCCCGTCCCGCAACATAGTTATTAAGCGGTCTCTGCTTCCTTGTAGGTCTCTTCTTGGTTTAATCAAATTTCCCTGGCTAATCGCTCAGCTCTCTATCATTTCAATTAATAATTCTATTTCATCGCGCACGAGCTTTTCCTCTTTGATTTTATTCGGTCCAACAGACATAGATGATATCAACTTTGTTCCTTTTTGAATTTTCTCCATACTTATTGCATAGGGTCTTTGTTCTACAAAAGTTCTGGCAGAAAACCTGTTTCTTACTTTATTGTTCTTATCATACAAAACTAAAAAACAATCTTCTATCATAAATTTTCTTCTTTTTCTTTTTGGCTGCCAAACTAATTCAATTGAAATATCCTCATTCCAAAAAATAGGATTAGATAGTTTAAATTCTCTCGGTGTTTCTAACGTTCTGAACTTATCGGCGTCTCTAATTAAATACATGCTTGCATGATACATTTGTTCAAAAACAATAAGGTAATGCAAGAGATGCCAAAATGGATATATGTATTTTTTAAAGGCGAAATACGGATCTATTCTTCTCAATTTGGACTTACTAACAATCTGTGATCTAAAAATAGAACTTTCTTTAAATCTAAACACTCTGCCGATTATTGGCCTACCTGAATGAACGTGATGTTTTGTTTCGGGAACAAGCTTTTGATCAAAAAGTTTCCATTCTTTATGATATTCTTTTATTTCTTCTTTAGACAATATATCTTCTATTTTTATTTTCTCATCCTTTCCTTATTTTCAATTTAATGTACTGTTTGTCACTAACTCAAAGCATATCATACTAACCCGTACCTGTCAAATCAAAATGGAAGAGAACCGTTCTCTGCCATTTTTTATGTCTTCTTAATTGCAATATAATGTTTTTGTTTGCCAAGTTGAATTTCTTTGATAGATACTTCTTTTTTAATATTAACCAGCTTAGCTCCTTTTTGTTAATTATCCCCAATTTTGCTCTTGACAAAATCTGTGGGATTGCTAACATACAATCAATCACGCCCCCCGAGCAATCGGGGGGACGATTTTTTTATATATCCATTAAGTTTTTTAACTGTGCTTTAAATAATCCTCTTTTTATATCCCAAATCTCTCTACCAAGATGACCTTTAGCATAAACAACAATTACTTGTTTGTGCAAACTAACAAGCATTCTATATAATGGTTCGTAATCGCCATCCCCAGTAAAGAAAATAAAAGTATCAAAATTTTCTTTTATTGCTTGATGCACATCAATACATGCCTCCATATCAAAATCACATTTTCTACGATAAATTTTTTGGTCTTCAACTTTCGTAACAAAAATATATTTAACAGGCTTAGTAATAATCTTATATCCAATATCCTTCATTTTCCCCAAAAAGATGTGTGATTTCTCGTTGTTATCTGTACCAAAATAAAAACGGATGTCCATAATTCTTTCATATCTTTTAAGATATTCAAAAAGTTTCTCTGGGTTAATTTCTTTATTTAATGATTTTTTCCATCCATATACATTAGCCCAATCAATATATGCCATACCCTTGCCTTTTAAAATTAGTTGCTTGTTTTTATTATCCTCCATCTTTTTTATTAAGGTTTAGTTATTTTTATATTGTAAGTTTGATTGTTTATTTTTATTTCTTTGCCATCGACCTTTTTCTTAGCATTAAACTTCTTAGCTCCTACTTCTTTTTTGAAATCTTCCAAATCAACTGGCTTAAAAGTAGATTCAACTATAATTTTATCTTTGGGTTTGAGACCGGCTTTTTTTCTCATTTGTTGAACATTACGAATAACTTCTCTAGCAATTCCTTCTTTCCTGAGTTCTTTGCTAATTTTAGTATCTAATTTAAGCTCTTTTCCAAAAGTAATTTTCTTAACATTAACTTCATCTTTTATTAATTCTAATAATTCTTTCTCTTTCCTTAATTCAAAATTCTTAATTCTTAATTCTGCCAACGGCTGACGAACCTTAATTCCAGCTTCTGCCCTTTGAGCCAAAGCTAAAGCAACAATATCTCTAACTTGTTTCATTTTTTCTTCCAGTTTTGTATTAAGTAATTTCTTATTTGGTTTTGGAAACTCTTCCAAATGAATTGATATTTCTTTGCCGTCTAATTTTTGATAGAGCTTTTCAGCAATAAATGGAACAAAAGGAGCCAATAGTTTGCTTGTTTTCAAAAGTACGTAATGCAAAGTTTGAATTGCTTCTTTTTCTGAATTTCTAAATCTCTTTCGAGAACGACGAATATACCAATTAGACAAATCATCAACAAAATCAATAAACAATCTGGCTGCTCCAACAACATCATAATTATCCAGATTCTTAACAACTTGAGCATTCAAATTCTCTATTTTTGAAATAATCCACTGATCTAAAATATTACCTAAATTTTGAACTTTGAACTTTGAACTTTGAATTTCTTTTTTTGAAACATACGTTTCAAAAAAGACATAGCTCTGCCATAAAGTATCAAAAAACTTTCTATACAAACTCTGCGCATCTTTAAAATCAAACCTTTTTGCCTCGCCTGCTTGGTTAACAGTGTAAAAATAAAATCTGGCGCAATCAACTCCAAACTTATCTATTACTTCCTTAGGTTCAATTATATTCCCTCTGGATTTAGACATCTTCTGTGCCTCGGTATCTAAAACTAAACCTAAGCAAATAACATTCTGGTATGAAATTCCTTTTCCAAGCAATGTTGAAATAGCTAAAAGAGTATAAAACCATCCCCTAGTTTGATCTATTGCTTCGCAAATGAAATCTGCTGGAAAAGATTCTGCTTTGTCAATCCTATTTTTATTCTCAAAGGGGTAGTGCCATTGAGCAAAAGGCATAGAACCAGAATCAAACCAACAATCAATAACCTCAGGCACTCTTTTCATTATTCCTCCACATTCACACTCAAAAGTAACTTTATCAATAAAAGGGCGGTGTAAATCTTTTGACTTTCCCTGTAATTCTTTTACGCTTCCAATACAGATTTGTTTTTTGCATTTACTACACTCCCAGATAGGCAAAGGAGTTCCCCAATATCTCTCCCTAGACAAATTCCAATCTTTGACTTCTCTTAACCATTCGCCAAACCTTCCTTTTTTAATATATTCTGGCTCCCAATTTATTTTCTCGCTATTCTTTATTAATTCTTTTTTAATCTGGGTCATATTAATAAACCAGGAAGTTTTAGCATAATAAAGCAGAGGGGTTTTACAACGCCAACAAAAAGGATAATCATGTTCGTAAAGCTCTTCTTTATATAATAGTTTTCTCTTTTTTAGATCTTCAACAATCAAGGGGTCAGCATCTTTTACAAACATTCCTTTCCAGTTCCCTATTTTAAATTTCCCTTGCTCATCCACTGTCATCAAAACCGGCAGATTATTTTCTTTGCCTGTTTTCATATCATCTTCGCCAAAAGCAGGCGCCAGATGAACAATCCCCGTTCCTTCCTCAAAAGAAACAAAATCAGCTCCAACCGCATAATAAGCTTTTTTGTCTGGTTTTATAAAATTATATAATGGCTCATATTCTAATTCTATCAAATCTTTTCCTTTGAACTCTTCAATAACTTTCATCCCTTTTTGCAATCTTTCTTTAGCCAAAATCAAAAAATCAGAATCAATTTTAACCTTGGTATAGTCAAACTTTGGATTTATTGCCACGGCTACATTGCCTGGCAAAGTCCAGGGCGTAGTGGTCCAAACTAATAAATAAGTATTTTTCTGACCCCTAACTTTCAATTTTACATAGATTGAATTTTCTTTAACTCGTTTGTATCCTTGGGCAACCTCATGAGAAGAAAGAGAGGTTCCGCAACGAGGACAATAAGGAACAACTTTGTAATCTTGATACAAGAGTCCTTTGTCCCAAATCTGTTTTAAAATCCACCATAAAGATTCAATATAGTCATTGTCACAGGTGATATATGCATTTTTAAAATCCAGCCAAAAACCAATTCTTTCAGTAAATTCCTCCCATTCTTTTTTGTAAGTAAAAACATTATTCTGGCACTCATTAATAAACTTTTCAATTCCAAGTTTCTCAATCTCTTTCTTGTTTTTAATATTTAGTTTTTTCTCTGCTTCCATTTCGGTTGGCAAACCATGAGTATCCCAGCCAGCTCTTCTTTCAACAAAAAATCCCTGCATTGTTTTATAGCGCAAAATAATATCTTTGAAAGCTCGGGCTAAAAGATGATGAATGCCTGGCAAGCCATTGGCAAAAGGCGGCCCTTCAAAAAATACAAACCTGGGCTTGTTTCTAGTTTTTTGCAAGCTTTTCTCAAAAATCTTCTTTTCTTTCCAAAACTTTAATATCTTTTTTTCTAATTTTGGTAAATCAAGTGTCATGGTTCTATGTATTGACCAACATCAGGCCAAAGGCCGCCTATGTGTCTTTTTTCTAAAAGCTCGTCCTCGCTTAGACCTTTTAAATAACCTGCTAAAAGCCATACCGGGTCGGCATGGCTGACAATTAAAATTGTCTTGCCGTTATGTTCTTTCTCAATTTCTGTTATAACAACAACTGTCCTTTCTCTAACGTCTCTCCAGCTTTCCCCGCCCGGATTTCTTTTGAAGAATCTTTCTCTTTTATCAGAAAAAAATTTGCGGTATTCTTCTCCTGTTTTTCCGTGAAAGACGCCAAAATTAGTATCTATGAGTCGGCTATCAAATTTGACGTCTAATTCAAGTTCCTCAGCAATAATTTTTGATGTTTGCTTAGTTCTAAAATAGTCTGAAGAATAAATTAAATCAATTCCTTTATTTTTAAGTTCTTTAGCCACAATCTTAATTTTCTTTTTTCCATTTTCAGTTATAGAAATATCTGAATTTTCATCTTTAGGATAAAGAATATCCAGCTTTTTTGCTTGATACATTGTTTCTCCATGTCTTAAAAGGATATATTTATTATTCATATCAGTGAAATAGATTTTATTTCCTTTTCTAATTTATATCCATTACAATGCTTTAAAACTCCTAAATAAGATTGAAGAGTCTGATCAAAAAATTGGTCTGTAATTCTCTGCTTTATTTTTTTAAACATTCTCTTTTTTGTTTTAGTCCTTAAAGTTCTGTAATATGGAAAATTTACATAGCCAAGGAAATCAATTCCTTGATGATACTTCTTAATTATTATCTTATCAGGATGTAAAGATAATTTCAAATTATTATTTAAAAAATTACTGATTACTAGAATAATTTTCTTTAAATATTCTTTGTCATTATCTATTATTATAAAATCATCACAATATCTAATATAATATTTAATCCTTAAATTATGTTTAATAAAATAATCTAATTCGTTCAAATAAATATTAGCAAATAACTGGCTAGTGATATTACCCAATGGGATACCTTTTGGGAAACTTTGAATAATTCTTTTTATTAACCAAATAGCATCTTTGTCTGATATTTTCTTCTTAATTAAAAATATTAATATATTATGGTCCACTGAATAAAAGAATCTCCTGACATCTAACTTTAAGATGTAGCAGGTTTTAGTATTGTTTTTACTTAGTTTTCTGGAAAATGCTTGAAGACGATTTACTGCTTTGTGGGTTCCTTTTTTTATTCTGCAAGAATATGAATCAAAAATAAAACTATTATCAAATATTGGATATAATATTCTAAATACAGCATGATGTAATACCCTATCTCTGACGCAGGCCTTATGAATATGCCTTAGTTTTGGGTCTTTGATATAAAATGAGGTATAATCAGAATGTTGATAACTTTTATTAGCTAATTGATAATATAGATTAAATATATTATCTTCTAAAAAGAGACTAAAATCTTGGACATCTATTTTACTGGTTTTTCCTCGTTTAAATTCTTTCCAAGCTAAAAATAAATTTTCAAGAGAAATAATCTCTTTAAAAATATGACGAACAACTTTTCTTTTAACCCCCGGATAGGATTCAACGTTCCTCTCCTGCATAGACTCTTTAAGTTTTACAAATTAGTTTATGGACATATTCAACTTTTTCCAAATAAAGATAAGCATACTCTTGGAAAGAAAATTGATAATTTGATTTTAGAGATAATTAAGTTGATTTTCTTTGCTGCTAATTTACCAAAAGAAGAAAAATTCAATGTTTTACAGAAAGCTAACTTAAAAGTTAATCTTGTAAAAATACTAATAAGATTAGCCATGGAAGTTAAGGCACTAGATAACAAGAAATATATTCAGCTTCAGAAAGAATTACAAGAAATTGGCAAAATGCTTGGTGGATGGTTACGTTCAACAAAATCATATTAGTAAGAGAAGTGCTCAATTGAGCACTTCTCTCTTTCTTGGAGACTACCAGGGGACGAACAGCTCTGTTGTTCCAGTGATTGCCAACCGAGTTGTAGTTGACATTAGAGAGACCACCGTAGTTAGAGTTACCACCATTGAGACGGTTAGAAACGTCCTCGAAATTTGCCTTTCCCTGTCCCAGCCACTGAAGATTAAGTTTTATTGCTCTCTCTTCTGTATTTTATCTTGCAGTAGGTATAACCATCTGCACTAGAAAAAGACAAGTAGTTCTTCCAAGAAATCCTTTCGCGCGCTTTCTAACTCCATAAAGTTAGAAAATCTGGTTACTCGGAATCTTGAGATTTCGGCGATTATGATCCGTAAACCATAATTCATTAACCTACTCTCATTTTAATTATATCTTTTTTTGCAAAAACAAAAAAGGGTATGTCTAAAATTTAAACATACCCCTTCAACTTGATTGCTCTTCTGGAAAGAACAAAGGATTCAAAAGTTTAAAATTTTCAAGTATCAAGAATCAAGAAAGAACTACCAGGGGACGAACAGCCCTGTCGCTCCAGCGATTGCCAACCGAGCTGTAGTTGACATTAGAGAGACCACCGTAGCCAGAGCTACCACCACTGAGACGGCTAGAAACGCCCCCGAAATATTCCTCATACCATACCCAAGTATTTGTTTCTCCGTCTTTATGACGAGGCATATAAGAATACAGTTGAGGGATAACATTGGCTTCAATAACTGTCTCCAAGCGAACCTGATCAGTTTCTACTCCAAATTCTTTAGCCAAAGCAGGTCTGATGTGTTCTTGCCACTCTTCTGCCGAAACTCCGAAACGAGATGTTTGGTCTCCGTATTCATACTTAGCAATTTTCCCTTGTTCACGAAGATTGGCAATAATTGTACCACATACAGTGTCTTGAAAAAACATTTGTTTGCCATTATTATACTTCGGCTTCAACCGAGTATCAACCAGAACAACAATTCCCTCCAGCTTCACTTCTCCAATAGTCTCAAATTGACTATTAGGCCTAACTCGCAGAATTTTATCCTTGGCAACTTGACTATAGTACCATTTTTCTGGTCTTATCTTCCAACAAGGAATATCTGTATCTTTCGGCATTATTACCAAAGGAAGATAATGTGACTCAAAGCCACGATTTTGCCAATTCTTAATTCTGGTAGCACCATGTTTTTTAAGTACTGCTTCAAAAGTAGATAGATCATATTCTCTGCCGAAGAAATCTCCATGGCACTGACGTTCTTTTTCTAAGATCTCATTCCACCACTTAATGCCAGCTTTTTCGCGAATCTCAGTAATATTTTCCGAAATCCATTGCATTACTTTTCTATTTATCGTTCCTTCAGCAACCATTCTCCAAAAATCTTTCATTTGATCAGCCGTAATTCTCGACTCATCCACGACAACTTTTTCTTTCTTGTTCATTGCCGTATCTCCTTTCTTTTAAATAAATTTAAACTCTATACAAATCTAGTTAACGCAACTAGATTTTTCTCAAAGAACTGATATTTGATTATAGCAAAAGATTAAACTCTTGTCAAGCCCTCACCAAAATCTTACATCTTTTCTGGAGCAGAAATTCCCATTACGTCTAAAATATTCTTTAAAACAATTTGGGTCGCTAAAATCAAAGACAATCTGGCTTGGCTTAATTTTTTATCGCCTGCCAGAACCCTACAATCTTTATAAAACTTATGGAAGCTCTCGGCTAAATCAATAACATACTGCGGTATTCTCTGAACCTGATAATCTTTAGCAGTATCTTCAATAATTTCTGGAAATCTAATTAATTTCTTAATCAAATCTAATTCGCTTGAATGATTTAATAGTTTGTAGTTTGTAGTTTGTAGTTTGTAGTTTTTGGCTTTGCGCAAAATACTGCATATTCTGGCGTAGGCGTATTGAACATAATAAACTGGATTTTTCTGTGACTTTTCTTTTGCTAATTTTAAATCAAAATTCAAGTGCGCACCAGAACTTCTGATTAAAAAGAAAAACCGGGCAACATCTAAACCAACCTCATCAACTAATTCTTCTAAAGCCACATAAGCGCCGGCTCTCTTGGACATTTTAACTTGTTTCCCTTTTTCAAGAAGCCGTACCATCTGCATAATAATAAAATCTATCTGTTCCTTCTTGTAGCCAAGCGCCTCAACTGCGGCTTTCATTCTTCCAATGTATCCATAATGGTCAGCTCCCCAGAGATATATTAATTTATCAAATCCTCTATCAAATTTATTCTTCAAATAGGCAATATCAGAAGCAAGATAAGTTTTTTCTGCATCTGATTTTATTAATACTCTGTCCTTATCATCTCCAAACTTGGTTGACTTAAACCATAAAGCCCTTTCTTTTTCATAAGTTAGTTTTTTCTTTTTCAGCCAATTCAATATTTTATCAACTTCTTTGTTTTTAAATAAACTCTTTTCTGAAAACCAATTATCAAACTTAATTTTTAGTTTTTTTGTAATTATTTTTTGATTTTCTTTTTGAATTTGCAAAGCCGTTCTCTTCTCGCCCTGGTAAAGCCCTTTTTCCAAGTCTTCTACTTGTTTGCCGCGGTCATTAATATAGTATTCACGAACCACATTATAACCCGCTTTTTCTAAAACACTTGACAAAACATCTCCGCAAAATCCTCCGCGCCCATTGCCTAAAGTCAAAGGGCCGGTTGGGTTGGCCGAGATAAACTCAACATTTATTTTTTTGCCTTTTCCAATTTTCAAATCTCCAAACTTTTCTTTCTTTTTCAGAATTTCCCCTGTTTGTTTTTGCAAATACTCTTTGGAAAGAAAAAAATTAATAAAACCCGGCTTAACAATCTCAATCTTTTCAAAAATATCGCTTTTTATCTTTGATTTTATTATTTCTGCAACTTCCATTGGATTCTTCTTAACTTTCTTAGCAACCGCCATTGCCGCATTCGTAGCATAATCCCCATGTGTTTTTTCTCTTGGCTGTTCAATTAAAACTTCGGGAACCTTAAATCCAAGCTCCTTAATCGCTTTTTCTACTAATTTTTTAATCTCATCTCTAATCATTGTTTTCATCTTACCTTATTTTTCTCAAAAATTAAAGACAAAAAGCCCATTGCTGGGCAAACTTTTTATTATTTGAACTCTTTCGCTTTACAAACTAATCCACTCTTCGTTAGTTTTGCCAGAATTACGAATTATATTCTTAATGGCTGGTTTACCAAGTTCTTTAGGATGAACAAATATACAAACTAGATAATCTTTCTCATTCTTTTTTCTATAAAAATAAAAATGGCTTCCTGTTTTACTTTTCAGAACAAAACCATTTTTCTTTAATTTTCTGATGGCTTTACCTGCCTTTTCGGGAACTATTTTTATTTTCTTGGAAAGTTTTTTAGACATCACATTTTTCTCGAAAAACCTGAGGATATAAGCAAGTTCTTAAAAAATCCTCCCAAGGAATAAGAGATTTTTTCCTCTTTAATTCTAAAAATTCTTTATATTTCTTCAAATACTTTTCTGAAGGTTTTTTATTAAGTAAATCATCACTTAATTTATTTTTTATTACAGTTTTAAGATAACCAAGACTTGCTTCTTTTATTTGATTCATAACCTCCTGAGTATTTCCGCCTTCTTCTATAAGATCAAATTCCAAACAAACACCAATATAATGATTTGGTTTTTCTTGATAAACAAAGGTTGTAAATTGACCTCTTTTTTTTGTATTTCTCATTTTTCTACTTTTATATTTGTTATTTATTATACCACATTTTAATCTAACAATTCTGCGGATAACTGTCAACCTTACCAGGCTCTTATTTCCTGAAAATGGAAGAGAATGGGAGAACGGTTCTCTTCCATTTTTAAATATGGTAATATTAAACAATGAAAATCTTAGCGGAAAATAAGAGGGCGAAGTTTGATTATGAAATCCTGGAGAAATTTGAAGCAGGTATGATTTTGATTGGACAGGAAGTGAAATCAATAAAATCAGGCAGGATGAGCTTAAAAGGTTCTTATGTGACGTTAAAAGGAGAAGAGCCGTATTTAATTGGAGCTAATATCCCTCCCTATCAGCCGAAAAACATTTCTCCAAATTATGAACCAGAAAAACCAAGAAAGCTTCTTCTGAATAAATCAGAAATTAAGCATTTAATCGGTAAAACAAAAGAAAAAGGCTTGACTTTAGTGCCCTTAAAAGTGTATACTAAAAAAGGAAAAATAAAGCTTGAATTTGGAACAGCCAAGGGAAGAAAAAAAACCGATAAAAGAGAACTAATTAAAAAAAGAGAAACCGAGAGAGAAATGGAAAGGGAATTAAAATCACGGGGATGAAAAGTTTCGACAGAAGTTTTTTGTCAAAATAGAGCAGGTAAAATATTCTCAAATAAGTGCCAACTTGTTTAAGAAACCCGCGTTAGCATTTGCCTAACGTCATCTTCTCTAATGATTCTCGATAATTAGAAAAGGTGTCATTCATCGAGATAGATAGTTTTTTTGTCTCAGAAAAACTATCAAAACAAACGAGACTAAGGTGTTGGAATTTTGCTTATTATAGATCTAACGCACTAAAATCAAAAATAAGCTAAACCTGTAGAACTATTTTGATGAAACTTTTGGATGTGAGTTCGCCCTCGCCATCTCCACAGTGCAAAGAAAACCATTAGTCAACAATTTAATAAGAGCTAGAGAAGTAAGACTAATTGATGACACTGGAAAGCAATTAGGAGTTTTAATATTAGAAAAAGCGC
>Ga0315547_1000207_pt1 | contig 65011 bp, 59 predicted proteins | sample SalMarSW160240MG_2_FD_202542 | JGI IMG/M metagenome (GOLD analysis project Ga0315547, IMG submission 202542) | Salt marsh sediment microbial communities from the Plum Island Ecosystem LTER, Massachusetts, United States - Salt Marsh Sediment SW1601-240 ...
ACGGGGCCCGGAACCCGAAGGCACATTTGCGCCGCGAAGTGACTGAGGAACAGATAATAAAAGCGCCTATCATCGCCTGGCCATTGGGGCTTTTTGATTGCTGCGGAGTCAGCGATGGTTCAGCGGCAGCAATCGTAACCAGAGCTGACATGGCCAAGAAGTTTCGACCAGACCCCATACGTGTTAAGGCACTACAAATCGCCTTAAGTTCAGGCGAAGAGTTAATGTATACTAAATGGGATGGGGCTCACGTTGAGACTACTTATCGTGGTGGCATACGAGCTTATCAAGAAGCTGGGGTAAAGAATCCACGTGAAGAGATAAGTATGGCTGAAGTGCACGATTGCTTCTCCATAACTGAGGCAGTGACAATGGAAGATTTACAATTCAGCCCGAGGGGGAAAGTCAAGGAAGACATCGAGTCTGGCCGTTTTAATCATGATGGCCCGCAGCCTATTCAGCCCGATGGCGGATTGAAGTGCTTCGGGCATCCTATTGGGGCCTCCGGTCTCAGGATGCTGTACGAGATGTACAAACAATTGCAAGGCAAGGCCCAGCTACCAGAACGGCAGATCAAGAATCCCAAGCTAGGTCTAACCCACAATTTGGGCGGTTTTCCGCCTATGAACATCGTCAGTATCGCTATTATAGGATTGTAAACGGAACTAAATATGGGAGGCTAGCTATGGCTGAAGGTAGTCTGATTACCGATGAACTGCGGAAATTGATAGGTGTGACTTTGGACACTATCGTTTTCAAGGTGGAGGAAGGAGCAATCCAAAGGTATGCGCAGGCCATAGGTGACCCCAATCCCCTGTTCAATGACCCGGATTTTGCCAGTAAAACCAAGTATGGACGGTTATTGGCTCCTCCTGGTTTCACTGGCTGGCCAGTCAAATCTGGACGCCCTACGGAAAGATTGTTCGCATCCCTGGTGAGAGTTGGCGCACCTGCCAGGATTCTCGATGGGGGTGTTGAGTTCGAATTCATTGAACCTATTGGCGCTGGCGATGTGTTGACTGCCACAACTAAAATTGCCAAGGTAGCCGAGCGAGAAACCAGTCTGGGCAAGACCATGTTTACGACAGCGGAGGTCACTTTTGTGAACCAGAAGGGCAACGTGGTGCTCAAGAGCTGGGCAACAATAATCCAGTTCTAGTTTTTGACCACCTTGTTTTTGGAGGAGAGATGGCTAAACAAGTTTGTTATGAGGACGTTGAAGCAGGCACTGAGATAACACCGTTGGCGAAGATTGCTACAACGCGCATGTTAGTGCAATGGGCGGGGGCGTCGGGGGATTTTAACCCTTTGCATTATGATGATGATTTCGCTAAGGCTATGGGCGTGGGTGCTCCTATTGTGCATGGTGCGCTTAAGCGTGCCTGGTTGGGACAGTTGATGACTGATTGGATTGGAGAGGAGGGGAAGCTCAAGAAATTGTCCTGCCAATATCGTGGTATGGATTATCCCCGGAGAATGAAGACGATGGAGGAGCCTCGTGATGGCGAAACCTGGTGGTGTAAAGGCAAGGTGACCAAGAAATATGAACAGGGTGGTGAGCACCTTGTTGAGTGCGAGATTTGGGTGGAGAATGGAAAGGGAGAGAAGACAACGCCTGGCTCAGCCCTGGTTGCCTTACCCACACGAAAAAGGAAATAAGCGAGAGTATTGGTTTTGATAGCTATTTAGAGGCAGTTTTCTGGAAATACTGAATCAAGCCCGTGTTTTCAGGAGAACAAAGTTCAAGGAGGTAAAAATGGGAAAACTAGATGGGAAAGTAGCGGTTATCACAGGGGCGGCGCGGGGCATAGGCAGAGCTGATGCCCTGTTGTTTGCCAAAGAAGGTGCGGCTGTTTTTGTGAGTGATATTGATGAGGCGCCGCTTATGGAGGTAGTCAAGGATATAAAAGCTGCTGGGGGAAAAGCTGATGCTTGTGCTGGCGATGTGACGAAGCTCGAAGATTGTCAGAAAGTCATGGACAAGGCAGTGGAGAAATTCGGCAAAATAGATATTTTGGTCAATAATGCCGGGCTTACCAGAGATGCTTTAATACATAAAATGACAGATGCCCAGTGGGACATATGTGTTGATATTAGTCTCAAGGGGACCTTTAACTGTATTAGAGCAGCTTCAAAATATATGATGAAGACAGGAGGCGAAATAATTAATGTGGCCTCCGTAGCTGGACTGATGGGAAACATCGGCCAGATTAACTACTCTGCTGCTAAGTCAGGTCTTATCGGGCTGACCAAAACTGTAGCCAGGGAATGGGGACGATTTGGTATTACCTGCAATGTCATTGCCTATGGCTTTGTAGATACGCGGTTGACCAGAGAAAAAGAGACGCAGCAGGAAGAGGTAGCTGGAGAAGCAGTGGGTATACCAAAGAAAGTAAGAGATATGATTCTCTTTCAAGTTAAACCGATGACGCCTGAAGATGCTGCTAAGCCCGTTCTATTCCTGGCTTCAGATGACGCTGCTTTTATTACGGGTCAAGTGCTGAACGTTTCTTCTGGAATGTATATGTAGGTCTAAGCGTTTAACTCCGTTATAACCAGAGATTTATTGGATACAGGCTGTCAGCCATTCGGGAATTTGGAAAGAACATATAAGGAGATTGACAATGGCGAAGAGGCTCGAAGGTAAAGTAGCTATAGTTACTGGTGCCGGCCGAGGCATTGGCCGAGGAGAAGCTCTGGCTTTAGCATCGGAAGGGGCTAAAGTAGTAGTAAATGATCTGGGAGGTGCTGTTGATGGTTCTGGGGCAGCACGTTCACCAGCGGATGAAGTAGTGGCAGAGATTAAAAAACTGAGTGGAGAGGCAGTTGCCAACTATGACTCAGTGGTCACTATGAAGGGCGGCGAGAACATTGTAAAGACTGCCGTAGACAGCTTTGGTAAGCTTGATATACTGGTCAATAATGCTGGGATTCTACGTGACAGAATGCTGTTCAACATGAGCGAGGGAGACTGGGATTTAGTGCTCAAAGTGCACCTCTATGGTCATTTCTATACCATCAGAGCAGTGAGCCCTTTCTTCCGCCAGCAGAGATATGGGCGGATAATAAATACCTCATCTGTAGCAGGTCTCAATGCTACTACTTATGGGCAGGCTAATTACGGTGCAGCTAAAGAAGGAATCGTCGGCTTAACAAGAAAGGTGGCGCGGGATATGGGCAGATATGGTGTGACATGTAATTGTATTCGGCCTAACGCCGGGACTCGGCTTACCCTCAGCGACGAAATGAGGAAAGCTCGGCCAGAAGTTATGGCCAAGTTTGAACAAATGAAGCCTGAAGATATTGCTCCTCTGGTGGTATGGCTCGCTTCTGATGATGCTGCTAATGTCAATGGGCGGGCATTTTATGTAGAAAGAGGCCGAATTGGGCTCTATTCAGAGCCGGTATTGGAGAAGCAACTGGTTAAAGCTGGCGGATGGACGATTGATGAGCTATTCATGTTCATGCCAGTAACAATGACTAAGGAATTGGTAAATCCAGACCCACCCCAACCAAAGTAATGGCTCACTGTGTGCTATCAGCGGGCTCAACTTGTAGTCACATGTTTGGAAATCGGTGCTTTAGCTGGTTGTGTGAAAGTTTGGACATTAACGGTTATCACTACAATTTGGTCTGTCTGGCTGGGCAGTGTGCTTCGTTGTTTGAATCATCGCGTGCAGTGGAATAAAGGCAGAGGCGCTGCACCTTGGATAATTAATTTCCGAGAGGGTAAGAATGGACTTTAGACTGGGCGAAAAAGAACTAGCCTTGAAGGAAGAAATTCGCAAGTTTGCCGAAGCCGAGTTACCTCCGGATTTGGTGCGCAGCACTGTAATTGATGGGGAGTTCAGAGATTTTGAGTTCGAAATATCTATGTCCAGGAAACTGGCACAAAGAGGTTGGCTCGTTATGAGCTGGCCAGAGAAATATGGTGGATGTGGTGCTTCTCTCTTGGAGCAAACAATATACGAAATGGAGATAGCATACTGGGGGATACCGGGAGCATGGATGGGCATAAGCGGAATACAATGGGTAGGACCCTGCTTGATGTTGTTTGGCACTGAAGAGCAAAGAGAAAAATATTTGCCTTTAATTGCCTCAGGTGGAAAAGATGGTATCTGGTGCACGGGTTACAGTGAGCCAAATGCTGGCTCAGACTTTGCTAATATTCGCACACGGGCGGTGAGGGATGGAGATGACTATATTATAAATGGGCAAAAGGTGTGGACGAGTGCTGCTCACCGGGCAAGATGGTGCTGGCTGGCTGCTAGAACAAACCCCAATGCCGCTAAGAAACATCAGGGAATCAGTATCTTTATCGTGGACATGAAGAGCCCAGGTGTTACAGTTAATCCTATTTTGAACTATTATGAGCGGCATCATTTTAATGAAGTATTTTTCGATAATGTGAGAGTGCCGGCTTCCAACTTGGTGGGAGAGGAAAATAAAGGCTGGTATTATCTTATGCAGTCACTGGCTTTTGAGCGGCGCAGCATAGCGCCCACCACCTACGGTAGTTTAAAGTGGATTTTAGAAGAGCTAGCCAGGTATGCTGGTCAAACCGAGTATGAGGGCCAGCTATTGTCTCAAAATCCTGTGGTTCGTGCCAAGCTAGCTGACCTGGCTAGCGACCTGGAAGTGCTGAAGATGTTCGCCTTCCAGCTTGCCTGGCGGATAAGTCAGGGTCAAATTCCGGTCTATGAGTCCTCAAGGAATAAGATAATGGGTGATGATTTGATGAAACAAGGGGCTATCACCGGGGCGGAGATTTTAGGAATATATTCTCAGGTTGACCCGGATTCCGAATGGGCTAAACTCAGCGGCGCCATACAGGGTGCATATCTGGGATTTCCCGGTCAGGCAATCGCGGCGGGCACTGCCGAAATCGAAAAAAGCATTATTGCGCAATTTAGACTGGGATTACCCAAATCATATTGAAGTTTTTTAGAGTTTAATTAATAGCATGTCCCTGTCGTTGTGAGTAGAGCGAAGAATCTAAACTCTCCACTATGTTCAGGGTGATAAAAAGGTAGACTTTTTAAGGGATTATCATGGACTTTAGTTTTACAGAAGAGCAGGACATGCTGCGGATTTTAGCCAGAGATTTTCTGGCAAAGGAATGCCCCAAAGCTAAAGTCAGGGAGATGGCTAAAGATGAAAGAGGCTGTGACCCACAGATGTGGCACAGTATGGCAAAACTGGGCTGGATAGGGCTCATCTTTCCGGAAGAATATGGCGGCATGGGTGCCAGCTTTATGGACCTGGTTATCTTGATGGAGGAGATGGGAAGGAATATCCTGCCCAGTCCCTTCTTCTCCACCATCGCCCTTTGTGCTCTGCCTCTACTTGAATATGGAAGCAGTGAGCAAAAAACTAAGTTTCTGCCGCAAATAGCTAAAGGCGAGGCTATCTGGACTTTCGCTTTAGCCGAATCGTCAGGCAGATATAAAGCTTCTGAGGTAAAACTTCGTGCTGTATTGGAGGGGACAAATTATGTTCTCCAGGGGTACAAGATCTTTGTTACCGATGCCCATGTAGCTGATTATATCCTGGTAGTGAGCAGGACCAGAGAGGGTGAAAGACCCGAGGACGGAATCACATTGTTTATGGTGGATGCCAGGGAACCAAATGTGAAGATGGAGGCGATCCCGACTATAGGCGGTGACAGGCAGTTCAAAGTTAGCTTTGATAGGGTAGCGGTGCCCAAAGATAATATCTTGGGCAAGATAGGCAATGGCTGGGATATAGCGGACTTTATATTACAGCGGGCTGCTGTGCTGAAGTGTGCCGAGATGTCCGGAGCATGTCAGGCTGTTTTGGATATAACCAGCAGCTATGCTAAGGAGCGGATTCAGTTTGAGCGGCCGATCGGCTCTTTTCAGGCGATACAGCACAAACTGGCTGATATGTTGATTGATGTGGAGGCGGTTCAGTATTTACTTTATCAGGCGGCGTGGGGAATAAGCGTTGGTTCACCGTTGTCCTGGCAGATTTCCGCAGCCAAAGCTAAAGCCAATGAAGCTTACCAGCGAATTTGCATTGAAGCTATTGCTGCTCATGGGGCTATCGGATATACCCTGGACCATGATATTGGTCTCTATTACCGTCGTGTCAAGGCGGCACAGTTTGCTGCCGGCGACACTGATTTGCACAGGGAAGTGATAGCCATTGGACTGGGGCTTTAGTTTTGCCAGATAGGAAGGCTCCTTGACCTGGTGAATCCAAATCTCTTCTCTCTGACAACACTTGTACGAGATCTGAATTCGGTTAAAGATTAGGCGATTTGAATCTGCTATTGACAAAATTAAATGATGATGTTATACTTGACAGTTTGCGTTATGTTTCCATTCTCTTTTAGTCTTGTCACCTTTAAATTTTCCTAGTTAGAGTCTTCAAGGTATTGTTTTGAAGAAGAATCAGGGTCGTTTCTTCTATGCTTAAACATAAGTTACTGAAGTCTTTCGCTAAATTGCCCGAGACTTTAGAAATACCCGACCTTATTCAGGTTCAGCGTGATTCTTTTCGCTGGTTTCAAGAAGAAGGTTTGAGGGAGCTGTTTGAAGAAATCTCACCAATTCAAGATTATACTGGCAAGAGGCTAGAATTACACTTCGTTGATTATGAGTTTCGAGAGCCCCTGCATTCTATTTCTGAGTGTCTTGAGCGGGGGCTGACTTATTCTTCTCCTATTCATGTCACTGCACAACTAGTGGTCAAGGAGACGGGGGAGATCAAGCAACAGGAATTATACTTTAGTGATTTCCCTTTAATGACGGATGCCGGCACTTTTATTATTTCTGGAGTAGAGCGGGTAGTAGTCAATCAGTTAACTCGTTTTCCTGGCGTTTATTTCACGTTAGCAAGGGATCCTTCAAGTGGGCGGGAATTGTGTTTTGCTAAGCTTGTTGCTGAACATGGGGCATGGCTTGATTTTGACACTTCTAATCGAGACGTAATTTCGGTTAAGATTAGTGGCAAACGGAAGATACCGGTTACTACTTTGTTGCGTGCCATAGGCTTTGAGGGCGATGAGACGTTGCTTTCTCTTTTTCAAGATGTAGATAACTCGCCTGAGCATGCTTTTCTCCGCTCTACAATAGAGCGAGATCCCTTGATCAAAAGCAAGGCTGATGCCCTGTTCGATATTTATAGGAAATTATCTTCTGGTGAAGCTCCTAGTCTTAGTAGTGCCCAGGCCTTGCTGAATAACTTCCTATTTAATCCTCGCCGCTATAGCCTGGGCAAAGTTGGTCGTTACAAGCTTAATAAAAAGTTAGGTCTTGATATCCCTGGGAATTGTACTGGCTTAACCCCTGAAGATTTGGTGCAAATAGTTCGCCGTATTATTTCAGTTAACATCGGTCAGGAAACTCCTGATGACATTGATCATTTAGGCAATCGAAGGGCCCAGGCAGTAGGTTTTCTAATACAAAAGCAATTTCGTATCGGCTTATTAAGGTTGGAGAGAGCTATTAAAGAACGGATGAGTATTCTTGGCCCCGAGGTGGCAACTCCTGCTGCTTTGATCAACATTCGCCCTGTAGCAGTTGCTATAAGGGAGTTCTTTGGCCGGTCACAGCTATCTCAATTCATGGATCAAACTAATCCACTAGCTGAGCTGACTCACAAGCGTCGTCTTTCTGCCATGGGACCTGGAGGCCTCTCAAGAAAACAGGCTGGATTTGAGGTTCGTGATGTACATCATTCTCATTATGGTAGGATTTGTCCTATAGAAACCCCTGAGGGGCCAAACATTGGTCTTATTGGCTCTCTAGCTACTTACGCTTCGGTTAATGCATATGGTTTTATAGAGACACCATACCTCAGAGTTATCTACGAAGTTCCCAATACTATGGAAGAGTTGGTGGGAAGAACAATCGGGGAGGATATAGATAGTGAGGGCGAACTTGTGGCCAAGGTTGGAACATTAATCACGAAGAAGCTTGCGCAAAGGTTATCTTCTCTTCCGGCTCGGAATATTAAGGTAGTTCCTTTTGTTTCCAGCCAGATTGCTTACCTGACAGCCGACGAAGAAGGTCAATATGCCATTGCCCAAGCTAATGCTCTCCTTAATAAAAGGAATGAGTTTGTTTATGACAAGGTTGAGGTTAAGAGGGGGGACAGATATTTCAAGGAATCAATAGACAGAGTAAACTTTATCGATGTTTCACCAAAACAGCTGTTTAGTATAGCTGCTTGTCTTATCCCCTTTCTTGAGCATGATGATGCTAATCGGGCTTTAATGGGCTGCAATATGCAACGACAAGCAGTGCCATTATTACGTCCCGAGTGTCCTTTGGTGGCCACGGGTATGGAAGGAGAGGTGGCTAAATATAGTGGGCAGGCAATATTCGCCCCTGATGATGCTGTAGTTACTTCGGCAACAAGCTCAAGAATAGTAATCAAAAATGGAGGAGGCGAAGAGCAATCGTTCGATTTAATCAAGTTTGCCAGAACTAATCAAGGGACGTGCATCAATCAGCATCCTATTGTAAACAAAGGTGACAAGGTTAAGAAAGGGCAGGTGTTGGTAGATAGTTTTTCTCTAGATGGTGGGAACCTCGCTTTGGGACAAAATGTTATTTGTGCTTTTATGAGCTGGGAGGGGTATAACTTTGAGGATGCCATTATCATCAGCAGAAGGCTGGTCAAGGATGATGCCTATACTTCCGTTCACATTGAAAAATATGATATAGAGGAGCGTGATACTAAGCTTGGTCCTGAAGAAATCACCAGAGATATACCTAATGTAAACGAAGAGAGCCTCGCTAACCTTGATGAAATAGGTATTGTACATATCGGAGCTGAGGTGAAGCCCAACGACATTCTGGTTGGGAAGATTACTCCTAAAGGTGAAACTGAACCTTCAGCGGAAGAAAAATTGTTACGGGCTATTTTTGGTGAAAAAACACGGGAGGTGAAAGATAGCTCTCTCAGAATGCCATCAGGAGAGTGGGGAAGGGTGATCCGGACTAAAGTCTTTTCTCGTGACAACCATGATGAATTACCTGCTGGGGTGAACAATCTCGTACAAGTGTGGGTTGCTCAAAAGCGCAAAATCTCGGTGGGAGATAAAATGTCAGGGAGACACGGCAATAAAGGGGTCATTTCTATCATATTGCCTGAGGAAGACATGCCATTTTTGCCGGATGGCACGCCTGTAGATATTATCCTTAATCCTCTCGGTGTTCCCTCCCGTATGAACATTGGGCAGGTTTTGGAGGCTCATTTGGGTTGGGCAGCTCAGACACTAGGTTTTAAGGCTATTAATCCTATTTTTGACGGAGCTGATGCCCTGACTATCGAGGATGCCTTAGCCAGGGCCTGGATAGCTTGGAAAGCTGGTGCTGTTAACTTTAGCCCTGAAGACCCCGGAAGTGCCAGGACCGATCTAGAAAAGGTCGGAGAATGGCTTTCTCGTCATGGTTTTGATGCCAAGGAAATAATGGATGAAGAGCATAAAGGTGTGGCCAGGAAAGCCTCTCTCTGTCTGTGGCTTGAGGAACTGGGCATAGCTGATAGTCATCAACTTAGAACTCTCGGTGATGAAGATTTAGAGCAGATAGTACAAAAAGTTTATAAAGAGCGAAGGCTTTATCCTCCTATTTTTGGCAAAATAGAACTTCGAGATGGGAAAACTGGCAAGCTATTTGACAAGCCTATAACTGTGGGCAATATCTATATGATGAAACTGATTCATCTTGTTGGTGATAAGGTACATGCTCGTTCCACCGGTCCGTACTCGCTCATCACCCAGCAACCATTGGGAGGAAAAGCTCAGTTTGGTGGTCAAAGGTTTGGTGAGATGGAGGTATGGGCATTGGAAGCATATGGCGCAGCTCATACACTTCAAGAGATGCTCACAATAAAGTCTGATGATGTAATGGGACGGGCTAAAGCTTATGAGTCTCTTGTTAAAGGCGAGGATATTCAACAACTCGGTATTCCAGAATCGACCAAGGTTTTGTTCATGGAGCTACGTAGTTTAGGTTTTGCTGTTGAACTACTTAGCGAGGGGGAAAATGTCTCAATTTGATGGCATTAATGGTATTCGAATCAGTCTTGCCTCACCGGAACAAATCAGGAGCTGGTCTCATGGTGAGGTAACTAAGGCGGAGACGATAAATTACCGCACTTTGAAGCCAGAAAGAGATGGTCTATTTTGTGAGAAGATTTTCGGCCCTGTTAAAGATTTTGAATGCCACTGTGGCAAATATAAAAAGGCGAGGTATAAGGGGGTTATTTGTGATAAATGTGGTGTTGAGGTAGCTCATTCCAGTGTACGCCGGGAACGCACAGGACATATAGAACTAGCTGCGCCAGTTACCCATATCTGGTTTGTTAAGTTAGTACCTAGCCGGCTCGGGCTGCTCCTTGATCTTTCTCCACGAGACTTGGAGGGCGTCATCTATTTTGCTCGGTATATAATCATCTCTGTTGATGAGGAGGCCAAACAGAAGAAGGTTCGCCAAGTTAAGGAAGAGGTGGTTCAAAAAATTGCTGAGCAAGAGGAACGCCTGAACAAAGAAATCGAAGAATTGGAAGCCAAAGGCCTGGAAGAAGAGCTTAAGATACAGGAGGTAAACCAGCTTCGTGCCAGATTTGTAGAAGAGAGGGAAAAACTTGAAGAAGAGCTAAAGGCAAGTATTGCAGAGATAGAAGGTCTTCAGCGGCTAAAATTGCTTAACGAAGAAGGATACAGGAAACTTAAAGATAAGTATGGTGATATTTTTGAAGCTGGCATGGGAGCTGAGGCTATTCTACAGGTGTTGAAGCAAATTGATGTGGATGCTTTGCACCAGGAGCTTCGTGACCAAATCCGTAGCACCTCGGGAGGATACCGTAAAAGGGTCAGTCAACGGCTGCAATTAGTTGAAGCTTTTAAGCTCAGTGGGAATAAGCCTGAGTGGATGGTTGTAACTGTGCTTCCTGTATTACCTCCGGCGCTTCGTCCTATAGTTCAGTTAGATGGCGGTCGCTTTGTTATTAGCGATCTTAACGACCTCTATCGGAGGGTTATTAATCGTAACAACCGTCTCCGCCGTCTTATGAAGTTAGGTGCGCCGGAAATAATTATCCGGAATGAGAAACGCATGTTGCAGGAAGCCGTTGATGCTCTTATTGACAATGGGCGAAGAGGGCGCGCAGTTACCACTGGTAATAAGCATGCCTTGAAATCTCTTTCTGACATTCTGAAGGGCAAGCAAGGACGGTTTCGGCAAAATCTTCTCGGTAAGCGAGTAGACTACAGCGGGCGCTCGGTCATTGTTGTTGGTCCTAAGCTCAAACTTCATCAATGTGGTTTGCCACGCTACGTTGCTTTGGAGCTATTTAAGCCTTCGGTTATGCACAAACTCATAATGAATGGGTATGCCAATAACCTGAAGAGTGCCCGGCGCTTGGTGGAAAAAGGTAGCCCCGAGGTTTGGGATGCACTGTATGAAGTAGTTAAGGAGCGCCCTGTATTGCTTAATCGTGCTCCCACATTGCATCGGCTTAGCATTCAAGCCTTTGAGCCCGTGTTAATCGACGGCAATGCCTTTCAGCTCCACCCCTTAGTTTGTACCGCCTTTAATGCCGATTTTGATGGCGACCAGATGGCAGTTCATGTGCCATTGTCCAAGGCTGCGGTAAAGGAAGCCAGGGAGCACATGCTTAGTCCTTATAATATGTTGCTACCAAGTTCTGGTGAGCCTGCGACAACACCCACCCTGGATATGGTTCTGGGCTGCTATTATCTTACCATTTCGAAGCCCGGAGCGAAAGGGGAAGGGAAATTTTTCAGCAGTTTTGACGAGGCTAAGTTAGCTTACGAACTTGGCATTATCGAACTTGGTGCCGAAGTTGTTGTGCGAGATCCTTCGCTTCGTTCAGATGGGGGGAGGATAAATACTACAGCGGGCAGAATTATATTTAATGATGCCTTGCCTCCGCAACTTCGCTTTTACAACAAAATAGTAGATAAGGCTTTCTTAAGAGCATTAGTCTCTGATTGCATTCGTTTATTGGGTAATGAAGGTGCTGCTAGTGTTCTCGATAGACTTAAGGAATTGGGGTTTGACTATGCTACAAAGTCGGGCATTTCCATCGCTATGAATGATATTGAAGAGCCTCCGGAGAGGTTCAAGCTTCTTAAAGAGTCCGATGAAAAAGTCGGCCTTATTGAGGATCAATTTAACCGTGGCTTGATTACTGAGGGTGAAAAGTATGAAAGCACAGTTCAAGTGTGGATGGAGGCTACAGATAAGGTTACTGAGGATATATCCCAGGCGCTAGATCCTTATGGCACTGTTTACATGATGGCTACGTCGGGTGCCAAGGGGAATATTTCTCAGATTAGCCAAATGGCAGGGATGCGCGGGTTGATGACCGACCCTTCAGGAAGGATAATAGATTTTCCCATTAAATCGAGTCTCCGTGACGGACTGACACCCATGGAGTATTTCATTTCTACCCATGGTGCTCGTAAAGGGTTAGCTGATACTGCCTTGAGGACCTCAGATAGTGGTTATCTTACCAGGCGCCTTGTCGATATAGCTCAAGATGTCATTGTAACTGAAACAGATTGTGGTACCACCGAGGGGGTTTGGATATCCCGGGAAACTACAGATGTGTCCCTTCCCCCGTTTGAAAACCGGATTACTGGCTACTTAGCGGCAAGCAAGATTGTTGACCCAGATACAAATTCAGTCATTGTTGATCGTGATGAAGAAATTGACGAAGATAAAGTGCGACAAATTATCGAAACCGGTATTACCCGGGTACACGTGAGGTCGCCTCTTACTTGCCGTGCTCGATTTGGCATTTGTCGAAACTGCTATGGAAGGGACTTGGGAAAGAAGAAATTAGTAAAGATTGGCACCGCTGCAGGAGTTATTGCTGCCCAGAGCATCGGTGAGCCTGGAACTCAGCTCACTCTGCGCACTTTTCATACAGGGGGTGTAGTAGGTGTTGATATTACCACTGGGCTGCCTCGTGTAGAAGAGCTTTTCGAGGCTAGAACACCAGGTGGCAGTGCCATCATTTCTGAGATTGATGGTACTGTTGAAGTAACCCATACTGATGGAACAAGCATAGTCAAAATCATTAGCTCTGAATTCTATTTGGATGAATACCCAATGCTGCCGAGAGCTAAGCTAGCTGTAACTGATGGGCAGTTGGTGGATGCCGGTAGCATCCTATTTTCTCTGCCAAAGAAGACTAGCAAGAAATTACCAGCTGTTAGCTATGGTGAAGCAGGGCAATCTCCATCTTTAGTAGCTAGAGTAGCTGGTCAAGTCATCATTGAGGATGACCGTGTTTATGTTAGATATGAAGAGAGGGAGGAGCGGGAATATAGCGTCCCCCATGGTACATATTTGCTTGTTCAATCAGGAGATAAGGTCAAAGCGGGCGATAGGCTTACTAGAGGTCTCGTTGACCCTCATGATATCTTGCGTGTTATGGGCAAGGATGCAGTCCAGCAATATCTGATTGATGAGATACAAAAAGTATATCGCACACAAGGGGTGACTATACATGATAAACATATTGCCGTCATTGTTCGGCAGATGTTGAGCAACGTGAGAATTATTTCCTCAGGAGATACGAAGCTTCTGCCTGGTGAGTTAGTTGGTCGATTTGACTATGAGGATATAAATGCCAAGGTGTTGGCTGAGGGGGGTGAGCCAGCAACGGCTCAAGCTGCGTTTCTTGGGATAACCAGAGCTAGCTTAAGCAAGGACAGTTGGCTAGCAGCTGCTTCTTTCCAAGAAACCGGCCGTGTTCTTGTTGATGCCGCGATCAAAGGCAAGGTGGATGGGCTTCGTGGTCTCAAGGAGAATGTTATTCTCGGTAAGCTTATCCCATCTCGGGTCCTCTCTCTGAGTCCTGATGATGAGAAAAGATTGAAGGGGGGAGGTCTTGATGAAGAGGAGACTACGAATTTAGAATTAGAGAGCTAGTAAAATTTTAGCTTCCAAAGGTTAGCGATGAGGCTTATTTCAGGTAAAACAGCAACCGAGGATGGCTTTATTGACTTTGACCTTCGTCCTAGACGCCTTAGTGAATTCATAGGTCAAGAAAAAGTTAAAGATAATCTACGAATAGCTATTCTCGCTGCTCAAAAAAGAGGCGAGCCACTAGATCATATCATTCTTTATGGTTCTCCCGGTTTGGGAAAGACTACCCTTGCCTACATCATCGCTGCTGAGATGGGAGTTAATATTAAGGTTAGTTCCGGGCCGGCGATAGAACGCACTGGAGACTTAGCAGCTATTCTTACTAATCTGCATGAGGGGGATATCCTTTTTATTGACGAGATACACAGGCTTAGCCATACAATAGAAGAAAAACTCTATCCGGCAATGGAGGATTTTGTTTTTGACATCTTTTTAGGGAAAGGTCCATCTGCTAGAAATTTACGGTTGAATTTGCCCCGCTTTACCTTAATCGGGGCTACTACGCGCTTTGCTCTACTGAGTCCTCCCCTTCGCGATAGGTTTGGGGTGACATATCATCTTGATTTCTACGACGAGGCAGCAATACAGACGATTTTGGAGAGGTCAACAACTATCCTCAAGGTGAAAGCAGAGAGAGAGGGGCTTGTCCCGATTGCCCAGCGTGCTAGAGGTACTCCTCGAGTGGCCAATCGTCTCTTAAAGAGAATAAGAGATTATGCTCAGGTCATGGCAAATGGAGTGGTCACCAAGGAAGTAGCTCTGGAAGGACTTTCAAAGCTGGAGATAGATTCTGTGGGCTTGGATGACATAGATCATAGAGTGTTGCATACAATAATTGACAAATTTGACGGTGGTCCTGTAGGTCTAGATACCATTGCTGCTTCTATTAACGAGGATGCTGATACTATTATGGATGTTTACGAACCGTATCTTCTTCAGTTAGGTTTTCTGGAACGGACACCTCGTGGCAGAGTAGCCGCCAGGCTAGCTTATGAACACCTGGGGCTGTCTTACAAAAGGGATATTCAGCCCCAGCCTGGCTTGTGGAGTCAGGAACAGAGTTAATCTTCGGCTATTTAGTACCCCACGGAAAATCCACTTCGCTCCCTTGCCCCCGCAAAATCTTTGATTTTGTGGATGGATTTCATGGAACCCCTGAAATGCCACTGGGTAAATTTTGGGGATACTGAAGAATGAAGTTTTTCAGGGATGACTATTGGTATGCTCTGGCTTGCATCCATACCGGGATGGCAAAGGCGAATAACGAAAAGAGCAATATCAGCCAACCCCAGGAATTAATGTTCCCTCGGCTTGCCATTGTTACCGAGAGTAAGATTACAAGAGGTGGGATTAATAAACTAATAATTTTATGCCTGCGCGGCTTGAGGCGGATGAAGGCGATAGTTGCTCCTGCCAAAGCAATAAAACTAATAACTATCCCAAGTGCATTTGTTTGCAAACGTGCTATCCAGTCGCTTGCCAAAAGCTCATTTCCTGTGCCCAGGGATGAAAACCAAGTGAATGTCACAAGCATAGGGGCTAGCATCAGTGATGCGTATAGCCAATCCCGCCTTGCAGTTTGTCTCACTATATGGATAAAGACAAAAAGAGCCAAGGGGATATAGATGAGCGCTGCTATCCAGCCCCAACCTTGGGGAAGGGAAAGAAGCAATATCCCGGTAATTACTACTGGCATGAGATAGTATCCTAACCAAGGGAAGAGCCATATTGGCTTACCTCGATGCCAACCATAAATTGCTATGCCAACGGTTAGCGCTAATATAATTGACACGTAGACGATATTTTGCCAGTAATATGAAGTAAAGAGCAGAGCAACCAGAAAGTGGGGCAAGGCACTGAAAAGCGCTTCCTTCCAGCTACCTTGAGCATGTGTTTCATAGATTTGCTGGGCAATTAATTCAGGGGAGCCCAGGGATTGTACCGCAATTTTGCTTGCCTCCTCTCTGCTTAGCCCATTTTCTTCTAGCTCCTGAGTTTTATCTTCGAGATGTGTGTAAAGCTCCTCAGCCACGCCGTCCTTTATAGTCTGGTCAATGTGGAGGCAATCTTTAAATCTGTTTAAATAATGGCTTATGCTACTTACCATTTTAGCCCTAGGTTGTTTCCGTTTGTATAACTGCTTTAACTGCCGTAGAAAAATCCTGCCATGTAGCTAACCTATTAGCTAGAACCTGCTGCCCCCTTTCAGTTATGTAGTAATAACGTCTTTGTTGTCCATTAGGCAGTATCTGCCATTTACCATTGATAAGGTTGTCTCGCTCTAAGCGGTGGAGAGCGGGATAAAGAGTACCTTCTTTAAACTGAAAATACCCATTACTCCTTTTCTCCAATTCCTTTACTATTTGGTAGCCATAGGTAGGCTGACGACTAATTAAGCAGAGCAGTAAAGAATCAGTGTTTCCCTTCAATAACTCACGCCCATAGTTCATCCTTATACCTCATTCAGTATGTTAGCTTTTCTTTCACTATAGCATTGCTTAACCAAGGTGTCAATACCAGCGACGATACTGGCCTTGTTTTAGTTGCCGCAGTGAGCTTTAATCGCTAAAATATCTTTTCGGGCAAATGTATCGCGGCACGAAAGATTATTACTCTATTCTTGGTGTTTCTGAGCAGGCTAGCCACGAGGAAATAAGACGTGCTTTCAGGAAGCTTGCTATGAAATATCATCCCGACAAGAATTTGGGAAATGAGAAGTGGGCCGGGGAGAAATTTAAGGAAATCAACGAGGCCTATGCCGTGTTGGGCGACGAAGCGAAGCGGCAGGAATATGATAGAATGAGACAGGCCGGTTTTGCGGGATATGGTGCTCAATATGCTGGTGGGCGCTATTATAGCCAGGAGCAGGTGTTTGCGGATGCCTTTACCAATCCCTATTTATTTCAAGAGTTGGCAAGGATGTTTCAAGAAGCTGGCTTAAGGTTCGATGAAAGATTTGTGGACAATTTGTTCTTTGGTGGCAGAGGTTCTATTTTCACCTTCTCAGGTCAACCATCAGTAAGCAATTGGTCCACATCGACTTCGGAGTATAGACCACCTTTATTATTACGACTTTTCGGCAAGGTCATCAGGTTTATTTTTAAGAGAATGCTAGGTGTACAGGAACTCTCCTGGCAGAGCAAGGGAGAGGATTTGTACCACGAAATCTATCTCTCTCAGGAAGAGGCTGCATCCGGTGTTGATAAGAAAATAAAATATAAGAGAGGCAAGGAAAAGAAAAAACTTATAGTCAAAGTCCCCCCAGGGGTTACCCAGGGCACGAAGGTAAGGCTGAGGGGGATGGGATTGGAAGGGCAAACTCCAGGTGACCTCTTCATTACTGTTAAAATTAAGGGTTAGCGGACATGGGTGCTTTCGAAGATTTTGTTGACGTAGTAAAGCAGACAGAGACTATGCAAGCTCTCCTCCAGAATCTGGAAAGGGAGCCGGCTAAGCTCTTGGCCGCTATTTGCCGGGAGTATGAAGTGACTAACAACGCAGTTCCTGACCATCACCTTAATTTGGCTGGGTACTTTGGCGAGGCAATGTTACGAGCATTGGTATCGGCAAATTTAATTACTAGGGAACGAGAAGATAGATTCTCCCTCTACGGCTACAAGCCGACTGAGGTGGGGCTTAAGTATTACAAGGCCATGCTTAAAGAGAAGAAAATCTAGTGTACAAGCTCATCGATACTCATGCCCATCTTGACGAACTGAAAAACCTCGATTTGATGCTCGAGGATGCTAAAAAAGCAGGCGTTATTGCCATAGTAGCTGTGGGGTCGAACCACCAATCGAACATAAAAACATTGGAAATATCGCAAAAACATCGCCGTTTTGTCTATCCTGCTTTAGGTTTACATCCCTGGGAGCTAGGTAATCTTGGAACTTTCGAGATAGATGATAATTTGCGATTTATTGAGCAAAATATTGCTTCAGCGGTTGCTGTTGGTGAAATAGGTCTGGACTATGACAAGAGGGTGTTGAAGGTAGCGTCCAAGGAATTGCAGAAAGAGGTTCTTGGTCGGCTTCTGAATATAGCCAGGAAATATGCTAAGCCAGCGGTAATTCACAGTAGATATGCATGGAAGGATGCACTACACCTGATTCAGGATGCCGGCATGGATAAAGTCGTTTTTCATTGGTTCACTGGCTTTTCCAGCGTTCTTAGGGATATAATTGACGGTGGCTATTTTATTTCTGCCACGCCAGCTGCGGAGTATCATGAAGAGCATAGAAGGGCAGTCAAAGAAGCACCCTTGCAGAGATTACTTCTGGAGACAGATTGCCCTGTCACTTATGGAAGGGAAGCACGGTATGAGTCCCAGCCCGCTGATATTTTAAGAGGCCTGGAGGCCGTGTCTCAACTTAAAGGAATTGCTGAAGCTAAAATTGCTGAACAGACAACGAGAAATGCCATTAACTTTTTTTCTTTAGATATAGCATTTTAAATAAGGAGGTCAGTTCCATGATACACTCAATAGCAGATGAGAATAACTTTCAAAACGTTGTTTTGCAATCGAAGTCGCCAGTTGTGGTAGATTTCTGGGCACAGTGGTGTGCTCCTTGCCTGGCTGCCGCTCCTGTTCTGGAGGAATTAGAGAAAGAATATGATGGTAAAATAGACTTCGCTAAAGTAGATGTGGATTCGAATAGTCCTTTGGCTGTCAAGTATGGAATAACTGCCATTCCCACTATGCTCATATTTAAGGGCGGTCAGCCTGTTCAGCAAATTCTTGGTTACAAGCCTAAGAAGGAACTCAAGAAGGTATTAGATGAAGTTCTTGAGGAGTAAATTATACGCTAGCTCGTAATAAAGAAGTCGCGGATGAAATCGAATTCCCCAGGCAGAAGTGCTAATAGCAGGGGGAATCCCTCCATCAAGAATTTGGCTAATCCCGATTGACTGATAACTGCCTCCGTGCCCGGGTAATACTTAACTACAATAGCGAGAACAGCAGCACATAACAGGCCTCCTATAAAGACGCCGAGGACACAGCCCACAAGCCTATCCAGCCAACCAAGCAGGACGAGGTGAACCAGCTTGGCTACGAGCGAGCCGACCACACCAGCCACGATTAAAGTAGCTATTAAGATGATGACATAGGCAGCTATGTTGGCCCAGGTAGCACCGCTGGAAGAAAGCAAGGCGGCAAGCTCGTCGTAATAACGCCCGGCTAAAACTATGCCAACTATTAACCCGGCAATACCAAATACTGTCTTGATAATTCCTTGCCGCAAGCCCGCAAGACCCAATAAAACTGCAACAACTATTATGACTATGTCTAACCAATTCATCGCACACCTCTCCAATCCTTTATTGTATCATAAGATAATCACCTGGTCGCCTAATATCCTTTCATTCTAATTCTGCTTATGCCTCCAAAAGCGCTTTCAGATAAGTAAGACAGGTCTCCGATAGCTGCTGACTAAAGGCTGATATTTAAACCAGTTATTCAGTTATTGCGTGCCCCCTTATATTATGGTCGTTAGCTCTAATAAGCCTGGCTGTAAATTTGCAGAACTTCGTTTGGGTCGCTGACAGGGCGCCCGTTGAAAAGGACAGCCGTATCGGCAAGTGCATGAAATGCGCATATTGCCAGGTTCTCTTCCGGAACGCCAACGTCGCGCAGCCTTATGGGATGGCCCACCTTTTCCATCAAATCCTCCACCGCATCCGCTGCTGCTAGGGCGGCATCGCGCTCTGTCATGCCGACGGTGTCAATTCCCAGAGCCTGTGCTACCTGAACCAGCTTGTCGGCTGCATGATCCACGTTATACCGCATTACCTTGGGAAGCAATATGCCGCAGGCTGCTCCATGTGGGATATGGTACATTGCCCCTATTGTATGCGCCATGGCGTGTGCTAGACCGATCTGAGCGATTGTGAATGCCCAACCTGCCATAGTAGCCGCTACCTGCATGTTGAGCCGTGCCTTTTCGTTCTTACCGTCGGCTACGACGAGCGGCAGATTTTCGTTGATCAGGCGTATAGCCTGCAATGCCATACCGTCACATATCTTGTTCGCCATAGTGCTGGTCATAGCCTCGATGGCATGTGTCATGGCATCCATGGCGGTACTAACTGTTAAATCCTTGGGCATAGATATGGTGAAACGTGGGTCTAGAATAGCAACATTCGGCATAATTCGTGTGTCTACTATGTAGAGTTTGCGTGCGGCGCCCTTGCTGGTGAGTACAGCTATATTTGTTACCTCGCTACCTGTTCCTGCTGTTGTCGGAATGGCAATATGTGGGGTTTGTGGTTCGGTAAGCACCAAGAAGTTCAGATGGTCATTTGCCTTGCCGCCGCTCTTTAAGATTACACAGGCCCCTTTCGCGGTATCGATAACGCTACCACCGCCGACACTGATGATGCAATCTGCCTTCTGTTCGCGGGCTACGGCAGTGGCAGCATCTACCGTTTCCAGGTCGGGCTCCGACGCAATATTGTCATAGATGCCTACACAGAAATCCGCAAGAGCATCCCTCACCAACTGGGCAAGCCCTATTTTGTTGACTCCTGGGTCGGTAAGAATCAGAGCCCTGCGGCAGCCAAGGTCGACAACAGCCTTGCTGATTGAAGCCAGTGCCCCGTGGCCGGCTACTACGTTAGTGGGGCAATTGTATCCAAAACTATCTACTTTCTTATAGTCCGATAGAATCTGGAAGTGCATATTGCTCTTTGCATCGGCCATAGAGTTGACATGTATTCGCTTGACCTGGGTATATTCATGCAGGCTTTCCAGGCCGAATTCTCGGCCCACTCCAGACTGCTTGTAACCGCCAAAGGGGCAGAAATCCGAAAATATATGGTAGTTGTTTATCCACATCGTCCCCGTACGGACGTCACGGGCTACACGCTCGGCCCTAGCCGTATTTGAAGAAAATACGCCACCTGCCAGCCCGTAAATGGAGTCATTGGCGATGGCCACTGCTTCTTCATCACTGTCAAATTTTATGACGCAAGCAACCGGGCCGAATATCTCCTCCTGTGCGATACACATTTTGTTATTAACGTTGGCGAAGATAGTGGGGGCATAGTAATATCCTCCTTTGATCCCGGACACTTCTACGCGTTTGCCGCCGGTGACGAGCTCCGCACCCTCTTCTTGCCCTAGTTTTACATAACCTTCAACCTTAGCCAGTTGCTGTTTGCTGACAAGAGGCCCCATGTGAGAGGTAGGGTCCATCTGGTATCCGAGACGGAGAGACTCCACCCGCTTTTTCATCTTGTCGAGAAACTCGTCATAAATCTTTGAGGCGACTAATGTGCGTGCGCCCGCCGAGCATACCTCTCCCTGGTTGAAGAAGGTGCCGTAGCAGGCGCCTTCTACGGCCAGGTCCATATCCGCGTCGTCAAGTATGATATTGGCTGACTTGCCGCCGAGTTCGAGTGTCACCTTTTTCACCGTATCGGATGCCATTCTCATGATTTCACGTCCAGTTTCCGTGCTGCCGGTAAAGGCTATCTTATCCACATCCGGGTGCGTGCACAGAACTTTGCCCAGTTCTGCCCCTGGTCCGGCTATGACATTTAACACCCCATCAGGGATGCCAGCCGCTTTGGCGGCTTCAGCCATGATGAGTGCGCTCAACGGGGTTACCGAAGACGGTTTCAAAACCATTGTGTTCCCCATTATGAGGGCCGGGACGATCTTCCAGAGGGCTATGTACATTGGGAAGTTCCAGGGGACAATTCCCACGCATACCCCCAGCGGCTCTCTGCGGATAAGTTCACGGGCCGGAGCAAACGCATTCCCAGATGCCAGCATGTCCTCCTCCCAGGGAAATCTAGTTACCGCTGCCAAGCTCAAATTGCGTATAAAAGTTATACTGATTAAGGGCATGAGCTTAGCCAGCGATATGACCTGGCCGGCGTCCATGGATTCAGTTGCAGCCAGGCGCAGTCCCTGTCGCGCTATCTGGTCTGCAAAATCCTGCATTCTTGCCAGTCGCGCGGTGGGAGTAAGACCGCTCCAGATTCCACTGTCGAAAGCCTTACGAGCCGCTGCTATAGCTGCCTCTGCATCGGCCTTTCCTGCTTGTGCTACTGTAGCTATGGGCGCCTCAGTGCCGGGGTCAATTGATTCGAAGGTCTTTCCATCTGCGGCGCCGACAAATTCGCCATTGATAAAGAGTTTATAGTGTTCCACTTGACACCCCCTTTTAATGTATTTCTAAATGGCAGCACAATATCACGTAATACCACTGTAGAACGGACTGTATTGCTTCAGTCGGTCTCGGACAAATCGATGGTGACAAAATGATAGAACCTTCCTCAGCACTCAAGCGTCTGCCTTGATTTCTATCCATGTCATTACCCCTCCTGGTTTGGTTTTATTATATCTTCCCCTGGGAGGAGTTGTTGCATTTTCCCTGAAGCTGGCTGTCTGACTTCCATTGAAGCACAACATCTCTTTATGAGGCCTTGCCTTCCGTTCTATCATATTTGTCTCTCAAGTATGATTTTGTACAGCGCTTTGTATAACTTCTAATATGTAAACTATTCTCGCATGCTCTTGTTATACCAGTTACGCTTCGCCACATTCAAGCCTGTAGTCGCAGTAAGAGCACATCCATGAGGGGCATTTGGGAAGCTGCAGTGGTGATGTCGCCTTTTCCAAAAGCTCAAGTCGGCGTAATGCCTCAGCTTTAACAGCATTCAAATTCCTGAAGTTTACATCATAGACCATCAGTTTGGCATCCTCTTTGGGAACTTTAACATAGTAGAGCAGCAGCCTGCCTTTTGTGTTCTCTGTTAAGGCACAGTCAAATCCCAGGCGGAGGAAGTAATGAGGGAATGCTCTGGGCAAACGTTCTCTTTCCACCAGTGAAGAAAATTTTGGGTCGCGCAGGATGGTGGGCAAGTTCTGCCAGATTTGGACCAGGTCGGCTAGTGGCGCATGCTTCACGGGAATCCTCTGCGCTTCGCCTGGGGCACCGTAGCGTAATGAATCGCGGAGTGCATCGAGAAAGCCACGCTCATCCATGGAACGAAGATACTCTCCCTTCTCTTCCCGGACTCCTTCACTCAACTTAAGGCGTTCAAAATATGCTTTGCGGGGGAAAACAATATCGTTGATGCCAAACAGTTGGGGTGGTTGAGACCCAGCCATCTTGTTGAGGAGTTGCTCACAGGTCGTGCTATCGGCATAAATTTCCCCGGCTAATTCAGCTATCTCATACGATGCTGGCACCGATGTGGTTGCGCAGTCGCATACCTGCGAGTAATCGCAGTGCTTGTTGAGCCAGGGGCAAACGGGGAGATTGCTGGGATCGTTGGAAATGAGCGCTTGCACCAGGAGGTCTCGCCTCCGCCGCATTTCAGTTCGAATTGCTTCCAGGTCCGGGAAAGTAACGTGATAGACAACCAAAGGAGAGGGCGATTCCTCCGCGGGGCGCTGATAAATGATAATTTCTCCCTCGTGGGCATTGACCATAGCACAGTACATGCCCAATTGCTCGATATAAGTTGGCCTGTATTTCAATAAATCCTTCGTGTCTATAGGCGTGGAGGTGGTCTTGACCTCCACCGGAATCTTCTCGTAGATGTCAATCTTACCGACTATGCCCTCGGCTTCTACAAATTGCTCCAGGTATTCTTCGCTGGATACGGCTGAGCCGAAGGTCTTGTGAAAGCCGGTGCCAGCCCACATAAGCTGCTGTTTCTCCAGAGGTGGCACGATTTCGGGATACTTTCTCCTGAAGTAAGCCTGTTTGAGGTTAAGTAAGTCGGTTACGGAGATGCGATATGGAGGGCGGCGCGTTTTTAAGCTTTGCATTAAAGCATCCTTGACCGAACGGTTCGCCTCAATGTGGGAAACGTAAGATGCGATGTCAAATTCACTCATTGTGCTACCTCTTTCACTGCCAGGCCCTCAGTCGCCTGAAGGCTTCGAGCTTTTCTCTGTCTCCAATTTTAGCCTTTTCCACCGCTTGTGTCAGGAATTGGATGCTGCTATCGTAGGTCTTCCTGTCAACAGGATAAGGATAGCCATCTTTGCCGCCATGGGCAAAGCTATAGCTTGCCGGGTCGCGTAGACTGACCGGCGTCTCATAAACCAACTCTGAAATAAGACTCAGGGCGCGAAGCGTTTTTGGTCCTACGCCCTCAAGGGCTAGCAGCGATTCAAAGTCCTGCGGCTTATGTTCATAAGCTGTGAGGAAAAGCTTGCTCAGCCTGTCAGGGTGAATATCTTCCAGGCTGATATAAGCTCGCCGGGGCAAATTTAAGGTTTTTAGCCTGTTCAGCTGGCCTACAATTTTATCTGGCTTCTCTTCGGCGGCGACCCGGGCAATGACATCCCTCACCTTTGCACTCTCCAGAGCCACCAGATTCAATGCCTCCCCCTTGGCCTGGGAACAGATAGCGGCCTCGGGCTCACAGACAAAATCGCTGACTTTCTCCCCCAGCCAGTGGTAGCGGCGTGCATAGCGATTGACCGCATTCATACCTTGCTGGATGACTGCCCAGGAGCCGTCTTCGGTAAAGAAGAAGCTGTGGTGATAGAGCTGATAGCCGTCCTGAAGTGCGGAATTATCCACCTTGGCTGACATCCGGCTGGCATAGACCAGGGATGATGGATTGACCTTCAGCAGGTGCCCGGTGTTTTCTATCTCCATGGGGGTTTTCCGCGAAGTCCTGCCCTTGCCCCCGGCCACAAATAAGCCGAGCTCCCTTTCCAGTCCTCGCATTCCTTCTTTTATGGCGCCGCAGACGGTGGTGGTGACGCCGCTGGAATGCCAGTCATAGCCCAGCACGCAACCGAAAGCCTGAAACCAGAAAGGGTCGGAAAGACGGCGCAGCATCTCCTCGGTACCAAACTCAGTTACCGTAACGATGGTAATCTCCCGGGCAAGCTGACACATCCGCCCGAATAACCATGGCGGCACCTTGCCATAATGCAAAGGCAAGTTAGCAATCCCCGTCCTCTGTCCCGAGCTAGGCATCTCCTGCTCCAGAGATATTATACAACAGCGTTTACCTCAATAGCATCGTAGTTTTGACACGGAAGGCGGTGCCTACTACTCGTTGCACAGACTACTGGACATAAAACGAATTTCGTATATACTAAAGTTATACGGCAATGCCGAAGAAGGGTAAATCACGATGGATCAAGAAAAAGGAATATGGGACATAGTAGAATCTGGGAATCTTGCAGAAGTGATTGGATTTATTAAGTCCAACGTGGCTCTTATCGACCAGCACCTCGAATTTATTCAGGCAAATTTAGGCAAAGCAGAAAGGAATTTGGTGCTATACAATCTACTTGCAAAGGTAAACTTATATTTATGTTGTTTGATATCCTCACTAAGTGGACCTGTAGAGGTGATTGGATTTATATCAAGGAGTCTCTTCGAGTTAAGTTTGATTACTAGATATGTTTTGATGAGTGAAGAGAATTTAATGCAATTCGTAGCTGAAAGCGGAGTTGATAAAGTACAACTCCTCGAAGGTTTATTAGAAATGAGTGATATCGCTTATAAAGAGGACATCGAGGGGATAAAGGAGGAAATTGCTGAGTTAAAAACTACTTTGGTGAAGTTCAATTTCCCTTCCAAAAAGCCCAATTCTATTAAAACCATAGCAAGGATAGTTGATTCTGAACTTGAGTATAAAGCTCTGTATAAGCTATTTTCTAAGTATGTTCACCCCTCTTCATTTAGCATTAATCTGGGTTCCGAGGGTCTTATGAGTGAGGATAGACTGCGCCATACATTTTTGGCCTTTGCGCTGACATATGCAGTTGTAACATTTCAACAGATTAGAGAGGCAACAGTAGGTAGGGTAGAATAACGGAGGGCATATGGCTATCCTTGCCCTAAATCAGCCTTTCGGTGGCTTTGTGTATCGGCGCTGATATTAGGTATATGAAATCGCTCGGGTGAAATTCAAAAGGAGGAGGACGAGCATAGCGAAGTTCCAAGATAAGTATATTGCAAATGAAAAAAGATAGATGGAGCGAGACCTACACGATAACCATAGACGGTGGGGCGAAGTTGGGGAGTGGGACGATAGTTCGTTATTCTGTAGCGGTGGCTAGCCTGCTGGGCAAGGAAACAAAGATAGAGAATATCAGGCAGCAAAGTGATAAACCAGCGTCAATATGATGGGTGGCTGGGATTATAAACTTAACAAGGAGGAAGCGATGAAGTTTGTTATAATTATTGACCAGCATGAAGACGGTTTGTCATTGTCGAATGTCCGTGTATTCCAGGGTGTGTAAGTCAAGGTAAAACAGATAAGAAGCCTTAGAAAATATTGAAGTTTAAATGTTGCGATACAGGAGATAGATGAAAGCAGTAGAAGTTAGAGAACTGGTCAAGGACTATGGGAACTTCAGGGCAATAAACGGAATCTCTTTCGAAGTAAACGAAGGGGAGATATTCGGTCTGATAGGTCCTAATGGTGCGGGAAAGACAACCGCCTTGAGAGTTGTTGCCACGCTGCTTCAAATAACCTCTGGCTCGATAACGGTCTTTGGCTATGAACTTCCTAAAGAGGCGGGAGAGGTGAGAAAGATAATAAGCTATTTGCCCGAAGAAGCTGGCGCTTATAAAAATCTCACGGGCAAAGAGTACCTGAATTTTATCGCCAAATTCTTTGGCGATAGAGAGAAATTCCAGAATATGGTCCAGAGAGGACTGGAAATAGCCAATTTAGGAGAGAGAATAAACGATAAAGTTGATACATACAGCAAGGGAATGACACGGCGTTTGCTCGTGGGCAGAGCTTTAATGGTAAACCCGAGATTGGCAATATTAGATGAGCCTACCTCTGGCCTGGACGTGTTAAATGCTCAAGAGGTGAGGAAGATAATAAATAGCTCAGTCGAGGCGGGAGTGGCGGTTTTATTGTCTTCACATAATATGCTTGAGGTGGAGCTCTTATGTCACCGCATCGCTTTGATAAACGATGGGAAAATAATTGCCAGCGGGACTGCCGCGGAACTCAAAAAGGAATATGACGCTAGAAATATAGAAGAGGCTTTTGTTAAGGCGATTAAATGATTGGCAACATAATAAAGAAAGAATTCAAGGAATTGTTTACCCTCTCAACCCTGATCCCAATAGTGGTTATTGCCATAGTGCTTGGATTTGTGGGGCAAACGGTTGGCAACATCGGGGAAACTATGGAGGAGAAGCCAGTCGTAGGAATCGTGGATATGGACGATGGCGATTTTTCTGATATAGCCATGTCCGTTCTTATCGAGAAGGCGGAGGTTATCTATAATGGCAATGATGCTGAAGAAGGCTTGGAAGAAGTAAGGGGAAAAAATGGAGTTGCGCTTCTGGTAATACCTGAAAACTTCAGCCAAAACATTTATGCCAATCATCCCGGGGAAATAGAAATTTACTGGATAATGAAAGGCGCAGGGATGATGGATTCCATATCCTCAGGCGTAGTTGAAGGGCTTATCCAATCAGTGAACCAGGGGATATCGACGAAACTGATACAACAAGATAGCTCCTTTGATCCGGCACTGGTCTTGAACCCGACGACACGAGTTGAAACCACATTTTTCAAGGGAAAAGAGATAGAAGGGCTATCGTCAAGTCAACTGGGCAATATGCTAAGTTCACAATCAATAGTTATTCCAATTGTAGTAATGATGCTCATAATCATGGCCGGGGCTTCCGTAATATCTTCGATGGGCATGGAGAAGGAAAACAAAACCCTGGAGACATTGTTAACCCTGCCTGTAAGGAGAAGTCATATAGTAATTGGCAAAATAGTCGGTAGTGCCCTGGTGGGGATGATAATGGCAGCTATCTATATGATTGGATTTTCACGCTACATGAGTTCGTTCCAGATTTCAGATATAAATCTGGCAGATTTTGGGTTGGCCCTGGGCATGCAAGATTATTTATTGATAGGAATTTCGTTATTCGTAGCTCTTTTAGCCGGGCTTGCACTATGTATAGTTCTGGGAACATTTGCTAAGAATTACAGAAGTGCCCAGACACTAGTCTTCCCGATAACCGCCCTTGCTATGATCTCCATGTTCATAACCCTGTTTAAAGATTTCGATACCATTCCCGTCGTCTTAAGAATTCTTGTGTTTGCCATACCTTTTTCCCATCCTATGATGGCTATGCGGGCTCTTATGATGGATAATTATTCGCTGGTAATCGGCGGTATTGCTTATACAGCAGTTTTCACGGCAATAATGATAGTGGTAGCGGTTCGCATTTTCAATTCGGACAGATTGCTGACCGGAAGCGTTCAAAAGAGGGCAGGTCTGGGGAAACTGGTGTGGGGATTGCGGCGGTAATAAATTAGCCAGCACAAAAACAACTTTCCCGTGCACTAAGTTGCGTTGCAGTCTGAGGGTGTTTTGGATAAATTCCTGATAATAAGATAAAAGTGGGTTCACATGATAAATATAGACGGTGGAGCGAAGTCGGGGAGCGGGACCATAGTCCGCTATTCTGTGGCGTTGGCTAGCCTGCTGGGCGAGGAATAAACTCGTAGTTGGCATTCGAATTTCAGCAATGATAGAATTCATAAGCTGGAGGAGCTAAAAATGAGGAACATTAAAGAACGATATCTTGTAGACGACAATGGCAATCGCATTGGAGTGGTGCTTAATGTGAAAGATTATCATCGCTTACTTGAACAACTTGAGGAGCTAGAGTCCATCCGTGCCTATGATGCAGCTAAAGCTTCTGGGGATGAGGTTGTTCCCTTTGAGCAGGCGGTCGCGGAAATTGAGCGGCGATGAGCTATACCGTATTTATTTTACGGCGTGCGCAGAAGGAATTAGCTCAACTGCCCAGGGAAGTTTATGTGCATATACGGGATGCCATACGCGATCTTGAACAGGAACCCAGACTGCGTGCCTCTGCCAAATTAACTGGGCGAGAGGGATGGCGTATTCGAGTCGGTGATTACCGTGTCATTTATGAGATCGATGACCAGCAGCGTTTAGTAACTATCCTTCACATTGGTCATCGCCGCGATGTTTATCGCTGATTGTGATTTTTTCTCCATACTCTTCCATTACTAGACATTTCTCAGCAGCGGATGGATAGCATGATAACTATAGATGGTGGGGCGAAGTCGGGGAGCGGGACCATAGTCCGCTATTCTGTGGCGTTGGCTAGCCTGCTGGGCGAGGAAATAAGGATAGAGAACATCAGGGCGGGGAGGGATAAGCCAGGCTTAAGGGCGCAGCATCTTAAAGTGGTGCAGGCTTGCCAGGAGATGTGCCACGGGTTGGTGGAAAATGCTGCGGTGGGCTCTAAGGAGATTACCTACACACCCGGAGGAAGGTTCAATGGAGGAGAGTATAGCTGGGATATAGGGACGGCGGGCTCAACCACCATGATGGCCCAGACGCTTTTGCCTTTAGCTTGTTTTGCCCGAAAGCCCTCCAAATTCAGGCTGAAAGGCGGGCTGTTTCAGGATTTTGCCCCTTCGGCTTATCATATGAAGTTTGTCTTGCTTCCGCTTCTAAAGCGAATGGGTGTCCGGGCTGAACTTGACATAATGCGTCCTGGCTATGCGCCGAGAGGCGGTGGGATTATAGAAGTTAGAGTTGAGCCGCTGGGGAAATTGAAGCCGTTGAATCTTACCGAGCAGGGGGAGATTTTCAGTATCAAAGGCATAGCGCTTTCCTCGCATTTGAAAGAAAAGAGGGTAAGCCAGAGGATGGCAGCGGAATGTCAGAGGGTATTAAAATTTTATGGGTATAAAGCAGAGATTGAGATAATTGAGGACGAAAGCTCTTTTCAAGAAGGAGCAGCCCTGGCAATATATGCCGAGACGAGCTCGGGTAACCGGATGGGTTTCGATAGGGCAGGGAGGCCAGGCAGGAGCTCGGAATCCATAGGAAGATATGTGGCTGAAAGGTTTATAGAAGATGTTAAAACTGGCGCCGCAGTTGATAGATATATCGCAGACCAACTCATAATCTATGCTGGCTTAGCCGAGGGGTTTACAAGGTATTCGGTCCCCCGCATTGCTGAACATGTGGAGACAAACCTGTGGTTGGTCGAGGAATTTCTTGGTGCCAGAACAAAGGTTAGTGGAAATCTCCTGGAGATAGAGGGGATTGGCTTCGCCTGACGGATGTTTAGGATGAGTTTGGCAGACAAGATGGATTTTGCCACAATAGTAATGTTTTGGGGGTGAATATGGAGAGTTTAATTAAGCGGGCAGCAAAGGACTTGGTGGAAACCAAATATGCCATTGCATTAACCGGGGCGGGCATGTCAACCGAATCAGAAATACCTGATTTCAGGGGACCAAAGGGCATCTGGACCACGAATAAAGAGGCGGAGGCTAAGGCTTATCAAAGATACGAGCTTTTCCTGAACAACCCCAGGGCATACTGGGAGGAAATACTGGGGTTGCGGGGGACATACGGGACGTTTCATGAACAAATCAGGCAGGCTAAGCCAAATCCAGGTCACTATGCTCTGGCTGAGCTCGAAGCTCTGGGGATACTAAAGTGTGTAATCACACAAAACATTGATGGTTTACATAAAAAGGCGGGGAGTAAGATGGTTTTAGAATATCACGGCAGTGTCAATGCGGTGAGGTGTATTTCTTGCGGCTCAAGGTTTGCCTGGGAAGAAGTCTCCCTGGATGAGCTTCCGCCTCGCTGCAAGTGTGGTGCTGTCCTGAAGGACGATGTGGTTCACTTCAAGGAGCCGATACCTTCAGACGTCATGGAGGAATCGGAAAAAGAAGCTTTGGGATGTGACTTGATGCTTATCTGTGGGACATCAGCCGTGGTTTATCCTTTTGCTAATCTGCCCAGGATGGCAAGGTTTCATGCGGGTAGATTAGTTCCGGGCCTGGATGTAATAGGGCGTAAGACTAATGTGAAGATAATAGAGGTGAATGCGGACCCTACGCCGCTCACCCATGAAGGCGTATCAGACTATTTAATTCAGGGGAAGACAGGTGAGATATTGCCCAGGATAGTGGAAGAAGTTAAGAAAAGCATAAAAACATAAAAGCATCAAAACTAATATGTGTATCGCTAATTACATTAACAGGTGTAATACTGACTAAAGTTCTTCTGGGAATTTTACATCACTCTCTTTAGCCTGGGGTTGGGGGTGATGCCGGGCATTCTGCCTCTTTTGGCGATGGACTTGCCTTCTATTTCGTGAAGGTCAGCGGTGAAATCAATGGGCTTGGCATCGCTGATATAGCTGCCAACAGCGAAAATATCCACTGGTGCCCCTTCTTCGATAAAATATCTGATTCGTTCCGGGTCAAGTCCACCGCTAGCGACTATTTTCACGTCCTTAAATCCCTCGAGGTCCAGCCAGGCTCTAACTTCTTTGACCAAGCCAGCAGTAACTCGACCTCTTTCTGAAGGTGTATCTAATCTTACGCCTTGTAACTTTCCTTGCATCGCTTTGGCCACAGTTACACTTTCTCTAACCTCATCCTCAAAAGTATCAACCAGAGCAATGCGTGGCACTTCGGAAGGCATATGCTTGTCGAAAGCAAGAGTGGCCTTAGCAGTGCTGTCCATAATAATGATGAGGGCGTGGGGAATAGTCCCTGTGGGTTGGATGTCGGCAAGTTCTGCTCCAGCGGTACTGGCGCAGCCAGTGCAGCCTCCGACTATAGCGGAGTATTCCATAATGCCGACTACTGAGGGGTGGACGTGGCGGGCCCCGAAGCTGATGACGGGAATGCCTCGGGCAGTATCAACGCATTCTCGGGCAGCGGTGGCCCAGCCGCTGCAGTGGGAGAGTATGCCCAGATAAGCTGTTTCATAAGTTCCGTAGCTTTGATAAGGGGCTTTTATGCGCAAGACCACTTCTTTTCTGTCGAAAGGTTCGCCTTGAGATAGCGACCATACTTCACAATTATCCTCAGGAAGAACTTTGGCGAGCAAAGCTTTAACTTCTTCTATGCCGCACAAGATACCAGCTCGGCGAGGAAATACCTCCATAGTTGCTACGGGATTAATCCCCTCTTTCTTAAGTATTTCCACGGTGCGGGGAAAATAGATGTCGGCAGTTTCCCCACTCAACCATGAATCGGGAATTTCGAAACGGGGCGAAGAAACCTTAACTAAAGGTTTAACAAGCTTCGCCCCAAGCACCTTCTCCATATAGTCCAGGGCGAAGGAGTGAGCTTTTTTATCGAAGGAAGCAACACAATCAACAGGGACTTCAACTTCATAGTCTCTGTTTCTGGCATCAATTACTGCGTGCAGGACACAAATATGGGTGGTTACGCCGCAGACGACTATGGTTTCAGGCTTGATTGCCTTCAGTCTCTTGTCTAAAGGAGTGTTGTAGAAACTGCTAAAGGTTCTTTTGGGTATTATTTCACCGGGATATTGCAAAAGCTCAGGTATGAGTTCAGCTTCCTCAGTACCTTCAATGCAATGGGGTGGAAACATTTTGAATTCCGGGTCGTCAGGTGTATGGTGGTCACATGAATAGAAGATTTTCGAGCCCTGTTCTAACTCTCGTTCCAGTAATTTCTGGATATTGGGTATGATACGACGGGCCTCGATGCCGCAATAAAGTGGATAACCTTCCTCGAGAAAGCCACGTAACATATCCGATACAATTACTACTCTGGCCATGGCATCACCAATGATCAGGCTCAGGGCTATAGTTTTTCTGCAAGAAAGCAATGTAATCTTCTAGTAAAGAAGCTGCCTTCGTGCTGTCTCCCTTCCTTAAAACCTCTAAAGTGTTCTGGAGCATCTGTAGTTCGCTGTCTATCTGTGGTGCCAGATTGCAGATGTTGCCACAACAAGAACCCCACTCTGCCCTTGCCAGATGGGATTCCTTCATTTTTATCATATTTTCCACATCGGCAATACACTCTGCCCTTTTTTCCGGGTCAGCTATCTTCTCTCTAAGTGACATAACGCTGTTCATAGTTTCTTTGCTAATCATGAACATTTCTCACCTCTTTCATCCCTATAGACTCTAAGCACTAATTTCTAAATAACAAATTCAAAATCCCAGTTCCTAAATATTTAGAGCTAAAGGATTTTGTGTTTGCTCAAGTCAGTGTCTAAAATGGCGGACACCGGTAAATACCATGGCAACATTATACTTGTCTGCCAGCTCAATTACCTCTTTATCTCTTACCGAGCCACCGGGCTGGATAATGGCGGTAACTCCATGCTTGATTGCCAATTCCGGGCCATCGGTGAAGGGGAAGAAGGCATCTGAGGCAAGGACGCTGTCTTTAGCCTGGTCACCAGCTTTTTTCAAAGCTAGCTCAACGCTTACCACCCGGCTTGGCTGTCCGGCTCCCATGCCTAACAATGTTTTGTCCTTGGCGATAACTATGGCGTTAGATTTTATGCCTTTAACTGCCTTCCAGGCAAAGAGCAGGTCTGATAACTCTGTCTCGCTTGGTTGGCGCTTGGTTACGACGCGAGGCTTAAGTTCGGATTCGGTTAAAGTGTCCGGCATTTGGGCCAGAAAGCCGCCTCCGACATGGCGAAAATCGAGATGTAGTTCGGAGGACGAAGGACTATAAGGGGCAAGTTTAGCAAGGCGCAGACTTTCTTTGCGTCTTAGTAATTCCAGAGCCCTTTTTTCATATTCTGGGGCGACAACGGCGTCGTAATGAGACTTATCTATTTCCCTGGCAGTAGCTAAATCAATAATTCGGTTGCTGGCAACTATGCCGCCAAAGGCAGCTACAGGGTCGCCAGCTAAAGCTCGCCGATAAGCCTCGGCTAAATCATTATGGGAGGCAAGTCCGCAGGAATTAGTGTGCTTCATTATGGCAATGGTGGGAGCAATAAAATCGCTCAACACGTTTAAAGCAGCATCTAAATCGAGAAGGTTGTTGAAGGAAATTTCGGGTCCGCCAAGCTGTTCCAGGGATGCCAGGCCGTCTTGCCTTTGTCTTACATTTTGTTCAATGTAAAAGGCAGCTTGCTGATGGGGATTCTCGCCATAGCGCAAGCTACGGGCTTTTTTTAAGGCTATTGTCATCTCTTCGGGAAAAGCTTCTTCATTAAGGTATTGAGCGATGGCTGTATCATAAAGGGCAACATGTTGGAAAGCTTTCTGGGCTAACTGCTTCCTATATTCTGAATCTATATTGCCCTGGCGCAGTTTTTGCAAGATTGTATTGTAATCCCCGGGGTCGACTACTACCAGGACGGAGGGGAAATTTTTGGCTGCGGAGCGGAGCATACTTGGTCCGCCAATATCGATGTTCTCTAGTGCCTCGTCTAAGGAAACTTCAGCCTTGGTCACTGTTTCCACAAAGGGATAGAGGTTGACCACTACCATGTCAATGGGCTCAATGCGGTTCTGGGTTAGCTCGGATAGATGCTGGGGAAGGTCACGTCGGGCTAAGATGCCTCCATGCACTGCGGGATGCAAAGTCTTTACCCGACCATCTAGGATCTCAGGAAAGCCAGTAAGCTCTGAGACGCTGTGTATTTTTACTCCAGCAGCCTCTAAAGACTTCTTGGTCCCACCGGTGCTGAATATCTCAATGCCTAGCTCTTTTAGACCTCGGGCAAAGTCAACCACGCCTGATTTATCCGAAACACTAATTATGGCGCGCACAGGACCTCCTTTAATTTATTATTGCTCTTTCCTCGTCTTCTTTCTTAATTATCTCGCCGATAACTTTAGCCTGGGGCATGATACTGACAATCTTGGCTACCTGGTGAGGGGAACAAACAATGGTTATGCCTACCCCCATATTAAACACTCGATACATCTCAGTCTCATCTATATCGCCTTCTTTTTGAATGAGCTTGAAAATTGGCGGTATATCCCAGGAATCCTTACGAAGATGAGCGCCTAGGCCTTGAGGTAGGGCGCGAGGTATATTTCCAATAAAGCCGCCACCGGTAATATGAGCTATACCTTTAATCAATGGCAAAGCTGGCTTAAGTTGTGGATAGTAGCAACGGTGGACCTGGAGCAGTTCTTCACCGAGGTTTTTCCCCAGTTCAGGGTAAAATTTATTTAAGCAAGAAGGGTTAGCATCTATGCCAAAGACTCTTCGCGCTAATGAATAACCATTTGTATGCAAACCAGATGAAGGGAGGCCAAGGATTACGTCATCTGGAACAATGGAAGTGCCGTCGATGATATTCTTTTTTTCCACCACTCCGACAATGAAACCTACCAAGTCATAGCTTTCCTGGGAGTATATGCCGGGCATCTCGGCAGTTTCACCGCCAATTAACGAACAGCCAGCTTCTCGGCAGGCCTGGGCTATACCTGAAATGATGGCTTCTATTTGCTCAGGCTTCAGTTTGCCCATGGCAATATAGTCGAGGAAGAAAAGGGGCTCGGCGCCACAACAAAGGATATCGTTCACGCAGTGGTTGACTATGTCAATGCCCACGGTGTCGTTCTTGCCCAAAAGCGAGGCTATTTTGAGCTTGGTGCCTACTCCATCAGTGCTGGAGACCAAAACCGGCTTGTCATATCCTTTGAGCTGGAACATGCTGCCGAAAAATCCTGAGCCGATAACTTCGGATCGAAAGGTAGATTGAGCTTGCCGGGCAACGGTTCCCTTTACTTTGTCAGCAAGATTAATGTCTACACCAGCAAGGGCGTAAGCTTCCTTAGGGGTGGATTTCACTGAGTTCCTCCTGGGGGAGTACTTCCAAAGCTAGTTTGTCCATTTCTATTTGAACTGGAATGGGATACACTCCAGTGAAACAAGCGAGGCAGAAAATATCTCTGGGCAGGTCTATAGCTCGAATTAGGCCATCGAGGCTAAGGTATCCCAGCGAATCAGCACCAAGGTATTCCCTGATTTCTGGGATGGTCTTTCTTGCGGCGATGAGTTGCCATCTAGATGCCATATCCACCCCGAAGAAGCAAGGGTAGCGGATGGGAGGGGCACAGATGCGGAGATGAACCTCTGAGGCACCTGCTTTTTTGAGCAGACTAACCACATGAGGAGTAGTGGTGCCACGAACAATACTGTCGTCGACGACTACTAACCTTTTCCCAGCAATTATGCGGGAAAGGGGGTTGAATTTTAATTGGACGCCAATCTCCCTTATCCTTTGGTCAGGCTCAATAAAGGTACGTCCTACATAGCGGTTTTTTAGCAGGCCTTCGCAATACGGGATACCCGAGGCATTGGCATAGCCAATGCCGGCGGCAGTAGCTGAATCGGGAACGCCCATGACGAAATCAGCATCAACAGGATATTCTTCAGCCAATATTTTACCCATAGCTTCCCTTGTCGAGTAGAGTAGTTTGCCTTGAATGATGCTGTCGGGACGGGCGAAGTAAATGTATTCAAAGATACATAGGGCCTTTTTACCATCTTTCTTCTTAAAACTCTTCACTCCCTGGCTATCAATGACTACAATTTCCCCGGGTTCGATTTCCCTTTTGAATTGGGCACCTATATGGTCTAAGGCGCAACTTTCCGAGGCGATACTCCATCCGCTGTCAATGGTTCCGAGACACAAAGGACGAACACCGAAGGGGTCACGAACTCCAATCAGTTTATCTTCAGTTAAGATTACCAGGGAATAAGCTCCTTGGAGGCGGTGCATGGCATGTCCTATTTTTTGCTGCCAGTTCTGGCCGGGGGAGGCCAAAATCAGGTTGGCAATGACTTCGGAATCAGTGCCAGTGTGAAAATGATAGCCACGCTCCTGGAGTTCATCGCAGAGCAGTTTGGAGTTGATGATATTGCCATTATGTGCCAGGGCAATGGTCAATCCCTCTGATTTCACTATAATGGGCTGGGCATTCGTGGGTCTGCTTGAGCCTGTAGTAGAGTAGCGGTTATGCCCGATGCTAATATATCCTTTGAGCAAAGCGAGGTCAGTTTCCGTGAATGCCTGGGAAACTAGTCCCATGCGTGTATGTACTTTTATTTCGTTGCCATCAGTGACAGCAATGCCAGCACTTTCTTGACCACGATGTTGTAAAGCAAAGAGGGCAAAAAAGGTTGCCTGAGCTACATTTATGCCCGAGGCATAAACTCCAAAAACGCCGCAACTTTCGTGCATAAAAAGTTGCCTTTACTAGCCAATTATAAGGTATCTCGCTCTTTTGGTCAATTTCTATACAAGATTTTTTTATCGTGATATGATATACGACATTATTAATTTAGGGAGTTTATAGTAGTGGACAAAGAAAGAAAAGGAGAAATCATCACCCAATTTAGACTTAAGGAAAATGATAGTGGGTCTGTCGAGGTCCAGGTGGCTTTGCTTACCGAGAGGATAAATCGGTTAACGGAGCATCTTAAGTTGTATCCCCAGGATCGGCACACCCGACATGCGCTCCACGGGGTGATAGGGAAGCGGAGGCGTTTTTTGGGCTACTTGAACAGGACAGCACCCGAGCGGTATCATTCTCTTATTGCCAGATTGGGTTTGAAGGAATAATATGTCTGATGTTTTTGAGCGTTCAGTAGCGGGCAGGACGCTTAGCATTCAAGTAGGGAAATTCGCTCAGCAAGCCAATGGTGCTGCTGCTGTTCAATATGGCAACACGGTTGTCCTGGTTACTGCCTGTACAAGCCCTGAGCCCCGAGAAGGAATTGATTTTGTGCCTCTAACAGTGGATTATGAAGAAAGGCTCTATGCCGCGGGTAAAATACCGGGCAGCTTCATCAGGCGAGAAGGACGTCCTACGGAGGAAGCAGTTATAACTGATCGGCTCATCGATCGCTCCCTGCGCCCTCTTCTTTCCAAGGAATTTCATAATGATGTTCAAGTTGTGGCGACAGTGCTATCTGTTGACCAAGAAAATGACCCAGATATTTGCGCCCTTATTGGCGCTTCAGCAGCCTTGACATTATCGGATATCCCGTTCTTTGGTCCTATATCAGCAATACATATTGGCTATATAGATGATGCTTTAGTGGTGAATCCAACCTTGCCCCAAATGGACGATAGCTTGCTTGACCTGATTGTTGCTAGCAGTAAAGAAAACATTGTAATGGTGGAAGCAGGTGCCAAGGAAGTTTCCGAAGAAATATTGCTAGAGGCAATTAAGTTGGGACACGAGGCAAATCAGGAACTCATTAAGCTTCAAGAAGAGCTACAGCGAAACTATAGCAAAGCCAAGGTAGAAGTTGAGCATAAGGAACTTGCTCCTGAGCTTTCATCTCAAATCGCTTCCATACTTGGTGAGAAATTAAGCCAGGTTCTAGAGGAACCAGGGAAACTGCAAAGAGATAAGGCTTTAACGTCTATCAAGGAAGAAACAAGGAACAAGTTGGTTGATTCTTTTTCTGAAGATGAAATCAATTTTGCTTTTGAAACCCAGCTTAGAGCTGCGGTGAGGGAAAAAATATTGCAGACGAGGCGACATTTGGACGGCCGCCAAACTAAAGAAATTCGTCCTATTAGCTGTGAAGTTGGTATCCTTCCTCGCACACATGGCTCAGGATTATTTGCCCGTGGGGAAACACAGGTGTTGACTATTACCACTTTGGGGTCTACAAGCAGGGAGCAGTTATTGGATGGCTTAGGTCTGGAGGAAACTAAACGCTTTATGCATCACTATAATTTTCCACCCTTTTCTACTGGGGAAGTGAAACGAATAGGAACAACAGGGAGGCGAGAAATTGGGCATGGCGCTTTAGTGGAACGAGCTATTGCGCCAGTACTGCCATCGGAGGATGATTTTCCTTACACTTTACGCCTGGTTTCCGAGGTAGTTAGTTCTCAAGGAAGCACATCTATGGCTAGTGCTTGTGCTGCGACCCTCTCCTTGATGGATGCCGGTGTACCTATCAAGGCGCCTGTGGCTGGGATAGCCATGGGTTTACTTACCGGAAAGGATGAGGGCTATGTTGTTCTAACTGACATTGTGGGTATGGAAGATGCCTACGGGGACATGGATTTCAAAGTTGCTGGCACAGCTCGTGGGCTCACGGCTTTGCAGCTTGATATCAAGCTGCAAGGGATAAATTATGGCATCCTGGCTGAAGCCTTAAGCCAGGCTCGTGAGGCAAGGTTGGAAATACTGGGGAAAATGAGTTTAGCTATTAGTGCTACTCGCTCTGAACTCAGTCCCTATGCTCCCAGGATGTATGAAATGACGATTGATCAAAGTAAGATTGGGAGCGTCATTGGTCCTGGGGGTAGGGTTATAAGGTCTATTATAGATGAAACCAAGACAACTATAGATATAAAGAACGATGGTACGGTTATCGTTGGCTCTTCAAACGCGGAGGCAGCCCAGAAAGCAATCAAAATAATAGAGAATTTAACCCGGGAAGTGGAGCAAGGAGAGGTTTACACTGGGAAAGTAACCAGGCTGTTCAATTTTGGTGCCATGGTAGAAATTCTGCCGGGGAAGGAAGGCCTCATCCATATCAGCGAGCTTGCTGACTACCATGTACCTCAGGTCGAAGATGTGGTTAAAGTGGGTGATGAAGTAATGGTGAAGGTCATTGGGATCGACAATTCTGGCAGGATAAATTTATCGCGCAAAGCAATATTGGAAGGGCTTTCCAATCTCCCTGGTGCTAGAGTTAGGAATTCCTCGGCTCCCAAAGACCGTCAGAGGAAATTTGTTCACCCGCGTGGTAGAGATGAAAAACGTGGCGACCGTAGTAAATAAATTGCTTTACTGGTGAGGGGGGAGAAAGGAACATGACTTCTTCTTTAGAACCCATAAGAGTAGTTATTAATGGCGCTTTAGGCAGGATGGGGCAAGCGATAGCTAAAGCTGTGGTTTGCGAGCCAGGATTAAGGGCAGTAGGTGCTGTGGCCAAGGAAGTAACTCAGCAATACCTTCCTTCAGCTGAGGCTCCTGAACTGATACTCCTTTCTTCCGATTTAGGCTCGTGTTTAAGGATCTGCGACGCTGATGTGGTGGTAGATTTCACTAATGCCGAGGTTTCTATAGCAGCCGCTCGCATTGCTATAAAACAAAAAGTTAACATGGTTATAGGTACCACAGGCCTTTCTGAAGAGAATTTGGCAGAAATTGAACAATTATGCCAGACCTATAAGGTAGGAGCGGTAGTGGCGCCCAATTTTTCTCTGGGGGCGGCACTTTTGATACACCTATCAAAATTTGCTGCTAAGTTTTTCAACCACGCCGAAATTATCGAAATGCATCATGATAAGAAAGCTGATGCTCCTTCAGGGACTGCTATAGCTACAGCCAAAGAGATGTTGCAAACGCATGGTAAACCATTCATTTATCCTGAAGTTACACGTGAAGTACTCAGCAATACCAGAGGAGGACAGATGGATGGCATAGCTATCCATAGCTTGAGGTTGCCAGGATTTATGGCTGGGCAGGAAGTTGTATTTAGCGGAGAGGGTGAAACTCTAAGCTTACGTCACAATATTATAAGTCGGGAGTGTTTCCTGCCCGGCGTTATCCTGGCAATTAAAGAAGTGACAAAACGCAAGGGGCTAACTTACGGGTTGGATGCCTTGCTAAAGCTGTAGGAAAGGCCATGGAAGGATTCAATGTAGCTATTGTTGGCGCTACCGAGATTGTAGGGCAAGAAATTATTAAGGTACTTGAGCAGCGTAAGTTTCCTATAGCTTCCATCCGCTTACTAGCCCCTGAGTATTCTTCTGAGGTGAAAGTCCTCTTTAATCATCGAAGGATTGAAGTTAAAGAAGCTCAGCCAGAGGCGTTTCGCGATATTGATATTGCCTTTTTCTCTACTGGTGCTGATATTAGTCGGAGATTATCGCCTTTGGCTGCAGAAGCTGGAGCAGTGGTCATCGATAATAGTACTGCTTTCAGGATGAATCCTACAGTGCCTCTGGTAGTCCCAGAGGTCAATCCTGAGGATATAGAATGGCATAAGGGGATAATCGCCAGTCCGAATTGCTCCACAATCCAAATGGTGGTAGCGCTTCACCCCTTGCATAGGATCAATCCCATAAAGCGAATTGTAGTGAGCACTTACGAGTCAGTATCGAGTAGTGGTGGTGCTGCTCTGAGAGAAGTGACAAATCAAGCACGGTTAGTTTTGGAAGGGCGCCGTATTTGTCCGCACGTCTATTCTCATCAAATAGCCTTTAATATACTGCCGGAAATCGGTGTCTTTTTGGATAATGGATATACTAGAGAAGAACAGAAAATGGTGGAAGAAACACGGAAGATACTGCATACTGAGGACATAGCTATTTCGGCTACTTGCGTCCGAGTTCCTGTTTACTTTGGGAATAGTGAATCAGTTAACGTAGAATTTAGTTCGCCCATCGCCCCTGAAGAAGCAAGGAGGGTTTTGGCTCAAGCTCCTGGGGTCAGGGTACTTGATGATCCCACCGTCAGTTTTTATCCTCAACCCTGGGCTGCTAGTGGGTCCGATCATGTATTTGTGGGTCGAATCAGGAAAGATATTTCGCATCTCAATGGACTTGTTATGTGGGTAGTGGCTGATAATCTGCGTAAAGGGGCAGCACTAAATGCTGTACAAATTGCTGAGGAAGGGATAGAGAGAGGTTGGATAAGCCGTAAGGAGAGTTTAGGGAGTTTAAATGAATAAGCCAGGGGTTTCCAGAGGCTCCTTGAATTCTTTGGGTAAGAATAGGCTGGGTCGCTTATTAACAGCGATGGTTACGCCTTTTGATGCTCAGGGCGAGGTTGACTATAAACAAGCTAAGAGATTGGCATTATCTTTACTGGATTCGGGTAGTAATGGAGTATTGGTCTCGGGCACCACTGGCGAGTCTCCTACTCTGAGCAAGGAAGAGAAACTACGGCTTTTCGCTGAAACGAAATCGGCGTTGGGTAACCGGGGAACAGTAGTAGCTGGCACGGGCAACTATAATACAAGAGAAAGTCAAGAATTGACCAAGGAGGCGGAGAAAACTGGTGTCGATGCTTGTATCTTGGTAGTTCCCTATTATAATCGGCCAACCCAGCAAGGCTTGTGGGAGCATTTTAAAGCTATCGCCCAGAGTACTACATTGCCTTGCATCATCTATAATGTGCCATCGCGTACGGTTACCAACCTCGCCGCCGATACTATAATCAGGCTGAGCAAAATTGATAATATTGTGGGCGTGAAGGAAGCCAGTGGCAATCTCGGGCAGATAGCTGAGATTATTCAGGGAACCAGGGAAGATTTCTTAGTTTACAGCGGCAATGATAGTGATACCTTTCCCATACTCGCTTTGGGTGGTTACGGCGTAATTAGCGTCGCCGCTCATCTCGTAGGAATCCAGATAAAGGACATGATGGAAAAGTTTCTTAACGGTAAACCTCAGGAAGCAGCCGAGATTCACCGACACTTATTACCTCTGATAGATGCCCTGTTCATCGTTCCCAATCCTATGCCTGTCAAGTGGGCTCTGAATTATGTAGGTTTTCCAGTTGGTAAACCTCGCTTGCCTCTAATTGAGCCTGATGAAAAGTCAGCCGATCTCATCCAGGCGACGCTAAAGAACTATAAGATAGATTTGTCTATCCCCAAGGGCTGATGGCTGACGGTTATCAACTGAAGAAGTCTTTAACCAATATTATTTGCCTCCTATTTGGGCCTAAGGAAACGAGACTGATGGGGCAGGAAAGGAGGTCTTCAAGCCGAGACATATAATTGCGAGCTCCCGTCGGTAGCTTTTCAAAATTTCGAATTCCACTTATTGATTCTTGCCAGCCGTCCGATTCTTCGTAGATAGGTTGGCATTTTTCCAGTATGGCTATATCGCTAGGGAAGGAAGTCAGGACCTCATCATTAAATTTGTAAGCGGTGCATATTTTAATCGAGGAGAAACCATCGTAGATATCGAGGTGAGTTAGAGCTATATCACTAAGGCCATTTATTTGAACGCTGAAGCGACCTGCCACAGCATCAAACCAGCCGCATCTTCGTGGCCTTCCTGTGGTAGCGCCATACTCACGAGCCTTCTCTCGTATTAAGTCACCAATTTCGTCTTTGAGCTCTGTAGGCATGGGTCCGGCACCGACTCTAGTGTTATATGCTTTAAATATGCCCACCACACGATCTATTTCCCTTGGGCCCAAGCCTGTTCCAATACAGCTTGCCCCGGCCAACGGTGAAGAAGAGGTCACATAGGGATAGGTGCCAAAGTCAGTGTCAAGTAAAGCTCCCTGGGCACCTTCTAATAAAACCAGCTCTCCTTTTGTCGCCGCTTCGCGGATTATGGAGCTAGTTTCCCGGATAAAAGGAGCTAGCTGCTCCCCATAATGACAGTATTGGCCATAAATTTCTTCCGCCGATAGGGGTGAGACCTGGTATACTTTTGTCAAGATAATATTCTTAAACTCGAGAGCTGCGCTCAAGCGGCCCCAAAATATATCCCTATCCAATAAATCCCCAGCACGAATTCCCAAACGGGCTACTTTATCGGCAAAAGCAGGACCAATACCTCTGTGTGTAGTACCCAACGCTCCTTTATTACGCCTTTCCTCTTCCAGTCCGTCGAGAAGAGTATGATAGGGCATGACCAGGTGAGCACGGGCACTAATAAAAAGACGACTTGTATCGACACCATGATTGTGCAGGTCGTCTATTTCTTTAAGAAGCACTGCTGGGTTAATAGCTACGCCATTGCTGATAATGCAAGTTACCTGGGGGTAAAAGATACCCGAAGGGACAAGGTGCAGCCGAAACTCGCCATAAGGGTTGATCACAGTATGGCCAGCATTATCTCCCCCGGAGAAACGAGCTACTACCCTCGCTTTCTCAGCTAAGAGGTCAATTACCTTTCCTTTACCTTCGTCACCCCACTGCCCCCCAACAATAGCTATAACAGTCACTTAATCACCTTTAAATTTTTCTTGCTTCCATAGGTAAACTAACCTTTGAACTACAGTGATAAAGACAAAGATCACCAAAACACATAAAGCGATAAAAATCTGATTTATCAGCAGGCCTATTGCTAATACTATAACCCGTTCTGCTCTAGTAAACAAGCCAACCTGACATTGCCAGCCGAGTCCTTCTGCCCTAGCTCTTATATAACTAACCAGGAAGGAACCAATTAAAACAACAAAAATAAGCACGATTTCCAGGCTGGCTTCCTCTTGTGGTATATACCAAATCAAGAGACCACAGAGTATTGCTGCCTCAGAAATGCGGTCAGCTACTGAATCCAGAATAGCGCCAAACCTTGTAGTTTGCTTGGTGAAGCGAGCTAAGGCTCCGTCAAGGAGGTCAAATAAGCCTGCAACTAGGACTAAAACCCCGCCAAGAAGAAAGTGCCCCGTAGCGATAACATAGGCCGCAACTATATTCAGAGCCAAGTTGATAAAAGTAAGAGCATTGGGCGTTATCCCACTTTTACTCAAAATCCTGACTACAGGATCGGTAATGCGATAGGCTAAATTACGTCGAATGTCTATTAAATTCATTCAGATCTTCCAGCTAGCCTACTATCCCATTCTTTTGAAGAAATTTGACTACTCCTTGCATTTGCTCCTCGTCGTTCCATTCGCCGATTTCGCAAACTTTTACTATTCCCGGAGGTAAATATTTGGCCACCATTTCCCAATTCATGTCTCCCTTTCCTGGAGCATGGTGATCGGAAATGCCAAGAACGTCGTGCAAGTGAATGCCGACCATCCTGTCTCTGAACCGTGAAAGCCATTCTTCATGCAAGCTAAATCCAAGTCGCTGTTGCACTTCAGCATGCCCTACGTCATGCCAGTAACCCACCAGGCTTTCTGCTATTTCGTTAAGTAGCTCTGCCATTTCCTCCATATTTGGTATCTCGTGAGGATGGAATCTGGTCTCAAGTCCCAACATTATACCCTTTTGCCGGCTATATTCACTAAGCTCTTGAAGACTTATTCTCGCTGCATCAAGATAAGGAGGAGCTTGGGAAATGCGTTGGTAAACTAGCTCTTCTTTAGCCTGGCTATATTCTTTAGTTTGAGTGTGGCTCTCATCGCAAAGTTGATACAGCCTATCTTGCAAACTCAGGTCAATTGGCACTTCACCCATATGAAGAACAATAGCCTTGGCCCTCACACTTGCTGCAAGGCTTATCGTTTTCTTGGTAAAGCTAACAGCCTCCATTCGCTCACTCTCATCCAGAGAACTTAAGGAAAGGCTACTTATGGGGATTCCTCTGGATGACAATACCGCCGGGCAGGGAGAATGAATACTTGAAATAGGAACTGCGGCCTCGATAAGTTCGCTAAGCATTTGTGGAGAAATCGAGGTATTTGCTTCTATGTGTGTAAAGCCTAATTCTTTAGCTTTGGCGGCAAATCCCGCCATGTGGCTAAATCTACCTTTAACCCACATAGTGGAGAGGGAAACTTCGAGCAACTTGCTACCTTTCTCAAACGTAATAAATTCCAGTAACTAAGGTCGCGTATAGATTTATTTTTAAGCTGCGTTGTTTGAAGTTAGCACTTTTGGCACAAAGGCAGTTTACCCCTCAATTTCAGCTGACTCTAGCTCAGGCAGCGAGATAGGACATTCTTGTCCTTGTCCTGCGATAAACGCCTCGGTTTTTACACGAGCTTCCTCGTCAGAATATTGAATAGGTGGAGATTTCATAAAATAAGCTGAAGGCCCCACTATAGTTCCGCTTAAGCCACGGTCCAGGGCTAGTTTACAGCATCTTATGGCATCAATAACTACCCCGGCTGAATTAGGACTATCCCATACCTCCATCTTCAACTCTAGATTTAGAGGGACATCGCCGAAGGTGCGACCTTCCATCTTTATGTAGCAAAATTTACGGTCGGCTAGCCAAGGCACATAGTCACTGGGGCCGACGTAGATGTTATCAGGATCGAGAACATAGTCTAACTGTGAAGTAACGGCATTGGTCTTGGAAATCTTCTTAGATTCCAATCGCTCTCGTTCTAGCATATTATAGAAATCAGTATTGCCACCAAAGTTCAGTTGGTAAGTTCGCTCTAACTTGACGCCGCGGTCGCGGAAAAGCTTGGTTAACAGTCGATGGGTGATGGTGGCGCCAACCTGGGACTTAATATCATCGCCAATAAGGGGAAGTCTATGCTCGGCAAATCGATTTTGCCAATAAGGCTCACGTGCAGTAAAAACTGGTATACAATTGATGAAGCCACAGCCAGCAGTTAGCACTTGTTCTACATACCACTTAGTTGCCTCCTCGCTTCCTACAGGCAGATAATTAATCACCACGTCAGTTTTGGTATTCTTTAGTATATCTACAATATTGGCAGTCGGACCTGGCGCCTTAGTGATAATTTTAGACAGATACTTGCCCAGTCCATCGTGAGTCATACCCCGCTCAACTCGGATGCCTGTCTTAGGCACATCACAAAATTTAATTGTGTTGTTTGGTTTGGTGAAAATAGCCTGAGCTAAATCCTTGCCTACTTTGTTTTTATCAATATCAAATGCAGCCACGAAGTTGATATCAGATACATGATAGCCTCCCAGGTTGACATGCATTAAACCGGGGACAAATTCATCTTCCTTAGCATTTTTGTAGTAGTGAACTCCTTGCACTAGGGAAGAGGCACAATTACCAACACCTATGATAGCTACATTTATTGTTCCCATTCTCGCCTCCATTTCATAAATTGGGGATTAGGCCTTACTCATTCTAAATACATTGGTTCCGCGCACAGGGCAGATCCCCTTTATATACCAATTTATACATATTTATAGATACTAATGTCAATACCTTCAAAGCGATCTAAGCGAAAACCGGATAGCGCTATTCAGTGGTGGTTAGTTCCCCGATCAATTTGAGTAACCTTGCTCCTCGCTCAATGGAATCATCATAATGAAAGCTGAGTTGCGGTGTATATTTCAATTTTAAGTGTAATGCAAGTTCCTTGCGCAAGAATCCTGAAGCGTTGTTAAAGCTCGCCAGCATATCCTCCTTGTCTATTTTGCTGCCCAAGGTGCTAACAAATATCTTGGCATGCTTAAGATCAGGTGAAAGGGTGACTTCTGTTACTGAGATAAGCCTGCTCAGTCTGGGGTCATTGACCTGACGCTCAAGCAGTTCACTGATTTCTCGCTGAATAAGTTTACTTGTTCGTTCACTTCGCCTGCTCATTTGAGTCTCCTATCTGGGAGTATAATTAGCCTATTCTTTCCTGTCGGTAAGATTCAATGATATCGCCAATCTGAAAATCGACAATCCCTTCTATACCCAAGCCACATTCGAGGCCAGCGGAGACTTCGGCGACATCATCTTTAAAACGCTTTAGACTGGAGATCCGAGAGTCACAAATAACTTTATTTTGGCGCAATATTTTAACTTGGGCATCTCTCCGTACCTTTCCTTCCATAACATAAGCTCCAGCTATTTTCCTCGACTTGCTGCTGGCGAAGACAGCCCTTACTTCAGCGCGCCCGCTGAGCACTTCAGTATAAGTTGGTTCAAGCATCCCCTTTAATGTCCTGTCCATATCTTCTATTAACTTATAGATTACATCATATTGTTGGATGCTCACCCCTTCTATGTTAGCTAGCTGTGTTGCTCCAGGTGAACTAGGAGTGTTAAAACCGATGATAATGCCTTTTGAGGCTGAGGCTAAAAGCACATCACTTTCGGTGATGCTCCCGCTAGCAGCATGGATTACTCTAGCTTTCGCCTTCTCTGTGCTTAGCCTTTCTACGGAAGTTCTTATGGGTTCAATGCTGCCCCCGACATCTGTCTTCAAAACTATGTTGAGTTCTTTTATTTGCCCGTCACTTATTTGGCTGGAAAGAGCACTTAAACTTAGAGTGGGACGTGGCCTAGGATATTTTTGTTTTTCTACAATGCTTCGTGCTTCATGCTCATCGGAAAGCACAATAAAGAGGTCTCCTGATTTCGCCACCTCATTTAAGCCGAGGATCTCCACTGGAGTGGACGGTTCAGCTTTGCGAACTTGCTTTCCTGCATCATCAAACATGGCTTTTATTTTCCCCCAAGCACCGCCAGCTACTACAACATTGCCTAGGCTAAGGGTGCCCTTCTGGACGAGAAGGGTAGCTAAAGGACCTTTAGTTTTGTCCAACTTAGCTTCAATGATTACTCCTTCTGCTGCGCTATCGGGATCAGCTTTTAGTTCTAATATGTCAGCAACTAAGAACATGTTTTCCAATAAATCCGATATTCCTTGGCCTTGCTTGGCTGATATGGGTACACAAACAGTATCGCCACCCCACTCCTCAACAACCAGACCTAAATCGGCAAGCTGTTGTTTTACACGTTCGGGATTAGCATCAGATTTATCAATCTTATTGATGGCAACTACTATGGGCACCTTGGCAGCTCTGGCGTGGTTTATAGCTTCCACAGTCTGAGGCATAACACCGTCATCAACGGCAATCACCAGAATTACAATATCAGTTGCTTGTGCCCCTCGGGCTCTCATGACGGTGAAGGCCTCATGTCCCGGTGTATCCAAAAAGGTGATTTTGCGTCCATCCACTAAAGCCTGGTAGGCACCAATATGTTGGGTAATTGCTCCTACCTCGTGAGCAGTTACATTAGTCTTTCTGATGACATCAAGAAGGGTGGTTTTTCCGTGGTCAACATGCCCCATGACAGTAACCACTGGAGGGCGAACTGATAGTTTCCCTTTTCTTCTTCCCTTTCGGGAAGGCAGAGCTCTATGCTCTTTTGCTGTCTTAGCAACATAGCCAAACTCTGCAGCTGTTATGCTTGCAGTATTAAAGTCGATGCTCTGATTAATATTAGCCATGATGCCTTTGCGCATGAGTTGTTTAATTATTTTTGTAGGCTCTACTTTTAATACGTCGGCCAGCTGCCGCACAGTTATAAACGGTGGAAGCTCAACTTGTGGTAGGTCTTTCTTCAATCTCGGTTTGTTATCATCCAAATTTAGCTTTCCTCCAACAAGTTATGACTGTACTCAAGCAAGGTTTGTCGATTGTCATCATTAAGTTTTGTTCGTAGAGCATAATCCAGTCGATTTTTCCTCAGCGCTAACTCCCAACAGGTTTTTTTGGGGCATAAGTAAGTACCTCTGCCTGGCTTCTTCCCAAATACATCTATCTCAGCAACGCCGTTCTCACTACGCACTAGGCGAATCAAGGCCTTCTTTTCCTTAATCTTTCGACAAGCTATGCAAGTACGCTGAGGTGGATACTTACTCTTCGATCTCATCATCTATAAAATGCTCATCCTGCTTTTTATACTTTATCACCTTTCCTTTTCTTTTACCCTTAGTTCCGCTTTGTGTCTTGTCTGGTATTTTCGCTTTTAATACCCCCATTAAGATATCTTCAGCAAAGCGAATATGTTTTTCTTCAGTCTTCTCAGGCGGAGCTTCTGGAATGCTTGGAAATTCAACTGACTCTTCCATTCCAATCTCCTCAGCTGGCTCTGCTTCAAGTGTCTCCCTTTCCGTAACTTCAGGGGGAATGACTTCTGCTGCTGTTTCTGGCTCTTGTATAACAACCCTTTCCGACTCAATAGCAGAGACGCTCTTGATATCGATCCGCCAGCCTGTGAGTTTCGCTGCTAGCCTGGCATTCTGTCCCTCTTTGCCTATAGCTAGAGAGAGTTGCTTATCAGGGACAACCACAGTAGATGTATTTCTTTCCTCATTGATTTTAATGCTTGCTACTTGAGCTGGGCTAAGGGCGTTAGAGATAAACACCCCAGGGTCGGCATGCCACTGGATTACATCTATTTTTTCGCCATTTAGTTCATTAATGATGCTTTGGAGTCTTATACCCCGAGGGCCAAGACAGCACCCTACCGGGTCAACGTTTTCTTGAGTAGTTGCCACTGCCACTTTAGTTCGATGTCCAGCCTCGCGAGCTATTGCTTTTAACTCCACAACCCCGTTGTGAACTTCAGGGATTTCTAGCTCAAAGAGGCCACGTATCAGGTTGGGATGAGAGCGAGAAATTATTATTTGAGGCTCTTTATCCCTCTGGACCATCTCAAGAATATAAAATTTAAGTCGCTGCCCTCTGTAATAATGTTCATTAGGAACCTGTTCATTCAAATGAAGTACCGCCTCTATTCTATTCAGTCTGACATAAATTCGTTTAGGTTCGATGAATTGAATTATTCCAGTAACAACATTTCCTTCCCTATCGGTGAACTCTTCGTAAACAATGCGGTGTTCTGCTTCCCGCAATCGCTGTAGAACGACTTGTTTTGCTGCTTGAACAGCGATACGACCAATATTCTTGGGCGTGCATTCTATGTTTATTACATCACCAAGTTGTGCTGTAGCTCGTAGTTTTCGAGCTTCTTTTATGGAGATTTCATGATTTGGATTGGCAACTGACTCAACTATAACTTTTTGAATATAGAAATTGATTTCGCCGATGTCAGGGTCAACTTTTACTAGAACATCTTGTTCCAGAGCAGATATGCTTTTTTTATATGCTGAGGCCAGCGCTGATTCCAAGGTAGCCAAGACTACTTCTTTAGGCAAGTTTCTCTCAGCCGAAAGCTGAGTAATCGCAGTCCTAAGCTCTGTTTTCATCTTCCCATTCCTATTTAGTTTCTTATATTTAATAAAAAGGTGGGTAACCCCCACCTTTAGTTTAAATCTTTTATTTTAATTTAGCATATTTAGGTTAAAAATGCAAAAGATTGCCTAAATAGCTTATAATGGGCAATTAATCAATTTGGGAGGAAATATGTTAGCTTTGGAAGGCGTGAAAATTTTAGATTTGTCGAGGTTGATTCCAGGTACATTTTGCACCATGCTCCTGGGAGATTTGGGGGCTGAAGTACTTAAAATTGAAGCGCCAGGGGTAAATGAATTTATGGGTTCAGCAAGATCGCTTCAAGGGGAAGAAAACCGAAAGAAAGCAGCTTATTATGCCCCTGATCGCAATAAGAAAAGCGTCGTTGTGAACCTAAAATCGGAAGCAGGACGAGAAATATTTTACCGCCTTTCCCGGCACGCAGACGTTATTGTTGAGGGTTTTAGACCCGGAGTAGCCAAACGCTTGAGGATAGATTACGAAACCATAAGTAAGTTAAATCCTAAGATCATTTACTGCTCGCTTAGTGGCTATGGTCAGGATGGGCCTTACCATGCTTTTCCCGGCCATGATATCAACTATATAGCTATGGCTGGTATCCTAGGCTTAATTGGGTTCAGTGGAGGATCTCCAGTTATCCCCTTAAATCTGGTCGCTGACTTTGCGGGGGCTGCGTTATATGGAGCTTTAGGTATTTCAATAGCTTTGGTGGCTAGAAACAAGACGGGCAAAGGGCAATATGTGGACACGGCTTACATGGATGGAGCAGTATCACTCATGACCTGGTTCACTTGTGGTTACTTTTTTGACGGGTCAATGTTGAAGAGGGGTGAATCGTGGCTTCATGGTGCCTATCCCTATTATGGGGTGTACGAAACCAAGGATGGTAAACATATTACCATTGGCTGCCTCGAGCCACATTTTTGGGAGAACCTATGCCGATTTTTAGGAAAGGAAGAATATATCCCCTATCACTTCGCTCTGGAACACACCTTTCATAAGCCAGAAGATGAGAAATGGGATGAGATCCGCTCTTCTTTGAAGCAAATTTTCCTAACTAAGACAAGAGATGAGTGGTTTGAGTTGTTGATTCATAATGATGTCCCTGCCGGCAAAGTTTATACACCGGACGAGGTTTTTAGTGACCCACAGGTGCTTCATCGCCAAATGGTCATAGAGATAGAAGACCCTACCTTGGGCAAGATCAAACAAGTTGGCATAGCGCCTAAGCTTTCAAGCACACCAGGCAAGGTGAGAAGTTTATCTCCACTTCCCGGGGAACACACTGATGAAATATTACAAGAGCTAGGCTATAAGCGGGAGGAGATTGAGAATTTACGACAGGAAGGTGTAGTATGTTAAAGGAGTTAGATTATGGCCGAAGAATGTATTTTTTGTAGAATTGTTGCTGGTGAGGTGCCTGGCGACATAGTCTATCAAGATGAAGATTTTCTAGCATTCAGGGATATCTTGCCTAAAGCACCTATACACGTGCTCATTATACCTAAAACCCATATTACATCTGCGGCTGAACTTACTGAGGGACAACAAACCCTTGCCGGGCGCCTTATAATCATAGCTAAGAATCTGGCTGAGAAAGAAGGGATAGCCAAGAAGGGTTATCGCTTGGTTATAAATTGTGGCCCTGAAGGGGGGCAAGTGGTGCCTCACCTTCACCTTCACCTTATTGGTGGCAGGAAGCTGGACGCAAAGCTTGGCTAAAGATTATAAAGACCTCAGCTTGTCTATTAATTCTTCTACAGTTTCATCTGGGGTGGATGCTCCAGCGGTAATGCTAACATGCTGCTTACCCACGAGCCAGGAAGTGTCGACCTCGTTTGCTGTTTCTACTAGGTGGGTTTCCACTAAAGGAGAACATATTTCAACCAGGTGTCTGGCATTGGCACTGTTACTTCCGCCTATCACTATCATGAGTTGACTCCTGCGAGCCAATTTTATGGCAGCTTCTTGTTGGCCCTGTGTTACTTTACATAAAGTATTAACGAGGCGCATTTCCTCAATGTTAGGTCCCACCGTCACTATAAGCTGTCTGACAAATTCGATAAAGGCAGATCGGGTTTGGGTTGTCTGGGAGATAATGCCCAGTCTTGACGGAGATTTCCCCGGGCTATATATTTGCTTCATGTCGAGGGCAGCTAAGCCTTTGTCTCCTGTCCAACCTAGTAGTCCTTTGACCTCAGAGTGTTCTGCGTCTCCGAATATGATGACTTCAAAACCAGCCTCGGTTAATTCCTTGGCTGCGTTTTGGGCTTTGCGGACTATGTGACAGGTAGTGTCAATGATATGGATGTGATGGGCCTTGATCTCAGATAATACCGCTGGGCTTGCACCATGGGTGGTGATAGCCAGGATTCTGCCTTGGGCTTGGTCGAGATGATTTATGGGCTTTACTCCTAAATTGGCCAATGCTTCCACTAGCAGGCGATTGTGTGCTACAGGTCCCAGGGTTTCTATTTCTCCATATTTGTTAGCTGCCTCCTTCAACAGCTTGATGGCCCGTCTGACGCCAAAGCATAGGCCCAGCTTCTCAGCCTTCTCAATCTTCATGTTTTTCATAGGCGCCTTGATATTCGGGTGGCAAAAGAGCAGCGATTTCCCTCATTAGTTGTGTGGTCAATAATTGCATTTGTGACTTGCTCATCCTGCTGGAGAATGGAGGCAGCTTAAATGGCTTGCCAATATTGACAACTATGCCAGGGCGTTTCCATAGCCAGCTTATGCCCCTAATCTTGTCTGTGCCGACGATGCCGACAGGAAGAAGGGGAACATTTGCCTTTGAGGCTATAACTGCGGAGCCCGGTTTGCCTTTTCTGAGTTTGCCGTCGTGACTTCTGCCGCCCTCCGGGAACATTCCCAGGATTAGTCCCCTTTCCAATGCATCTCTGGCACTCTTAAGTATCTTTTGTTTCTCTCTAACCCTACCTTCACGGCGTATGGAAACGGATCCAGCCCAGCGAAGCCAGAATCTCAGAAAGGGGGAGCGAAAGAGTTCCTCTTTTGCCATGAAATTAATCCATCGTGGAAACCTAAACAGGAGAAAAAATGGATCGAGGAGATGAACATGATTGGCTACCAAAATCAGTGGACCAGTTAAGGGTATGTTTTCTCTTCCTTCGACTTTCCAGGAGAAAAGAATATTGAGCAAAGGTCTTAATATGGCTAAAACAATCTTTTGAGAGGGGGTCATAGATTTACCGCCAGAGTATATATTTTGTCTACAACTTGCTCCAGGCTAAGGTTTTCTGTATCGATGATTATGGCATCCTCAGCCGGTTTAAGCGGCGAGATGGTCCTATGGATATCCATCTCATCTCGCTTCTTTAAATCGGCGAGGACGATTTCCAGGCTCGAATTCTCTCCTCGTTTTAATAGTTCTTTGTGGCGACGCCTGGCTCTCTCTTCGGTGGAGGCGGTGAGAAAGATCTTTAATTCCGCCCAAGGTAAGACTACCGTGCCAATGTCTCTGCCTGCCATCACTACTTTTCCCCGCCGGGCTAACTTACGCTGTTCCAGTATCAGTGTTTGACGTACCCCGGCTATCTTCGATGCCAGGGAAACATGTGCCTCTACCTCGGAGCAAAGCAGCTTGGAAGAGACATCTTCATCATCAATGATGGGCGAGAGATGCCATCCCTGTAAGGGAATAAAATCAAATTTAGTGGTATTGGCCAACTGGCAAATCTTTTGTTCGTTCTCTATGGGGATACCTGATTTGAGAACCTTCCAGGTAAATGCTCGATACATCATCCCTGTATCGAAGAAAACGTAGCCCAATCTTTTTGCTAGCAGTGAGCCGACACTACTCTTGCCGACTGCCACAGGGCCGTCTAGAGCAATTAGCTGTGGTTTCAAATTTCCCTCCATCATATCATTCTAGGCCAGTCTGTCAAGCTTTTAAATCTGAACTTAGCGTCGCTTTCCCGTCAAGCTGAGGGTAATTAGAGTTTGACGATTACCCACGCTTTACCCCTAAAAAGCTTGGAAAGAGCCAGTAGCGACTCAAACATGTTTGACGTGATTATACTAGAAAATCCCTTGAATGGAGGTACCATAGGCTAGCAAATCTTAGGGGTGACTCCGTGAGCTCAAGGATTTGCCTTAGTTGCGAATTCAGTTTAAAATAACTTTCTTTATAGGGAAATTGATTCGTGAGGAGGAATTCATATGGGTTCGGTTGCTGACCGCTTGAAGGAACTGATAGACAGGGAAAGAAAGATAAAAGCCTTAGGAGGTCCGGAGCGGATAGAAAAGCAGCACAAATCGGGGAAATTAACTGCTCGTGAAAGACTCGACCTGTTTTTTGACTCTGGCAGCTTTCACGAGATTGATTTGTTTGTTCAGCATCGGGCTACCCTTTTTGGCATGGATAAGGTTGTTGTACCCGCAGAAGGAGTCGTTACTGGATATGGGACAGTAAATGGTCGCCCTGTATGTGCTTTTTCCCAGGACTTTACCTCCATGGGAGGGACACTGGGCGAGATGCATGCTAAAAAAATATGCAAAGTGATGGATTTAGCCATGAAGTGTGGTGTTCCCATAGTAGGCTTTAATGACTCTGGAGGGGCTCGGATTCAGGAAGGGGTTGATGCTCTTTCAGGCTATGGGCAGATATTTTTCCGGAATTCCGCAGCCTCAGGGGTTATTCCCCAACTCTCGGCAATCATGGGGCCTACTGCTGGGGGAGCAGTCTATTCACCTGCCATGACAGATTGGGTATTCATGACAAAGGAGACAAGCTACATGCACATTACCGGCCCGGCGGTTATCAAACAGGTTACTGGGGAAGAAATCACTTCCGAAGAGCTGGGCGGTGCCATGACGCATGCCACTAAAAGTGGTGTATGCCATTTTATCGGCGATAGCGATGCCCAGGCTATTGAGCTCATAAAAAAACTTTTGAGTTACCTTCCTTCAAATAATATGGAAGCCCCCCCTTTAATTGAGCCTATTGATAACCCAAACCGTGTTGACCCTACTCTTGACACCATAATACCAGAGGAGCCTCACAAGGTTTATAATATGAGGGATGTCATCAAATCCATTGTGGATAATGGTGAAATACTTGAGCCCCATTATCATTATGCTCAGAACGCCATTATTTGCTTTGCCAGGCTTAATGGTAGAACAATGGGCGTTATCGCTAATCAACCGATGCATCTTGCTGGGTGTCTTGATGTCAATGCCTCGGATAAAATCACTAGGTTTATCAGGTTCTGTGATGCCTTCAACATCCCGCTGCTTACCATTGCCGATGTCCCTGGTTACTTGCCAGGGAAAGATCAGGAGTGGCTGGGAATAATAAGACACGGAGCTAAGCTTTTGTGGGCTTACTCCGAGGCCACGGTTCCCAAAATCACTCTGGTCACTCGCAAGGACTATGGGGGTTCATATCTTGCCATGTGTAGTAGAGATCTAGGCGCTGATTTTGTTTTCGCCTGGCCCACAGCAGAGATTGCAGTGATGGGGGCTGAAGGCGCTACACCGATTATCTTTCGCAAGGAAATAGAGGCTGCGCCGGATTCTGAAGCAAAGGAGCAGGAAAAGATTCGGGAATATCGTGACTTACTATATAATCCTTACATTGCCGCCTCGCGGGGATATGTGGACGAAGTTATTCTACCCCGTGAGACCCGCCCCAAGATAATCAAGGCCTTGGAACTTCTCTCTACTAAACGAGAGACGAGACCTCCCAAGAAGCATGGAAATATTCCTGTGTAAAGAGGTTTAATAAAGGCGCAATAGCTGCCATTACTGCTGGCTGCTATCCCGAACCGAAGCTCGAAACGAGACGAAGAGGCTAGCAGAGATTTGAGTTTATAGCTACGCTTGAAATATCAAGCAGCAAGAAGCTCGTAAAAGCGGAAAGGAGATAATTCGTGAATGCAGTAAAAAAAGGTTCCATCTTAGCTAAAGATTTAACCGCTGATAAGGTGAAGACGAGGCCGAAAGCTAAGAACCCGGTCAAAATTTGTGACACCACTTTTCGTGATGGGCATCAATCCACATTGGCGACAAGGATGCGGACTGAGGATATGGAGTGGATGGCCCCTGAAATGAATAAATGTGGCTTCTATTCTATGGAGGTCTGGGGTGGGGCAACATTTGACGTAGCCCATCGCTTTTTGGGTGAGGACCCCTGGGACAGGCCTCGTAAGTTAAAGAAACTCATGCCCGATACTCAGCTACAGATGCTTCTAAGGGGTCAGAATTTAGTCGCTTATCGAAACCATCCTGATGACTTGGTTGATGCCTTTGTGGAACAGGCTGCCGAGGTGGGTATCGATATTTTCCGCGTTTTCGATGCTGTGAATGACGAGCGAAATCACGAACGTGCCGCCAGGGCAATTAAAAAATGCGGCAAGCATTATCAGGGAGCTATATGTTATTCGCTCACCCAGCCCAGGATGGGCGGGCCGATTTATAATCTGGAATACTTTGTCAAAAAAGCTCTCACTCTCCAGGACATGGGTGCCGATTCCATATGTATTAAAGACCAGGCCGGACTTATCTCCCCTAATGATGCCTATGAGCTAATCAAAGCCCTTAAGGAAAACTTGGAAGTACCCGTCGATCTCCATACGCATTACACCAGCGGGCAGGGGTCCATGTCTCTGCTGAAAGCCATCGAGGCCGGGGTTGACATCATTGATACTGCTCTGTCTCCCTTTGCTTTACGCTCCTCACATCCAGCTATCGAACCCCTGGTGGTTGCTCTATATGGCACAAACAGGGACACCGGGCTCGACGTTGAACAACTATTCAAGTGTGGCCAGATGCTGGAACAGATCGTGCCTAAATACAGAGATTTTCTGGATACATCGGCAATGTCGGTCATAGACACCGGAGCCCTTGTGCATCAAATTCCCGGTGGCATGACCACGAACCTGGTGGCGCAGCTTAAACAAATGAATGCTCTGGACAGGCTGGCTGAGGTGCGACAGGAAACCGCTAGAGTCAGGGCAGAATTTGGTTATCCACCTTTAGTTACACCTACGAGCCAGATTGTTGGTGTCCAGGCGGTACAGAACGTCCTGATTGGGCGTTACAAGCTTGTCTCCAAGGAGGCCAGGGAATATATATCCGGGGGTTATGGCAAGCCACCAACTCAAATCGATCCCGACATCCAGAAGGCTATTCTTAAAGATAAGGTGCCTATAACCTGTCGGCCGGCAGACCTGCTTGAGCCCGAACTGGAAAAAGCTAAGGAAGAATCGAAAGAATTTGCTAAGAATATTCAAGATGTCCTTATTTATGCCCTTTACCCTACCACCGGTGCACGCTTCCTGAAACATAAGTATGGTATAGATAAGACCATCCCGGACGATTGGAAGCCACCCCATGCTCCCAAGACTCTTGAGGAAGTGAAACAGGAGGATGAACTCATTGCTCAGGTTAAAGCTGGCAAGCTGAAGGGAAGTTAGAGAAAAAGCAATTTCCGTAAAAGAGCAAGCATGAAAGCTTTCAATGTTTCATCGGAGATGATAAAGTGGATATGAAGGCTGTGGAGGGCTCTCCCCTTTTCACAAGGTTCCAGAGGCGCTAGATAGAGCAATTGAAAAGAAGGGAGAAAAGGCAAAAATCCTGTTCCTGATGGATGCTAGCCTTACTGTGCCAAATATAATGGGGTAAAAACGTTAGCATCCAACGCAGCCAGTATCAAGAAGCCAGGATAAGCCAACAAAGAAAAATGAGGGAAATCAAAGCCAGTGATATAACGAACACCGTAGCCCGTTTATTTGAGCATTCCTGCCATTATTTGCCCCCAGACGTAGTAGTTGCATTAAAGCGAGCAAAAGAAAAAGAGAAATCTCCTGTTTGCCGTGATGTGCTGGATAGAATTCTGGAGAATGCGGAAATTGCCGGCAGGGAACAAATTCCTCTCTGTCAGGACACCGGCGCCGCCGTGGTCATGCTGGAGCTGGGCCAGGAAGTTCACATAACCGGAGGTGACCTTTACGCCGCAATCAATGCCGGAGTGCGCCAGGGATACGATAAGGGTTATTTACGTAAATCCATAGTAAACGGCCCCTGTTTTGCCAGGGTAAACACCAAAGATAACACACCGGCTATGATTCATACCGATATAGTCCCTGGAGACAGGCTGAAAATCAGTGTCTTGCCCAAGGGAGGTGGCTCAGAAAATTGTTCCCGTCTAACTGCTCTATCTCCGTCTCAGGGACGTCAGGGGGTGATAGATTTTGTCGTCAACCTGGTTAGCCAGGTCGGCAGCAATCCCTGTCCGCCGGTCATCATCGGCGTCGGCATTGGTGGGACGACGGACAAGACCATGTTTATAGCCAAGAAGGCGCTGTTGCGCAAAGTCGGCGAGCCCAGTCCTGACCCCGAGGTTGCCAATCTGGAGAAGGAAATTCTGGAAAGAGTCAATAATCTGGGCATCGGTGCTATGGGCTATGGCGGCACAGTTACCGCCTTGGCAGTCCATGTGGAAACCTTCCCTTGCCACATTGCCAGCATGCCTGTAGCAGTCAACATGCAGTGCTGGTGTGCCCGCCATGAGGAAGCAGTCCTGTAAAACAATTGAGGATTTGGTAAGAATATGTCTGTAACCGTTTCGCCCAAAAGGCTACGCCGCGAGTTTGTAAAGAAAGTCAAGGAGCTCAGTGGACAGAACCTTCAGTTATGTTACCAGTGTGGCATGTGTACCGGAAACTGTCCCGCGGCTGCCAATATGGACATTTCCCCTCGCCGGATTATCGAGCTGGCACGACTAGGGTTGGAAGAGGAAATCGCCGGTTCCAAAACTGTCTGGGCCTGTGCCTCCTGTCTTGCCTGCACTGTCAATTGTCCCAGGGGATTTGACCTCTCCAAGGTGATGGAGGCGATAAGGCTTCTCACCTTGAGGAGAAATATTGACCACATGCGCCCCGAGGATATTTCACCGAAACAACGCTGCGAGCTTCCTCAAATAGCTATGGTCAGCGGCTTGAGGAAGTTTACCGGCTAGAGAAATAGAAAATGAGCTTGGCTTATTATCCCGGATGTACCTTGAAAACCAAGGCCAGGAATCTGGAGGAGCCTGCTGTGGCTTCGATGGAAGCTTTGGGATTTAATTTAGATGAGCTCCCCAGGTGGAACTGCTGTGGCGCAGTTTATTCTCTGGCTGACGATGATTTAATCCATCAGGTAGCGCCTGTCCGCAACCTCATCCGGGCGAAGGAACAAGGGAAGAATGAGCTAGTTACGTTATGTGCTTTCTGCTTTAACACTCTAAAGAGGGCCAATCTCTTAATGAAGGATAATGCGGAAAAAAGGGATACCCTTAATAGCTTTATGAATGAAGAGATAGATTATAGTGGGGAGGTAAAAGTAGTTCATCTTTTAGAGGTATTGAGAGACGACATAGGATGGGGAGCTCTTGCTGAGAAGGTAAAACTCCCTCTTCGGGAATTGAAAGCAGCTCCATATTATGGGTGCACCCTGCTTCGCCCCAGGGAGGTAGCTATAGATAATGTAGAGGACCCTACCATCTTGCGGGAGTTCCTTAAAGCTCTGGGGGCCAGTCCCGTTGATTTTCCTGAATCCACGAGATGCTGTGGGTCTTATCAAGTAATAAGCAGTCCAGATGATATTGCTGAATATGCGCGGCCTATTTTAAACTCGGCATTGAGGCATGGGGCAGAAGCCTTGGTCCTCACCTGCCCTTTATGTGATTATAATCTGGGCCGGGCGCAGAAGGAATTGATGAAGAAACAGAGCGGATTCAAGGAAATGCCGCTCTTCTATTTCACGCAGCTTCTGGCTCTTGCCTTAGGGCTCGGTCCTCAGGTATGTCATTTTGAGCTGAATCACGGCAGCCCGGAATCACTTCTGAAGGAGAAGGACCTGCTTTCTCAAAGTAGAAGCGTTCAACCGATTGGGGGTTAACAATGAGTGCCAAAGAGAGAAAGAAAAAATCAGCAGAAACAGCAGTCAAGCAGAGAACGAAGAAATCAGCAGAAACAGCGGTCAAGGAAGAAAAAAAGATAGCGGCCAGGCTGATTCCGATATACATCATGGGCAAGCGCTATGAGGTCCCCGAAGGCCTTACCATTATGAAAGCCATGGAATATGCCGGCTACATACTCATTCGGGGTTGCGGATGTCGGGGGGGCACCTGCGGTGCCTGCGGTACGGTCTATCGCAAGCCCGGCGATTACAAATTGCAGGTAGCGCTCGCCTGTCAGAAGACGGTCGAGCCGGATATGTACATAGCCCAGATTCCCTTTTTCCCTGCCAATCGGGCCACGTATGACTTTGCCGGACTGACTGCCGCCCCCGAAGAGGTCTTCAAACTCTATCCCGAGATGTTTCGCTGTGTGGCCTGCAATTCCTGCACGAAGGCTTGCCCTCAGGGGATAGAGGTAATGGACGCTATCTCGGCTTTGAAGCAGGGGAATATCGCCGAGGCTGCCCGGCTGAGCTTCGATTGTATTCAATGCGGCTTGTGCACCAGCCGCTGCTTCGGGGAACTGGCCCAGTATCATATGTTCCAGCTGGCGCGCAGAATTTATGGAGCCAGAATCGTCCCCCGGGCGGAGCACTTGGCCGAGATGGTAAAAGCAGTTAACGAAGGAAGATATGATCGGTTTCTGGATGAGTTGAAGCGGGCCAAGGAGGATGAGCTGAAAAAGCTGTACCAGGAACGAGAGGCGGAGCCGATGACGGCCGGGGAGGATTGGAAACCGAAAGATACGACATACCTGTAGGAGGCGAGATGAGTTACTTAGGATATCCCGATTTCTTCGAGTCCTATATCAAGAAGGTAGAAGGGACCAGGCCTGCCCGTATAGAGAAAAGGAAAAAGGGCGAAGAATTTCCCTTCATGTCTTTGCAGGAAAGACAGGAGATGTTGAAGTATCACCCCGATTACAAGGAAGAAGGCAGGAGGGAGATAAAGGTCGGCCCGAGTAAGGGCTATCGAATAGCTCACGAGTTTGTTGACCTGCTGGAAGCCAAAAGCAGGGTTGACCCCGACAAGGTAGACCTGTCCAGGGTTGATTATGAGACCGATGTCCTGGTCATCGGTGGCGGCGGGGCTGCCACCATCGCTGCCCTTATCGCCGAGGAAAATGGCGACAGGGTTCTCGTGGCTACAAAGCTCCGGCATGGCGATGCTAATACTATGATGGCTGAAGGTGGGATTCAGGCTGCCACGAAAAGACAGAAGGATTCTCCGTACTATCACTACCTGGATGTGATGGGAGGGGGACATTTCAAAAACGACCCTGACATTGTGGCTGCCTTTGTCAAGCAGGCTCCCGATGCCCTTCAGTGGTTGGAAAGCCTGGGAGTTATGTTCTCCAAGCTTCCTGATGGCAGACTGGATGCTATGCATGGTGGGGGGACCTGCCGCAAGAGGATGCACTACTGCGCCGACCTCAGCGGACTGGAGATAATGCGTACCGTGCGCGATGAAGCCCGTAACCGGCCTAACATCAAGGTCCTGGAATTTTCCCCGGCGGTGGAGCTTATCCTCAATGAGCACGGCCAGTGTGCCGGAGCCTTGCTCTATAACATGGAAACTGAGGAGTATCTTGTTGCCAGAGCTAAGGCGGTGATTTTAGCTACAGGTGGTGCCGGCAGGCTCCACGTCCAGGGTTTCATGACCACCAATCATTACGGTGCCACTGCCGACGGCATTGTTTTGGGCTACAGGGCAGGTGTGCCTCTGTCTTTCCTGCATACCGTTCAATATCACCCCACGGGCGTTGTCTTCCCGGAGCAAATAGAGGGGTGGCTCATTACCGAGAGGTTCCGGTCGGAGGGGTCGGACATTGTGAATGTCCACGGAGAGAAATTTGTCAATGAGCGCGAGCCCCGGGATGTGGAATCAGCCCGTTTTATCAAGGAGTGTCTGGATGGTAAAGGCGTCCCCACTCCTACCGGGAAGGTAGGGGTCTGGCTCGATTCTCCCATGCTCGATATCCTCCACGGTGAGGGAAGGGTGCGGACTGCTTTTGTGGGTAAATGGAAGGTCTACGACCGCCTGGGGATTGATATATCCAAAGCGCCCATGCTGGTCTACCCCACACTCCATTATCAGAATGGAGGGCTTAAGGACAATGCCGAATGCGAAACCGCCCTGCCCGGGCTTTATGTTGCCGGTGAGGTGACCGGGGGTTTGCATGGAGAAAACAGGTTGATGGGCAACTCGCTCATGGATATTGTAGTATTCGGCAGGATTGCCGGCAGAAATGCTGCTATATTCGCCAGGGAGAAAGCAAAAGAGGGAAAGCTAACCTTGAAGCACGTCAAGAGATATCATAAAGAACTCAAAGAGGCCGGGATCATAACTGATAGAGTAGCCCCGATGCTTCTTCCCGACTACACCACGCCCGAAGTGAAGGAAAAACAGCTTACCGTAAGCTACCTGGGAACTCTAAGGTAAGGGACAATCCCCCTCTTAGGATAAGAGGGGGCAGGGGAGTTATGAACGACCAGCAAGAGAGGTGAGAGCTATGTCTAAAAAAGTTACGCTTCCGTTAACTGAAGAAGTCTTGAAAGACCTCAAAGCCGGGGACAACCTCCTGCTCACCGGTGTCATCTACGTTGCCCGCGATGCCGCTCACAAGAGGATGGTCGAGGCTCTCGACCAGGGAAAGCCTCTGCCCTTCGATATTAAGGGGGCAACCGTGTACTACATGGGGCCCAGCCCGGCCCGGCCGGGTAGGGTAATCGGCTCGGCCGGCCCCACCACCAGCGGCAGGATGGATGCTTATGCCCCCCGCCTAATGGCCGAAGGGCTGAAGGGGATGGTTGGCAAAGGGTTGCGGTCAAAAGCAGTCAAAGATGCCATGGTGAAGCACAAGGCGGTCTACCTGGGGGCAATAGGGGGTGCCGGCGCCGTAATTTCCAGGAGCGTCAAGAAAGCAGAGGTGGTGGCCTACGAAGAACTTGGTGCTGAAGCCCTTCGCCGTCTGGAGGTGGAAGACTTCCCCGTTACGGTAGTAAACGACGTCTACGGCGGCGACCTCTACGAAGAAGGCAAAGCCAAATACAAAGGCAAAGCCTCCTGATTATAGTTTATAGTTAATCGTAAACCCCCCTTTTGTAGCTATATAGAAGCGAGAAGCGAAACTTTCGTGGGGTGCTAGCTAGGGGAGAGCCCGGTAGGTTTGCTGGAGGAGCAGAGCATCCTGTTCCAAATAAGGCATACTTTCGCTAATGACTACTCCCTTTGTCTTTCGTTCCTTTAGGGCTTTAAGTAACTCCGCATACTTGAAGTCCGAGTCCGGGAGCATCAGATGCTTGATTTCTCCCTTCTTGCCGTAAGCAATCCCGGAGAGATGGATGTGCATGTTATCCAGGCCCCGCCTGCCCAGCTTCATTTCAACCTGGTCTAGCATACCGATAAACTCCTGATAGGAGTTGGCCTTTCCCGTCCGCGCATGCCAGTGAGAAAAATCAAGGCAGGGGGCAACTCCTTCTATCTCGCTACTAAGCTGAAGTATTTCCTCCAGGGTGCCAAATTGAGAGGGTTTTCCGGTAACTTCAGGGGAAATCGTTACCTTATTGTCTTCGTTCCTCAGGATGTTCACTATCTCCTCCAGATGCCTTTTGACCACGGTGTAGGTCTCTGCGGGGGTACTCTTGAGATAAAAGGCGGCATGGAAGGTAATACTTCTGGCGCCGAAAAGAGCGGCAATGCGAGCAGTTTGTAGTATCCTTTCTTTGCTCATGTTTACCTTTTCCGGCTCAACGGCATTCAGGTTTATAAAGTAAGGTCCGTGAGCAGTGAGCACTACCTTCTTTCTTGCTGCTAATTCTCCCACCGAGACAGCAACCTTGGGGCTCATCCTTACCCCCTGGACAAATTCTACCTCCATACAGCCGAGGCCGAGCTCAGCAATACGCTCAATGCCAGCCTCTGTGGAACGGAGCTTAGCACTGACAGGAACACCGCCTGTGCCGAAAAGAAGCTCGCCTGTGTCGTTTGGATTCATGGTTTCCCTTGTCTATTGTAATGCTTCGTTTACGAGTTTTCTATAAGCAGCCAGCAATTCTTTGGTTAGCTGACCGGGTTTGCCTGTGCCGATAGGCTTACCCTCAAACCTGGTCAAGGGCATAAGCTCCAGTATGGAATTGGTGATAAAGGCTTCTCCGGCCTCAATTAGCTCTTTTAATTCCACCTGTCTTTCCCGGGTTTGGATATTTGCAGCCCGAGCTATTTCCAGAACTGCCTCTCTGGTGATTCCAAGCAGTACGCCACTTTCCAAAGAGGGCGTGATGAGCTCTCCATTATTCATCAGGAAAATATTGGTGGTGCTGCCTTCGGCCAGGTAGCCCTGTTCATTGAGCAAGATTGCTTCATCGCATCCAGCAGCCCTGGCTGCCATCCGGGCGAGGATATTCTCTATATAGCAGGTAGACTTTAGTCGGGATAAGGGCGATTGGCTATTACGGCGCAGTGAGGATAGGGCTGCTTTAAAACCCGATTCATATTTTTCTTGTGGTAAGGGAACAATATTTTGGGCGGTGACCAAGACAGTGGGGTTAGAACAAGTGCCGGGGTCAGGCGTCATGTCGCCTTCTCCGGCCGAAACAGTGAGCCTCAGGCGGGCGTCCTTGAGCTTATTAACTTCCAGAGTTGCCGTGCAGGCGGTTTCCAGAGATTGCTTCCCCTCCACTACGTGCAGGATGCTATGTGTCAGGCCGAGGCTCTGGGCAGAGCGGCGAAGGCGGGCGAGGTGACGGTCGAGGCGAAAGATATGCCCCTGGTA
>Ga0315547_1000209_pt1 | contig 64701 bp, 67 predicted proteins | sample SalMarSW160240MG_2_FD_202542 | JGI IMG/M metagenome (GOLD analysis project Ga0315547, IMG submission 202542) | Salt marsh sediment microbial communities from the Plum Island Ecosystem LTER, Massachusetts, United States - Salt Marsh Sediment SW1601-240 ...
AATCACATAAATAGGCAATTGCTATTGTATATTTATCCATATTAAACTTTACCTCGATTATATATTTTAGCCATACATTCAAGTAAGATCTCTATGCTAAAATGATTAGTTGGTGTTTTATGTATCAATTTAGCGAGATCTCCAATAACCCAAGTTGTTATTCTTTTTTCTAAATACATTTGAATTAATCTATTTTCTTCCTGAGTTAATTCTCTTTTATTATCCATATCTTTAATCTCCATAATAATATTCTTTAAATATTGATATAATATCGTTTCCTAATGCACTAACCTCATCCATTTCCTCTAAATCTATAATTGAAGCATAAGATTCTAAAGTTGCATTTAAATCTTCTCTTACTTTATTCCAATTAATATTTGAATTTATCAATACTATTTTTTCATTCATTTTAGTTTTACCTCATTTTTGTAAAGGTGATCCCTACTATAATCAAATAGGGGGAGGAGGAGGGCGAAATTCAGTACGGATTTATTCCGGACTAACCAAAAGACAAAAATCCAGAGATTATAGTAGGAGATCATATTTTATTTATACCTCAATATATTTAATTTTAATAAAAAAACCAATTCTTAGTAATGCTTCCCTTCATTACTAAGATAAATTGTTAAATCTAAACTCTCTCTTAATATCGATACGATATAACCTTCAGCCGAGACTAATATATCCTCCTCATAAACTCTAAATGCTTGAGTTAAAGGAATACTTATTGTAGTATCATCAAATATTCCTTTCAGTGTATATACTCCAGCTACCGCACCATTACTGCTAATCATATTAAACTTATTAACAAATCCACCACTTTCTGCTAATGTAATGGTTGTTAAATACTCTCCATCAAACCAAACTTCTATATCTCCAACTTCTGCAGGACTTAAATCGTCAGCCCAATAGAGGAAGGACTCTACATAGAAGGTCTCCACTTCTATTTCATAGGTTCCAGCTTCGAGATTAGCTAAAGTTCTTAATTCACCTTGCCATGTGTATTCTACATGAATACCCTGACCACTTGTATCATAAGTCTCTTTTAGAATGAAATTTATAATACCAAATTGGTCAGTTGTTCCACTTGCGATCACATTGTCTAAGCCATCATACATTACCCAATCTAAGCCTTCAACAATATAATCCACACCGAAGTAATTAGAGTTTTCATAATTCACAAATATATCAATCTCTTGAGCTGGTTTAAGAAAGTATATGAGAAAGGGAAAGAGTATAAGTAGCAATAATAACCAAAAACATTTTGATTTTACTAAATTTTCAGTCATGTTTTTTCACATTAAAAAAATTTAATGTAAATAATATTTAGAATGGCATTTTATTTAAGCATTATGACACTCTATGCCATTATTTAAATATTAAAATAAATTATTTTAAATTATGGAAAATAATAATAATAAAGAGAATCAAGAAAAGAGTGAAATGAGAAAGTCTTTACGCCTTAGAAAGCGAGGAAGTTCATTGGGTATAATTGTTCCGAAGGATACAATTGAGTTTTTTGACGCTAAAGAGGGAGACTTTCTTGAAATCGAGATAATAAAAGTTCATAAAAAGAAAGCAGATAAATAAACGATAATATTAGCGTATTAATTATTTCTCGTAATTACAACTCTTTTTAATTATTCTATAACTATTATTATTATAAGCCTCAATGAATCCTTTATTCTTTAGATCCTCAATGAATCTACTTAAGCCTCGCTTTAGAATTGACTTAACCTCAATATATATCATAGAACTAGGATTATAACCCAAATGCTTTATTAGAAAATCTGAAATATAAGATTTTACATTAAAATAACTATGAGCCTCACAATAAACACTAAAATAAGATTTTAATTGAACTCTTAACTCATTACTCATAAACCAAAACCTACTTTTGCAGTTAAGAACTCCCTTAGTTCATTTAATCTATAAACCTTATACCGAATTAATACTTCAGTTAATTCTCGATCTATTCCGGTATTATAAACCATAGCCTCAATAACCTTTTTTTTCTTGAGATACCAAATATCATCCTTTAAAGATTCAATCTTCTCTAATAGCATTTTTATTAAGGTTATTAAGTTCTAACTCATTATCGATTATTCGTGGTTTATTTTGAACGTCATTTTGACGTTCAGTTAAAAGCCAATCTATGCCTTCTTTAAGGACTTTATCCTGGTAACAGGAAAACAATTTTAATAATAATTAACCTATTCCTTACACTTCACTTTTTGAAGTATAGATAAAAACTCATTGAAATGATTACTGCACTCTGAAGGCACTAGCTTATCGCTTCTTATAAGTCAATAACTCATTTTTTCTCTGTATGGTAAAGGTTTCCAGAGCCTTAACTACAATAGGCTTTACATCAATAGTTTGAATGATCTCTTTTGCCCAAAAACTCAATGTCTCGTAATTGTTTATAAAAGACTTCTTAACCCACATACTAGTCCCATACTCTACAAATAGCAGTAATAGACTCCCAACCTTATCGGGATACTTGAAACCAGCCTCTTCAGGAACTCTATAAACTATGTGAGCCTTTATCTTCACTTTTAATCTCCATTATATTCCTGATAACAAGACCAACAATACACTTTCTTATTAGTGAAAGATATAAGTTTATTAATGATCTTACCACACTTAGAACACTTTTGATGATATTGTCTAGGACCATGATATTGATATTTATATGATCTTGCTATACTCATATTTTCTCGTCATCCTCTACAAGAATCGCTAATACTTCTTTTTGGTATGTTAAAAATCCTTCTATATTAAACTCCTCTCCCTTCACTTTAATAGTGAAATTTACATCTAAATTATCAGAATCTAATATTTTATCAATTGTATTTTCTATTATCTCAAGATCAAGTTTAATGTGATCTTTAGGTATCAAATGTAATACCTTAGTATTACCAATACTTTCCCTCTTTAATTTCCTTCTAGGATATTTTATAGGGATATCTAGATCAATTTCTTCCTGAAGATTATCGAAAAATTGTTTCTTATAATCCCTAATACTCCCTTTCGAGAAGGTAGGAAAAGCTTCATATATCTCTTTATTTTTTGCTATGGGATGATCTCTTAAATACTGAAAGACCAATTGTCGATTAGAAAGATTTTGTTGTATCATTGTTTTATTTTTGTTTTGATGTTTCAATAAATTTATATTATTTCTCCTTAATTTCTATATGTTTTTATGTATTTTTAATTATTGTTATTATAGAGATCATCTAGTAGGGAGACAACAATAATAACAATATATATTTTATTACAGTAGAAAAAAAAAGTAAAAAAATAAAATTTGTAATAGTTTTAGTTTTGTTATTTATGTTATTATAGATTATCTTCAATTCCGAATTGTTTATTAAATAAACTGAGTTCATTATTATTCTCATTAATTTTTTTCCATTCAATTCCTGCATAATATCTTTCGGATTGATGGGTTTTTTGCCATACACCAATTTTGAATCGTTGTAAATCTGTAGTTATAGAGTTTTGTTTTTTAGTTTGTTCTCCTCTAGATATTAGAAAGTCATTAAATTTTTCACAAAATTCTTTTTGAAGGATATATTTTTTAGCTTTTCGATTTATGAAATCGTATAGGAAAGCATATAGAGGATCTGATTCATAGTTCCAAATGTGCTTAGTATTTTTGTATAATTCAAGTCTAAAGTGTTTTCTTTTGTATAGTCTATTTACAGCCTTAATAGATTCATATATTATTCCCTTCATTTCATTTGGATCATTAATTATCTTTTCATAGTAATCACTTATTCGATTGTGATTATTTCGTTTAAATTGATGAGGAAAATATACTAAGATCCATCTATTGAAAAATGCGTCATCATTAAGGTTGTTCATTTTTGGGATTTGATTAGCAGTAAATAAGAGCTTTGCATTATTTCGAAAGCTAAATAGCTTTCCTCCCTTAATCTCTGCGGGGATGTATGCTTCGCCTCCGACACAAGCTTTGAATACTCCGACATCAAATAACTTAGTGTTAGGTATTTCTGGATAAATATTAGCAATCTTAAATTGTAATGGAGTAGATCCGAATCTCTGATTTAATCTTTGTAATCCAATTTCCGAGACATTCTTCTTTCCACCGAGAATACTAACGATTATATTGGATAATTGGGTTTTTCCAGTATCTGTTTCACCATAGAAAAGGAAAGCAGTTTTAAGAGAATTGTTTAAGGACATCATATAACCAATAATTTCAAATATATCACTAGGCCTCACCGGATTATTAGGATAAGTTCCTAACCATTTCCTTAATGCTTTTTTGAAGTTCCGACAATTTACCTTAATATTTGGATAATAGAAAGGAATTTCATAAAATAAATATTCATAATTAAAACCAAGTTGATCAAACAAACTTTCTTTTCTCAAATCATAAAATTTGTTTTCAGGAATAAAGTAAATTCCATTCATAAAAGGAATAATCCATTTATTATAGAGAAAATCCTCTCTATTAATCATTTTTTTAATGCGTATATATTCCAAGATTTCATTTATGGAAGCTTTTAGGCTTCCTCTTCCTATAATCTCAAAAATTAATGTTATATCTTTTTTGATTTTTGCAATATCAAAACTATAAGAAATATTGTTTTTGATCATTATTTGCTCTGAATCGTTTAAAGCAATAATCTCGTTTTGTGTAGTAATATACTCTCCTAGTGTTTTCCATAAGGGACGATCTGATTTCTTATAATCTCTACAATGCTTATTTAAGTCTCCTAAAGGAATTGGACGATTATCTATTTTACAACTAAAATCAAAATCCTCAAGATTATCACAAGTTAAACAATTTTCTTTCACCAAGTAGATCGCCTCTCCTTACTCATTGATGATCTTTTCTAGCTCTGCAATTCTCTCTTCATTCTTGAATATTTTAGCTTCTAATTTCTCAATCTTGTCGATGATTAGATCCTCGTATTCCTCTTTTGAGATTTCAATCGTTTCCTTGCTCAGCATTCCTCTCCTCGTTTAATGTATTCCATAATCCAATTGCAAATTTGAAGGTTTGTTCATTCAATTCCTCTTTAGTAGGTCGCTTATATTGTTTAAAAAAATCATAAAGCGATTTTTGGGTTAATACCTTTTCACTCATTCAGGAATTCGCCTCTGTCGGTTGGTTTTTTGGCTTAGGTTTAGTAGATTTTTTTGGCTCAGGTTTTAATAAAGTTTCTAACAGCTCTTTCATAAAAGCCTTTATATCTAGGATTTGACTTACAATACCGCTAATTTGCTCAGCAATTCCATTTATCAGAATTGCTAACCCTGATGTATCAAAATTTACATTTACAACACTAGGAGCTCCGGCTTTTGTCTCAGATCTTACTTCCTCTTTTGGTTGTTCTACTGTTTTCTCTTTTGATTCAGCTTCTTTCTTATCTTTCTCAACTTTAGAAGCTATAACCCAAGCTTCACAAACTCCATTGATTTTTCCCTTACTATATTTGAAACTAGGTACTCCAGATTTATCAGTAAATTGATTCTCAACTTCTAAGTCTAAGAGTTGAGGAGTTCCGGCAATCTTGCTTTTTGGAATCCATACTTCATTATTTTTATATTTCTCAGGAAGCTCTAAATTCACAAGATATGCTTTTGAAGTTTGAACTTTTAAATCTCCAGAAAAACTATATATTGCTTTCTCTTTTGCTTTACTCATTCTTATCTTTCAACTCCTTCAATCTCAAATAAGAATCATCATTCATATTCCCCAATACTAATTGTTCAACTACATCTCCAATTGTAGTTTCTTGCTCTGCAGATTCAATTTTCAGGATTTTCCAAATCGAATTCTTTACTGAAACAAGTTTGTATTCTTCTTTTTTTTCATTTGACAATAAATCTTCTCACCTTGTTGTTTTAATTTTTTAAATTTCAATTATTAAATAATTAAAAGAAACGAAATTGAGAAGTGGTTTAATTTATAGAAGAAAACAACCTTGAAAAAATATGGAATAGAGATCTTCCCGAAATAAATGGGGATAAGGAAGTGCCAAGCTGGGAGTTTATCCCTGAATATCTTACAGAGAAAATAAAAAAGGGTTATACATATACAAAATCACAATTAAAGAAAAGATATGTTAAAGAGACCGGTATATCGGAACAAGCATTTTATAAAGCCTTACATAAATCAGTAAATAAGGGAAGGTTATTAGTGCAATGTAATAAAAGGTATAAGAGATTTCTAGTTCCTAAAGGTCTAACCTTAGAGGATTTAACTCTTATAAGAGAGCAATTTTTATCAATCGATCCACCCTTATTTGTTGCTTGGGATCCATAATCATTCTAACTGTTTTAACTGATAAGCTTTTAAGAGATTAATGGAAATTTAGGAAATAATCTCTCTCATTAATTTATCATCTTTCATTTATATACTTTCATTAATACTATTGGTCAGAAATTAATAATATTAATTATATTATAGAATCAATAAAGAATAGAGAAAATCAACCATGACAATACAAGTGAATTTTATCAAAATAGGATTTGTAGTAAGATAAAAGTTTTGTGGTAATAATACAAAATCAAATTAAACCAATATAATTGGTTTCATATTGAACTTAATTAAAATATTTAATTTTATTATTTTTAGATAATTATTTCTCTCTTTTCAGGACATTAATTTTAAGAATATTTTATCAATATCACAATATAGAATTCACAATTTAGAAAAATACTTCTCTAAATAGAGATAAAATATGCTTTTTTCATATCATTTTTAAATAAAAAGTATGGATTCTTAAATAAATCAATAAGAGATATCTCTATATTATGAGATTCTCATTTTCAAAATTAATAAGGTTTTATTAAAACTTATTCTCTGATTTTTAATATTAATTTAATTAAATTATTTAAATTAAGAAAGAATGACACTTTAGGAAAATTAAAAAAAGAAAAATGATGGAATTACGCCGATTGAAGCTGAAAGAGTATTGAAGCGTGAGGTATGAAAAATTTATCCTTAGATTTAATTACAACTGTATGGAAATACTCGGCTAAACCTAAAAATCCTCTTATAACAGATTCATCTTCTTCAAAGGTAAATCTTACACTTGCTATCGCTGATTTTCCAGAAAAACTAACGTCTTCATAAACCCGCTCATCTATTAATGGAATTTTGAGTTCGTTTACAATTTCATAAACACGTTTGATAAATAATTCTTTTTTAGGCAAGATTTTCACTGTAAATTTTTAATCTTAATTTTATAATTAATTTAATTTGATTATAATATAAATTATTTTATATTTATTATATTTATACGTTTTCCATTTTTAAGTTATGCCAATTCTAAAAAAAAATAAAGAAATTAATTTGATTTAAATTTGGATTTCTCAAGAGCATAAAAAAGAAAAATTTTTTCAAACCTTTTAAATGTCAATTAATCAAGTGGATTTCAAAAAGAAATCAGGAAATCTTATTCTTTTAAACCGTTTGCAACTTTTATTAAAAAATCACTTATAATCGTTGCTTGGCCCATAAAACTATGAGAATTAAGATACTTTCTTTCTGGTTTCTCTAAAAACAGAACATTTTCATTTGGTAATTTTAAGGCTTCTTTTATTTTTAAGGCCTCTTCAAAATCAATTTGTATGTCTTTTTTACAATGTACAAGATATACTCTATCTTTATCGGGAATGGGGGTTTTTCTATCAAAAAAATATCTTGGAGACATTTCTCTATTAATTTCTTCCAGTGGTACTGTTAGATTTTTCGTAATTTTTCTTTTTATTATTTTAATAAAGATTCCAGTGACTGTGTATATTTTTCTTTTATATTTATTAAAAAGCTCTAATAAATCATAAGATGCTGCTAATCCTACAATTTTTTTAAGTCTTTTATCTTGATATCCTTGGGATAAAGCCGCAATTGCGCCCATTGAATGTCCCATCATAATTAATCGGTTCCCATCAACCTCATCCAAATTCTCCAAAAAATTAATTGCATTTTTAACATCAGACATGATACCTACAAAATCATTCGAATTAAATTTCTTTTTTTTTGATTCACCGTGTCCTCTTGCGTCATAACATAAAACTGTAAACCCATTTAAGGCTAGTGGTATAATAAAATGAAAATATCTTTCTTTTTTTGATGCATACCCGTGATGAAATAAAATTCCAATTTGTTTTTCTTTTGGATCACTTTTTTTATCTCTTATAACTAATCCTTTGAGATATTTACCTGGGATTTTGGATGGAATTTCAACTTTTTGAATATTTACTAAAGAAGTCGAGATCCATTTATGATATGGCCAAAAGAGATATTGGAAGTATATAATTAGTAAAATTAGAATATTAATAATTAATACTGCTAAGAATATGAAACCAAAAATGATATTGATTAAAAATAAAAGGTAAGTAGCATATATAAAAACCGTTAGAATAAAAGATAATAATATTATTCGAAATTCAATCATAATATGAAATTTTATAATAGGTGTCTCTTAAAAGTATTGATTTAAAGAGATTGTTGGGAAAATTAAAAAAAATTCTATAAAGCATTTTATAAAACTGTTTGAAACGAATTTTATTATCAAATTAATTGATGTTTATGCAAATAGAATAAAAATAGTCAATATTTAAGTACTTTTCATACCCAATATTATCTATCCTATCTTACAAGTAGAATTAATCTAATTTTTCAATTAATTTGAGTTTGAATTTACAAAAAGGGCAATAAAAAATATAATACACGCTTGAACTTAACATCTCCATTTGAGAATTACAACATTCAAGAATAAATCCCCCTTTTGAAGCCTTCATATCATATTTGTAATAAAATTTAATTGTTTTATTGCATTTATAATCAATAAATATAAGTTTCTTATGAGAATCTTCTCCTTTTCTAGTAAATTTATGATTATTAAAACAAATAAGATCAAATTTTAGATCTAGCCTATGTTTTTGCAATAGTAGTATTTGTTCTTTTTTCAATTTAGAAATTTTTCCTTTTTTTATCTTTTTTTTTTTTTTATCTTTTAATTTTTTTTTAAGTTTTTTACGTGCCATTGGAGTATTTAAAATTTTAGAGATTAATGTAGCTGGAAAGCCTATTGATATTGAAATTTGTTTTATTGTTAATCCTTGGCTTTTTAATCGAATTATATTATTTACTATTTCACTGGTCATTTTAGACTTCCATTAATTTTTTAAAATAGAATTTGTAATAAGGGGGTTAATATATAAGAAAATTGAGTTGTTTCAATTGTGAATTCAAATATTATGGATCATTCTCCTAATTTTATTTTTTGAAAATAAAATTAAAATTTAAGAGTTTTATGGTGTAATTCTATAAATAATATAATTAACAAATTTTTTTATAATTTCAGTAATTTTTTAATTTTAGAATTAATAAAATCGATTATTAAAAAGGATGAGTAAAAGGCTTAAAATTTTAATAACTGGACCTCCTAGATGTGGTAAAACAACTTTAGTTTCTCAGACCTCTATTCAACTTAAAAAAATGAATATTAAAATTTTTGGTTTTATAACTACTGAGGTTAAAAAAGGTCAAAAACGGATAGGATTTAGAGCAATTGATATTAATTCAAAAAATGAATGTTGGCTATCTCGTAAAACAAATAAAAAAACTCAATATATGGTGGGCAGCTATAATGTATTTATTGATGAGTTTGATCAATTTCTCGAAAAATGTTTTGAGAACTTTTCAATTGACAATTCTAATAATCTAATAATAATAGATGAGATAGGAAAAATGGAATTATATTCTAAAAAGTTTATCTCCTTGATTTCTGAAATATTTAAATCCAATAATTCAATATTGGCAACAATAGGTCAAAAGTTAAGGCATCCAGTTAAAGAAATGTTGCTGCAAATGAAGAATATTAAAATATATAATTTGAATCGTAATAATTTTAATGATATTAAATCTGACCTTATTCAAAACCTTTTAGAGCAATAAAGAAATAAAAAAAACAAATTTTTAAAATAAAAAGAATTTTAAAGCATGGAGACAGTATTATTAGTTTCATCGAGATTGATTATACCTTTTACAGCTAGTTGTTTAATCGTCCGAACAGCCATGATCGGAGGTACATCAAGCTTTTTTTTCAAATCATCAAGCTTACAACCACCCTTTTGCATAATTGTTGCGACAATCTCAACTTCAGGGATCTCTTCATCTGAATATTCCATTAGAAATGATACAAAGAAATTATCACTTTTTAGTTGGCTTAATTTATTATCTAGCTCTTCCAATTTTTCTTTGGAAAAAGTATTTTTTAGTTCATTCTCCCTACGTTCATTATCAAGTTTTATTTGATCCAACTTGGTTTTTTCAGATTCTTTTATAGTAATTTTTTCATTTAAAGAGTCTAGTTTTGAAATAAGATTTTCTAATTCAAAATGTGGTTTTTTCAACTCATCGGTTGCTGTTTCAAGATTTTTATTTAACTCAGTGATTTTTGCGGATAATGCTTCTCTTTTTAACTTTAATTCTATAACCTTTTTATCTAATTCTTCAGATTTGATTTTTAATTCAGTTGTTTCAGAATTTTGTTGGTGAATTGTATCTTCTAATTTTTCAATTTCTTTTTGTTCCGATTGCATATTTTTCCAACTCAAACTTAAATGTTGGATAATTTCTTCATTGTTTTTCTGTAGAGATTGTTGATATGTATCAAAAGCTCCTTCAAATTGTTCAATTAATGCCAAGATTTCCTTTGAGCTCATTAAAAACCAACCTCCTCTTTTAAAATAACTGTTCCAGCAGTCTCATCATATTTAATTGGCCCATTTAGCTCAACCATTTTTCTAAGAATTTTTTTAATTTGTTCTTCTTTCATATCTACAGCTGCGCTTATTTTTATTATTTCTAGAGTCGTACCTTTTTGTAGAGTTTTAATAACTTGCATTTGTGAAGAATGGATATAATCTTTCTTTATTAATAATTTCATGGCTTCTACTCTATTTCCAAAGGATTCAACAATTTTACTTTTCTTTTCAAAATCATTACCGAGTTGAAGTTGAATTTCTACTAATTTAGCTTCAAAGACTTCCTTTAATTTTATTAATTCCCGATTTTTAGATTCCAAATCTTTTAATCTCTCACTTCGATTTTCAAATTCTTTTTTCGTTGTATTTATTTTCTCTAAAGTTTCTGTTAAGTCATTTCGGGTAGCTTGAATTATATCCAGCAGTTTTTGACGTTCTTTAGTTAATTCATCAATTTCTTCTTCTAAATTTAAACTATTCCGATTATTTTGAGAAATTTTGTTTTTTAATGAATTGATATTATCTGTATTAGATTCTATTGTTTTTAAATTAGAATTTTTTTCTTCTTCAAATTTTTCAATTAATTCTAAGATCTTTTTAGTGTGTTCTATTAATTTAGGCATTGAATCTTTATTCAATCCGTTAATTCCTTCAATTATTGATGAAATTTTCTTTAAAGAAGTTTTTACTTCAGTTATATAACTCATAATATAACTCATATAATCTACTTGCAATATTTAATTCTTTCTAAAAGATTTAAAACTATATAAAATCGCAATTTGATAAAAATTAAAAAAAAAATAGAAATAAGGTTTATTTTATGTTTTCTTATTGAACTCCTAGAATATTATTAATCCTGCTCCAGCATTGAACATCATGAGTAAGCCCAGAAAAATCGATGCTGTTAGAGACATTACTACCAATAAAGTATTAATTGAAGGGCCCGCTGTGTCTTTAAATGGGTCACCAACAGTATCTCCGGTAATTGACGCCTTATGAACATCTGTTCCTTTACCACCCAAATTCCCATCTTCAATCCACTTTTTAGCATTATCCCAAGCACCTCCAGCATTAGACATCATAATTGCAAAGACAAATCCACTTAGAATAGCCCCCGCTAAGAAAGCCCCAAGTGCCGCAACACCAAACAAAATTCCGACAGTTAATGGTATTGCAATTGAAATAATACTTGGAAAAACAAGTTCTTTCAATGAACCTTTTGTTGCAATATCAATGCATTTATTAAAATCTGCGGCTTCTTCTCCTTTTAAAATCTTTGGATTAGATTCAAATTGCCTTCTAATTTCATCAACCATTTTAGCAGCATTTCTCTGAACAGCAAGAATCAATAGAGCAGAGAATAATGCTGGAACAACAACTCCAATAAAAGCGCCTATTAATACATTTATTTTAAGTAAGTCCATTGCTTGGATAGTTCCTGCTTGTATATTATTTGCTTCTGTTGTAAATGAAAACATTAATGCAAGTACTGTTAAATTTGCGGCTCCAATTGCAAACCCTTTAGTAATTGCTTTGGCTGTATTTCCAGCAGAATCCAAACGATCTGCTGTACGTATTACCTCATCACCTAAATCTCCTTGTTCTGCTATAGCACGTGCATTATCTACAATAGGGCCATAAGCATCGTTAGATACAATTGTTCCTACAATAGCAAGCATTCCGACTGCAGCCATTGCTACTCCAAAAACTCCACCTAATAAAAAAGCAACAGCCATTGCAACAATTACTCCTAAAGCAGCAGGTACTACACTCATGAGCCCGTAGGAGAACCCACTAAGAATGACAACAGCATGACCTTCTTTAGCAGCTTCTGCAATTGATCTTGTTGGTTTTTTATCATCTCTTGTGAAATAATCACTCGTAAAACCAATTATTATTCCAGAAAAGAGTCCAATTACAGCTGCACCCCAATTTCTCCACAACATAATTATTTCACTACTTGTTAATCCTATTGTCATAATTAAAGTAAATAATGCAGCCAATCCAGCAAAAATCAATGTTGATAAATAGGTACCACTGTTTAAAGCTTTACCAGGTTCATCGGATCCTTTTAATTTTATTATATATATTCCTATTAGAGATGCAATTAAACCTACACCGCATAAAACCACCGGAAATACAACATAGATAAATCGAGATTCTGTTGTTAAAGTAACATCAACAATCATAGCTAAAGATGCAGCTAACATCATTGCAGCAATAATTGAAGCAACATAGGAGTCAAAAAGGTCACTACCCATTCCTGCAATATCTCCAACATTGTCTCCCACATTATCAGCGATTGTAGCTGGATTTCGGGGATCATCTTCCGGAAGATCATATTCAGCTTTGCCTACTAAATCAGCGCCTACATCAGCCGTTTTTGTATAGATTCCTCCTCCACATTTCATAAATAATGCAACGCTACTTGCACCAAAACTAAATCCTAAGACAATGCTAGGATCAGGAATAATCATATACCAAATAGACAAACCGATTAAAGCAACACCCACCACTGCAAGCCCCATAACTGCTCCACCAAAGAAGGCAATATTAAATCCTTCTTTAGTTCCCTTGGTACATCCTTGAGCTGCTCGAGTATTTGCTTTCACACCTACATACATTCCTAACCAGCCTGCGAACATTGAACCAACAGCTCCAGTTGTATAAGCAATCACTTGTTCCCAATTTAACGCACCAGAAACAGCTCTTGTATATGTATCACTAGTTTCGAATGGAGAAGGCAAAAATAATAAGGCAATTGCAAGACAAGCCACAAAAATACCTAATATTTTGTATTGAACTTTTAGATAAGTTGTTGCTCCGGACTCGATGTATCCTGCAACTTCTATCATTTTTTCATTGCCAGGATCCTCTTTTAATACCAAATATCTAAAATATAGTGCCATTGCTATAGAAATAATCCCTGCAATTAAAGCAACAAATATAGTTAATGGTACTGCCATATTTTTTCACGTTTCGATAATTTCTTAATTTTTTAATTAAATTTTATTTAAATTAATTCAGTTTAATAACAAATTAACTTTAAATCTTATTATTTAAAACAATTTAATTCGATTTCAGAACTCATTATTGAAAATATTGTATTATCGTCAGATTATTATTTCCTATAAATCGAAATGGATATTCTACTATTCGTAAATTAGAAGAGAGTATTATAGTAATATTATGTTTTTTCTAAAATCGAAAAATGTATTATATTATTCCAGAAATCGAAAGATCCTATAGTGGAATATCTACATATTACCCTTTTCTATTTTCTGAAAATTATATTACATCTTTCGATTTTTAGAAATATTTATTCCCATTATAAAATATTAAAATAAGAAAAGACTCATGGAAATCATTAAGAAACTTAGAATTATTCCAAAAATTTAGGATAATATAAAAAATATTTTAAATAATACAAAATTGGAGTATATTTGTTCCATAATAATTCAAGCAAGAAATCTTTTTTTTATCAAGACCCTTAAAAGAAGCAATTTCTTCACAAATAATTTTATTAAAAATCATGATCATATTTTCATTAAGGAAACATATGATTATCCTTGGTATATTGTTAATACAAATGGAAAGAACTTTAAGAAAGCAGTTTTTTTAAAAATTTTGCAAAACCCCTAACTTTTTATTGAGAAAAAAAAAAGAAATAATTTTTAAATTTCATCTTAGTTTTTAGTAAGGGAGTATAAAAACTATTTATTTTATTCAATTCCCATTCTTTTTGTAATCTTCACTATTACGAAAATTACAAGAGCTACGATAAGAAATGTTATCAAAGTCCCAATAAAATGCCCAATTCTAAAAGGTCCAATAACAAGAGCTTCCCATTCGATGCCAGGCAGGAAAATTGAGACTATTGGCATAATTAAATCGTCAACAAGTGCTTGAATTACTAAACCAATATATATCCCTATAATAAAGGCAACTGCAAGTCCAAGAACCTTATATTTTGTAAGAAAAGCCTTGAATTCTTCCAACAAATTTTTCGGTGGGGGTGGAGGGGGTGGGGGGGTGAGTAACTCTCTAATTTGTTTCAATTCATCTAACATTTTATCTTCTTTAGACATTTAACTCACGTTTTAATAATTATTCTACTTATTTATTTTAAAATTTGTAATTTAATTATAAAATTCATGTTTTTTTCTCACTATTTATATCTTATTGTAAAAATTTTAAAGCAATTTAAAAAATGTAATAAAAGTAATTTTATGAGAGAAATCAATTTTGTTAATTTTAGAATAATTAAAACGCATCAAAAATAAATTCTCAAAAAAGTAAACTGAATAAATTTTTATTTTTTGGTAAAATTAATTTCTTCTATTTTTTATTTTTATATTCATCAATATACCTGTTCCGATAATAATAAAAGTGCAGCTAAAATAAACTCCTAAAAATAAAATCATTTGAGACATATACCAATGAGTAAAAGATAAATTTTGAAATGCAAAAGAAAATAAAAAATAATCGATAAAATTTGCTATAACTTCACAAAACCCAATTTCAATTAAAATAATGCCTTTCTGTCTTTGGGTCAAAATATCATAGATCATCAAATTAATTCCTAGAATATATAAACTTATAATAATAAGTGTGAAAAGACAAAGCGGGGTAATAGAGGATTCAAGTCCAATAATATTTGGTGGTTGGATTTGAGTAAACATGAATAGATATAATAAAAACCAGCTAAAAGTTAGCAACAATCCAATTATTATTATATATATTCCCTTTTTCCTATTTTCCATCTATTTTTTCCATTTCTAGGTGTTTTTTGTTGTATTTAAAGCCTCCTTATTAAATTAAAGACATTTACATGGGAAAAAAGTATCATTGTATGTAAATTTTTATAGATAGACATAATATTTTCGAATAACATTATATTTTAATATGACTCTTTTCAAATTTTCGAAATTTATGTTATGTCTTACTATTTATCGAAATAGATAATATTGTGACAGTATTTCCTAATGGAATATTCAAATATTACCCTTTTCTATTTTCCGAAAATTATATTATATCATTCGATTTATAGAAATAGATCATCTTGGCGTATTACATTTTGATTGAATTTTAGTGTAATATGTAAATGTATATAAAAGTTCGTGAAACAGCTCTTTCACGAAGATTCATATGTATCTGGATATTATCTGGGTAATATAATTTTTAAGAATGTAGTGATATTGTTTGAAACAATTTTCTAAATTTTTTATTAGATAATAAAAAAGTGAAAAAATTTATTATTGTCATTTCTATTATCATAATGACAATTAATAAAATAGTGAGAAATTATTGACTGAAAAATTAATCCAAAAAGTTTCTTCAAATGGAAGAATTGTTATTCCTAAAGAATGGAGAGACAAGTTATCAATTGATGACACTAGTTCGGTCGAGATGGAATTAAATGATGATAAAATTATTATAATTAGGCGAAAGATTCATCCGTTGGAAATTGAAGATAATCTTTTTAATGGTGTTTCACCTTTTACAAAAGAAGAATTAGAAAAAGCAAAACGCTCCGTATTTCCGACAAGTAAATAACTAAATCTTAATCTCAAAAGGAATAAGAAATGGCGGAAAAAGCAGTTGTTGATGCACAAGTCCTATTTTATTTTCATCATGATTATAAAAAGATTCCATTAATTTTGCAAGATCTAAAGAAAAAGGTAATAAGTGGGGAGATAACAGTAATTATCCCCACAATTGCTATTTCGGAACTATTTTGGAAAATGAGAAAGGTAGGAAAAACGGAGAACATGAAAACAGCTCTCGCAAGATGGGAAAGAGCTGCCCATATTATAATTGATAATTTCGATCTTGAAATTCTTAAATTAATGCTTAATAACATTGAAAGTCACGAGCTACATGATGAGATCATTGCTATGACTTGCAAAAAGCATAATACCAAAATTATCTATTCTACTGATGAAAAATTTAGAGATATATTTGGTTTAGAATTAAGGTCGTGGAAATAGAATCAGAAATTTTCTTTCACAAATTTTACATTAATAGATTTAATTTATCACAAATTTTTTAAGACTATTTTATTCAATTCTTTTTTAAGAGATTCATCAATCGGTTTTATTGGGTTTTTATTTGCTAATTTATCGCCTTCATCACGCGCTCTTTTTCTTGCAGATTTGGAACCCAGTTTTTTCCATGAATCGCGGGTCATTCTATCAATAATTAAACTTGGAAAAAATAATTCTTTTCTGAAAAGTTTTAAAGTAGATGGATGGGATAAAAGTTCTTCTTCTTCTCCATAATCTTTTAGGATTTCTAAAGCAAATGGAGACCCATAATCCTCAATGCCTTGAAGAAATCTTTTAACCATTCCAATAATTTCGTTATCAATTAAAAGTTTTTCAATACTTTGTGTAGATTCAAAATCAAGCATTCCGGGACCTGAAATCATATTAATTCCAGCTAATCCGGCTAGAAGTGCCCCCATTCCTGCTTCAAAACCAGCTTGAGCATCTGGGACTTTTGCATCACTTAGACTCATATAAGCGTGTGTTGGCATTTTTAAAAATTTGCCCATTTCTGTGTCACCAATGTTTATCATCATTGTCTCTATAGCTCCCATCGGAGTTGTGCCATGTTTCATATCCATTACTGCTGGTGATCCACCCCATATTAATGGTGCTCCACGTTTTGTTAATTGAGCAATTACAACCCCCCCAAGGCTTTCGGCACAATGTTGAGTAATTGATCCCAACAATGTAATTGGAGCACTTGCACCAGCCAATGGCATTGAAACAAACTCAGATGGAACCATACTTTTAGCAGCATCAATAACTGATTGAGTAGTAAGATCTGACCACTTTAAAGGTGGACTGGGGCAAGCGTCAAAGATTGCGATTGGTTTTCTCGCTAGATCATCTTCAGATAATCGGCAAGCTAAAAGAATTTCCCGCATAATTGAAAAACTTTCTTTACGAAATGTTCCGGTTACTACAGGTTTATAACAATTGGAAAGAGCAATAAAAAGTCGATGCCAATCTTGCGCTTTTTTGGGTACATCTTGATAGATTAATGCAGTGCTTTGAGCTTCAATATATTTTAATTGTTCAACGATTTTTGAAAATTTAATGAAATCATTCGAATTAGCTTCTCTAATTTCGCCTGTATTCTCATCCAAGATGAAAATTGCAGCGGATCCAGGATCAAAATGAACTTGGTCATCTTTCAATGAAATATGTTCCTTACCCTCTCGGTCAAATAAGGTTATTTCATTTGGAACCGATTCTAAACATTTATCAACTAAGTCACGTGGGATGAAGAAGCGTTGTTCCTTATAGTTAAGCCCTTGTTGCGAAAACAAATCTATAGCTTCTTGATTTTCTATGAAAACTCCTTGAGTTTCTAAAATATTTTTTGCTTCCTCAAAAATTAATTTCTTGTGCTCATTATCTAATAACTGAACTTTTGGTTTAATAATTGGCATACTAAATTTTTTTCGATTAAATCTTATATTATAATGAATCAATAATTTTACGTATTTCCATAATTGTTTGAGGCGATGTTCCACAACATCCGCCAACTATTTTTGCTCCCAAATTAATCATATCATGAATATCTCTTGCATAATCTTTTGTTGGATATTCATAAAACGGTTTACCATTTTTATCAATTTTTGGTTGTCCTGCATTTGGTTTAGCTGAAAGTGGCTTATTAGTTAATTTTATACTCTCTTCTATTAATCCAATCATATCGTTAGAACCAATTGTACAATTTGCTCCAATTACATCTACTTTTTTCTGTTCCAATATTTGAATACATTTTTCAAGAGAATCACCCATTATCGTAAAATAACCCCTTGGAGTTTTATTATATGTCATTGAAGCTATAATCGGTTTTTCAGAATTTTTTTTAACTGCTCGAATTGCTGCTTGCATTTCTTCAATATCTGAAATTGTTTCAATATGCCAGAGATCAACTCCATTTTCTAGTATTTTTACTTGATTAGCAAAACTGGATTGCCATTGTTCTGAAGTGGTATTTCCAACAGGTGGTCTAAATTCACCACTTGGTCCAATATCGCCCACAATTAAACAGGTAGGAAGACATACCTTTTTTATATTTTCAAGTGCTTTTTCATTAATTTCTTTAATTCGATCTTCAAGTTTATATTTTTTTAAATTTAATGAAGATGATCCAAAAGTGCATGTTTGGCACATATCTGAGCCGACATCATAGTATGATTTATGTATCTCAGAAATAATATCAGGTTTCTCAATATTCAATAGATCAGGAATCTTACCAGGTTCTATACCTCGTTTAAATATCTCTGTACCCATAGCTCCATCAAATAAAATTATCTTGGAATCATCTTTTAACCAATCATGGAATAACATTTTAACAAAATTCCTCCAAAATTTAAATTTTATATACGCAGGAGAGATTTAGCTAATTCAACTGCTTCTACAGCATTTCCAGCATAACCATCTGCACCGCATTCTTCAACCCATTTACTCGTCACCGGAGCACCACCAAGGATTACCTTAAATTTATTGCTAATTCCCTTTTTTTTCAAGATTTCTATAACTTTTTTCTGTCCTAACATAGTAGTTGTTAGAAGTGCTGATACTCCTATAATATCAACATTTTTTTCAATTGCTTCATCAATAATCTTTTCAGCGGGAACATCGGCACCCAAATCATAAACCTCAAAACCATACGCTCTTAACATTGTTGCAACAATTGTTTTCCCGATTGAGTGTATATCACCTTCAATAGTTGCTATTACTACTTTTCCTAATGTTTTTCTCTCTATACCGCCCTGTAGATGAGGTATGAGAAGATCCAAGCAATCTTGCATGATTTTTGCCCCTCTCATCAACTCTGGAAGGAAAAATTCACCCGCGTCCCATAATTCACCTACACGCCGAATTCCTGCTCCAAATCCTACTTCAATAACATTAAGTATATTAAAATTTTTATCGATTGCTTTATTGGCTAATTCTGTGGCTTTATCTTCATTTAAATTAACGATTGCATCAGAAATTTCTTCGTAAAATTTTTCTTGAGACATATTATTCTCTCTCCTTTTCTAAAAATTTTCTAAATATATTAGAACAAATAAACTAATTTATTATAGATTTTCTATTATTTGTTATTTAAAACTTGCAAAAATAATGATTGCTTAGATAAATTGAAAAAATTTTTGATTATTTCAAGCCGATGATGTAAGATTTCCTTGTGCTTTCTTAACTATCTCTTCCAGCTCTTTAGTCACATCATCTGCAAGTAGTTCGGGTTTATGGGTTGCTAAGATTTCCTCCTTACGTTTACGGCAACGTTTTTCCATGCTAGAAGCGCCTTTATTAATCCAAGTATCGTAATATTCCCTGTCTAAGAGAGTCGGGAACCATAATTCATTTCTGAAATGTTCAACTGTATGTTGTTTATCAAGAAAAGAACCTTTGGGACCAACCTTTTCAATAATATCAATAGCGAATGTCTCTTCTTCAAAGTTGATTTGTCTGTTGATGCTTTCTACATATGAGATGATTTCAGATTGCATTACAAGAAAATCTAAAGAACTTGCCTGATCTACACCACAGATTCCCATATGACCAAAAATATCAGCTCCAGCTGCAGTTCCTAATGCCAGAGTTAAACCACACTCGAGACCAGCTTGGGCATCTGGTCGTTTAGAATCAGTTAGCCCTACATTAATATAAACAGGCAAATTATAAAACTTACCCATCTGAGTCATTGCAACACTGAATATAGCCTGTTCAGGACCACTAAAAATTAATTGCGTGGTTTTCATATCAAAAGCATGGCATATCCCACCGTAGCATACCGGTATTCCTTCGCGTATGAGTTGAGTAATACATATTCCAGCTAAAATTTCAGCGTTTTCCTGAGCTAATGTTCCTGCAATTGTAGCAGGCGCAGATAATCCCATTTGAGCCATGGGTCCAATTGAAACCGGCATATTAAGTCGAGCAGTTTCAAATAGTAGGTCAATTCCGTTAAATGGAAAGGATAGAGGACTTACCGGTTCAAGTAAGGGATGAAACATTGGAAAATTTTGGGCTTTTTTCTCATCTCCTCTAAGGGCGATAATAATATCTACTATAAATTTTGCTGAAGCTCTATCATGGAACCAAAATATAATCGGTTTAGTAGTATTTTTAATAGTTTCAAACGCCACTGCTACACATCGCCATTCTACTGGAAGTTCATGTGGGTCTGCCATGGCTCCTGGTATGGTAATTTTTTCTAAAGCATCGGCAAATTTAACAGCAGTCGCAACATCATTAAGAGACGAGTATCTTCGTTTATTATCAATATTATCAATCCATAGTGCTTGACCGCCTGAAGTGTTGTAATTACGTTTCCCAAGACCAAACTCAGCCTTTTTCGAAAGGTCTCGTCCATAAAGAGTGAAATTTTTTCCCGCTTTTGAAAGCAGCTCCATTACTAAATCAGCTGAAATTCTTACTCGTTTATCTTTCATATCCACATTCGCCCCTCTCTCGGCGAAACGTGATAAAATTTCATCATGCGGGATAATTACACCAATCCTCTCAAGTATTATAAGAGATTTTTGGTGTATTATATTAATCTGCTGTTCTGTAAGCACTTTTGCGATCATTGACAATTGAACAATTATACTTAACTTTATATAAAACTTTTTATGGAAATTTTATTAGGCTTCATGTTTGGAATATTTTGAGATATAGATTAAGTTTATTTAAAAAAAAAAAAAATAATTTGAGATAAAATAAACTTTTGTAATTAAAAGCCGAATTCCTTCAATTGCTTTCTAATTTCTAATGTTTTTTCAGGTGTTAGAGGGTATTTTTGCCAAAATATAATTGTACAAACTAATAAAATAATGGCTGGAATTACACTCATATGAAAACGAATCCCCAATTGTGCTGGAGCTGATTGACTAGTTGCTCCTTCTACAAATCCAGTGAGTATATGAATAAATGTAAATATTGCGATTTGAGCTCCTCGAGAAAGCCGTGATAGGAAAGCTACAACACCTACAGTTGCACCCCTTACATCTGAACGAGTTAATACCACTCTTTCATCAAGCACGTCCGAAAAATAGATTGTTGTTAGAACCCAGAGGTTTCCCATTGTGAAACCCAAAATAAACATGTAAATCATCGAATCAATTACACCTATATAAAAAGTGGTTAAAAAACACCCTATAACTAGCAATACCCCCCCAATCACTGCAGTTTGCTTATTATTGTTATTTTTTTTAGCAAACCAAGTCCAGAACGGAACCGATACCAGCGCTCCAGTAAGAAAAGATGCGAATAGAAGGATCATATCAAGTTCTGTAGGTAAGTCACTCACCAAAACAAAATTCGCTGCATATGGAATAGAAGCTGTCATAGAACCGGTGACTATCATAAATCCAAAGAAGATTATGACATAATATACAAAACTTTTTTGTTTTAAGGTGGACTTCAATGCTTCTATGAAACTTTGACGTTTTTTCTCGCTTATATAATAGCGGTCAATGAGTTCTTTGTTCTCTTTCATTCCAAATAGGCATAATATTGAAACGGGTGCAATCGTACCAATAATAATCCAAACCATTGAGATATAAGCGACTTGGTTGTTTATACCTCCAAAAAGACCAAGTAATATTGGTGGGACGATATTAGCGACCGGTAATGCCATCATAGAAAGAGGAGTTCCCCAGCCTCTTGCCTTTCTACGTGCTGGACCAGTTCGAAATTTGTCAGGAAAAAGAGCATCAGCATTTACAAAACAAAGTGTTGTTAAAGAATCAAATAAGCAGGTTGTAAATATGATCCACCCAAAAAATGGCATTGGATTCGTTGCAGCATCGCCAGCTGGTGGCATAAATACAAGGGCTAAAACAAAATTGGCGGGTAAGATGCCTATAATTATCCAAATAAATCTTTTACCATACTTTCTTGTGAATTTCGTAATGCGATCAGTGAGGTGTCCTATAAGTGGATCATTAACAGCATCCCATAATGTAAAGATGAGCATCGCCAAAAAGATTAATAACGTGTCTAAACCAACCACGACTTCATAAAAGAAAAAAATGTATGCATTAAAAACTCCATATGCTAACCCGTTCCAAAAACCAGCACTGCCATAAGAAATCGTATTGAGAGTTGATGGTATTTTATAGGCTCCAGCATCAGTGGATTTCTCCTTATCTTTATTTTTTTTTACTTCATTCATTTATAAAAGACTCCTTTCTTTTTTAAAAAATTTTAAATAGAATTCAAATATATTTGATTGATCTTTTATTTAAAGCTTTCTTGCTTAGAAAATTTGGAAATTTTAATATTTTGCAAAAATAGTGCATTAAAAATATACAATTATTGAACTCATAACACCAATTAGAAATAGACTATTTATTTATTTATTTTTTTTTCTTTTTTTTTCCGTTTTTTTAAGTAGTTCCTTATCTATCTTGTTTTTCTAACCTTTCTAATGTTTCTTTAATTTTTTTCAATTCAACTTTTAGATCTTCGCCTTGTTTATTTTCTCCTTTTCTCCTACTTTTTAATTCTTCTTCATTGATTTTTTTTAAAAGAATATAATTTTTGAGTTCTTCTGAAATTATTTTTTTAATTTCCTTTAAAAATTGATTGCGAGGAAGTTCTTTTATTTCCATTATTCTTTCCCTTACTGCAGATCTAATAAATTCTGATTTCGACTGATTAGTTTTTTTAGCAAATATTTCAATTTCTTTTAATTCATTTTCATTTACCAGAAATTTGACTTGATATATTCTTTTTAACGTTTCTTCGACTTTTTTTAATTCTTCTCTACGTTTTCTTCTCTCTTCTTCTCTCGCTTTTAACGCTTCTTCGGGGGGTTCTTTAAAATATTTACCATTTTTATGAGATGGTATAAAATCTTCTTTATATTCTCTTATTATCGCTTTTCTAAGACTACTTGATATTCTTTTATTATAAATTGATTTCCGAATAATAATTTGATGAATCAACTTAGCAATTGCTTTTTCTAAATTGCTATTATCATTTATTGAAGTTTCAATGTAATCCACTAATCCCTCTTTTTTAACAAATTCACGATATTTTTTTCTATCAATGGTTTTAGGGTTTTCAATTAAATCAAATTTATTTCCAATTAATAGGAGTGGCCATCTATTTAAATTAATGTTATACCAAATTTTTTTAAGACATTTAGAGTGGTATTCAAAAGTTTCTGGTTTAGATAGGTCGAAGACAAATAAAACAGCTGAGGTTCCGCTGTAATATTGTTCATGGAGCTTTTCAAATTTTTTATCATCAATAAAATCCCAAATTTGAAGATTATAATTATTTTCATCAACCAATACTGATTTTTGAAAAAAATTTACACCAATTTTTAATTTCCAATCTTCTTTTTCTTCGAATTGTATTTTAGCATATTGTTCCATTATATTAGTTTTCCCAACTCCTGATTTTCCAAGAACTATAATTTTAAATTCATCCTTAAATTCTTCTTTACTCATGATTTTACTCATCACTAATTTGTTTATTTTTTAATTCTAATTTAATTTTTAAATTTATCTTTTATTTAAGCGTTAAATCTTCTTCAAAAGCTTTTAAAATAGTGTTTAATCGTCTTTTAACAATTTTTTTATACATAAAATGGTTATCGGTCAAAATATAGAATTTATTGTCCCTAATAGCTTGAAACACAATTTCTGCTACTTTTTTAGGAGATAGACCAGAATTAAACAGATGATTAATTAATTTCTGAGATAGATCAAATTCTGGATGAACTATTATTTCAGATGGATCATTTCTTAATTCAGATGGACGATTTCGCTCACATTCAAGAATTCTAGTTTTAACAAATCCTGGACAAAGAACGGAAACTTTAATTTTGGATTTTATATATGAAAGTTCGGCGGCAAGGCTTTCAGAAAGAGCGACAATACCGTGCTTAGTTATGCCATAAATACCATTTCCTGGGATTAATCCCGCTAGGGATGATGTATTGATAATATGACATTCAGTTCCTTGTTTAAGCATTATGGGAACAAAAATCCGAATACTATAAATTACACCCCATAAATTAACTCCTATAACCCATTCCAAATCTGCAAAAGTATATTCCCAGAGGTAGGTACTTACGGCAACACCTGCATTATTAAACAAGAAATGCACGGCTCCAAATGTATCGAGAGTTTTCTGAGCAAGTGCTTTAATATCATCAACTTTTGAAACATCTGTTAGCACCGATATTACTGTTGCACCTGTTGATTTAAGTTCTTTCTCTGTTTGAGAAAGTATTTTATCTTCAATATCAGCTAGAACTACTTTCATTCCTTCTTGGCAGCATCTTTCGGCTATGCCACGACCTATTCCGCTTGCACCACCAGTAATGACTGCAACTTTATCTTTAAATTCTTTCATTATTTAATCATATCTATTTTTTATGATTTTAGATTATAATTTTATTTTTATTATGTACTTAATATGTACATTTTATTATATAAATGTATCGATTCTGTACATAAATATATTTTAAAAAAATCATTAAGAGTTTCTCCATAGGAACCATTGATTTTCGTCTTGAAGGATGGAACATTTTAAATTTCATATTATCTCTATATTATCTCCATATTAATTACTAAATCTTTACACAAAATACGTGAAAAATCTTTTTATATCAGAGTTGATACCGGAGTTTTTAATTTCAAAAGAAATTGAAGAAGGTAATTCTAAATCAACAATTAAGGCATATAATTATGATTTAGAAAAATACATTGAGATTGTTGGAGATTCGAACATTGAACTCGTAACACCAACCAAAATTAGACTTTTCATAAAAAGTTTAAAAGATAAAAATTATACAAAAAGAGGAATTGCAAGAAAGATTGCTACTTTAAGATCTTTTTTTAAATTTCTCATAAGGAATGAATTCATATCAAAAAACCCAATGGAAAAAATCTCAAGCCCAAAAATTAAAATGGAAGAAAATATACCAAAATATTTAGAAATTAATGATATGGAGCTTATTCTTGAAAAATTAAAGGATAAAAGCATTTTTAATACCAAAAAGAGTGAAAGATATTATCTTCTAGTAAGATTGCTATACGCGACAATGGCTCGAGTGAGTGAAATTTCAAATATTAAAATTAAAGACATTAATTTTCAAGAAAGATTTGTTCACCTTAGGGGTAAGGGTAATAAAGAAAGAATTGTTCCCGTTGATAAGGATTCTCTAATTTTAATTGAAAAATATTTAAAAAATCGCTTAATTTATGCTGAAGATGATTACTTGCTTGTTAACACTCGTAATTTAAAACTTTCTCCTCGTGTAATTCAGGAAGATATAAAGGTTATTAAAGAAAAATGTGGCTTTTCTCAATTAAAACAAATTACTCCACATATTTTTCGCCATACTGGAGCCACCCATTTAAGAAGAGCTGGAATGGATATTAGTGAATTACAGGACATATTAGGACACTCAAGTTCAAACACAACTAGAATTTATGCTAAAAATGATATAAGTAATCTAAGAAGATCTTATAATAAAATGCACCCTCTTACTTCAAAAGAAGACTTAAGAATCAATAAATAATTTTCCTTCTAAAATTTTCATTAAATATTCTTCCAATTTTTCTGCGGGAACATCAAGTAGAGCTATTTTTAAATGTCTACCACGAGATTCTTCATCAATCCTAATCGAATCTGCCAACAAAATCTTTAATGTATTAAGTTGTCGTATATATTTTCTAAAAGACATTTTAACATGAGGTTCAATTTCATAAGTTTCACAAATGATTTTGTAATCCTCGTATGCATCATCAATTGTTGTAAACGATTTTTCACTATTTAATAAAGCTCTTACAACCGCATACAGGGATAAAAGTTCTTGATCTTTTAATCGATCAATAATATCAGCTCTAAATTCAGGATATGCAACTTCTGCAGCAGCATTTCGAATAATTTCAGCAGAGAACTCATCTATTCCCTCTTTGTCCATATATTGCCCACTTAATCTTAGTATTTCAATACCATGTCTCATATTTTTCGTATCTTCAACAATTTTCGCAATTAATTCGAGACTATCTTCATTCATAACGCCGTCTTTAAAAGCTAAGTCTACTCGATAATTTAATATTTCTTTTGCATCATCGAGATTATATGGTTTTAATTCAATTTTTTTGTTAATCCGGGATAATAATCTTTCTGACTCTATTCGAATCCAATCATGTTTTCTCGAAATTAACAATAACGACATTCTTACATTATGATGTCCGAAAGTTTCAGCAGTATCTAGTAAAGCCCATATATCATTTTTTGAAATTAAATGAATCTCATCTAAGATCAACAGAATATAGCCATTATCATTTTTAACCTTAGTAATTATTTGTTTCATTGCCTCATCATCGGAAAAACCTCTTCCTGAACCTTGACAATACTTTCCCAATAAAGTTCGAACAATTTTACTTTTAGTTCTAAAATTAACACAATCAAAATGCTCAATGAATAAATTAATACCCTTTTCAAGCACTGTTTCTCGAAAATTTCTCCCAAAAAACTTTGCAGAAACGGTTTTCCCAACACCGCCTTTGCCAATTAATAAACAATTACTAGAAAATTTCCCTTTTCCTTCTATTATACCCCTAAAATTGTGGATAAGTTCTCTGATTATATCATCTCGGCAGTATAATTTTTTCGGTACATAACTTAAATTAAGAGAACTAGAATCTCGAAATACTGATCTTTTGCTTAATTCTTTTCGAAAATTTTCCTTATCCATATTTTTAGGAACCAAAAATGTATAGAACTATTGCTCAGTTTATCCTTAATAAATTCAAATTTTCTATTTGATAAATAATTTATCTATTATTTAAAGTTAAAACATCTAAAAAAATAAGAAATTATATCATTTTCGATATTGTTTTGAACTTTTAAATTATTTAAATAAATTTAAAAAAATAGAAAATATTAGAATTTAAAGAAATAAAACAATAAAATCGATTAATTTCCATTAATTTTTAAAAGATGAAAGTAAGTTTAGTCGGACTTAATAACTGTGGTAAAACAAGTATCTGCTCGGTTGCATTCGGTCAAAAAAAAGCTGAAGATACTCAATCCTTAAATCCTACAATATTTTATGAGGTTAGGCATTATCCCTTTTTAGGATTTCAAATTGGAATCTTCGATTTTGGTGGTCAAGAAGATCATAGAAAGGAGTTTTTAGAAAAACCTGAAATTTTTGCTGGAACAGATATTCTTATTCCAGTTGTTGATTTACACGACCCTAAGAATTTTGAAAAGGCCAAAAAATATTTTAAAGAAATTTTAGATATTTTTAATCAAAGTAATAAAAAACCAAAGATTTTTTTACTCCTTCACAAATGTGATACAAAAAACTATCAGAAAGAGTTAATAGATGCAAATATTAGACAAGCAAGAAATATCTTTTTAGATCTTTTCGTAGAATTTGATTTTAATTTCATATTTACAAGCATTTTTGAACAAAATGATTTGAGATCAATATTTCGGGACATTTTACTCTCTTCCCATGCAAATTTAAAGATAAATATCCAAAAAATGGAAAAAGATCTTCAAGAAATTAAAACAAGCATAATTATTACAGATATATTAGGAAATATATTAATTCATAATGTTCAAAATATAGGTAGTGGGTTTATTTTAAGGAAAGATTTACGAAGTTTTCTTAATTCTTGTAATAATATCCGAGAAAAAATTTTTACTTCTGATTCTGCTAACTTTAAAGGTAAAAATGATGATGGAAAAGAAATTGAGATTTATATATTTAAATACATAATTTCTGTAATAATAATGAAATCAAGAGATTTTGATATGAATTCACATGATAAAGTTGCAATTTTATTAAATAATGTTAGATTATTAGCAGATTTTATAGTCAGCGCAAATTTTAACTAGAATTAGACTATAATTATTTTGATATTTTTTCTGAAGGAGATTTAAAATTAACTGTAGTAGATTTAATTGTGAGGATCATTTATTTATTCTTTCCTGATGATTGATACCAATCAAGCCAATCCTTTTTTCGATCTTTTTTCTTGTCATAATCGTCTATTTCTTCAAAATTAGTTTCTCTAATTTCTTTCCACATTCGATCCAACTCAGTTCTTGTCACAGTTAAACCACAACTTAAACATACCACCATTTTTAACTTTGAATTCCATTCCATCACACCAGCACATTCAGGGCACCTAGTAAATGCACTCACCTTTTCCGAGCATAATTAGTATGATTTATTATTGATTCCTTTTTATAAATAAAAAATACTATTCCAAAAAAATTTTACTATTTTTCTCGGTTTAATTAAGTAATAATGGTAGAAAATTATAAAATCAATTGATTAAAATATTATTTAACTGTAAATAATAAATCTTAATTTGCTGATTTAAGAAATATTGAAGTATATTTGGTTATTAATAATTTATATGAGAAAGGAAAAGAATACTATATTGGATAAATAAGAATTCTGCAAGAAAGAAATCTTGAAATAACAAATAAATTTTAGTTCTAAGTGAAAAAAAATGTTAAATAAGGATTTAAAAGATTACATTGATTTAGTGAATAAAGGGTCCAGTGATTTTTTAAAGAAAAAAGTCTCATTAGTAACGGGCGGTGCTGGAGGGATAGGCACAGCAATTTGTAAGGAATTAGCGAATTTAGGATCCATTGTTTATATTTGCGATATTAAGGAAGCAAAAAGTCTCGCAAATGAGATTAATGCCGGGTATTCTGATGTGCGAGCTATACCTATAAAAACTGATATATCTAATAAGTCTGAAGTTAAAAATATGTTTGAACAAATATTAAATGAAAATGGGGGTGTGGATATATTAATAAATAACGCAGCTGTGTATGGAGAGCCTCCACTTAATTTTTTAGAAATTTCATATGAAAATTTTAAAAAAATAATTAGTGTAGATTTAAGCGGAGCTATTTACTGCACTATTACCGCGATTCCGCATATGATTAAAAAAGGTTGGGGGAAAATAATGTTCACAGCTGCACCATTAAGTTCTTCAGGAATTCCAGCACCTTATTTAGCAGGAAAGTCCGGATTTATTGGATTAACTAAATATCTTTCTGAAAAATTAAAGAAATATGGAATTGGAACGTTTGCGGTTGTTCTAAGACATATTTATACGCCCATGATTAAAAAAGTAATAGAAAGTAGAAATATTGATATTAAAAATGCTAAAAAAGACTTGGATAAGAAATCACTTACAGGAAGAATGGCTACTACAGAAGAAATCGCCAAAATGTTCGCATACTTTGCCTTGCCAATATCAAATCATATGAGCGGTCAAACCATTCTTGCAGATGGTGGAATCTCATATTTAAGATAACAGGTGAAATAGAATGGAAAGCATGAGAGAATTAAAAGGAAAAAATTGCATATTTTTAGGCGCAAACGATTCATTTGGAAGGGAATTATGCAAAAATTTGGCTAAAGTTGGTCTTAATTTAGGTTTAATAGATTTTGACCACTTTGATTCATTAAATTTATCGAAAAACCTTAAAAATATAGGGGTTAAATCTATAAGTGCAACAGTTATTCCGGGAAAGGCTATTAGTTTTGAAAAGGCAGTTGCTAGAATAATAGAATATTTAGGAGATTTAGATTTTCTTATTTGTGCTTATTATTTTGATGAGGATATTAGCTATGAAAATGATGAATTTCATATAGATAAATTAAGCATGGAAAAATGGGATGATAACCTCCTGAAATGGGTAGGGAGCTATTTTTTGATGATAAAATCAGTTTTACCTCACATGCTTAATAAAAATAAAGGTAAAATTATCTTTACAAATCTAACTTCAGGCTACACTGGTGAGGGAGAAGGTGAAGGACAACTATCGGGAACAAGTTCATTATATTTCTCTGCTTGTTCTAGTGCAATAACTGGAACGATGACCTCTATTGCGAGAGAAATCATTCCTCTCGGTGTAAAGGTTAATGGCGTAGCTTTGCATCCTACACTTAAAAGGGATGATGATAGAATACTAAATGCTTTTATATTTTTACTCTCCGATATATCGTATTATACATGCGGGCAAATAATACGGCTATATTAAAATAGAAAGTAGTAGTGAAAAAAATGGATAAAGAATTAAAATCAAAAATCGTAAAAAAATGGGTTGGAGATTTACCATTTGAGCAGAAAGTAATAAAATTGTTTGAAAAAGTAAGAGATATACCTTTTGGGAGAGCGGGTTCAAGAGACCCAAGAGATGTTTATGAGAAAAATATCGGAACTTGCTCTGGAAAGAATTTATTATTAAGAGAATTGTATGATGAAATTGGATTACAAACAAAAGACATGCTAACCTTACATAGATTCAACGATCTAGTTTGGTTTTCCACAAATTCTTACCCACTCGTTCAAATTCCAACAAAAGTGAAGGAAATCCTAAATAAAGGTCCAATATACGATTTTCACAACTTTATAAAAATTTTTATTAATGGTAAATGGATTATAGCAGACGCAACTTTTGATACGCCTTTAAAAAAATATGGATTTATTATTAATGAAAATTGGAATGGAAAAACGGATATGACTATGTGTATTGTTGGCACTACTAAAATTTGGGATTGCGGTCATCAAGGATTAGAAATGAAGTCAAAAATGACGGCACTACTTACAGAAAATATTCAAAGAAATAGATTATTATTTCTTAAGAAATTAAGTGAATGGATTGCAGAACTGAGAAATAAAGGTTACCCTTAAAATTTTTTTCTCTATCCTATTTTTTAAAAAAGATTTTTCTTATATTCACTAAATTAATAATTAAACTTAAAAAAAATTGAATTTAAAATGGCTAAAGCTGATGTATATTTTTTTAGTGCAAATGCTCTAAAATCTAAAGATTCCTTATCAAAAGTTAAAGGACCTTTAAGTCTTGAATATCTTGGATTCAATAAGGAGGTTAAAAAAAATGATAGAGTTTGCATTAAAACACATTTTGGAGCATTGGAAAATACGCGGTATTTAAGACCCACTTACATGCGGTTCCTTTGTGATTATGTAAAAGAGTTTGGTGCTAGTCCATCAGTTGCAGAAAGCTGTGGATGGGGATTACCGGGTGCTGGAGGTGAATATGGAGGAAGAGCTAGTGAGAAAGAATATTTAGGGGTCGCATTGAAACACGGCTTTACAAAAGAAACAATGGGAGCTCCCATATTAATGCTAGATGGTCCAATAGGAATAGATTATGAAATCCAAAAAATTAATGGTAAATGGTTTAATGAAGTATTAGTCGCCGGAAGGTTAAGAGAATTTGACTTACTTATTTCTGCTGCCCATTTTAAAGGTCATCCAGGAGCTGGTTTTGGTGGAGCGTTAAAAAATTTAGGTATTGGGTGCGTATCAAAAGGTGGAAAAGTACAAGCTCATACTGGTAAAAATTTAACAAGAAATTTTGAGAAATGTGTTGATGGATGCACAGCTTGTATTGATATCTGTCCTACTCATTCTTTGCAAAAAGATTCAAATAATAAAATTACATACAACCAAGATACATGTAAACTCTGTTATATGTGTGTATCATCATGTAATGAGGAAGTTTTCCAAAGAGAAAAAATAACCCGAGAAAAATTTATTGAACAAATGATTGATAACGCTCTTGGCGTAGTTGAATTCTTTAATCAAGAAAAAATATTTTATATTAATTACGCTATTGACATAACTCACCAATGTGATTGCTCGGGTGGTTCTGATGTAAATTTCGTTCAAGACGTCGGAATTCTCGCTAGTAGAGATCCTGTAGCAGTTGATATGGCATGCGTTGATCTCGTTCATAAATCACCTGCATTACCTAATTCATGCTTAGATGGATTAGAGATTCCAGAGAAAAACGGTATTCATGAATGGTTTTCTTATATTCCAAGATTTGACTATGAAAATAATGAAACAGATTTGAATAAAAACGTAAAATATCAAGATTTTTGGAAAATTCAATTAAATGCGGCTGAAAAATTAGGGCTTGGAACAAAAAAATATAACTTAATTGAAATAACTGAATTTGAATAAAAAGATTAAATAACCAGAATAAATTAGATAATGGAAAATAAAAATAATACAGAAATTAGTACTAAAGACGGAAAATGGTCGCAATGGTGGCGAATTCCACGTTTTATTGTTTATATATTTGGAATCATTACCATTTATTGGTATTTCTGGTGTATTATTGGTTTAGTAATCGGAATCATTTATTTTATTTTTTTGAATGATCCAGCTTGGAAGCGTAATGGAATTGTATTAAGTCTATATATTGGCTTTATAACTACACTTATTTATCTAAATTTGCATGGAATTGGAATTTGGTTTCCCCCTCTTAATTTGGTCCTGTGGTATGGAACAGGATTTATTATAACCTATTTAATAATAATAATTGCATGGATTTCGCGTAAAAAAAGGTTCCTAAGTATTAGGGTTACACAATGGATTTCTCATAAATCAGAGAAGATCTCAAATAAAATGAAAATTTTGATTGATTTTTTCTTAATATTAATTCCCATTACATCGTGGATTTTAATAAGTATTGATTTTGAAGTAATGCTTGATAATAACCCACATATTCTTTGGATACATGCTCCCTCTAAAGTGAAAGTTGGCGAAAATTTTAACATAACAATTGAGGCATGGGATCAATTTGAACGTTTAAGCGCGGTTTATAACGGAGAAGTTAAGTTTTCTATTGAGTCCTACGATCTCTCCAATTATAATTCCATCAATTCTGTAGATGCTTTATTGCCCAATGAATATATTTTTACGGGTCAATTGCTGGGCTCGGACATTGCTTACGAAATTCTCGATGGTAAGGATAATGGCAGACATGTATTCGAAATCTCAATTAATACTCTAGGTATTCATTATATTCGTGTAGAAGATAGTATCACTCAAAATACATTCTATAGTAATCCCATTATTGTGGATAATTTTCCTGACTCGGAAAGAATGCTTTACTGGGGTGATCTACATACACATTCTCAGTTATCTGATGGAAGTGGAACACCCGAGCATAATTTTTATTATGCAAGATATATCGCCTGTATTGATTATATGGCTCTTACAGATCATGGAGAAATTTTATTATTTTCACCTGGATCCTTGGACATAATTGAATTTGCTACAAATAATGCTAATGAACCGAATATATTTGTAACCTTTCAAGGAATTGAGTGGACAAACACTCGAACGGGTCATTATACATGCATTTTCAGTGGGGATCAACTATTAAAAAATCCGATTTTATCATATTTAACAGTACCATCTACTAATGGATTATGGGATGCTCTTGACAATTTTACATCTAGTACAGGTTCTAACGCATTAGCCCTTCCTCATCACACCACTAAGAGATCATACCCACAAGACTGGACATATATCAACCCAAAATATGTTAAAATTGCTGAAGTCTGTTCTGTTCATGGTGATTTTTTATATGAGCAACGAGATGAGCTTAATTATCGTGGAGCTATCGATCCCCCTCCAATATACACACCTGGTTCTTCTATTATAGACGCTTTAAAAATGGGAAAAAAATTGACCCTTTATGCGGCAAGTGATGTCCACGATGGTCATCCTGGACATAGTTTATCTCATACGAGGGCTTTCATTGGTCATCAACGACCATTTTCTACATGGCATACGCGCAATGAGCATCCATATCCTGGAGGATTAACAGCCGTTTACGCTGATAATCTTACAAGAGAGGGTATTTTTGATGGTTTGGAAAATCAAAGAATTTTTGCAAACTCTGATCATGGTCGCCCCATATTACACTTTACAATTAATGGAATTGATGTAGGAGATAACTCAACAGTTTTTGTGGCAAATAAAAATTCTAGTAGGGAAATTAATCTATTTTTAGCTCAAGATGGCGCTCCAGTAGCTTTAAAATCCCAAGCAGCACAAACAACCTCCAATTGGTTGCCTAATTGGAATGCAACAATTGAAATCATTAAAAACGGGGAATTATGGTATAAAGAAAAAGTAAATTCTCCCATCCAAAAAATCTCAAAAAATGATGACGAACCGATTGTTGGAGCTAATTATGAAGATAATTGCTTAAAAATCGGGGATAACTATTATATTAATACTTATAGTGATAATCCTATTAATCCCACTACACTCAATACTGGAGGTTGTGACTTTTATTTGATTAGAGTTGTTGGTGAAAATGGAAGAACCTCCTATGTGGGACCAATTTGGGTGGAGTCTGTAAATTAAATAAATCATCCAAACCGTTCTTGAACAATAATATACTCAAAACCTAAGGTTATAAATTCAATTAAAACACTGATGATTAATGTCGCTAAAAGTCCAATTAATACCATTTCGAGTCCAAATGTTAACCAATGTCTTTCAGAATACAAACTTCTCATAACTCCTACGATAAATAAACCACCAAATGAAAAAATGGTTGCTATAATAAAAGACCAGAATTGCAGAGGAATAATAAAAGGAGCTAGTGGTAAAAGACTTCCAACAATAAAGGATAAAGTCATAAATAGTGCATTTATTGTTGGTTCTCTAATATTTAATTCTTTAGAATTTATATTTCGTATTTTATTTATAATTTTTGGGTGTTTTTTTAATAATTTATTTAGATCATCTAATTCTTCATTATAAAAACTACCTTTTTCTTTTAAAGATTTTAAAAGATCTTCAGAACTGAAAAAATCTTTAGTTTTAAAATTTTTAGAATAACTTCTTAGACATTGATTCTTGGTTTTTATCGAAATATATGCTCCAAAACCCATTGAAATCGAACCAGAGATCATCTCAGCTATTAAAGCAATTAATAACAGAAATGGATAATCGTAAACTAACATAATTAACGCAATCATTAAAACATAAGTGGAAATCAATCCATCTTGAAAGCCAAAAATAAAATCTTTAAACCTCTCTCCTCGATCTGAATAAATAAATTCTCTAATCATAATTTTTTCACACTTATCTATTTCTTAAAGTAATTAATATTTTTTTTTAAATTTCCAATTCAGAGTAAAAATATATTCTATTGGAAATATTAAGTAAAAAGTTCAATTCTTCCGATTTTTAAATTATCATCTAAAAATTATTCTACATAATTTAATTATTAAAAAAATTTAAAGACAATCCAAAATTATCTCTATTTTTTAATGCAATAATTCATCAATGTGATTGTTGGGACTTGAAACAAAAAAATATAACTTAATTGAAATAAATGATTGAAGTGGTTTTTATATATATTTTTTAAAAGTTATTTATTACTTTTAGTTATCCTAAAATTATTATAAAAAATTAAAAGGTGTTAAAATTTTATGGCAGAAGCTAAGAATTGGGTTTTTTTATTTCCTATAATTGCAGCTATAGTATTATTAATTTCTCTATTATATCCAATAATGCATATCGCTATAAATATTCCTGCAATCCCGCTGTTAATAGAAGGTGATTTATTACCATTTGGAGGGGGAATCGTTGATGAACTAGAGTCATATAAAGCAATCTTACCTGAGGCGGCGAGCCTTCAAACTACATTTTACTGGCTAGGAATAGGTTTTATGGTTTTTTTCATTCTTGGAGCATTATTTTTGATAATCTCAGCGATTAGAGTTTTATCTGGGAATATAGAACTTAAGAAAGCAAGGAAAAAATGGTTAAGAAATGGTCTTTCTTATATTATTACTGAAATAATATTTTTTTATGGTATACCATTTGTAGTTTCATATGCTTTAGAACAAATCGGTCTAGGGATTGAAATAATTTTTACAATGATGCTGGGAATGATTCTAATAATTGTTGCTGGAGGAATATTGATGTTTGCATATATTTGTGCAAAAATTGCAGAATAATTAATTAAATTGGCGCCCTTCTTTTAGGCCAAAGTATTACCTATAAAAGAATACATTATTTAAGTTTTAAAATTGAAAATTATGGTGGTAAAATATTCCTATATTTAAATCTGATGATATTGAAATTAATTATATTAAAGAAGGTATTGGTAAACCCCTTGTATTAGTTCATGGTTTTGGAACAAAACTGGGTGGATGGAACTTCCAAATACAATTTTTCAAACAAAAAATGATGGTTATTGCTTTAGATAATCGCGGTGTGGGGAAGAGTTCTAGACCAAATTACTCTTATAGTATGGATATATTTGTTGAAGATCTTAAAAATTTACTAGATTACTTGAATATTAAAGAAAAGATTCATTTATGTGGTATCAGTATGGGAGGAATGATTGTTCAGAACTTCGCGTTAAAGTACCCAGATATGGTTAAAACTTTAATATTATGCGCAACTTCTGCTTATATCAAACCAAATGTAATAAATGAATCTGTAAGTCAATTCAAACTTTTAGAAAGAATAGATTTAGAAAAAAGAGTTTTACAAATTATTCCCATTTTATTTTCAAGATCTTTTAGAAAAAAATTAAAAGAAGATACAAATTTGTTTGATGCCTTAAAAAACGATACTATTTTTATCACACCAATCGTAGATCCAACTCATAGTCAAGATTACAGTAATCATGGAGCTGCTATACTCAGTCACGATACACGTGATTCTTTAAATATAATTAAACAACCTACATTAATTATGGTTGGAACTAAAGATCGATTAGTTCCACTAATGAATTCAGAATTCTTACATCAAAGAATTCCTAACTCAAGATTAGAAGTGTTTGATGGTCTTGGACACGCCTTTACAATTGAATATTCAGAGAAAGTAAATAATATAATGTGGAATTTCATAAAAAAGCATCTTAATTAATTTTAAAATTATTTTACGTGAATTTATTTACTTTCCCTAAAAGCATATAAGAAAATGCATAGTAGAGATTATTCTTCTAATTTTTTACCAACAACAAATATTTCTGCGAGATATTGTTTTAGTTGAGGATAGGTATTTGAGTTGATTGAAGCGAAAGCCTCAAAAGCATTAGCGTCAAATAATTTATCCATATCACTAGTAGGTAATGGTTTCAAAAAATAAGATCCAGAATCCACAAATCTCAAAATATCTTTTGTTATATCTTCAAGTCTAGGAAGATTATACAAATATTTATGCCCTACTTTAATGTCTGCCTCTGATAACTCCAATGCCTTACCTATTCCAAGAATCTCCCCCAGCATTCGATTAAGACTAAACGCATTAGGGCATGTAATAAAAGTTAAACCATCTTTCTCTAAATAATAGTTAATCTTTTTAACAACTTTTAATCCATCTTCTCGTTTAAAATGTTCCAAAACAGCTGAACAAACTATTAAATCAAATTTTTCAGCTTTATCAAATTCCAATATGTTAGCTTTTATATATTTTATATTAGAACTTATTTTCTGAGGGTTCAAATCTAAAACTGTTAATTCTTTGGAAATTTTAGATGTATATTTACCATCCTTCCCCCCAATATCTAAAACTTTTTCAAAAATTTCCCTTTTTCCGTATTCCTGAATCTTTTTTATCATTAGATTATTTAAAAAGTCTTCTAACATGAGCTTGCATTAATTCTTTTTTGTATATTTTATCTTAATCTGTGGTTTCATAAAAGTAAAAAAAAAAAGTTTAATTAATCGATATCTAAATCTCCAAAATAATATCTTTTTCTAATAGGTTTTTTTACCTTCCAGACGCATTTTAATCCTTTTTTGAATTGGACGACATCACCCTTCTCAAAGGATATTTTTGAACCATCCTCACCAGTAACTTCCACCTCACCATCTAAAACATAACATGTTTCTGTATCATCATAATACCAATCAAACTCTGAGACTTCTTTTGACCATGTCCCCCAAGAATCCACATTTAATTTTTTTAATTCATCTTCAGTTACTTTCTTTTTTTTCATCGACATAATATATCATCTTTCAATAAAATTTATACAAATAAAATATATACTTTTAAATTTTTAAATAATCAAACTATAATTTAGAAAAAAAAACAAATTGAGAGTAAAAATGAGTGAAAAAAGTGAAAATAGTAAAGCTCCTAAAACTGGTGGAGATTTATTAATTGAATGTCTTCTTCAGGAAAATGTGAAATATTTGTTTGGAATACCCGGTGGGCAACTTTTGCCTATGTATGATGCAGTATTTAGATGGGGTAAGGAGAAAGGAATTCAAACAATACTTGTAAGACATGAACAAGCAGCAGCTCATGCAGCAGATGCGTATGCACGTGTTACTGGAGAATTGGGTGTATGTTTTGGGACCGTGGGACCAGGTGTAACCGATATGGTTCCTGGTGTTGGAGCTGCTTGGTCTGATAATACACCTCTTCTAGTAATTGGTGCTCAAGTAAAACGAGTATTAGACGGTAAATCTACACTTCAGGGCGATCTTGATCAACTAACCTTAATGAAACCTATTACCAAAGCTCAATTAAGAATTCAAAATCCTTTAGAGATTCCTAGAATCATTCCAAGAGCGATAAGAATTGCGTTTTCAGGTCAAATGGGACCTGTTTATGTGGATATTCGTGAAGAGGCTTTTTATGGGCAAGTTCCTTCAGATGCAAAATATGAGATATTATCCCCCGATAAATATCGACCTCAATTAGGTGTTGCTGGTGATTCTAAAGCAATAGAGAAGGCTATAAAACTTATAAAAAATGCAAAAAAGCCTTTAATAATTTGTGGAGGAGAAGTTAATAGTTTTAATGCGTCAGAAGAATTAAAAAAATTATCAGAAAAGTATGCAATTCCTGCAGCTACATCTGGTACGGGTATTGGGGGAATTTCAAGTGATTCTCCAACTCATTTAGGTGCTGGTGCAATTTCTGATGCTGTTATGAATGCTGCAAATAATACGGATGTTGTAATTTCAGTTGGATGTAAATGGGATTATACAATGGGGTTAGGACTTCCACCGTTATGGCCTACGGATCAAAAATTAATACAGATAGAAATTGAACCTTCCGAAATTGGAAAAAATCGACCCGTAGATGTTGGAATTGTGGGAAATTGTAAAAATATTTTAAATCAATTACTTGAAAAATTAGAAGGAGAAATATCAGAAAATTGTTTTTCAGAGTGGAATATTGATCAACAAGAAAAAAAAGAGGATGCATTAAAAAGAAGATTAAAAAAATTTAATTCAGAAAATGTTCCTATACTTCCTGAGAGGTTTATCAAGGAAACGCTTGAATTTTTTCCATCAGATTCAATTATTATCATGGATAGTGGGAATACTTCATTTTATGCAGGAGAACAAATAGATTTATATAAACCACGCCCTCCAAGAAGTACGTTAGCTTCAGTTGGTATGGGACATCTTGGTGCTGGTATTGGTTTTGCGCTGGGTGCTAAGTTGGCTTTTCCAGATAGGCAGACTGTAGTCATACAAGGTGATGGAAGCTTTTTATTTAATGTTCAAGAGCTTGAAACTGCAATACGATACAATTTGCCCTTTATTGTGGTTATTGCTAACGATAACGCTTGGGGTATGATTAAATCTGGACAATCAATGTTTTCAGGAAAACGATATCTTAATGTGGATATACCAAATATAGATTATGCAGCAATTGCTAAGGGATTCGGTTGTTACGCTGAGACCGTTGAAAAACCAGAAGAGATTAAACCTGCCCTACAGAGGGCTGTCAATTCGGGAAAAACTTCCGTTATAAATGTAAAAATTAAATGGGACACACCAAAAGCCACGAAAACATTATTTAATCTAGGAATAATTTAATTCAAAGAAAAAAAAGGAGTTTATATATCAACTTCTAGAGATTACAATAGGTTTATTTAATTAAACCTATGGGGTTTAAAATGAATAAGAGAAGTATTATAGCTTTAGCAATTTTATTAGCGGTTGCTTATGGAATCAATATGTCGATGGCAGGAGTAGCGATTCCCGGCTGTGCTGATGGTGTTCCGTAAGTAATTCAAACTAATAAACATTTTTTTTCTATTTTTTTTTGAGAGGTTAAATGACTAATAATTTTTGAAAAAAACTTTTTAATCTGTAATTCACAAAGAATTTTGGACATATCTTATTGAATAGACACTGTGAAAAAAATGACATTTAATACAATTGTAATCATAGGTTTAAGTTGGGGCGATGAGGGTAAAGGAAAGTTTTGTGACTATCTCGCTCAAGAAGCAGATATTGTATGCCGTTTCAATGGCGGAGCTAACGCTGGTCATACAATTGTAAGTGAAGGTCAAAAATTTAAATTTAAACTCATTCCTTCGGGTGCAGTGATGGAAAAAGAAATCATAATCGGCAATGGATGTGTTATAGATCCTGAGATTCTTATTGAAGAAATAGATACTCTTGAAAAATTAGGTAAAAATATTAATTTAAAAATCAGTTCTACTGCTCATGTTGTTTTTCCATTTCATAAAACGGTTGATGGTCTTGAAGAAACGTATAAAGAGAAATATAAAGCAGGAACAACTAAAAGAGGTATAGGACCTGCTTATTCTGATAAAGCTTCTAGATATGGAATAAGAATTTATGATTTATTAAATTCAGAAAAATTTAAACAAAAACTGTGGAATCTCTTTGAACTTAAAAAGAAAACAGTAAAACTTTATGGTGGTGTTTGGGATTTTGAATTTGATAAAATCTACAGACAATATATTGAATATGGAAAAAAAATTGAAAAATATGTTATTAATACAGCATTTTATTTAAACAATCAAATTGATATTGGAAAAAAGGTGATTTTTGAAGGTGCTCAAGGTGCACTTTTAGATATAGATCATGGAATGTATCCTTTTGGAACTTCCTCAAATGCAGATGCATTGGGAGTATGCGCTGGGACAGGTGTTCCTCCAAAAAAAATTGGCAAAATTGTGGGAATTATAAAAGCATATACTTCCAGGGTTGGAGATGGTCCTTTACCTACAGAATTGACTGATAAGATTGGAGAGCAGATAAGGGAACAAGGACATGAATTCGGGACAGTTACGGGACGTCCAAGACGAGTTGGCTGGTTAGATTTAGTTAATTTAAAATATTCATTAATGATTAATGGCGTCGATTATCTAGTTATAAGTTTATTGGATGCCCTAGAGGATATAAATCCTTTATTTATTTGCACTCATTATGAGTTTAATGGGAATTCTCTTGAGAGTTGGCCAATCCAATCAGAAATTATTGAACAATGTAAACCAGTTTATATAAAATTGGATGGTTGGGAAAAAAGAAGTAGAAAAGAATGGGCTGAAATTGCTAGAATTGGATATGATGCTTTACCTAAAAATATGAAAAAATATATTAGAACTATAGAAGATTTATTAAATCATAAAATCTCAATAATTTCAATTGGTCCAGAAAGGAATGAAACTATTCAATTGGAAAAAATTTTTACCTAAATTTTATTTTGTTCTAATTCATAAAATTAACTTCTCAATAATAATATTTTATTTAAATGTGTTTTACGAATTAATAAATTAAGAAATTAATTAAAAACAAATTCTCTCTCTTATGGAAAAATAATGGGATTAGTTCAAAAAGATAAACTGTTTTTAGAATTAATGAGAAATTTTATCGAAGCAATAGATGGAATAGAGGCTATCTGGATATATGATCGAGAAGGTCTTTTGATGAGCAAGTATGCTCGAGCAGAATTATCTAAAGATGGATTAAATGAATATGAGAGAGAAGAAATTTATGGTGCCTTCGCAAGTATATTCAATCCTTTGTTAAAAAAAATTAATTCTGAATATAAAATTGGAGAATTGGGTTCAATCACATTTGAAACTCCAGATCATCATATAATTTTTCTAGAAGCAGGTTCAAAAGCTGTAGTTCTCATCATAACAACGTATGATTTGGAAATAAGTTCAATCTTACCATATTGTTATTTATTTGTTGAAAAAGTTGTCCAGATAATAGAAGAGAGTTTTGATTTAAAATATAACACATTAATGATACCAAAATTAATAATTGGTAATTCTTTTGATAATACTTTAAAAACTTCCTTTGTAAAAACGGAAGATAATGAAATATATATAGGTAGAAAAAAAGAAGTACAATTTTTTAAGCTTATCATTCTCGGTGATGCTGCAGTTGGAAAGACAAGTATGGTTTCTCGATTTGTAAAAGGTAAGTTCTCAACAGATTATAGACCAACGCTAGGGATCTCCATAACAACTATGCGATTTAACATTCAAGGTTTTGAAGATTCTCAAGTGAGGTTTTTAATTTTTGATTTAGCTGGTCAAGAATTTTTTAAACGTGTTAGACATATGTATTTATCAGGAGCACAAGCAGTTTTTATAGTGTATGATATAACTAGAAGAGAAACTTTTGAGGGTGCAGATTATTGGTTTGAAGATGCTAAAAAAGAATTGGGAGATATGCCTTTTGTATTAATTGGAAATAAAATCGACTTAGAAAATGAAAGACAAATATCAACCGAAGAAGGAATGGAAAAAGCGAAGAAATTTAGATGCACATTCGTGGAGACTTCTGTAAAGGCAAATGTAAATATTGAAGATACATTTAAAATTTTAGGAATTGGGATGTTTTTTAGAAAAATTGAAGATTTTGATGGTCTTGAATCTTAATTATTACAATTCTTAATTATATTTGCGCCATTATTTTTTCACTAAAGTCTCCTTAACTCTAAGAAATAATGGAATAGAGCCTATAAAGAAAATCGTTCCGAAAACAAAGACGAAAGATTCTGGGACAAATCCTATAATCACGAAATAAGTTGCTACTAATCCTCCAATGAAAGCCCCTATTACTTGTGATATTGTATAAACTATATTAAATACTCCAAAGAATTTCCCTCTTTGATCTTTAGGTAATAAATCTTGAGACCATGTATCCATTGGTGTTACAATTCCTAAAACACCTATTAGAATAAATGGAAGTGCAACTATAAATAAAATATAATTTACTTCTGTTCCAATCTTTACAAATGGTGCCAAAAAAAAACCTATACATATAATTATGATTGAAATTGGTATATATTTTCTACGTCCATATTTATCAGCCAGTTTTCCTAAGAATGCAGTTATGATAAACAAAATTGGAAATCCGAATGCAACTCCAAGAAGTAACTCTATTGTTGACAAGTTCAATGCAAAAATCCAAATAAACAAGAAAGGCATTACTGTAGAAATTCCTGATCTAAAGATAGTAATGGCAAGTATTAATTTAAAAAGCTCTTTATTCGATTTAAGTTGTTCTATATTAACTATTTCTTTAAGTTCAACAAAAAATTTCTTTTTTGGAGGTAATTCTGAAACAGGTTTTTCTTTTATAAAAAGAAATCCTATCAAACCAGCAATTATAATACTAACTCCACCTATTGAAAGAACAAACAAATGCCCTTCTTGTCCTATAACCGTTTCTCCAGCCACATCTTGCCCAAATATAAGATCTGCGATTAAAAAAGCTGCAATAGCAATCAATAAACCTAAATATCCTATTATATTTATTCTCCCATTCGCTCTTCCTCTAAGTTCTAACTCTACTGTATCGGGGATTAATGATCTTTCAGAAACGTAATAAGCATTTGAAGCAATACCAATGATCACCACATCCAATATAATACAAATAGTATAAGCAACCATGACATCTCCTCCGCTAAGTTCTAAAGAAAAGGCAAATATAATCATTGAAATTCCTACAATAATTCCAGATAGTAAATATGGTCTACGCCTACCAAATTTAGAACGTGTATTATCGCTAATAATTCCCCATGTAAGGTTCCATATAAGCCCCATAATCGCTGATAAAATAACCATCACCGATATAAAAAGTGGAGCTAAATTCAAAACTTGATCTAAATATGTATTTAAATAATTCTGTTCGAAGAAACCAAATATTTGATCGCCAGCGAAAAGAATTCCGATTATAAGAACTTGCCTGCGTAAAAATTTATTAAAAACTTTTTCCTTTTTTTCCATTTTAAATTCTCCTAAATTTAAATAAAAAACTTTTATTGATTGTAATTTTGTTTTTATTTTTTAAAAGAACATGCAAATAAAAAAATTGAATTTTATTTGACTATAACACAAACTTTTCAAATTTTATTTTTTCAGATAGTTCTCTCACATCTTTTTTAGAGAATAATCCTGCCCCAGACATTAAGGTATTTGCAGCTCCGCACGCCATTCCCCATCTAAAACATTGTTCAAGATCATTTCCCAAATAGTATCCAACAATAAAACCACCTAACAGAGAATCGCCTGAACCAACTGTGTTTATAGGATTATCTACAATAATTTTTCCAAATAAACAAGTTTTTTGCAAAGCGGAAACACAAATTGCACCCCAACGATTTAAAGTAGTAATAACTATTTCTGTTTCATTAGATAATAATTCTCTTGATTTTTTTGCAATATTTTCAATATTTTCATTAGGATTTTTCATATATTTTTGAATTTCTGGTGAATCTGGAAAAAGAGTTGCTAATTCTTCCAAATTCGGTTTTAGTAGCCAGGGTCTTGACTTATATCCTTCAATTAATTCAAGTCCACTAGTATCTAATGCACATCTTGCTCCTTTTTTCTTACAAATATTTATCATATCAAAATAAATGTTATTAGGGACTCCAGGAGGGATAGACCCACAAAAAACAACAATGTCATCTTGATTAACAGTATCAACAATTAATTCCATAAAAGTATCTAATTCAGATTTATTCATAGTAAAACCTTTTTCTCTTATATGGGTTGCCGAATGAGTTCTAGGGTCAATTATCGTCTTATTAGATCTTGTATAACCATCTATTGGATTGAATTGAAATGAAATTTGTTTTGAATCTAAAAATGAATTGTATATTGGAATTTCTTCTTTCCCTATACAAGCTAAAACTTTAATTTCAATATCTTTTTCTTGGATTAGAGCATTACTTAACGTATTAGCGCTTAATGCGAAAGAAATACCTTTTCCTAATGGGAATTTCTGACTTCTTAGAACTTTAAATGTCCTACCAACTTTAAAATTATTAACTTCGATTACTTCATCGATGGTTGGATTTAATAATACTCCGATAATTTTTTGTTCCATATTTTTACTCTTTTTCCTAATTTTTTTTAATTTTATTTCTACTTCTAAGAATTTAAACATTTATTGTTAGTGTTATATTTTTTTTTAATATATGAATATTCTAAAAAGATCAAATATTTTTAATTAAAAATCATTCAATTTATAATTATTTATTTACAATGGAATCCATTTAACTATTGGGAAATATTGTGAAAAGTAAGAAAGATAAAATTAATTTAAAAATTAAACTGGATAGATCCTTAGATGCATTTCTTTATAGAAAAGGATGGAGGAAATCTTGGGATAGAAGGTTTAAAAAATTATATTGGTATTATCGAACGTCGATATTATTGAAATTTTTCGAAAAAATATTCCATTATGATTTTAATGAGTTTAATATTTATGCTTTAGGACAATCCCACCTTGATGCTTGTTGGAAATGGACAAAGCTTTCATCAATTCGACGAGCGATTCTTACTTTTGAAAGAGCAATAAAAAATTTAAAAAAATACTCTCATTTCATTTTCAGTCAAACTTCACCTCAATATTATGATTGGATAAAGAGATTAAGACCAAAATTATTTAATGAAATAAAGAAGTTTGTAGAACTAGGAAAATTTGAATTAATTGGTGGAATGTGGATTGAACCTGATGCTAATTTACCTTCTGGAGAATCTTTTGTACGGCAAAGATTTTATGGGCAATTATTTTACTTAGAAAATTTTGGAAAATTAAGTAAAACAGCAGCGTTACCTGATAGTTTTGGATTTTCCGGAAATTTACCGCAAATTTTAACTAAATCAGGAGCCGAATATTTTTGGACTACAAAGATAACTTGGAATGATTATAATAGATTTCCTTTTGCTAACTTTTTATGGCAAGGAATTGATGGAAGCTCAATTTTTTCTCATTGTTTTGTTTATAATATTTCAGTTTTATGGCATCTTTCAAAATACAAAGAATTAGCTAAACTTCCAAAAAAGACAGGTTTAATTTTTAATTCAACCATGAATTTAGATGAAATTAACTCGAATTTCCAAGAGAATTATGTTAAAACGTGCGGGATTTTTTATGGTTTTGGTGATGGAGCAATGGGTCCTTTCGAAGAAGAGATTACACTATATTCTGATATTGGTAGATTAGGATTATTAAAATTTACAACAATTGAAAATTTTTTTAAAATTTTGAAAAAAGAATGCAATGAATTAATCCCAATATGGAATGATGAGTTATATCTTGAAACCCATCGGGCATGTTATACAAGCCAATCAAATATTAAAAAATTAAATCGATTAGCAGAAATTAATTTAAGAAATTTTGAAATATTAAATACCTTTTTTACACTATTTTCTAAGAAATATGAATATCCAAGGAGAAAAAGTGAAGATTTATGGAAGATAACTCTATTCAATCAATTTCATGATATTTTACCAGGATCGAGTATTCAAGATGTCTATTATGAACAAGAACCAGAATTACATAATGTTATTCATGCCACAAAACATTCTTCAAAAATGATAATGCAAATGATCTCTGTTGCACTTATAAATGATAAATCAAGGTTAAATGATAATAAATTTCTAATCTTTAATCCTTTAAGTTGGACAAGGAACGGGACAATTAAAATGGAAAATGGAAAAAAATATTTTGAATACCAAGTAAAAAGGATCCCAGCATTATCTTTTAAAATAGTAGATATATCACTCTTAAAAAATGAAATTAAGCAAAATAATGAGAGTTTAATTGGAATAGAAACTAGAAAGCAAATTATTTTGGAAAATAAGAAAATTAAACTTGCAATAGATAAAAATTCAGGAAAGATTTCATCATTAATTTCAAAAATATTTAAAAAAGAGTTCATACGCTTGGGAGATGGAATTAGTTTTCAAGTTTTTCGCAATAAACCTCAAAAAAAATATTGTGTTTGGAATATTGATAAAAGATATCCACGTTATCCAATAAAACTTGGTGGAGTCAAAGGTCTAAGAGTAATAAAGGAAAAAAACAGGAAAATTATGGTTAAACTCATATTTGTATTTGGAAATTCCAAAATTATTCAATATATTATTTTGCGAGCAGAAGCCGATTATATTGAATTTCGAACTGAGATGGAAATATTTGATAAAAATAGGCTTTTTAAAATTAAATTTCCATTTGACTTAAACACAAATGAATTAATTTGTGAAATTCCATATGGTGCATTGAAAAGAAAAATAATTCCAAAAACAGAATTCGAAAAAGCTAAATGGGAATTTCCTGCACAAAAATGGGTTGCTATTTCGGATCAAAATTACGGTTTCGTATTAGCAAATGATAGTAAATATGGATTCAGTTCTACGAAAAAAGGCTTATACATGACTTTGTTAAATACACCTCATTACCCAACCGATCCATTCTTTTCTTATATTAAACGAGTTCCGAGAAAAGAAAGAGAGAAATATATTGATCAAGGACATCATATTATAAATTATGCATTGAAAATTTTCGAAGGTAATTGGGTGAAAGCAGAAGTATGGAAATTTGGTTATGAATTTAATTACCCTCTTATATTTGAGAAGCTTAAAAAAGACTATGATAATCAAAGAGTTATTGAAAAGTGTTTAGACACAGAAACTAAACGAGATATAATCAACTTTATTCAAAAAGAAAATTCATTAATTGAAATAAATGAGCCAAATATAATATTAGAGGTTATAAAACCTCATGAAACAATTCCAATGGGAAAATTTGGTCAAAAAATTTTTCACCAAAATATCAAGGAAGGATTGATTTTAAGGTTATACGAGACTGCGGGTAAAACAACAAGCTGTCATATTAAATTTAATGATTTTTTTAAATTAAAAGCAGTCTTTGAAACAGATTTACTCGAACTTAATAAATTTAATAAAAGTATTTTTAAAATTTCAGATAATCGTGAATTTAATGTTAATTTTACTCCTTTTGAGATTAAAACACTTCATATAAAATTAAATTAAGAACTTTAAGTCAAATTGGTTAATTTTTTTTAAAAATTCAAAATTTTTACTAACTATTATTTAATAAACGGAATTTTTTTAAATTTTCATTATTTCTCTTTATTCGTAAATTTAAATAAATATTTTTTAAGGAAATAAAAATATGAGTAAGATTAACGAAAAATTAGAAATTCAAAAGCAAGGGCCAAAATTTTCCATTGCGGAACCTCATGATTTGTTACCCAAATCAAAGTGGCTCAGAGATTATTATTTTAAAGGAGTCGAAAGAGAATGGAACAATGAATACACACCTTTCACAACTGGTACTGATTGGGATATTGTTTTTTATGAAGGTGATTATTATATTGTCCCTGAGTTGTATTACTATATGGGTATTAAAGATGTTGGACCATTTGCTTTTTCTATCAGATCTAGGGCATCTCCTGTTAAACTGCCTGAAAATTTCTGGAAAAAATCACTACCAGAACGTAGAGCTTTATTTTTTGAAGAAGTAATGTTAAATTATATACCTCAAGAGATTATTTCAGAAAATGATTTAATAGCAGGAGGGAGATTTAACACTCAATTAAGTAAATGCTTCAATGAAAAAGAAGCAAAAATATTTTGGAAAAAAAATCTAAAAAATAGAAGATCTATTTTTAAATTTCATAAAAATGGATTTGGAAACTGCGGTGCAACTGGCGGACACGTAATTGCTGATTACGAAACCGTTGTTAAGAAAGGATTTAAACATATTTATGAAAAAATTAAAAGAAATTACGAAGGGTTAAGTGAAAAAGATAAAAGAGGTCCCAAAGGTCAAGAACTTAGAGCAATGATGATATCCGCTCAAATTCCGAGAAAATTGGCAGAAAAATATGCTGTAGAATGTAGAAGATTAAAAAATGAAGCATCAACTCCCGAACGTGCAGAAGAACTTGAACAGATGGCAAAAAACCTGGAAATAGTTCCGTGGGAACCTGCTAAAACTTTCTGGCAAGGAATTCAATCTTTGTGGCTTATCCATATGTTAATAATGGCTGAAGAATCTTATCCCGGACCGGGAGTTTCTTTTGGAAGAACAGACTTACATTTATGGTCTTTATATAAAAAAGATGTAATTGATGAGAAAAATATTACAAAAGATTTCGCTAAAGAGATCTTAGGAAGTTTTTGGTTTCATTGTAATACCGTTTATGATGCCCAAATAAAGCTTGGAGGAAATCAGGGAATCACAAGTGGCTTCGGGCAGTTAATAACTTTATCTGGATGCGGAGCACAGGGAGAAGATTTATCAAATGAATTAACTTATGCAATACTAGAAGTTATAGACGAATGGAGCCCAATATTAGAACCTAAGCCAAATGTTCGTTTGCATCGAAATACTCCAGATAAATTGCTTGAAATTGTTGTAGATATGATTATAAGCGCTCAAGGAGCTCCGTTTTTATTAAATTTCGATGAAAGAAGTATTGCCGGAATGATTGTAGAAGGCATTCCTAAAGAGGAAGCATGGGATTATGCTTGTGTTGGTTGTTTAGAGAACACAATGCAAGGTAATGATCGCTCAGGAACAGTTAATTGTAATCCAAATTTAGCGAAAAGCATAGAATTAACTCTATGGAACGGAAAAAATATACCCGATAAAAATGACACTTCAAAATCAAAAGAACAATTTGGTCCGAAAACGGGAGATCCTGAAAATTTTGAGACGTGGGAAGATTTTTGGAAAGCATGGGTTGAACAGATGAAATTTATTATAAGATACACTGTTGAAGTGTACAACTCAACGGAAGAACTTCGTGGACAATATCTCCCAACACCATATTTATCAACTATGGTTAGAGGTTGTGCAGAAAAAGGATTAGATGTAAGACAAGGTGGTCCAGAACTAAGATTTATAACAATTGAAGGTGTTGGATATGCAACTGCAGTAGATTCCTTATTATCAATTAAGAGATACGTTTATGAAGATAAAAAATATACCATTGGTCAAATTAAAAAAGCTCTAATGGAAGATTATCAAGGTAAAGAGAATATTATAATGCAAACCTTATTCAAAAATAAGGCTCCAAAATATGGAGTTGACGACGATGAGTTTGATGAGTTAGGTAGGATGATAATGAAAACATGGTCAGACGAATGCTGGAAATATAAAACTCCAACTAATTTCCAATTCCGTCCAGGAATGTTATCTTGGAACTACTGGGCTGGAAATGACGCTGCAAATACAGTCGCTACTCCAAACGGTAGAAATAAAGGGAAATTTTTATCAAATGCGATTTGTCCTACAAATGGAGCGGATATAAAAGGTCCAACGGCTGTAACTAATTCAGTAGGAAAAGTTTTAGGAGGCAAGACTGAGGATGGAGAATATATAAATTATTTACCTAATGGATCAAGTCATATCATATCGTTTGATCCAAGTATGTTACGAGATCCCGAACATAAAAATAAATTTAAAGCTTATTTACGAGGGTATATTGAAAATGGCGGTACGGCTTTACAAATAAATATGATAGATGCAGAAATGTTAAAAGATGCTCAAAAACATCCTCAGAATTATAAAAATTTACTTGTAAGAGTTACAGGTTATAACGCCTACTTTCATGCGATTGGAAGGGAACTTCAAAATGAAATAATTGCTAGGGAGTCTCACCAAATGTAAAAATAAATGAATATCAATAAAAATTATAAAACAAGAGTTGATAAGTAAAATGGGTAAAGAAAAAGGATTGATAGAATGGTTTTCCGAATTTTCCGAGGAATCAATTGCTTTTACAAAGCCAGAACTTATAATAAAATTAGTTTCAACGATTAATCCCCGTGGTTGGCCTCATATAACTCTCATTTCTTGTAATCAAGCAAAAAATAAAAATCAAGTAATTTGGGGACAATTTACTGAAGGATTAAGCAAAAAATATGTAGAAAAGAATCCAAAACAAGGAATATTTTGGATGACAACAGAGATGCCATTTAAAATTCTCCAGGCAAAAGTAAAGCTGAACTATACGAAAACGGAGGGAGAAGATATGGAATTTTTTAATAAATTAAATATTATGCGATATAATGCATATATTAGTGTCTGGAAAGTTTTTTATAATGATGTAGTAGTGGTATCTCCAATAAGAAAGTTATCTTTATTAGGAGTTATTAAAGGCATTTTATTGGATATGATAGGAAAGGGTGCAACTAAAACTAAACTTTCCGAGAAGCGATTAAATGTTACTGGTTATAAACTTTTTAAAGGTCCGTTAAATGCCAAATTTATTTCTTACATTGATCCTGAAGATGGCTATCCGATTATTATTCCGTGTATTCAGCTGCAGGCTGCTGATCATAATAGGCTTATCTTTCCACTTACGGTTTTAAAAGAAGATTTGGAAAAAATTCCGACTAATTCGAAAATCGCTGTTTTTGGAATGAATACGGATTTAGTTAGTCAATTGGTTAATGGGACGTTTATAGGGTTTAAAAAATTTAGGGCAATAAAGTTTGGCATAGTTGAAATTGAAGAGATTTATAATAGTTGTCCGCCTTTAGTCGGAAAAATTTATCCAGAAATTGAGACACGACCAAAAGTTACAAATTTTCATTTATAACCTTCTTTTTTTTCTTTAACGTTATCTACAATAAATAATAGTATTTTTATTCCTGATTATTTATTATCAATTTTTTTTTGGAGAATTAATATAAAGAAAAAAAATTTCTGAGAGAGTTAAAAATGGCTTAATTGTTAGAGCAATTATTGACTTCTTGTAAAAATAATAGCTATTTAAAGATTAAGTGGTTTAAAAATGAAAAATTGCGATTAAATGTATCTTTTTTCGTGAAATTCAATAGTTTCTCAAAGAAACTAATATATCTAGATATTATCCTATAATAAAGGAAAAAATAAGTTAATCGTATTAATTATTAATTTAAAGAAAAAATTAAATAGTAAAATTGATATTATGCCCATTCTTTTTACCCACTTTTTTAAAAAAAGGAGCCAGCAATGAAGCCTGACTAAAAGTGGTCGTAATAAGAAGAATTTTATCAACAAATTCTTTTATTTTTAAGGATGTCTCATACATGGGAGTAATTTTTTCATTAATTAAATCAATATTTTTATCAAAAAAGTTTATTAATTCCTCATACTTATCGAATTCTTCAAATGCTTTACTCAATTTATCTTCAATATCTTTAAGATTAAATTCTTTTTTTTTATCGTTCATTGATTTATTTACTTTTTCTTGGAATTTTTAAATGTAAAGAGAGTGATGTATTACTGATTTTCTAATTTATTTGTCGTAATTCCCCAATTTTTGAAAATTTAAAGAAAATATAATCTTTAATCCATTTGTTTAAATTATAATTTCTTAAACGATATTTGCATTCATCTAAATCTACTTCCTCTATTCTTGGAGCAATAAAATAAGTCATTGTTGTCTTTCCTAATTCTTTAAATTTGATATCAAAGTTATTTCTATCAAAAATAATTAACAAAAAAAGAAATAAATATAAGTTCAAAAATAGAATAATTTTTAAAATTAAATATTTTTATTTAAATAATTTTTAGGGATGAAATTGGGGAAAAAATCACTCACTAATGAATTAATGAATAAAATTGAGGTCTATTTTAAGGGCATGCACTACTTATCCAATTGTGGGAGCCCGTTTGACGAATCGAAATTTGAAAAATTAGATCGCATACTTGTAAAGGCAGATGCCGCTTTTGGACCGGCTAAAAGAGCAGAAATGATGGCTGAAACAAAGAAAATTCTCCCTGTTAAAATGGGTGACGGATGGAAAGACGGAAGAGACAGTTTGAGATTAAATCTTATAAATGGGTTAAATCAAGGCTTTAAAGCCTTCAATAAAGCTCTAATGGAAACCTCTCCGGATAAAGATACAGCCAAAAAAATGTTGAAAATCCTGAACAAATATAAATAAAGAAGTAATTTCTTGTGTTCTGTATTATGGTGAGGTTCAATTACCATTTTTTGCAAATATGGCATGAATCTTTGACCTAAAAAATTACTAATATATCATGACACAATCGATTTTTAGTAAAAATGAGAATATTTTAAGGAATTAATTTTTGTAAGTGAAATTAAAATAACTTAATAGTTTTAGTTCTCAATTTATTTTAAGAAAATTTTGAGGAAATCGATTACAAATGCTATCTATTTAAATATTAAGTATTTTTAATTAATATTGTTCATTTAAATATAATTTAAAGAAGGTAAAAATAAAGAGAGAAATTTAAAAATGTCAAGTGATCAACTCGCTTTTTTAGAAAAAATGAAGAAATTGGCAGAAGAAAATGAGGAATTTAAAGAAGAATTAGAAGATCTTGATGAAATTATCGCTCAAAATGTAATTACAGATGTTAATTATAAATTCTGGATTAAATTCGGAGGAGGAAAATTTGAATATGGCGAAGGCGAGATAGATAATCCTTCATTTACAATGTCTTGCACTGCAGCTATTATGACCGGCATGGGCACGGGAGAAGTTGAAGGTACTTCAGCCTATATGGCAGGTGATTTAGCTATAGAAGGAGATTTACAAGGTGCAATAGCCTATGGTGAAATTACTGGAATCGCCAGAGACATTTTAGAAGAAGAATAAAATAATTCTAAAAAATAATTGATTTATTCCATTTTTTTTATTTTTTATTATTTTTTTTATAATCATTAAACAAACTTTATTTTTATAGCATTTTTCATTATTTATCCATTATAAAATAGTTTTCTTAAAATCTTAAATTTGATAAATTCTAAACACGGATTAATATTTGAAATCCAGAGAATGTCTACAGAGGATGGTCCGGGAATCAGGTCAACAGTATTTTTTAAAGGTTGTCCCTTAAAATGTGTATGGTGTCATAACCCTGAAAGTATTTCAAAGGAGCCACAACTTCAATGGTTTAAAAATAAATGTATTGGCTGTAATACATGTATTGAAATTTGCCAGCAACAAGCCTTATCTTTTGATAAAGATGGATTAAAAATAGATCGAGATAAATGTATCTCATGTGGAAATTGCGCCGATGAGTGTCCTAGTACTGCATTAAATATGATTGGTAAAAAATGGGAGCTCAATGACTTATTTCATGAGATAGAGAAGGATAAGGTATATTATACTACATCAACGGGAGGTATTACAGTTTCAGGAGGCGAGCCTACATTACAATCGAAATTTATAGAAGATTTTCTAAAGAGATGTAAAGAAAATAGCATCAATACTGCACTAGATACTTGCGGATATGCATCTAAAGAGGTTTACCAAAAATTATTACCATATGTAGATTTAGTCCTTTTTGATATTAAAGAAATTAACCCCAGAAAACATAAAGAATTTACTGGCGTTTCTAATGAGAGAATTTTAGAAAATGCTATTTGGATTTTAGATTATATAGAAAAGCATGATAAAAAAATGTGGATAAGAACACCTTTAATTCCGAATTTTACTGCTACTGAAGAAAATATCAAAGGAATAGGAAATTTCATTGTAAATGATTTAGGGAATAAAATTGAACGTTGGGATCTTTTGGCCTTCAATTCGCTTTGCTCGGGAAAATATTCCCGATTGGGGATATCGTGGGTATTAAAGGATGAACCGTTGTTAACTGATGAAAAAATGGAATATTTTTATAAAATTGCTAAAGAAATCGGTGTTATTAATGTTCAATGGTCAGGATTAACTAAAAAAATTGATACTGAAAATAACAACTGAATTACTTAACAAATTTTTTCCTATCTATTTCTTCTATCTAAATAAATATTTTTTAACCTAGCTATTTATTAATAATATAAGTTTAAGGTCAGAAATAAAATGTGATTTTTATTGGATAAAATAATAATAGTCCGCTGGGATAGTCAACTTGGTCCCCAGTTCATTATACAATATCCACCAGAAAAGGAAATGCCTAAGAAAGATTTATTTGTAAAAATATGGGCAAAATATGAATTACAAAAAGAAAAATCAATCATCGTGCTTACCACAGAAGATATAGATAAGGATATGGGTAAAAAAAATATAAATTATTTGACAGTTACTCAACAATATGAAGGAGAATTATATTTTTTTATTCTTGAGTTAGAAAGATTACAAAAAGACCAAAACTTTGAAGATTATTCTGAGATATTGGGGTCTATTAGCAAGAATCTTATTGAACTAATTCATTCTGATAAATTTATGAGAGCACTATCTGAAGGATATACTCAAATTAAGGGTTTTGTTAAATTAGAAAAAGAACAAAACATAATTAACATATTTAAAGATAAAATAAAAACTCATATTTTAAAAGTCCTTGAAAAGGGAGTGATTTCAAAAGTTGAACTAATAAATAAATTAAAGGAAAATTATGGTTTTTCTGGAGAAAATATTGATTTATTATTATCTTCATTCTTAAAGGAAGGGTTAATTCTTAAAAAAAATTTACCTGGAATTAAAGAATGCATATTTCTGGTTAAAGATTTAGTATGTATAAGAATTCCACCAAATTTTTCAACTTTAAATCTGGGTCATAAGAAAATCGCCGGAAAAAAGCTTAAAGTAAGTTCTAAGAAATTCTATAAAGATTATATTAATAAATTAAAAGAATTTTTCACTAATTTTGATAATATAAGTGAAATTAAAGATAATACATTATATGCACTTTTCTTTAATGAAAATATCTACAATCTGATAAAAAAATTAAGAGAAACAACTATTCCAGTTGAAAAAGCATTAATAGTTTTAGAAGATAAACAAGAATTATTTAATGATCTTTTGGATAAAACCATTATTCTTGAAAGAAAAGGCATGATATATCTATTTTCTGATATTAGGTTTATTAGCTTCCTTCCGATTTTTATTCTTAAAAATCTCAAGGAGCGTTATGATAACATGGAAATCACTTCAGATCAATATGTTACTCATGTTGAAATTCTTTTAAATGAGTTAAATAAAGAAAAAAAAGAAATTTATACTATTATCTAACAAAAAAATTTAAGTAAATTATTGTGGTTTTGCCAATATCGCTTTTACTCGTAATGTATTGAACATACTAGTAGGAGCAGGTCTAATTAAACATACTGTATCTGCACCACGCCCTGTACCTCCAATACAGATAATATCCTTATCTAGTGATCTTATTAACCCAGCGTCCACCGCCATTGAAGCAATCTCCATGCAAACTTTTGTACCTTGGCTAAAGTTTTCACGTAGAAAATATGCCATCATTTCGACAAAACACCATTGATTCATTTTCATTCGAATATTTCGCTCTATTCCAGCCATAGCATGAGTCCCTGAAAAAATCTTTAGACCTTTTCTTCTTAATTCTTCCATTTTTAATTCATCGAATTCTTGGGGCACTGATTTTTCACCTCTGACTACAAAATGATAAGTGTGAGTAATTAAAACTAAATTATATTGAGTTGGATCAAAAATATCAAGAATTTTTTCCGCAGTTGTTCCAGTAGTACTTGCAAAAACTATATCTTTAATATTTAATAAATCAGCATATTTCTTAGCAATCTGAAGCGCTTTCTCAGTATTGGCTGGTCCAGGTTTTTCAAAAATTGTTATTTCCATATTTAAATCTGGCATTCAATAAAACCTTCTATTTTTTAATATGTATTATATTTCATTTATTAGATTTTAAATTTTTATATCAAATTAAAATTTATTTAAAGATTATACTATTTTAACAAAATGAGTTATAGAAATAAGTTTGAAAAGAGAATTCTATTATTTAAACTAAAACTGAGCTAAATAACTTAATAAAATTTGAAAAAAGGTTTATTTTTATATTCAATTTGAATTTTTATGAAATATTGACCCAAATCCTTTTTTAATATATTTTAAAAATTTTACAATTAAAATTCATTATAATGTAGAAAAGGTAAGAAGAGAATACAAATTAAATACAAGGTATAGTAAAAAACAATTAATTAATAGTCAATTTTTTAAGCTAAGATTTTAGCATTAATATTTATAATTCTTATTACGTATGATTAATTAAATTTTAATTATACAACCATTTTCTAATTTATAGGATTAAATATCAAAAAAAAGGTTAATTCCATGCTTAGAAGGAAAGAAGAACATATAAAGGGTGGTGAGAAGATTCGCAGTATTCTTCTTGGACTTAACGATGGGTTAATATCTACTTTTACACTACTCGTCGGTGTTGCTGTAGCTACAATGGCTCTTGGAAATACTATAGTTATTTTAACCGGTTTAGCAGAGATGTTTTCCGCAGCAATAAGTATGGGTCTTGGAGAATATATCTCATCCAAATCACAATTGAAATATTATAGGAATGAAATTATAAGAGAAAGTGCAGAGATTGATTTATTTCCCGAAGAAGAAAAATTAGAAGTTCGAGAGTCATTCGAAAAAATGGGGGTTACAGGTACAGCTCTAAATGAAGTTGTAGAGAGTATAACATCTGATAAGCAAAGATGGTTAGATTTTATGGTAAAGGATGAATTAGGTTTTTCAGATGAACCTTATAGTCCAATATTAGGGGGTACATTAACTTTTCTAGCTTTTTTAATAGGAGCTTTTATCCCACTTTTTCCATATTTTATAGAATTAGGATTTATTTCTTTGATTATATCATCTTCTCTCTCATTCATTATTTTATTTACGGTTGGTGCACTTAAAAAGTATATTACTGGAGAAAAATGGTTGAGGGCAGGAATAGAAATGGTAATAATTGGTGCAATTGCATTTACAGTTTCTTATTTAATTGGATTGATATTAGAACGTATGATTGTTGGGTAAATATAATAATTTTTTTAATTCATTTCGATTTTTTCATAAAAAATCGAACTATGATCACACAACGGACATTTTGATGGAATTTTGCCAATCTCAATGTTTCCACAAATTTTACAAACATAAATTTCATATTTTTTAAATAGCTTTTTTTGTGTAAGAATTTTAAAAAATTTGGTGAACAATTTTGAATGAATTTCTTCAGCCATTTTTGCTAATTTAAAAGATAATTCAGCTACATTTTCTTTATTTTTTTTTGCAGATTTTTCAAAATTTTTATACATTATTTTAAACTCATAGTTTTCACCATCAATAGCATTAAGAAGATTTGAACTCGTATCTTTAACTTGTTTATAAATCTCATCTTCATTTATTTTAACAATGTCATTCAGATTTATCGGCGACTCAATTATTGAAGATAATGCTTTTAAATGATTTTTTATATGAATGCTTTCTGCAAAAGCCGTTGCAATAAATAAATGAGCAATTTCAAGAAGGTTTTCTTTTACTGCTTGTTCGGCAAATAATTCATATTTTCGTTTAGCAATGCTTTCTCCAATTAAAGCCTCTTTTAAATTATTAATAATATTCTCCATAATTTTTTCTCATCTAACTTCTTGTTAACATTTCAATTCCTAAATTAGAAACATAATAGCTTACTGAAAAAAATACTGCCAATATTATCATTAAAATAATACTTGAGATGATTAATATACAGGCAATAGAGTTCATCAAATTCTTGAAGAACGGATTTTTCACCTCTTAAAACAAAATGATTAAAAATATCTAATATTTTATCTGCTGTGCCTCCCGTCATAGACGCAAAAACTACTTTTTTTTTTTTTTGCTTTTTCAAAAATTGTTATTTCTATATTTAGATCCGGCATTTGATAAAACCTTCTATGTTTAAATATTTTTTAAATTTTGATATTTAAATATAAGAATAATAATATTTTATAATGTTAATAATTAATTAAAATAGTGTAAAATAGATTTATTGATGTCTATTGTATAACCTTATGCCAATAATCCCTATTATAATTAAGAGGGAATAAAGAATCATTGGAAATCCATAAAATTCTTGAAGAGTAAAATAGAAGTAAGCAAGAATTATTAATGAGAAGAATATAACAAATATACATATTGCATAAAATATACGATCAAAAATTATTTCTTTACGTAGTCTTTTTCTCATACGTAGTCTTTTTCTCATATTAAATACTCCTTAAACCTAATTCTATTTCTTTATCTTTCTTTTAATAATAATTTTAATAATGTTCGCCTATATCCTCTCCAAACTTTTTTAAATCATCTAATAACAAACTAATTCGCTTCCTATTTGATAATAATAGCCTTATTTTATCGATTTCCTTTATATCCGGCATTTCAATACCTAATCTCATCTGTTTAAATAACGTATTTGCCTGATTTATATAGGTTCTTGCTTGATTTAATAATTTACCTTCTAATGGCGTTATTGAAAGGCGTCTCTTTAATTTTGAAAAATTATAAAACCATAACATTCCACTCAATAAAATAATTAAGATAATAGCAATTATATCAAAAATATGAGGATATCTAGGATTGGGATATTCATATTCTTCATATGATGGCTCGGGATCTTGATATATAACAGTGAATTTGAATGTTAGAGTTTCCGCAGCTAATTCTGGATGATCCAAAAGTAAAACAAAATAATAATCACCTGTTTTATCAAACCAAGTAGTATCAAAATAGACCATAAAGTTTCCAGGTTGTGTTTCAAACATCGGGAGAATCGGTATTTCGAATCCCATTAATGAAGCATTTATCATTGTCCCATCTTCATATACAAACCCTGAAATAAAGAATAAATCATCATCTAAATACTCTTTTATCTCATCGTAATTCAATAAATTTGCGGTTAAATAGATTTTATCCCCAGTTTTAACTGTATTATTTCCAACGGATAAATTAAAATCATAAAATTTGTTAAATGCCCATTTACCAATATTGACCGCAAATGGGCTATTACTAAAGCTTTCAAGTCCAGAAATTCCAAACATATCCTTGTCTCCTATGGCTAAAACTCTTCCTTTTCCGTATGTTGCTACCCCAATATAATCGCATAATAAATCTACATTTTCGGAATTTGCATTTAATTTTCCAATATTAACTGGATCAAGCAATTTAATGGTACCTATCCCATCAAAAAGGTTGTATAAATTGGTGCGATTATTACTAGATATAAATTTATTACCAGAATTATATCCGGAAGTAGTTAGGTTAAATTTTGTTAAGAGATTATTGATTGTAGTAATATTATTTTCTGTATTGTTTTCGATAAAAAACACTAAAACTCCACCATTTTCAACCCATTCTATAATATCTTCAGTTTCATTTATTGAATAAGCTGATTCTGGATCATTTAAAATTAGTACATCGAAGAGTTGTATTATGTCATGATTAATATTATTTGTCGTTATGACTTCATTTTCTAGGTAATATCCACCAAGTATACTTCCTAATAAATTCTCCGTTCCTTCCATATCTTCGGTGAGAGATGAGAAATTTAAAGCTGTTAAATCATATTCAATACCAGGCAAGAGTGTCACAATTGTTGCGCCTTTGGGTTCCAAATTACTCCATAACTCACGTAATCCATAAAAATTCCCATAAGGATGGTCATATCTTTCATCCCATTCAAAGTTTATATCAGTTCCATTCATATATAGTGTTATATTATTATGAACTACGTCAAAAAGTGCTCTTCCACGATAATCACTTATAGTAAAATTTACTAAAAGATCATAGAATTTCACATTTTGTGAATAAAATGAAATGTTAAATGCAATTTCTCCCGGTCTCGATATTGGAGGTGCCATAACAAATAATGGGATGCAAAAATAGGGATCGACAAGATCATAATTTAAAGTTTTATTAAAAGTCATATCAACAGAAAATGCTGGGTCTGTTTGATTATCATCTTTACTTCCGAACCCTGTTAAAAGATCTGATAATCCTGCGCTAAAATTTAGAAGAATAAAATCACAAAATTGTTTCCCGAAATCATCTATTGTAACATATAAATCCGAAATTTCAGTTAATGAGTAAATCGTAATATTATAAATACCAAGATCACCGGGGAAGAAAATTTTGAAGGGGATTTGATCAATTTTTTCAGGTGATATGAACAAGGAATTCAAATTCCAACTTTGATATTGAATATAATCAATAATAAATATATTACGCACAAGATAATTGTTGAAAATATTTTCATCGGAATTAGCTGTAAAAAATCCAAGATCAGGTCCAATTAAACTAATAATTAGTTCTAAACCTAATATCCAGCCACAAGTATAGACTCCTACGCTTGTTGGCGTCCAATTAGCATTAAATTCTAAAATATCAAATGGTTTAAGATTTTCAACCAAAAAAATAACAGAAAACACTTCTAAAACACCATATTCATTTGTTTTATTAATAGCAAATATAACTTCAGTTGAATTTATAAGTGTCGATCCGACATTCATTATTTTTACTGAGGATTCATATCTTTCATTAAGTTTCCCAATTCTAGAAAAATCAACTTCAAGAACTATTAAATCAGTTATATTATTGTAAATTGTGATGTTTGAATTAATTAATCTCATTTGATCAATCAATGCATCATAAGCAGAACTATTATCTGTTCCAATGCCTGTTCCAAGTATTGATGTAAAATTTATTTGATCATTGGGTTGAAGATTTTCCGCCATATCCCAAATCATTGCAAATCCAGGATCTTCTAAACCCTGCTGATATGTAGAATAGTTCGCTAAATTATATGAACCATCTTCTTGAGTTAAATCGATTAATAAATTAGTGCTATTTCCAATTTCCCAAGAACTCAAATTATGAGAAGTTGAATTAAATCCGATGGTTGTAAAATTAGAAGCATAATCATAATAAGTATTATTATTTTCATCATAAATATAAATTAATTCATCATTTTCATCATATTTACAAATGTCATCAAGAGATGCGGTATTATACTCCATGTAATTTGTCATATTTCCAGCAGTTTCATTTAAAAATAAATCAACTTTAAAAAATGAGACTAATTGTAGATTGTTAATTTGGGTAATACCTAAATTGAAAAAATACAAATTAAATTTAAATGCATTTATTCGATTAGTATAATTTTTAAAAAGATATGTACCATTTTCATATTCTGCTGAATAATCCCAAGATTCAACGATGGCTACTATATAGAGTTCAATATCTTCTACTTTTAAAATACTTAAATATCTTTTATACATTTCCCAACCAACAGGTGATAGCGTAATTTGATGCATTTCACGAATTACATTAAATTCCGAGAACCAATTAGTTCTTGTGTTGTTATATCTTAATCCAAATTGATTTAAGAGTAAATGTATTGTAGTAAAATTATAATCAGAACCATTATTTATCATCAATATTGGAAGCATCATTTGGGAACTCAAGAGAGCTGAAATATCATATGCATGTAAATTTGGAGGGCGATTAATTGAATCTGTTAATTTTATTGAGTCTTGAGAATATATAAATCCAGGATATATTAATGGCGCTGGTAAATTCAAAACGTTATATTGTTTTGCTGTAAAATAGTCTAGTAAAAAGTTATATGATGCAGATATATTGATTAATCCAGAACCCACGGCATTTTTATCATCAGAAATTTGAATAGTTGTACTTATCAAAGCATATCTTATTAACTCAGGTGTTGCTAATGGAAATGCTTCTAATAATAAGGCTATAGCACCACTTGTAACTGATGATGCCGCACCTGTGCCACTGGCCATTGTATAATTACCATCGATTATAGATCCATATTCCGGTTGTGGAAACGTCCCTTCAGGGATATAAAAATCTGAATATCCAAAATCTTCAAGTGTATAACCTAAAATTGAAAAATTATCTAGAGAACCGGAAAATACCTTTGCTCTTGGACCAATAAGGTTTACACCAGGTGCGAGAATATCAGGGCACATTCTAAAGTCTAGTGAAGGACCTCTACTACTAAAATCTGCAACATTATGATTGGAATGATTATATACACCAACTGTGATTGATTTTAATGCCATTCCAGGGGTATCTAAACTCATATAACTTCCTCCCTCATCTCCAGCGGGTGTAACTACAATAACGCCTTTATCTACAACATTATTAATAGCCATAGAGACAGGATCCATATAAAATCCAGGAATACTAGCACAAAATAGTAGAATATCAGCACCAGGAGATAAAGACCATTCTATTCCTGAAATGATAAAAGACCAATAAGTAATGCCAATCGAATCATAAATTTTTACATTTAAATAGGATGCACCTGGAGCAACTCCCTTATATGAAGAATTATATTTACCTATCCCACAAGCAATTCCTGCATGAAAAGTGCCTCGCCCATTAAAATCAGTATAATATAATGGTTCTTCTGGCACCATAGAAACGGCACCTATTACTTTAGTTTTAAGAGTAATATTATCTTCAGCTGGGAAACCCAAATCGCCATCGTATTGACCTGTAAGATCTACTCCTGTATCTAATACAGAAATTATAATATTGGAACCATTATAACCCAAATCCCACAAATTTGTAGCGCCAATAATCTCTGTAAAATTACAAAATGAATTTGAACCTTGAAAATCAGCCTTTTTTATATAATTTTCACTATTTTCTATTAATTCAGCCTCACCATTCTCCCAAATTGAAATTACTTTTGAATAATCTGCATTTTTTTTAAGATCAGAGATAAAGCATTCCATTAATATACCATCAATTATCGTGTATTCCTTTTTAATTTCATATTGGATTTTATTCCCCTCTAAATATATTTTAAAATCAGTTAAAACTGATTTCTTTCCACTTGAATAATCAAATAGAATTATTACTTCAATTTTTTTATCATCTTCTAAGTTATTTTCAATTACATGAAAATATAATTCTTTTAATTTATCACTCAATTTTTCTATTGGATTTTTGAGAATAACTGAATTATTTTTTTCTACAATAACATTTAAATCTGCTGATTTAGAGAATACTAATAAATTTGAAAATAAAAATATTGAAAAAATAAATAATGTTAGCAGATTGGTTTTATTTACTTTTTTAATTGACGTCCATCTCCCCATTTTTATTTATTTTTTTTTTTGCTTTATCTATTTTGGGTTTAACTGTTGAAACAAAAGTAAAGTAATCAATCATATCAATTGAGACCTTAATATCGACAGAATCTATAGCTATATGATTCTCTTCAAGTTTTGCCAAGATT
>Ga0315547_1000214_pt1 | contig 63851 bp, 46 predicted proteins | sample SalMarSW160240MG_2_FD_202542 | JGI IMG/M metagenome (GOLD analysis project Ga0315547, IMG submission 202542) | Salt marsh sediment microbial communities from the Plum Island Ecosystem LTER, Massachusetts, United States - Salt Marsh Sediment SW1601-240 ...
ATCGGGATTCGAGTCCTGTTCTGGGCACAAAAGCAAAGTGAGAGTGGGAGTGAGAGTGGGAAAATGAGAAGATGAGAATGTGAGAAGATGAGAATGTGAGAAGATGGGAAAATGAGAGAGTGAGAAAATAAGCCGGAATTTTAATGTTATTGTATATATTATCATGGTTCACGTTAACAGATCAATAGGAATTATTTTATGATAACTTCTTGATGTCTGACAATTTGCTATTTGAATTGTAAAAAATCTATTCCAGCTTATTACAAAATCTATCTCCCTATATTTAATAAATATTGTTTTTTTATTTTTCGGAATTTTCAAGGATTAATTTCACCACATCATAGCTCACTGCATCGAACATATCCTCCACATTGTTTGTATATTCCGAATCATGACTCATCATTGCATCTTTTACAAGAAAGGCCCTGTAATCGTGGTTTTGCGCTCCAACCCAGGTTGCCAGAACACACCTTACGGCACTTAGTCCGCAGAGGAACAACGTATTGCTTCCCTGTTCCCTGATCACTTTATCCAAATCACTTTTATTAAAACCATCTCCATAGGTTTTAATTATTTTGGGATCTTCGGGTTTGACCAATACGGAAGACGGAAATTCAAACTGCTCCGTACCCGGTTGTGGCCCGTCTTCTTTATTGAGATGGTAAATCCTTATTATTGGATAGCCATGACTGCGGAAAAGTTCAATTAAGCCATTGATATAGTACATAGCTACCTCTTTTTCCCTTTCGGGAACCATAGGGAGGTATGCATTCTGAATATCAATAACCAGTAAGGCTGGTTTAATCTGAGCGTTGGTCTGCTCTTTCTGACCTTGTGCAAAGGATTGACCTGAAATCATCATGAAGAGGATAAGCAGGATAGTCAATAGTTTTCTCATAGTAAATAAAATTGGTTGTTAGATCAACTGTTTTATAATTTTATTATGGTGTACAACGTTCCTGTTGTAAGATGTTATTAACGTTGTTTGACCCTGTTTTTGTTCAGTAAGATACAAAAAAGTAAATAATTTAAGTAGCTATTGGGTCACTGAGTAACCAATGTATTATATAACCTCTTATTAACAGGCATTCTCATTTTCACGAACCAAACGATGAAAAGAAAATGTTTTTCCGACAAGAAGTAGAATCAATTCAATGATTTCAGATTTTCCAGTGCTTCAGGAGCAAACTGGTGTATTTTTTTCAGCAATGCACAACTCTCCATCATGTCACAATCGGCACAGGTTTGAAAGTCTTTCGACAGCACACATTTCCTTATTTCACATTGTTCACAATGCCCGATTTTGACGCCGGCTTCTCTGCACCCGGTGCAATTGATCATTTCGGGTGTGATGCCTTGTGCGTTGTACTGGACCATCCATTTTTCAGCTGTTTTGGTACGCAACTCATTATCATTTGCTATTGTTGCTATTCTTGCATCGCAAGCAGCACAATTTAAACCACAACACGCAATCATTTTTCCCATTTTCATAAGCTTTAAAGGATTAATAGCATCATTTCTGTTTGGTTTTTCATTTACTCTCTGCAGAATTTTTTCAGAGTTATGGCTCAAATATATTTCATCAAAGTGACAACCCTATGTCAGTAGTTTTGTAGTTTCATGAAGCACAAGGATTTATTTTGCGGCAGGTTGCCTGTTTTTGGGCCATAACTTTTTGTTCCGGACATTCTTTCGGGATAGCTTATGGTATTTATTTTTTTGTATCCAAAACATGTGTTAAATTAAAAAAGCCGGAGCAATTATACATTTGCTACGGCTTTAATAAAAAACTCAACCAAATTGTTCCAATGCATTTCGTTAAATAACAGAACTTTAATTAGCGCAGAACACCGGTTTTTTAAACGTTTAGTTTTAGGTTTTGACGGCTTATTTTCGCATAAAAATACATACTCAGATTATCATTCACAATACCACTTAAGAGGTATTTTTAAAAAGGTTTTCGTACTGTTTTTTTAATAACACACTTATTTTCAGCAATGTATAAGTATTTTTATGATACATGGTTTTATCACAACTTGAAAAAAAGGGAACAGGGGGCAATGCTTCCCGGCAATTCGTAATCTGTATATATTGGACAACTTTTTATTTATGATTTCCCAAGCTTGTTAACAAATCTCATTTTCAACGGCAAATTTAACAAGTTCCGCAGTGTTTTTTACTTCAAGCTTCTGTATAATCCTTTTTCGGTGGGTTTTTGTTGTATGTATACTAATGTTTAGTCTTGAAGATATTTCTTTATCGGTAAAGCCATGTGATATCAAACGAATAATATCAAATTCTCTCCGGCTCAGATTGTTTATCAACGACAGATTATCACATTTTAGTTTCAAACGTGTCATTTCTTTGAGATGATGTTTTAATTCAGTGGGATTTACTTCCGAAGCATAACCTATAAGGTATTTGATGCTCCCGTCTTGATTTCTTTTAAAAATACGACTTGATGTCAGCATATAGATCCAATCATTGTTTTTGGTTTTCAACTGGTAGACGGTTTTAACATCATCCTTCGTATTTTTAAGTAAATATTTAATCCTGTTCAAAAATACGGGCAATGATTTTGGATGAAAAAGAGCAAGAAAATCTTCTTTTGTAAGTGTCCGCAAATCTTTGTTGGCATATCCCATCTTTGTATAAAAATATTTATTTATCCAGAGAGGTGTTAGTTTTCCGACATCAAAAATGAAAATAAAAGCATTGATCTTATTTAATATATTTCTGGTCTGTACATTGGCTATTTTGCTATCTTCTTCAGATCTGGTTTTCTCTATGGTTTTTAAATATTTATCCATCTGACAGCTGTTTATTATTTGTTATTTTTGCACTCGATATGAGTGTATACGTTATGGATGGATTAGGTTTTGGATATTTTTCCAAAGTAATACTATTAGTCCATTAAGGCATTAAAATAAGCGATAAATAAAAGATTTACACGAATATATGGCATTTGAGGTACAATTTCCTGATCCTAACCAGGCAGATGATGACGGACTTGTTGCTATTGGTGGTAATCTTTCAACCGAATTTCTTTTGGCTGCTTACACTCAGGGATTGTTTCCATGGTTCAATGAGGGCAATCCGATTCTGTGGTGGTCTCCCAATCCGCGAATGGTATTGTATCCACATAAATTCAAGTGTTCAAAATCGTTAAAACAGATATTGAATAAAAAAATGTTTACCGTGAAGCTCGATACTCATTTTGATCAGGTAATCAGAGAATGTGCAACAATAAGAAGAACAAACCAGAAAGGCACCTGGATCACTAAGGAAATGTCAGACGCATATATTGGATTGCATCTGGAAGGATTTGCACATAGTTTCGAAACTTATTTTGAGGAGAAACTTGTTGGTGGATTGTATGGATTGTCATTGGGAAAAGCATTTTTCGGTGAATCTATGTTTTACAAACTGACCAATGCTTCCAAAGTGGCACTTTTTTATCTGTGTGAATATGCAAAAACCAATAATTTTGATTTCATCGATGTACAGCAATCAACCACACATATGCGTAGTTTGGGTGCTGAGGATATCCCGCGGGAAGCATTTCTGGATATGCTTAAAAATTCGCTGAAACATCCAACACGAAAAGGAAAATGGAAATTATAATTTCACGATCCTATAGAAGGATTACCAATCTTAAAACTCCAAATCACAAAAATCAAAATAAAAATAAATCCCAAAAGACAAAACTCAACACCGAACACCGAATACTGAATACTGATTACTGCTCACAGATTACAGTAATATTTTGAGGTTAAATTTTGGATTTGTCCCCGACACTTTATTATTTGCACGATATTTATTGTTTATTAACCTTTGTATTGCTACCCAAACCAAATTGCATCAATTATGAAAAGTAGACGGCCTTTCTTTTGCATTGCTGGAATACTGCTGTTATCTTTTTCGTTTCACGAAATTCTCAGAGGTCAATCTCCAACTGACAGTACAGCTTTCAGATTATTTAATAAAGCAGATTCGTTAAGAAGAGTGCAGGAATTTGATAGTGCAGGATTTTACTTCATGAAATCCGCCATATTATTTTCAGAGCAGGGTTTGAATAAAGAATACCTTGAGGCTCTCGTAGAGACTTCCTTTATCTGTTCCTTTAAAAATTTGACTGACAGTGCTAATACCCTGGTCGAACTTGCTATTGAAAAATCACCTCAACTGGCAGGTGATTCATCCAAAATATTGATTGACTGCTATTCTTTAAAAGCACGGATATTGTGTAATTATTCCGATTTTATTAAAGCTGCTCATTATATGACACGATCCGTCCAATTGTCCGAGGACTATTACGGGCCGAATCATATTGAAACCTCGTCGGCATATGGTAATCTTGCTATAGTGCATGCATGGGCAGGGAATTACAGGGAAGCAATTACATACTACAGGAAGGCGTCAGGGATAGTGCGTAAATTACATGGAGAGGATCACCATTTAATGGCAGCAGGGTATAATAATCTGGGAAATGTTTACCTGGATCTGGGCAAATTGGATTCGGCTTCAATCATGCATGAGAAAGCCCTGGCTATACGTCTGAAGGTTCTGGGTGAAAATGATTTGAATACAGCAGCAAGTTATACCAACCTGTGTGTCATTTATTATGAGAAAGGAGATTACCAGAAAGCTCTGAACTATGAAAGATCTGTCTTTACTATACGAAAAACTGTTTTGGGTGAAGAACACCCACTCACAGCAATGTGCTATAATAATTTTGGAGCCATTTATGAAGCGATAGGCGACTATGAGAAAGCTCTTGAAAATCATCACAGAGCTTTGTCAATAAGAGAAAAATCGCTTCCCGCAAATCATCCTGACATTGCCATGTCGTATATGAATCTTGCCAATGTATATCGTCATTTTAACGAGTTCGACAAGGCCCTTGACTATCACAACAGATCTTACACTATTAAAAAAGACATATACGGTGATTACCATCCGGATATTGCCCAGGTTTTGAATAATATGGGAGATATCTATTTCAGAATGGAAGATTACAGGAAGGCAAACCTGAAATTTGATGAAGCAATACATTCCCTCCGTCATTGTTTCGCGAATTATGTACATCCGGATATTGCTGTCTATGCAAATAATAAAGCTGAAAACTACAATGAACTCAATGAACTCGATTCGGCATTATTTTATGTTGATTACGCAATGCAGATAAACAGAAGAATAATAGAAAATGACGATGGAGTATTGGATACGATCATATTGGACTATAAAATGTATCTGTGGTCGCTTCAATTAAAAGCCATGATTTATTTTCATCGGTATCATAAAGACATTTCAAAAATTGATGATTTAAAAAAATCTGTAATTGCATACCAACATGCTGTTGATCTCACTGAAGAAATGAGGCGAAGTTATTCAGCTGAAGAATCAAAAGAATATTTGTCCGAAAAACACTCGGATTTATTCTGCGATGCAATCAATACGTCCTATGTGTACTTCAAGGCGAGCAGGGATTCTACTGTTTTGGAAACAATACATAATCTGATGGAAAGAAGCAAGCATGGTATTTTGCGTGATGTATTAATGAAAAACGACCTGGCAGTAAATGTAGGTATTTCTGATTCTCTCAGGATGAAAGAAAAAGAGCTGATCTCAACAATTCGCTCGTGCAAAGCAGAATTGATAGAACTGGAAGAAAAAAATGATACAACAAAAGACCTTATCGTAACAAGAGAATTGTACAGCAGATTGTTCAGCCTTGAAAAAGAGTATGATGATCTCCAGTCTTTCTATGCATTGAACTACCCGAAATTAAACCAGTTGATTCCTGTAAATGAATTGCCTTTAGTGAAAACAGTTTGTGAATTAAGGGATACAAATGAAGTATTAGTATCGTACAATATATCCGATACTTCTCTCTATATATCATTGTTTGATAATAGGTCTCATTATCTTTTCAGGCAGACTATTGATACTGCCTTTGAAAAATCCATCCATGATTATTTGAGATCTGTTAAAACATACGATTTCGATACATACAGACAAACGAATTCTTTTCTCTATAATCTATTAATATCACCCATTGAAGATCGGATCAGCAATAAAAAACATGCAATCATTATACCGGATAAAGCACTTTACTATTTGCCTTATGAAACTCTGTTCAGTGAGACGAATAATAAGGAGGATCTTGTTTTTACCGATTTGAATTACCTGGTAAAACGGTTTCCTATAAGTTATCGTTATACAAGCTCTACGTTATTAAATGACGCAGGAAACCGACCGGTTCATGAATCCTCATCCAGTGGTTTTATCGGTTTTGCTCCGGTTTTCGATTCTGACAGCTCGAACAATTCAATGATTATACAGGGCAAACCTATTGTTGATGTCCTTAAGAATGATGAAATGGCTTTGCGTTCTGTTTCGATTGACGGATTTACATTCAATGAGCTGAGTTTTTCGAAAAATGAGGTGCAGGAGATCATATCCCTTTTTCAAAATAATGGCCTGTCCGCGAGCGCTTATTTATACTCCATGGCCAATGAGGAGATATTCAGAAAGGAATCCGGGAAATACAAATACATTCACATTGCCACACACGGTATGATCAATGAAAATCACCCGGATCTTTCGGGATTAATATTTTCACAATCCGAAAAGGACAGTGAAACTTACCGGACAGAGCAGGCAGATAAGGCAATTTCTGGCACTGATGGAGTATTGTATGCTTCTGAAATATATGGACTTGATTTAAATGCCGATCTTGTAGTACTTAGCGCTTGTGAAACAGGAACAGGGAAAATGGTTAAAGGAGAAGGAATAATTTCAATAACGCGAGGTTTTCTTTGTTCCGGAATCCCAAACATAATATTTTCCTTATGGAAGGTTGGTGACAAAAGCACACAAGAACTTATGGTGCTGTTTTATTCTAATCTTCTGCAGGGCAAATCATACTCAGAGGCTTTGCAGAAGGCAAAACTGGAAATGATAAGGAATAAAAACCATGCATACCCTCTGTTTTGGGGAGGTTTTACTTTAATTGACACCGACTAAAGAAGATTTGCGGCGTATTTGCATACCCATCATTTTACCAAAAACTTTCCGGTATAAACAACCTCATCATGAACTGCAAGTTGCCAGTAATACAATCCGGAAATATCGATTGTTTTGGAATAAGGGGATTGAACCTTTTTTTTAAAAATAGTATTTCCGGTATTTTTTCTCAGGATGAGCATAATATCCATAGCTGAATCAGTATGCCATAAGAAAACAATCTTCTGATTTTTTTTAAATATTGCCGAATCTGAAGGTGAAGTTACTGCAATACCATTGCTGCGAAGTTGATTTTGGATTGCACTTTCGAAAACAGGAGAGGGATCAAAAGCCTCAGCGAGTAATGCATATTCTTCCTGTTCATACTTTTCAATCCTGGGTTCTTCCTGTTTAGGCTCTTGGTTTTTGATTTTATCAATGCTTACAGCAGAACTATCGCTTATACTTTTATTCGAAGTATCCGTCATATAATTTTCAGCCACCGGTTGATTTTTACGGTCTGCAGGATGAAACTTACCGGTATTTGTTATAAGGTAAGCTGCACCTGCCAGAATTAGTATTGCAGCAGCAGCGCGCCACAGTATTTTATAAGATGCCGGCAATGTTATTTTTTTGGTTTTGTTTGTCTGCAAAGTATCGTATTCTTCAATTAATCTGTGTTCCGAGCTTGCGATTATTGTTTCCAGAAGTTCGCATTTGCGCCTGCATTTCGCACAACCAAGAATATGTTCTTCAAAAGCTGATTCTTCTTCCTCATTCAGCTTTCCTAAGACATAATTCTCTATCATGTCTTTTTCCTCTATTATATTATGATTCAGCTTCATACAATGTGTTTAACTTAAAGCGTACAATTTTTCGCGTTCAGGAATACTTTCCATTAACTTTTTTAAAGCCCTGTGTTTGATAACCCGGCAATTTTCAGCAGAGATATTTAATTCTTCTGCAATTTCCGTCAACTTTTTTTCATAGATAAAATACTCCTGTATAATATATTTTTCATTTTCAGCCAGCTTATTGATCTCTTTTTTCACAAAGCATATCAGATCATCTTCTTTTGAATCATCAGTATCATAAAATAATTCCGGTATTTCCCGGCTCATACGGTTTTCCTTCTTTTTTTCCCGAAGGTGTTCTTTCATTTTATTCTCAAGTATCCTGAAATAATAGGATTTCAGTTCGAAGGAACTCCTAAAGTAAAGCTTCTTAAAAGATAGTTTTTCAAACAGAATATGTATCGCAGACCAGTGAAGATCATGACAGTCTGAATCCTTCCCATAATTCCTGCTGCTATGCCACTTGAAGGCATATACTTTCAACTGCTCTTCCACGCATTTCCAGGCAAGGTTGTTCTTTTCTATCAGCAGGGTATTAAAATTTTCAAATCCTTTCTTCAGCATTTCTTCTGCAGTATTGAGTATCAGTGCTTTATAATTACTATAGGTCTTAATATTTTCTCTCCTGATAATTTTCATTATAGCAGAATGGATGTTTTTATAGAATTCAACATCATTCCAAACCATATTTTCAAAAGCTATCCATTGTATCTCCAGTTTGTTTTTACGGCACCAGTTTCTGACAATGATCCCGATAAACTCAATGGCTCTTGTATCTGCTTCTCCTTTTGCAAGAGCTGCAATGAATGTTTTGAAATTGTCAGTACTTTCCATTACGGATATGACTTGAAAGGATAAAAGATTACAATTTTTTGTCAATTTATTATAAAAATAAATGCTTTTTGTAACACTTCTTATATTTTTATCATTTCAGTTATACAAAACAGTAGAAGAGTGCAGATTGGATCACTAAAACCATAATTACTATGTCAATACAAAAGCATTTTTTATTTAGTATAGTGTTATACATATTCCTGTTGCTATCCTTTGAAGGTTGTGAAAAGGATAATGGCGACTATACACCCGGGGAGATCGTTGATTCAACAGGTCTTATGGGTATGCTGAATTCCCCCTGGCCCTGTGACGGGCACGATTCGCGAAGAAGTTCACAAAGTCCGTACAACGGACCTGATGATAGCACGGTGGCCTGGATTTACGATGCAAGTCCGGGGTATCATGCGGAAGATGCAATATCTCCGGTGATCGACGACGAGGGCAATCTTTATTCCATGGTCTGGATGTCTATGATCAAGCTAAATTCATCGGGCAATTTGTTATGGAATGCCTATATAGGGTATTATTTGTGGACCATGCCAACATTGGGTGCAGATGGAACTGTGTATGCTACCGGGTATTATTATGATCCGTTATACAGTCGTACGAACGGAGGAGTAATTGCCCTGGATCCTGCAGGGAATGAAACATTGGATTATGAAACGGAAGATCAGTATGACGGAGGTGTAAGCGGTGCTGCTACCATAGCACCTGACGGAACAATCTATTTAGCTGACGGAGGAGGATATTTATATGCTATTTCACCGGAAGGAGGAATGCGATGGAAATATACCACGGAACGTAGTACTGCCTCTTCACCGGCTCTTACAGTTGAAGGAACTATCATCACGATCGATTACGATAATATCGTGTATGCAATAAACCCCAACGGAACATTAAAATGGCAGAGGCAGATAGATACTGACATAAGTTATGATATGGCCCTGGATATTGACGGGACTGTTTATGTTGGCTCGGAAAACGGAATAATTGCTCTAACTGCTGATGGTAATGATCTCTGGCAATTTCCGGTTGCTGAAGGAGCATGGCTCCGCCCAGCCGTAGGAAATAATCATACGGTGGTATTCGGAGGTAATGATGGATTTGTATATGCTTTGAATCCCGATGGTTCGGAAAAATGGAAATACAAAACAGGCGATGACCTGGCTTCAACACCGACGCTGGATGCCCGCGGACATGTCTATATCGGAAGCTATGATGGTTTCCTGTATGCCCTGACCAATGAGGGTGAACTAAAATGGAAATACTCTTTGAGAATAGGTTCCGGACAACCAACTATAGGATCTGATGGCACCCTTTATATTGGCACCAATCAAGGTAAAATCATTGCTTTTAAGAAATAGAATTTTAGGGAAAGTGAATATGGAATTAACAGCAGGTTGGATGTGAACTAATACCCCACTACCCATAGTATTTTCTCTTCATCAGCGCATTTTTCTGTAAGCACTATCATTTCTTTGTTAACGGAGATTAGCTTTTTAAGGTAAGTTTCCCAGTCATTTTTCCAGTCGGGTGAATCTGCATTAAGTGCCTCAATAAAATCTTTGCCCAGAAAATGCGAGCTGATATGTTTTATGAAAGAATCGGCAGAATCTAAACTTTCGAGCTTTTCTGCATGTTTGATCAACTCGTTTCTTAAAGGGATTATCTTTCGGGCATTGTATTTTGTCGGGCCATAATATTCATAAAGCTTATTGGCACTTTCAAAACACGGTGTAAATAAATTAAAAACAATACTGTCAATGTATTTCGATTCTTTATCACACCTGATGTAAGTATCGTTGCCTCCTGTATAATTTAATTCTACAAAATTTAACTCTTTTGAGGTATAAATCTGTAACTTCATAGTCTTTCTTTGGTCTGTTTCAACTAAATTTATTAAATCATTTTATAATTGCAAAACAGGCTTGTCATAAACACAGCTTTCATTTGCATTTATTGCATTGGAAAGTTTTCTAATTTATTGATTTAAATGTTTAATAAAGAAGAGTTTAAAGAGGATGCACTAAGAATTATCAATTGGATTGCAGATTATTTTGCAGATGTTGAAAATTTTCCTGTTCGTTCTGAAGTGAAGTATGGTGACATAAAAAAAACAATAACAGATAAGGCACCGGAAAATCCGGAAAAATTTGACATTATCTTCAATGATTTTCAGGAGAAAATAATTCCGGGCATTACACATTGGCAAAGTCCAAGATATTTTGCCTACTTTCCTGCCAATGCAAGCGTGCCTTCGGTATATGCAGAATTTCTTACTGCTGCTCTTGGCGTTCAGGGTATGAAATGGATCACATCCCCTGCTGCTACTGAACTGGAAGAAGTTGTTACAGACTGGCTGAGAAAAATGATAGGACTTCCTGATGTATTCAAAGGTGTTATTCAGGATACGGGTTCTGTGGCTAACTTGTGTGCAATTTTAGTTGCAAGGGAAAAAATTACCGGTTTTCAATCGAATCCCAAAGGATTGTTTTCTGAAAAGATCAGGGTTTACTGCTCTGAAGAAGCTCATTCTTCCGTTGAAAAGGCTGTGCGTATTGCCGGAATTGGCAGTGAGAATCTTTTGAAAATACAGGTCGATGACGAATGCAGGATGATTGCCGGCGATCTGGAAAAGGCAATCAGTGAAGATCTGTTGAAGGGATTCAAACCTGCATGCATAGTAGGCGCACTGGGTACTACAGGTACCTGCGCCATTGATCCTATCGGAAAACTGGCTGAAATTGCAAAAAAATACAATATCTGGCTTCATATTGATGCCGCTTTTGCCGGAACAGCATTGATCTTGCCTGAATTCAGAAAGAAAATATCCGGTTTAGAGAATGCTGACAGCATTGTTTTAAATCCTCATAAATGGATGTTTACTAATTTCGACTGCTCGGTCCTTTTTGTAAGAGACAAAGAACATCTTCAGAATACATTTCGTCTGGTTCCTCATTACCTTCAGACAGAGATTGATCATGAGGTGAACGATTACAGCAACTGGGGTATTCATTTGGGACGCAGGTTCAGAGCCCTTAAACTATGGTTTGTGATCAGGAATTTTGGAATAAAAGGAATACAGGAGAAGATCAGAAAGCATATTCAGCTTGCAGAATATTTTGAGGAAAAGATCAGTGGCAGCCTCTGGTTTGAACTTGTTGTTCCAAGAAGCTTATCAGTGGTAAGTTTTAGCATAAAACCTGAATATTCATCTGGATTGAAAGAGCTGAATAAAAAAAATGCTGAACTGCTTGAGAGTATTAATAAATCGGGAAAAGCATATATGTCTCATACCATTGTGAATGGTAAATTTGTCCTTCGGTTTGTGTGTGCGCAGACAAATACTGAAAAACGGCATGTTGATGAGGTTTTACAGACGATTTTTGCTTTGGTTAAAGAACAAATCTAAATCTTACTGAAATGTATCAACACTACCAGGATCTGCAGGAGTTATTCAGTCAGCTTTTTTCAAAACCTCCCTCAGAAATATTTCCCATGCCATTATCAGCTTCAAACAGAAGATACTATAGAATAACCGGAACAGACGTTTCTGTAATTGGAGCATATAACTCTGACCGGGATGAAAACAGGGCATTTTTATACGTAACTGAAAAACTGAAAGAAGTGAATGTAAATGTTCCCAAAGTTTTCGCTTCGGATCTGGACAAAGGCATTTACATTCTGGAGGATTTAGGTGATACTAAATTGTATGATCTGGTAGAAGAATACAGGAAAAATCGCGATTCTGATTACATCCGATGGTACAAAAAGGTAATTGATCAAATGCCTCTGATTCAGTACAATTCTGTACGTAATTTTGATTTTTCGATATGCTATCCCCGATGTGCATTTGATAAACAATCTATTCTATGGGATTTAAATTATTTCAAATATTACTTTTTGAAACTCGCTTATGTGACTTTTCATGAGCAAAAACTGGAAGATGATTTTAAAAGTCTGGCAGATTTCTTAATGGAAGCTCCTGATGATTTTTTCTTATTTCGTGATTTTCAGTCAAGAAATATTATGATATACAATAACGAGGTATATTTTATTGATTATCAGGGAGGAAGAAAAGGAGCTTTACAATATGACATTGCATCCCTGCTTTTCGAGGCGAAAGTATCTCTTACATCGGAGGAGCGTCAGGAATTGCTTGACTATTATTTGCAGGTGTATTCGCATCAGCCGTTTTTTAATAAAGATGTTTTTCTCAAATATTACCCTGCCTTTGTTCTTATAAGAATACTGCAGGCATTTGGTTCCTATGGATACAGGGGATATTTTGAGAGAAAGTCATTTTTCCTTGAAAGTATTCCCCAGGCGATAGAAAATATGGAATGGGTACTTGATCATTTTGAATTTGGCATCGAAATACCTTATCTAAAAGGTGTTTTGCGAAAGATAATTCAGAAGATTTCACTCCGCATTCCTGAACTGATCCCTGGAAAACTTACTTTGACCATAAACAGCTTCTCATACAGGAAAAATATTCCGGAGGATTTCACCGGAAATGGAGGAGGCTTTGTTTTTGATTGCAGGGCGTTGCCTAATCCGGCTAAGTATGAGGAGTTTAAGGGTTTGACCGGGAAAGATAGAGAAGTCATCAACTTTTTCAAAGAGAAGAAAGAGATGTCGATTTTTCTGGATCAGGTGAATAATATTGTTGCTGCAACTGTTGAGGAATATAAAAACCGGGAGTTTGAGCATTTGATGGTGAGTTTTGGATGTACAGGAGGACAACACCGTTCGGTTTATGCTGCTGAGTATTTGTTTCAATACATGCTGAAAAATTATAAAATAAAATTAAAATTGAATCATTACGAACTTTCAGAGGCAGGTGATGATAAAAACAATGTGCATAAAGAATAAAACCAATAAGAAAACATCAAGTGCAAAAGCAGGAAAGTTCTATTGTAAAAATTGTTTGCGAGAAGTACCCAAAAAAGCATCTGTGCAAACTCAAAAAAAGTAAATTTCTTTATGAAGGCAATGATACTCGCTGCAGGAGTTGGCTCGCGATTAAAACCTCTGACAAATGAAACCCCCAAAGCACTGATTGAAGTTGGTGGTTATACCATGTTGGAGCTTGCGATAAGTTATCTGAAGAAATATGGTATTCAGGAAATCATTATCAACATTCATCACTTTGCCGACCAGATCATTGAATACGTGCATAAAAATGACCAGTTTGGTATTAATATTTCGTTTTCTGATGAAAGAAATATGCTCATGGATACAGGTGGTGCTATAGTTCATGCTTCTGCTTTTCTGGATGGTACGGAACCTTTTCTCATGATGGGTGTTGATGTGCTTAGTGATCTGGATTTAACCCGGATGATGAAATTTCATTTTGAACAAAAGCCACTTGTAACTTTGGCAGTGAAAGATAGAAATACAACAAGATCATTGTTGTTCGATGAAAAAATGAAACTTTGTGGATGGCGAGATAACAGAACAGGTGAAATCGTTGGGAAATGTCAGACTGAAGCCAAATATGTCTTAGGTTTTAGTGTAATACAAATCATTCAACCTGAAATATTTCAACTGATAACAGAAAAGGGTGCATTTTCAATTATAGATTTGTATCTGCGATTGATGGAAACTCATAAAATAATAGGATTCAGACACGATGAAAACATCTGGCTGGAATTTGGTCGTGCTGATCGCATTGCTGAATACGAACAAACCGAGGAATTTCGGCAAATTATCAACTCCTTCTAAACATATCGGCTGTTCAAAGGTTTCTTAATAAACAGCAAATAGTACTACTTTTGCAGAAGAGAAATAATATTGATCAGGCAATAAATTGGTATACTAAAAGTTCGTTTGTTGCCGGTATTTAAATATAATTTGTTCTAAGCATTACTCTCAAGAAGAAGTTGAAAACTCAATAATACCATGTATAGATGAAAAAAAGTGTTGAAGAACTGAATGAAAAACTTCAGGGTAAAAGTGCAGAGGAGATATTGCATTACTTTTTAACCAACTATCCTGATAAGGTAATATTAGGATCGAGCATGGGTGCAGAAGACCAGGTTCTTACTGATATGATTTTTAAGATAAACAGGTGTATATCTGTTTTCACGCTTGATACCGGTCGGTTGTTTCCTGAAACTTATGAACTCATTGAAAAAACAAATAAAAAATACGGGATCCGGATCCGGGTTTATTTTCCTGACAGAGATAAAGTTGAAGAAATGGTAAATAGCAAGGGGATCAATCTGTTCTATGAAAGTATTGAAAACAGGAAGTTATGTTGTTATGTCAGAAAGATTGAACCTTTAAAAAGAGCATTGCCGGGAAATGATGTCTGGGTAACAGGTTTAAGAAAAGATCAGTCTTTACAACGTTTTAATACAAAACTGGTTGAGTGGGAGGATGCTCACAAGGTTATTAAGGTCAATCCTCTTTTGTATTGGACAGAAAAGGATGTTTGGGAATACATAAAAAAATTTGATGTCCCCTATAATACTCTGCACGATAAGGGATTTCCAAGCATTGGCTGTCAGCCGTGTACCAGGGCAGCAAAACCTGACGAAGATTTTCGTTCCGGACGATGGTGGTGGGAAGATCCAGAACATAATGAATGTGGATTGCATGTAAAGGACGAGAAATAATACGTTTCCTGTTTTCCTCCAAACAGTATGTTTTTTATCGTATAGGATAACATAATGGACTCAAACACTTTTGTATTGATCTACCAGCCCATTATTCTTCTGTAAAACGGTATGAGTTCATTGGCAATATCTTCATGGTCATCAATACTCGGGTGACCTGTACATCCGGAATTGTATACTTTTTTAAAAGTATAGTATGCAATAATATCCCCGGCCAATTCAGTATTTACCTGTCTGGTAATGAATTCGAGCCACGAATCAAGCTTTTCCCGCGATTCACCATCAAACACCGGACTATTAAGGAGGCATACTTTAGCTGATGGATAACGTTCGTGAATGGATCTCACAAAAAACAAGTACTCGTTTACGAATGTAGCGGAGTCCAGTGGTTTTCTGTCATAGCTTCCATCTCCATCTGAAAAATCATTAGTGCCCAGGCAGATTGATACGAGGTTGGGAGAGAAGGCATCCGGTTCCCAGCATTCGGATTTGTCCTCTGTCAAATATAAACTCTCATAAACCTCCGGAATAGCAGGATGTTCAGCATTCCATGTGCGGGTAATTCCGAGACCTGACACTGAGCTAAGAACATAATCGGCATTAAATTTCCGCGAAACTCTCGGTCCATAGGCGAGATAGGCATTTATATTGTCGTGGTAAACTCCTTCGTTACAGCCAATTTGTGATGTATCCGACTGAGCTCCACAGGTAATTGAATTCCCTATATATTCTATCTTTCGTGTCGGAGGAATTTCATTTTTAACAAGTTCCCTGCAATATATTGTACCTATTTCCAGATAACCGGAAATAGGCTCAGTTGCTTTACAGATAACTGCCTTATGAATGCCATCTTCAAGATCTGAGCCAATCTGAAAATTGGTTTTTCCGTATTCAACTTTCTGTTTTCCGATGTATAGACCATCGATTTCAATCGCTATGTAATGATGATTCTCATCTTCATAATTATTCTGCATATCGATGGAAAGCTCAGTACCCCTGAACTGAAAGGAAAGATAGGAACCGGAACTGATCAAACGGAGTTTTCCCGGAATTTCCCTGTCTATCCTTCCTGAGGAGAAGATATACTTATGATCAGGTGAATATTCGTTCATTTTAATAGCGGGCCTGCATGCGTGGATGGTGAGTATTGATGAGATCAAAACGAATTGACAGAGCATTTTGTTTAGCATAATATTACATATTATTTTTCATCAGTTAATAATTCAATTCTTCCTGAAGAGAGGAAAGTTTTGAAGATCCTTTGAATTCTTTTCAAATATGTTTCCGGATAAATCAAACAATAACTCCCGATCCGAACAGTTCTTCCTGGCTGTACCAGGCAGCAAACTGTCCCGGAGTGATCCCTCTCTGAGCTTTTAAAAATGTGATATACATGCAGTCATCCTGCATATAAAGCGTGGCTTTCTGAAGGGGTTGGCGATAACGTATTCTCACAAGGTAATCTCTTTTTTCACCGGTTGACATTTTCATATCTTCTCTGATCCAATGCACATCTGATCTTTGAATTCGCAATGCATATCGGTTTAAGCAGGGATGATTATGCCCCTGGCCGACATAGAGTATATTGTTATCGGTGTCGGTTGACAATACAAACAATGGTTCTTTTTTACCGCCTATGTTTAATCCTTTACGCTGCCCGACAGTAAAAAAATGTGCTCCGGTATGCTTTCCGATGATTTTATGATCCAGTTTTTTAAACGGAAGAGGTTTGCTTAACTCTCTCAGTTCATCCGGAGAAAGATCTTTACCAGATGAATGTTTTTTATTCGGAATGAAAACATCCTTAGGGATCTCTGCAATATCACCTTCTTTGACTCTAAGTTTTTGCTGAAGAAATTCAGGAAGATTCACTTTTCCGACAAAACAAATACCTTGTGAATCTTTTCTTTTTGCTGTGGCAAACCGCTGCTCATTTGCAATTTTCCTGACATCAGATTTTAACATGTGTCCTATAGGAAAAAGAATGGGGGCAAGCTGCTTCTGGTTTAACTGACAGAGAAAATAGCTTTGATCTTTATCAGGATCTGAACCACGTAACAATTGATAGTAGCTGTGTCCGTGTATGCGGATGGTTTTTTTCCTGCAATAATGTCCTGTTGCAATAAAATCGGCCTGAAATTCCTTTGCCTTTTCAAGAAACAAATCGAATTTGACTTCGCGGTTACACAGTACATCAGGATTTGGTGTTCTGCCATGTTGGTATTCTTTGAACATATAGTCAACCACGCGTTTGCGGTATTGATCGCTAAAGTCAATCGTATGCAAAGGGATCTCTAATTTTTTGCATACCAGTTCTGCAAAGATCAGATCGTCATGCCAGGGGCAGTCACCTTCCAGGATACCTGTTGTATCATGCCAGTTGATCATAAATAAACCGACCACCTCATACCCCTGTTCTTTCAGAAGATATGCGGCAACACTTGAATCAACTCCACCTGATATGCCAACAACGACTTTAGCCATAATTTCTGATCCCGGAATCTGACGATTCGCAAATATCTTAAAATGAATATTTAACTATGTATTCTGTTTGAGAGCAACCATTTTTATTGCAGTAACTGCAGCTTCGTTACCTTTATTTCCATGCTTACCTCCTGATCTGTCTTTTGCCTCTTGTAAGGTATTTGTAGTAAGTACGCAAAATACAAAGGGGATTTTATATTCAATATTAAGCTGTGTTATTCCATAGGTTACTCCCTGACAGATGTAATCAAAATGAGGGGTTTCTCCCTGTATCACACACCCTATACATATCACAGCATCATATGATTTTGTCTCTGCAAGGGCAGTAGCACCGGCAGTTAATTCAAAACTCCCCGGGACATAATTTACACGGATATGATCAGGATCGGCTCCGTGCTTTACCAGCGTATTGTAAGCTCCTTCAAGGAGAGAAAATGTAATGCCTGAATTCCATTCTGAAACGACAATAGCAAAACGCATATTTTTTGCTGCAGGTACTTTGGCCGGATCATATTCAGACAGGTTTTTTAATGCTGTAGCCATAACTCAATGTATTAAAAAAAAGTATCAATATCCGGGTGGACAATCGATACTTTTCATCCGACGGATATCTAATTTATCTTATAATCTCATTTTCACAGCCTGTATATACTTGTCAATATCTCTTGCCTCTTCTGAGTCAGGAAACTCTTTTTTAATTTTTTCATAAGTCGTCAGCGCTTTCTTATAGTTTTCTGTTTCTTCATAAACCAATCCAAGCTTCTTAAGATACAGTGCCGTGATAAATTCATTTTTATTCTTACTGGTTGCTTCTTCATAAAAAGAAATGGCTTCATCATAATCATCCAGTTCAATATAGGCATCGCCTATGGCTCCCATAGCAATCAAAGATACCAGTTTATCATTCGAATCAAATTTTTTAAGGTGTTCAATCGCCTCTTCGTATTCACCAAGTCTAAGATAACAGATGCCGGCATAATAATGAGCCAGATTTGCTGTGTTTGTTATTCCATATTCATCAATAATATCAATAAAACCATAGGCATCACCGTCTCCTTCAAGTGCAAGGAGGAAAGAATCTTTTTCAAAGTATTGTTCAGCTCTGAAAATCTGTGCCTGTGCTTCATTTTCCTTCGGCGCAAGTACAAATTTATTGTATCCAAGGTAAATACCAACAATCCCCAGGATCACAGCAACAATAATTGATAAGCTTTTCTTGTTTTCTTCAATATATTGTTCGGTTCTGGTTAAGGCATGCTCGACCGTCTCAAAACCAGATTCACTATGATCGGTTTTCTTTTTGCTCATTATTTTAATATTATGCGATTTAAAACAGGATGCAAAAGTAATTTATTTTCAATGAAACCCTCATCATTTTGGGTAAAAAATATTGATTTACAAAATCACCTGCATGGCCTATTATTGATCAGGTGGATTACCTCCCGCAGTCATAGTCATTGATTACAGATTGCCGCCGGAAAATAACATAAACTGAGTTTACGAGATCAGCAAAGCAAATAATATTCTAGTTGCAAAAGGTAGATTTGATGAGGGTTCGCCGAACACCATTAAAAAATAATAAAAGTGTGAGGCAAAGAGTGCCGGCAAGTCGGATAAAATATATTAGGCAATTCAAAATGTAAACTTTATTCAAAGATTTAAACAGTCGAAAACAAAAAATATCCTTAGCCATACTAAGACTTACGTGAAAGTTTTATGAAATTCAAATCAATCCATGGTGCTATTGGCAGTTAATCTTTACTTTTGTCCTGTTTATTTCTTTTTTTATGCTCATGCACATTCAGGATTTGTCTATAGTGAATTTTAAGAATTATAGTGAAGCTTCTTTGGAACTGCATCCCAAGTTAAACTGTTTTGTGGGTGACAATGGTGCCGGTAAAACAAATATTCTGGATGCGATCTTTTACTTGTGCATGTGCAAAAGTTATTTCAATTCATCCGATCAGTTTTCGATATACACAGGAGCTGATTATATGATCCTGAAGGCAAATTTTTTCAGAAAAAACAAAACGGAAGAGGTCTATTGCGGATTGAAGAATAACAAGAAGAAGAAATTCCGAAGAAATAAAAAAGAGTACGGTAAACTGAGCGATCATATTGGTTTATTTCCTGTTGTAATGGTTTCTCCGGCAGATATACAGCTTATTCTGGATGGAAGCGAAGAGAGAAGAAAGTATATAAACAGTGTAATATCCCAATATAACAAACCTTACCTTAACGATGCAATAAATTACAATAAGGTTTTGGCGCAGAGAAATAAGCTACTGAAAGATATGCAAAGAGGGAAATCTCAATTTGACCTTCTCGATATATTTGATGAACAATTGATTGAACTGGGCAATGCGATCTTCTCGCAAAGGAAACAGTTTATTCACGATTATATTCCTGTATTTCATAATTATTACTCGGTGATATCAGGTGGAGAAGAATCTGTTGAATTGGTATATCTTTCGCAACTCAATTCAGAAAATTTTGCCGAACAGTTAAAGAACTCAAGAGAAAGAGACCTGGCAGTGCAGTTTACAAGTGTCGGTATTCATAAAGATGACCTGGTGTTAAACCTCAATGGAACGTCCATCAGGAAAATTGGTTCTCAGGGTCAGCAGAAAACCTATCTTGTTTCTTTAAAGTTGGCTCAGTTTGAATTTCTGAAGCAGGTCAACAAGGTTTTGCCGATACTTCTTCTTGATGATGTTTTTGATAAATTTGACGCAAACCGCGTAAAAAAGATATTAAAACTTGTTGCCGATGAATCATTTGGCCAGATCTTTATAACACACACGAATATGGATAGGATGAAAGCTTTGCTTGATGAATTGGGAAATAACTATAAATTGTTTGTTGTTACCAGGGGTACTGTTAAAGAAATGCATTAAATACAGATGAAAAGAACAAACACAAGACAGATAGGTGAGGTTTTGCGTGAGTATATCGACTCGATGGATATGGGACGTAAACTGAAAGAATCGAGATTGGAAAAGATCTGGGAGGAGATTATAGGGAAAAATGCAGCATCGCTTACAAGGAAAATATTTATTAAGAAGGATGTATTGTATGTTTATCTGAATTCTTCCGTATTGCGTAATGAATTGCTGATGATGCGCGAAACCGTTATTGAAAGAATCAATGAAAAATTAGGAGAAGAGCTGGTGAAAAAAATAATTCTGAAATAATTGGCTGTTTTTTTAACTGTTTAGAAGTTGAGAAGTTGAGAAGTTGAGAAGTTGAGAAGTTTAGAGTTGTTAGTCCCTGGTTACGAATTACGAGTTACGAATCACGAATCACTATTTACTAATTACTGATTACTTTTTTTACATAACAAATCATTCAAAATTGGAAAAGCGTTCGTACGTGCCAAAGAAAAAGTTGCATTCCATACTGGCATTTTCATCGCTGTCTGAACCATGAACAGCATTGCTTTGAGCAGAGTCGGCATATAGTTTTCTTATTGTGCCTTCTTCAGCTTCTGCAGGATCTGTTGCCCCGATTAATTTCCTGTAATCATCCACAGCATTTTCTTTTTCCAGTATGGCAACAACTACCGGTCCTGAGGTCATGAATTTGATCAGGCCGTCGTAAAAAGGTTTCCCGCAGTGTACTGCATAAAAGTTTTCAGCCTGTGTGCGCGTAAGCTGGACGAGCCTCATGGCAGCAATATGAAATCCTGCAGCATTGATTTTTTCAAGTATCGGACCTGTATACTCCTTTTTTATAGCACCCGGTTTTATAATCGTTAACGTTTTTGTTCCTTTCATCTTTGTATTTAATTTATTGTGGTATTTGAAATTCAGGCGCCAAAATTATGAAAATTTTAAGAATGAATTCAGTTTTTCATGACCATTACTATTTCTTAAGGGGATTGTATGTTGGTAAAACATTGTGTTGCCCTGACTACAGTTTCATAGCATTTAAGTATATTTGAAGAGTTTAGATCTGTTTAGCCTCTTGATAGACCTGTCATCATACAATATTACAAAAATACGCGATTTACTGTTCCAGGGGAATCAGAAGATTGTCATTATTACTCACCGCAATCCGGACGGTGATGCAATAGGCTCATCATTGGCTTTGTACAATCTCTTTATTCAGATGGGGCACCAGGCGAATGTTTTTGTACCGAATAAAATTCCCGACTTTTTGAAATGGATGAAGAATTGTGATAAGTTTCATATTTCAGCTGATCAGCAACAAAAGACCTCAGAATTGATCGCCGGAGCTTCCATCGTTTTTGCCATAGACTTTAATGATCTGAACCGTATCGATCCCTTTAGTGAATTTATCAGACTTAGCAAAGCATACAAAGTGTTAATTGACCATCATCCTGATCCTGATTCACTGGCCGACCTGATCATTTCGCAAACCGTGGTAAGCTCAACAGCCGAATTGGTATATTCTTTTATTAAACATCTTGGTCTGTCTAAATATATGGATAAGGATATTGCAGAATGCATTTATGCTGGTATCATGACAGACACCGGTTGTTTTAGCTTTAATTCATCACGAACCGATACTTTCTATACAGTTGCTGAATTGCTTGATTATAAGATTAATAAGGACAGGATCTATGACCATGTATATGATAATTTCTCTTATGACAGAATGAAACTTATGGGGTATTGTCTGGATAAAAAAATGGTATACCTTAAAGAATTTAATACAGCATATATCAGTTTATCTCAGAAAGAACTTAAAGAATATAATTTTAAAATTGGCGATTCTGAAGGATTTGTGAATTTGCCTCTTTCCATACATGGGGTAGTATTATCTGCCTTATTCGTTGAGAAAAAAAATATGGTCAAAATCTCGTTGCGTTCGAAAGGGAAATTTGCTGTAAACAAAATTGCCTCGGAATATTTTCATGGCGGAGGTCATGAAAAAGCTTCAGGAGGAGAATCATACGAATCGCTTGAAAAAACCGTTGAGAAATTTGTTAACTTGCTTTCAAATTACAGAGATGAGCTCATGGAAACCTGAAATATACAGCTTCACTTGGATTTTTTTTGTTTTGTTTGCTTTTTCATGCAGGCAGAATAAGCCGGTTGATGAACAGGAAAAGTATAATGAGACGAAAAAGCAGATGATCGGGGTAAATCGAATTCTTGTTAAGAAAGATCAGCAAAGAATCAAAGGGTATCTTGAGAGGCAGAATATTGAAATGCATGAAACGGGAACGGGTTTATGGTATTCGGTTGAAATTCCCGGTGATGGGCCCAAAGCCGAAGCTGGTAAAAGAGCTACAATACATTACAAAATAAGTCTTCTTGATGGTACGGAATGTTATAATTCAGAGAAGGATGGCCTAAAAACATTCACCATTGGAAGAGGCAGAGTTGAATCGGGTCTTGAAGAAGGAATATTACTGTTGAATGAAGGAGGAATCGCCAGTTTTATAATGCCTCCGCATCTTGCGCATGGTTTACCCGGAGACGGGAATCGCATACCTGCCAGGGCCATAATAGTATATCATGTTGAATTGCTCACAATTGATTAATTGCGTAACAAATGAAAAAATACATTGCCATAGTCTTTCTGATCTTATTGTTTTCATGTGGTAACGATTCTCCTTATCCGGGATTTAAAAGAGGGAAACATGGTATTTATTACCAACTTCATAAAATAGGTGAGTCTTCAAAAAAAGCAAGGTATGGGGACTATATAACCTCGGATATTATCTATAAAACAATGAAAGATTCAATGTTTTTTCATGGCAGAAGGAAATTGCAATTGGTAAAGCAGCATGGCCGAGGATCAATTGAGGAATGCTTTAAAATGCTGACTGTTGATGATAGTGCAACTTTTATTATTTCTGCAGATGAGTTTTTCACGAAAACACTTGAAACCTCATTGCCTGAATTTATTCCTGCCATGAGCAAGATGAAGGTGTCTTTGAATATCATAGAAATACAAACACAAACAGAATACCAAAATGAGAAAAAAGCCTTTTTAAACTGGATTGAAGATTTTGGTGAATATGAGAAAGTAATATTAAAGCAGTTTTTAATGGAAGAGAAAATAGACGTGCAGCCATCCGGTTCAGGACTTTATTATTTGAAGATCACGGAAGGGAAAGGAAAATCTATTGAAAAGGGCGATACGATAACCATAAATTATGAAGGCAAATTTCTGAATGGAAAATTTTTTGATTCAACTATAAAAAGAAACCAACCCTTTCAATTTGTATATGGCACGGAATGGCAAGTTGTGGAAGGACTGGAAGAGGCAATCGGGATGATGAAGGAGGGTGAAAAATCATTGTTCATACTCCCTTCTGACCTTGCTTTTGGAACGGAAGGCTCTTCAACAGGGATAATTCCTCCTTTTACTTCGTTAATCTTCGAGGTTGAGGTTTTATCCGTAAATTGATTACGCAACCATTATACAATAATTTGCATCATTAATAAGTATTTAGAGAGTTATATTATTTAGAAAAGAAATTTTACAACAATGCGAAAAATAGTGAAAATACAACTTCTGTTAATCCTTGTTTCCATGGTTATGTTTTCCTGTCTCAAAGATGAATGGGCAGAGAACCAGGCTGAACATGACAAAAAGATGGAAGAATTGAAAATTGAGTATGGTATTGATGAAACCATGGCAATTGGAGACAATATTTACCTGAAACCTCTTGAACAAGAGCCTTATCCCGGAGCGGAACCACCTGAATACGATGATGTCGTTATAGTTGATTACATTGGCAGGGACTATGATGGCAATGTCTTTGATGTATCGTATGTAGATGTCGCCGTGGATAATGATGTTTACAGGAACGATTTTATATACGGACCGGCCCGGTTGTATGTAAACTATACCCGTTTGGGTTTTCAGAAAGCGATCCAGGAAATGACTCCAAAGGAAAGAGCCATTATGCTCATACCGGGTGATCAATGGGATGGTTACTGGAATCCTGTTGTATATGATGTTACTTTGTATAAGGTGATTGAAGATATTGAAACATACAACAATGAACAACTGGCATTGTATTTGGATTCACTGGGAATAAGCACTTCCGATTTACTTCCGGAATCTGATGGAATCTGGGCAAAAGATTTTTCCGGACGACTAGAAAATGGCTTATCATTTGGCGATACAGTTATATTATCGTTACACGGATATTATGTTGAAGCAGATACAACATACATGAATAGTTTTCCCGGTCGCCAGTTTTTTCCAATCAGCAATAGCGGAGATACGTTGATTTATGCCTATGGCGAAGAATTTTTCCCGGTAACTTATGCCGTAAATGAAGCAGTGAAGTACATGCTTATTGGTGACACAGCCGATATTGTAGCCAAAGACGATTATGGGTACGATGATACGGGATTCGCACATCCCTATACCGGTGAATTTATTATCCCTCCTGATATGCCATTGCACTATACCCTTCAGTTGATTGATACAATACTGGTGGGGAATTGACAATATACCAAATTGGAAAATCACTAAAAGATCCTGCGTTTGACACAGGATTTTTTTGTTAATGGAGATTAATCTTTTTTATGGATGATAAAAATGGCAGGTATCTTGTTCAATTCAGGTTTGTGTTTGCGCCAGTAATCGATCCGGCGTGTCTCAATGAATTCGTTTTTGCCTGTAATGTCAATGGCCAGGCATAAATAAGTTGTATTGCTGCAGATGGCAATAAGATCATTCAGGAGTTGATTGTTACGGTAAGGAGTTTCAATGATGATTTGAGACTGGTTTTCAGTTTGTGATCTTTTTTCAACTTCTTTGATCTTCTTCGTCCTCGCCGGATTTTTTATGGGTAAATATCCAATGAAAGCAAAATTCTGACCATTTAATCCCGATGCCATCATTGCCAGTAAAATTGATGATGGTCCCACCAATGGAATTACCTTAATATTTCTTTTGTGTGCGAGAGATATGATTTCACTTCCAGGATCTGCTACTGCGGGGGTACCCGCTTCAGAAAGAAGGCCCATATCTTCTGTCTCTGCTATGTTTAAAAAGGCAGGAATTTCTTCTTTGGTGGTATGTTTATTTAATGTGTAGAATTTAAGTTCGTCAATTGGAGTAGTAATACCAAGTTTGATTAGCATACGCCGTGCAGTTCTTTCATTTTCAACAATATAATGTTTTATGTTAGAAACTACTTTCTTGTTATATACCGGGATAACCTGATCAACAGGAGAGTTGCTAAGAGAGGATGGGATCAGAAAAAGTCTGCCTTTCATAGTACGTTGAATTTTTATCAAAGATATGCGATTTGCGATGAAAACTATTCCATTGTATTGATAAGCCTGAAATGAATACCTTTGTTTGTGATGAGTGTACAGACAAAAATAACATTCCTGGGTACAGGCACTTCGCAGGGTGTGCCTATCATTGGCTGTGAATGCAAAGTTTGCAAATCTACCGATCCGAGAGACAAACGATTACGATCATCTGTTCTGGTTGAAACGGAAGGGAAAACTTTTATTATAGATACCGGTCCTGATTTCAGGCAACAGATGCTTAGGTCGGAAGTAAACGATATTACAGCCGTACTTTTCACACATGAGCATAAAGATCATGTGGCAGGCCTGGATGATATACGCCCGTTTAATTTCAAATACAAAAGGCACATTGAAGTGTATGCCGAAGAACGTGTTCAGAAATCATTGAAAAGGGAGTTTGCCTATATTTTTGCTGAAAACAAATATCCGGGAATACCACAAATCAACATGCGGTTGATTGAAAACAAGGAGTTTTTTATTGAAGGAGTGAGAATCATCCCGATAAGAGCTTATCATCACCAGTTGCCGATATTTGGATTCCGCATCCATGATTTTGCTTATCTGACGGATGTTAAAACTGTTGCGGAAAAGGAAAAAGTAAAGCTTAGCGGGCTCGATTTGCTTATCCTAACATGTTTAAGGAAAGAAGAACACATCTCTCATATGAACCTGGAAGAAGCACTGGCATTTATTCAGGAAGTAAAACCCAGGCAGACTTACCTGACTCATTTAAGTCATCGTTTTGGACTCCATGCCGAGGAAGAAAATAAAATGCCGGCAGGAGTTAAAATAGGATACGACGGATTACATCTTATCGCATAACAATTTTTGAAGTAAAACTCCCATACTCTGTATTTAGCCTGAGAAGATAAATACCATTTGTGAATAAATAATCTGAAAGATTGATTTCAAGTGAATGTTCTCCCTGCTGCTGATTTTCATTATACACTATTACCAGTTGCCGTCCATCCAGTGCATGCAAAGAAATTTTCACTTCCTGCTGCAATGGCAAATAATAGGATATTGAAATTGCATCGCTGACTGGATTGGGAGAACATACAAACTTATAATCTGTATTACTTACGTTGTTTATTGTAGTAGGTATTATGGCGGTGATAGTGATCTGGTCAGCTTTGGAAACAATGCTGTCACTTACCTCCAGTTCTACGACGTATTCACCGGTTTCATTAAAGAATATCCTTGGTTCGGGAGTATCAGTAAGATAAAACTTGGGATCTTCACCCGCAGGTTGTGAGATTATGCTCCAGGAATAAAGGATTCCATCACCATCAGGGTCGTAAGAATTCAGTCCATTGAGAAAATGATATTTTCCTGTAGTCATGGTTGTGTCATTTCCGGCAACAGCAACAGGAGCAGAGTTGGTTGCTTTTACATTTATGGTTTTGATATCCTGAACGCTGGAGTATGTTCCGTCACCGACAATGAGACCAATACTGTATAAACCTGCCGTATTTGGTGTTATGCTTGTAACGGCTGCAGAAGGTTCATCAATACCATCGGTGCTTTCTGCCGGAGCAGTAACAACTGACCAGTTGTAACTTTCCACCGGCACTCCATCAGGATCAAAACTCTCTGAACCGTCAAGTGCAACAGTCGTACCGACAACCGTTTTAGCATTATCACCCGCATCACTTATGGGCGCTATGCCTTCCCAGTTTCCTGCTTTGTTTACATTTAATATCTCAAAATAATGTTCAGTTCCTCCCCCCGTATTGTTGCCGTTCACACGAATATGGAGAGTATGCTCTCCGTCTGCCAGACCTTCTTCAATCAATCCGAATACAATACCAGGGCCCCAGGTTTCAGTCCAGTATGCATCAAGCGTTTTTGGTTCCAGTTCGTCTACCCATATATCCACCTGACCGCGATTGTCAGTATTGTGTCGAGTGTAAAGTATGGAAATCGCATTTCCATCTACGGTAAAACTCATTTCGCTGCCTTCTTCTTCAGCTATCCATTTTGTTCCATCTACATACCACCCGTTATTTGTCAGTGGCACAAGGGAACTCGGTGTGTACATGTAGCAATGTGCATAGGTGTCGGTTAAGCGTACATCCGCTATGGTTGCCGGTATGTCGGGAACCTCACCTGCAGGCGGCAGTGCATTATAAATGAGGGTGAGTTCTTCAATTAAAAAGTCGGCTATATATTGCATCCCCAGGTCATTCGGATGCACAGGATCGTTAAATACATCGCTCAATAATATGTAATCCCTGTCGACACGTGCCTGGATCGAATCGGCAAAGCTTACCATGGGCACTTCATAATGATTGCCAACAAGCTTATGACTTGCCTGTGCTGTGGCACCCGACTGCTGCATAAGCAGAAGCATCATAACGCCCGGTTTATTTTCATCTTCGAGTGCCTGCCGGATCAGTCCTTCCATCATTTTTTCCGACTGTACGTTGGGTGAACCATCGTTCACGGCAAACTCAACAACGATAAAATCGGGATCAAAGTCCAATACATCTTCCTGCATCCGATGTGTACCGATATCGGATCCTGTACCGCCGATACCCATATTTTTAAGGGTTACAGTACTTTCGGGGAAGGTAGTCTGCCACCACTCGGTCATGATGTTTGTCCATCGATTGTCTATCGTTGAGGCTGCAGTTCCGGCAGTTATTGACCCGCCAATTGTGACAATGGTGATATCCTCGCCGTTGCGTGCGCGATCCATGGCATGAAAGATACGTGTAGTATCATACGGATTAGTGTTGGATGCAGCAAAAAGGGATGACTGGTTATGAATCAGCAAGAAAAAAATGACGGTTGTGCAGAGAATAACGTATTGTTTAAAGCTTTTCATATTTGTAATTTTAAAAGTGTATCGGATAATTCATTGTGTCTGAATGTCAATACATCCTGCCTCTTCGGTTTATTTGCCGGAATTGGGCAGTTGAATATTCCGGCAATAAATATAACTCTTTCCGGTTAATTAACAGACAACAATTGTCAGGAGACAAAAAAATCCGTTTGTATGTTTGGCCGGGGATCTTATCTTTCCTGAAAAGGATAGCCATGGCAGTTGAGGTTCTTAATAGGAATGGCCTCAGCTCGAATGAATAAAGAGGAACATTAGCCAGAGAAAAATTTAACAAATAGTACATACATAAGCGAATAAAAATTAGTATTTTGGCAGACAATGCAGCAGCAATCCTTCCGCGAACCTGTCACACTAAAATTAATACAATGAAACATGTATTTATTCTGCTATCTGCTGTAATAGTAAATAGTATTTCATGGTCACAAATCCCTGACTTTTCCCTGGCGGGTTTTGCTACTCTTAACAATGGTACCACAGGTGGTGAAGGCGGAACGGAAGTAACTGTTTCAACCTATGCCGACTTGAAAAGCTATGCCGAAGAAGAGAATACTCCTTATATTATTAAAATCGATGGCACCATTACCGGAATTGGTTCGGTAGCCGGACAAGATTATGAAGGTTCCATTACTGTTGAATCCAACAAGAGCATCATTGGTATCGATAGTACAGCTTTTCTCGATGGCGTGGGGCTAACCATGTCCGGGGGATCAAATATTATTATACAGAACATCAGGATGTCCTTTATCAGCATTGCAGAGGCTATTCCTGAAGGATCACATGACATACCGGGCATTTACAGTGAATTTGGGGATGAGGGCAGGGCACAAATACTGGTCAATGGTGGTGATCTGATTTCTGTAAGAAGTACCGGCAGGAACATCTGGATCGACCACTGTGAATTGTATTCAGAGGATCCGGCAATTCAGACGAATAAAGATCTTTATGACGGACTTATCGATATTAAGAATCAGACAGGTTTTATTACGATCTCGTGGTGTTATTTTCACGATCATCACAAAGTGCATCTGGTAGGTAGTTCCGATTCTGATCTATACACAGATCGCAAGATCACCTTCCATCATAACCGGTATGAAAATGTAAATTCGCGTTTGCCCCTATACCGGGGAGCTGTCGGTCATGTGTTCAACAATTATATGTATATGGCCCTGGGATCGTGTGTCAACAGTCGCATGAGTGCCTGTGTCAGAGTGGAAAAAAACTATTTCGAAGATTCAAAAAACACCATTATGACTTCTGACGTTGGATATGCAGAAATAATAGATAACAAGGAAGTGAATTGTACTTTTACCGAGCCATATCCGGATGACTGCACAGCTTCCATTGATTATGCATACGATTATGTACTGACTTCTTCTGTTGATGATGTAAAAGATGTTGTTCTGCAATATGCAGGAGTTGGAAAATTGGATAACGAAACGTTTGAAAGCCATACGGAAGAATACACGGATAAAATAGATGTATTTCAGAATTCACAAACGAAAGAGATGTGTATATACTTCCCGGGAACGCGTAAAATTCAGGTGGAAATCATTGATATGCTGGGTCGGGTGATGATGCATAAAACAATTTTTGAACAGGATGTCATCGATCTTTCATCATACAGAAAAGGCATGTATATTATGATCCTGAGATCAGGCAAAGAAAGATCTGTTCACAAATTTGTTGTCCGGTAGTTGCAATCAGATCAATCAGCTATTCATCCGATATACTCTATAAACCTTCCGGATGGCTTCATTAGGTGCTGTATATCCCTGTTGGTCCTGTAAGGACTTTTTAGTGACTTTTCTGCAAACCTTTGGTTTATAAGTATAACAAACCGAAGAAGAGGAGTTTGGCAAGACCAGACAGAGTTGAATTAATGATTTGCACCGTAAAAGAGGGGATAAAAAAACCACGCTTTCACGTGGCTTTTATGCTTAATACATTGTTTTAACATCAATCGTTGATCAGGAGCTTTCCTGTTTTTTTCAGGTCATCGGTTTCAACTGAGTAAAGGAACAAACCATCCGGGATACCGGGAATATCTTTAAGATTGACCTGAAGTGTCATCTCTTCAAATACAGTATACCGACTTTCATAAATTGTCTTACCCTGCAAATTGAATATTCTGAAAGTTACTTCACCCTGTACAGGCGACTGAAGATGAATATAAATCATGTCCAGTACAGGATTTGGATATACTTCAACCCCCGGGGCATTATTGGCTTCGGCAATTTCAAATGCTTCAGGTGGCTGAATGGTAACCGTATCTGTTACATCAATATAGAGACTGGCTGTTTGCTGATAAGGATCCGCTTTTGTACGAAAAATAAACGCCATTTTTTCTATATTTTCTGCCAGTTCTGTATCATAAAAATCATGTATGTCAGGGTATATATAGTACCGGTAAATTGAGTCACTTACCTGAAGCATACGGGTCTTGCTGTTATTTACTCCCCAGTCTTCGAGAACAAATTTCCAGTCATTGTCTGAAGTACTTGAGGTAGTTACTAACCCGGTATGTGCATAGAGCGTATCCGTATAATCAGTGATATCTTCTGATTGCTCGGAGTTGAACGTAATTACTACGGATTCTGTTGCATAAGGTTCTGCGGGCTGTGTGGCTAATAGTCCGGTGGGCTCACTTTCAAATACTTCAATATACAGATTTCGTGTTTGTCCGTCTATTAGCCCGTTAGAGGTTCCTCTTGCAATAAAAGCAATTTTGTAAACCGATTTTGTTGAAGGATCAACTCCGTAAAATGTGGTCGGATCATTTATTGTAAATGAATATATCGAGTCATTTTCCTTGACCATCTCAAATGAAATATCGTTCCAGTCCGTATTGACAATATTTCTCCAGTCATTTCCCGGTTCAGCAGACAATGACGTAATTAAACCAGTGTAGGCGGTTACTGTTGAGTCTGTGTCAATAGTCTGCGCTGGATTCAGTACATCTTCCGATAGTACATTTACATAAATCGTAACGGGTGCGTCCATGGTAGGATATACCGGATCAGAAGTATAGGTATAAACTCCTTCCTGCCCAATGCAAAAGGAAGATAACAATGCTACAGTCAGCATGCTTATGATCAATTTCCGAAATCGCTTCATTATTTTTTAAATTAAGTTAATTTATAAATTCTTGCTTTGAGAATAGAATAAAATTAAAGTTACTCCCAGTCATCACATTATCAAAAACAAAGAGCGGAAAACAGGTCGGTTTTCTACACAAACGTTCCCGCAAACGATTGCAATTTTGTTAACATAACCTTTTATTGGATTGAAATTCACTAAGAAGTAAAGTCTTTTCATTTTTTTGTAGAATGTAAATTACCTGTCGGGTATTTTCCTGTTCTGCATTTTACATGGCAAGGAAGAACTTTTTGATTCAGAGATGGAAGATAGCGAGTCGAAGCATGATCCTTTTCGCAATCATCCTTTCTCGATATTATAGAGAATTAGAGAGGTACAATGGATATAGCCTGTTGAGATTTTTAGATTGTTTCTGATGAAGACAGATCCCAGGTTTCCTGGTATGGGTTACCAATTGGTATGATTTTACGCAACGATTTTATGAATCCATTCGTTTTTATTCTAACCTGTATTCTTCTGATTTTAAGAAGTTTTAGCAAAGGATTTCGTTATTAATCCTTATTTTTGTTTGTTCAATTCATCATGAGCCACACGTGCGAAAGTTATGCATGGTATTATTTTTAGGCAAGTGAATATCCGGGTGCACATATTCTCATTGATTCTTTGGTTCATACTCTTTGGCGGTTTGGGCCGTACTGCTTCAGGTCAACTTGTAATCAATGAGTTTGCAGCTTCAAACACTGGACATATCGTAGATCCTGATTACAATGACGATGCTGACTGGATAGAGCTTTACAACGCAGGTGACTCACCGGTCAGAATTTCAGGTTACTATTTAACTGACAACCTTAATAATCCCGATAAATGGCAGATCTCACGAAATATAACCATCTCTGCTGGTGAATACCTCCTAATATGGGCTGATGATTATGATACCGGATTGCATACCAGTTTCAAGCTGGCTGCAGAGGGTGAAGAAATAGGCTTATTTACACCTGACCTAGCAGTAGTAGATACAATAAGGTTTAGTACCCAGAAAGCTGATGTAAGCTTTGGAAGAAATCCTGCCAATCTGAATCAATGGGGGTATTTTCGTCAACCTACGCCCAATGCACCCAATTCAACGGCTTTTTATGTTGATTTTGTAAAGAGCATTCCTGATTTTACTCCCTGGGGAGGCCTTTATAATGCTCAACTTGCGGTTGAACTATTTACCGATATGGGCGGTACGATACGATATACCTTAAATGGCTCAGAACCAACAATTAATTCAACTCCCTACACATCTGCCATTCCGGTGAATGACAATCTCGTTATCAGGGCACGGATTTTTAAACCCGACATGATTCCGGGGCCAATTACAACACACTCATACTTTGTAAACGAAGGATCAGAGGAGGTGACTCTGCCCATCATCTCTATAGCAACCGATCCCGGGAATTTTTGGGATCAGGATACAGGTATTTATGTTCAGAATTTTAAGCCCGATTGGGAAGTGCCGGTTAATATTGAAATGTTTGAGAATAATGGTAGTGACAGGGCGGCTTTTAATGAACCGGCAGGAATTAAAATTAACGGACTTTACTCATGGAAGCTACCTCAGAAAATGCTGGGTGTATATTTCCGAAGTCAATATGGTTCCGGCAGCCTTGATTATCCTTTATTTCTGAATTCGTATCGCTCAAGTTTTAAAACATTTGCCTTACGTGCATCAGGAAGTGATTGGAGCTACACCCTCTTCAGGGATATTTTGGGACAAGGAGCTACACGCTACAATATGCAACTGGATATTTCTGCTTTCAGACCTTGTATTGTTTATGTTAACGGGGAATATTTGGGCATTCATAATATACGTGAAAAAATTGAAACGGATTATATCGAAGAAAATCATAAGCTTGAGGCAGGTACTTTTGATATTGTCGAGAATGAAGATTATGCTGAGGCCGGAGACCTCCGCGAATATAATGAATTGCTTGGTTTGCTGGAAGAAGACCTGAGTATACAGGCGAATTATGATGCAGTAGCAGAAAAAATCGATATTGAAAACTTTACTGATTTGGTAATTACTGAAATGGCCGTCGGAAACACCTCCATCAATCACAATGTTATGGCATGGAAACCCAAAGGTACAGGGAAATGGAGGTGGATTGTCATGGACCTTGACAGGGGATTTTTTAATCCGTCCTCGAACCTGATTAATTTTTATCTTGGCCAGGATGTTTTCCCTTTTCATAAGCTTTTTGACAATGAGAAATACAGGGAATACTTTGGCAAAAGGCTGGCAGATCATCTATACACCACTTATAATCCTACACGGATGGAGGAACTGGTTGATGAACATCAGCAAGAAATTGATGAGGAAATTCCACGTCATATTGACCGTTGGCTGGGAACCACATCTTCCTACGGAGATGCTATGCCCTCGGTGGATTACTGGTATGAAGAAGTATGTAATTTAAAAACATTTGTACGAAGCAGGCCCATAGCACTATTAACTGATCTTGATTCCTATGGTTTCGATGGGACATACAACCTTACATTGGCAGTTATACCTTCAGATGCAGGATATATAACAATAAACGGATTGAATGTGCCGGAACCTGTTTACAGCGGACCGTATTTGAGGAATGTTCCCACTCAACTGGTAGCTGAAGAAAAGGCCGGTTATCAGTTTCAGGGTTGGAAAAATTCTACGGAGAAAGTTATTGTATCTAAAGGCTCTGTTTGGAAGTACCTGGACGATGGCACAGATCAGGGAACCTCCTGGTATGATACCAATTTCAATGACGACACCTGGAGTTCAGGTCCTGCTCAGTTGGGATATGGTGACGGGGATGAAAGTACAGTAATCAGTTACGGGGGCAATTCGCAGAATAAATATATCACCAGCTATTTCAGATCAGACTTTAACCTCTCCCAGACAGACATGGAAGCATCGCATTTTATGATCAATCTTCTGAAGGATGATGGAGCCGTGGTCTACGTAAACGGGATGGAGGTTGTCAGGGACAATATGAGCTGTGGAGAGATAAATTATCATACCACGGCCATTTCTTCCGTTGGAGGTGAAAGTGAGTTGGCCTATACATCCTTTTTGGTGGAAAGTGATCTGTTTAATCAAGGAAATAATGTAATAGCCGTAGAAGTGCATCAGAATGCAGGAAACAGCAGTGATCTGAGCTTCGACCTGGAGTTGGTAGCCTATTTAAATGATGGCGGTGGATTTGTATCCACGAGTAAAAATTACACAGTGACATTAACGGATGACATTCATTTAACTGCTGTATATGGATCTACGGGCGAATGCATTGTATCTGAAATTATTACAGAGAACACTACTCTTTATAAAGGTTGCTCGCCATATCTGGTACAGGAAAATGTTACAATTATGCCTGATGTTGTATTAACTATTGAACCAGGTGTTGAAATCCGGATGCCTGAAAACGGGAATATTTTTGTTCATGGAGCAATTGAGGCATTGGGTTCGGATGAGGAGCGTATTTTATTTACACTCAACCCAAAATACAATGGCACAAGCTGGGGGGCAGTCAATTTTGAAAATACCACTGATACATCTCATTTATCCTATATTACTATACAAAAGGCATCAAGAGGGCCAATACCCTTATGGATTGGAGCAATATCCGCTTTTTATGCCGATTTAAATCTGGACCATGTAATCATTGACGATGTGTTCGATAATCCGATTTCAGCAAGATACTCTAACGTGACTTTAATGAACAGCTATTTGCACTCCGATGTGACAGGCGATCTGATCAATGTGAAATACGGGAAAGCACGCATTGAAAATTGTGAACTTGTTGGCAACAGTAATTTTGATGCCGATGGAGTTGATTATGATGATGTGGAGAACGGGTTAATAAAGAATTGTGAAATAATGAATTGTGTCGGTTTTAACAGCGATGCCATTGATATTGGTGAGAAAGCGACGAATGTTATCATCGACAGCGTGTTCATATGTGATGTCTTCGATAAGGGAATTTCTGTTGGACAAAGGTCATCAGTTATAGTTAAAAATTCCATCATTGTCAATTGCAATACAGCAGTTGGAGTGAAGGATTCTAGTAAGGTGGTTATTGATCATTGTGTATTTTACAGTGATGCATGGCCCATAAGATGCTACGAAAAAAATCCGGGCAGAGCAGGAGGAAATGCCATAGTCAGAAACAGCATACTCTCCAATTCATCAGAGTCAAGTTATTCTGCAGATTCCCAATCATCGTTAGAAATTTTATATAGTCTGTCCGACAATGATCCCCTTCCGTACAGTGAATTCAATTTATTCGAAAATCCTCTGTTTAGCAATCCCACTCATTTTGATTACCAGCTTAAGACGGGATCTCCATGCATATTGGCTGGTAACGATAAAGGAAAACAAACCGATATGGGCATTACTCTTCAAAATATTGACAGGGAACCCGATCTGATGATCCTTATGATTTTTATTAATTCTCTGAATCAGCTAAAACCTGAATTTATAGCCTTGTATAACCCCTCATCTCAAACAGTTGATATTTCGAACTATAGCATTAGCAAAGGAGTAACTGTGACCATTCCGGAAGGTACTTACCTTGCACCTTACGATACACTTTATTTGACCTGTGATGCAGTTGCATATGACTGGAATAACTATTCAAAACAAATATTTCAGTGGGAAGACGGGAAATTGTCAAATGATGGTGAAGCCATACAGTTGGATGACAACTATGGTATTCCAGTTGATTTTGTCAGGTATGAAAATAATAGTCTTTGGCCTTCCAGGGCATTTACCGATGGGGAAGTCCTTTTATTACTTAGTCCCGATCTTGATAATCATTTTGCTGAAAGCTGGACAACCATACCTTTTGTTGAAATACCTGGCAAGCCTTCCAAACCCTTGGAGAATACTCTGACTATCTTTCCAAATCCATCAAGAGACTGGATAACTCTTATAGCTCCTATGCATGCGAATGGAGTAGCTAAGATTTATTCATTAATGGGAGACTGGCTTGATACAATTGTGCTGGACGATACCGGTTATGCTGAAATAAATCTATCTATCTACAGGCAAAATATGATTTTTATTCAGGTAGGTGACAGAGTTAAAAAAATTGTCTGGATAAAATAGTAAATAAAGTACAAAAGGGAATTCCCGGATGCCCGGCCAAAGGGCAGACAGGCTTGTCAGGCAAGGCAGGCTCTTTCGTGATGATTTTAGTACAATTTCCAATTATTCAAATCCCTGTGGTTTGCGTTTCATAGGTTGTTTAATCCCTGAATTAAGTCGGCAGATGAAACGCTTTTATATTTTGCATCCTATTCCCCGGGGCTTCACCCCGGGCTATTTCCGATTACGCACCTTCGGTGCTTGTTTTTTCCTTTTCTTGATTTACTCAATACATAAAAAACAGAAACCAATTACCAATCACGAATTACCAATTACCAGTTGACCAGTTTAACAATTCCACGATTTAACAGTAACAAGCAACTAGCAACAAGTAACTGGCGCCCGACTTTGAACTCAAAATTCTAAACACTCAACTTCCCGACTTCTCACGCTCCCACCTTCCCATTTTCCCATCTTCTCACCTTCTCATCTTCTCACCTTCTCGACTCCTCAACTCTGCCTCCCGAAACAGTTCAGCGGCCTTTTCATTGTTTCCCAGGTTCTGGTAGGTTATGCCAAGGTTTATGTAGTTTGCCGGATCGGACGGATCCAATTTCAACACTTTTTCAAAATAGGATAGCGATTTTTGATAGTTGCCTGTAAGTGCACATGCAACACCCATATCACGGTTGGCAACTTTGTTTTCAGGCTGGATCTGTATAGCCTTACTCAAATACATTTGTGCACTGTCAAAACGATTCAGCATTTTTCCATATGTACTACCCAATTGGTAGTTGGCATCAAAATCGTTGGGTCTGTATTTTAAGATCAGATGATAACCGGTTTTTCGTGGTCCGGGTTCTTTTTCGGAAGCCAGCATGATGTTCAGATTGCTGAAAGCAAGATCGTATTTGGGAGCAAGAACAAAGATCTTTTGATAACTGTCCAATACTTTATTGTAGTTCTTGTTGTAATTGTAGTGCGCATTGCCAAGCAATAACAGGGCATCCACATAATCGGGATAAATTTCAAGCGCAGTGTTCAGGTATTCGATAGAGTTTTCCAAATATTCCCGCTTTGCCTTTTCATCCTTTTCTTTCTGTCCTCGTTCCAGCAATGCTCCCCCGGCAGTGCAATTTCCCTTGGCACTGTTCTTTGAAATTTTCACATCGTGTGTGAAGAGCGTGAAGTTGTTTTTCCAGTCGCGGTTACGATCAACGGTCATGCCTGAGAACAAAAGAATAACCAAAAGAAAAACCAGTTCAATAATAGTTGTTTTCTTCTGTTTGGTATCTCTGTTTATCAATAGATACAGCAAGTAACCTGCAACCAACGCAAAACCAACAGAAGGCAGGAATAGAAATCGCTCATTCATAAATGCCCCGATATTTACCAGGAGATTTGAAACAGGTAACAAGGTAATCAGAAAAAATGCCGTACCAAAAGCAATGAGTTTGTTTCTTCTGAAATAATAAAAGAAGACAATCAGAAACAGGATATAAAACACCAAAGAAAGAATCACCGGCAGATTTGTCCAGCTTTGCAATTCAATATGGTAGGGATAGTAATCGTAAGTCAGGGGATGCGGATAGACAAGCAGTTTGAGGTATACAATCAGGGTATACAGAATAGTAGGGATCTTTTGGTTTTCTGCAGCATGCAAAAAGGGATTGTTCATCAGCTCGTTTACTGCATCGCCGGCAAAACTACCCACCACCTTCCACCTGATAATAAAATACAAGCCGGCAAATCCGCTTAAGATTAATAAACTCAGTGAATACCGTAACTTTAGGGATTGATTGAATTTCAGAATGAAAATAAGAACTGCTATTGCCAGAAATGTCAGGGCGTTTTCTTTTGACAACAATCCCAGGAACAAGCAAATGCCTGAAAGAACAGCATATTGAATTTTCCCGTTTCCAATATATTTCAGGAAGTTCAGGATAGCCAGTAAACCAAACAAAACAGCCAACAATTCATCTCTGCCTTTTATATTGGCCACAACTTCAGTATGAACAGGGTGAACAGCAAAAAGAATTGTACTGAAGAAAGCAACCGGAATTGCATATTCCATGAGATTAAAATAGAGTATGATCTGCTGCAGGGTTTGGTAAACCAACAGGCATAGCAATCCGTAAAGCAGTGCATTAATAAAATGAGAAAGGGCAGGTGTATTGCCCCACAATGATTTTTCGATGGCAAAGGTTGCAATGGAAAGAGGTCTGTATCTTCCGCCCTGAACAAGATCTTTTTTCTTTTTAAAGAATCCTGTAAATGTATCGTTGGAAAAAATTTCTTTTATTCCTTTTATTCCCTTTTGCACATACATGTTTTCTGTAATTACTATAGAATCATCCAGGGCATAATCGTTTGTTACTGTATTCAGGTATAGTAAAACAGGTAATATAAAAATGAGGATTTTCTGAACTTGTGTATTCTGTAATAATTTTTTTAACATACCTGATAACCTTATTTTACATACCTTCTAAATTACAAATTTCAGGAGTTACCACGATTTTTTTTATAAATAGAATATACCAGGATTGTTCCGGGTACCATAAAAATCAGACAAGTGGTTTTCTTCGTAAAATAATTTCACCACGGGCATATAGAGCATAAACCACTTGCAGATTTTTATTCCGTAAAGAACGGGAATATTGAATCCTGCGAGCGCATTGGCTTCGCCGAGCTCGTAAACTCGGTTGGCTTCGCCGAGCTCGTAAACTCGGTTCCCCGTAGCTTGCTTCGGGGTTAGCGAGCACAAAAATAATAAACAAAAAAAGGATCGAAGATTACTCGCTATGCTCGTGAGAATAGTTCCTCGCCGCTTACGGCGAGGAGCTTCAATAATACGCTTCTTGCCATGATGAAAGTTCAATGGCAAAAATAATTTATTAAAGGTTTTTTGCTGCCGGAGAAAGTCATTATTTGTATATGCTGCCTGTGAATTCTTTGTATATCGTTAATAAACTTATTATTCAGGCTGTTTAATTCTATTAAAAAAACATTTTTTTTTGCTAAATTGATCTCATTATTGCCAAAATGAAAAATGGATGTGTCTGAATTTAGGTATGTCCGAGAAACGGTAGCAGTAAAAGATTATTCCTATGAACAATGAAAAAACTCATTATTTCAGAGTGCTGAATCCGAAAAACTTGAAACTGGGAACAAGAATCCATCTGATGGTATTTTTAATGGCCATGGCCGCACTTATCGCAGTTATGCTGGTTGGTTATTTCATACTCAGAAAAACCATGATGGAAAATACACTCGGCAACCTCGAGGAATTAACTTATATAAAAAGTTCCTCCGTTGAAAAAGAGTTTTCATCAATAAGCAAAGAACTGGTGCAATTCTCCCAAGATCAAAAATTGATTGAAGCAGCAAGGGAATTCAATTCAGTATTTGAACAACTGGAAAATGATAAAGCCGATATTTTTTGGTCCGACAGTATACAGGCAATACGCAATCGCTTAAAAGAGTATTATTCAACGGTGCTGGCAGAGAATGCACCTGTTACCGGCAGCAATCTGATAAACTGTTTTCCTGAAAATGACAGGACAATTTTATATCAATATTTATATCATGTTCTAAATCCTAAACCTCTCGGTGAAAAAGACAAATACATTTCTTCAGGCGATTATTCTGCTTATTCCGTGGCTCTGGAAAGGTTTCATAAAGTATTAAATGGGTTTAAGGATCAAATTCGTGCAACAGACCTGTTCTTGGTATCACCCAAAACCGGTGATATTGTATATTCTTCTTCCAGGAATATTGATTTTGCAACCAACTTATTTGAAGGAAGCTTTAAACACAGTACTTTATCTGATGCATTCAGGCAAGCTCTATCTTCCTCTTCAAGGAATGTGTATTTTATCGATTTTTCAAGTTATGCAGGAACACTTGATAAGTCGGTGGCATTTTTCTCGGTTCCTGTTTATTTCTATGACGAACTGGTATCGGTTCTGATTGTCCAGTTTGATTCAAAGATATTTGATGGTGTGTTTTACGATGAATACATGCTGTCAAAATCCGGTTCCCTGGAATATACAATCGTGGGAGATGATATTGCACTTAGAAACAATCCCCGTGGATTTCTTTCTGATGAACAGGATTACATCTCGGATTTGAAGCAAAAAGCCGGAAGGAAAGCGTTTGATAAAATTCTTATTTATGAACAGTTGGGTGATATGATCATGCTTATAAAGTATCCTGATAAAGAAAAAGAAAAGATTCTTAATGAGCATTGCCGGCACCTCAATGATTATAGCGGAAAAAAGGTTATTGCTTATAGCAAAAAGCTCAATATTCCTGGTGTTGACTGGTATTTGATCACAAAAATAAATCAAAAGGAGGCATTCATAAGCTTTTTCAGAAAGGCAAACCTCTCAATTGTTATCATCCTCGTTGTCCTTCTGGTTATTTTTCTTGTTGGCAAGACATTTGGAAATAAAATTTCTTCACGGATAAAGAAATTGTGTAATGCCTTGGTTCAATTATACCAGGGAGAGAAGTCAACAGAACTCAACCCGGGTATACATGATGAACTGGGCGAGACAATTGAAGCATACAACAATTTGCGAACCAGAATAAATGAAGCCGCTAATTTTGCTCTTGAAATGAGTGAAGGAAATTACAATTACGAATTTCATACGATAGGTGAAAAAGATGGACTTGGAAACTCCATGAACATTTTAAAGAAAAAGATGATTCAATCGCGTGATGAGCATGATGAACGGGCACGTGAAGACGAAGTAAGAAACTGGATCAATACAGGAGTGGCGAAATTCAATGATTTGTTAAGGCAAAACAATGATAATATTAGTGAACTGGCATTTAACATTATCGAAAATCTCGTTAAGTATCTTGAAGCCAACCAGGGGGGGGTTTTTCTTGTTGAGGGTGACAGGGAAGAGGATAAAAAGATAAATCTGGTTGCGGCCTATGCTTATGACAGGAGAAAATACAACCAGAAAACAGTGGAAATAGGAGAGGGATTGCTGGGGAACGTATACCTGGAAAAACTGCCTGTTTACCTGAAGGTAATTCCCGAAGATTATATCGAGGTTTCTTCGGGTCTGGGTCAAAGTAAACCGAAATGTTTGTATATAATGCCTTTATTGGTCGATGATAGTGTGTTTGGAATGATTGAGATAGCATCATTGAGTGAGTTTGATTCCAGGCACATTGAATTTATTGGTAAAGTATCAGAAAGCATTGCAGCAACGTTTGTAAGTGTCCGTCTGAACATGCAAACATCCGTATTGCTTAAAGAGTCGAACAGGAGGGCAGAAGAAAATGCACAGCAGGAAGAGGAAATGCGCCAGAATCTTGAGGAAATGCAGGCAACACAGGAAGAGCTGGCCAGGTTAAGACAGGAAGATGAGCAGAAAACAAAAGAAATGCAGTTAATTGTTGATAATACGCGCAAGATGCTCAAAGAAATGCTGGATTCTATACCCGGAGGCTATGTATTAAAAGATCAGAACGGAGTTGTTCATCTCATAAACAAAGAAGGAGCGAAGTATTACAATTTGCCGGTCGAGAAAATTGTTGGTAAGACAGACCATGAATTGCTGAATGCAAAGATTTATGAAAATGAGCATAAGCTGGATATGAAGACTATTGAGAGTGGCGAGCAGGAATATTCCGAAGAAGTTGAAATCAAAGGGAAAAAGAAGAAATTCAATGTCATTAAAAAGCCTTTCCATATCACTGAGATAAACCAGAAAGGAGTATTGACAATCAGAATTGTCCAGTGATAATAAATGGCTTATTCATAAGTTTATTTCCTGACCTTTTGTTTTCTGATAATATTCTTAGAAAAAATTTTAAATTTGCAGCCGTTTCAAATAATGGTCTTATAGCTTAGTCCCGAAAAAGCAGAAATCTTTAATTTCATATTTTTTCGAGGTTTTTTGAAATTTTGAGAAAATCATACCTGCCTGGTAGTCAGATTTTGATTTTTTATATTTCGGAATTGCCTGCCAGCCACGAATGTTAAAGGCGGGTAAGCTGTCAGGCAGGGATAGAGCAATCCCGATTTTATCGGGATGGGTCGCGCGTTCGAACCGAATCCCGACAAAAGGTCGGGATGAGCTCTTGAGCGAACAAAGTGAGTGAAAAATCGCTCCAAGGCAGGTAGTACAGTTATAAAACTGTATATTGGAAAAATGAAAATATTGAAATAATGGTCCAGTAGCTCAGTCCCGAAAAAACAGAAATTTTTAATTTCATATTTTTTCGAGGATCCACGAAAATCTAAATCAGTAAAACTGATAAGATTTTCGGGATTGGATAGAGCAATCCCGATTTTATCGGGATGGGTCGCGCGTTCGAACCGAATCCCGACAAAAGGTCGGGATGAGCTCTTGAGCGAACAAAGTGAGTGAAAAATCGCTCCAAGGCAGGTAGTAGAGTTATAAAACTGTATATTGGGAAAGTGAAAATATTGAAATAATGGTCCCGTAGCTCAGTTGGATAGAGCAATCCCGATTTTATCGGGATGGGTCGCGCGTTCGAACCGAATCCCGACAAAAGGTCGGGATGAGCTCTTGAGCGAACAAAGTGAGTGAAAAATCGCTCCAAGGCAGGTAGTACAGTTATAAAACTGTATATTGGGAAAGTGAAAATATTGAAATAATGGTCCCGTAGCTCAGTTGGATAGAGCAACAGCCTTCTAAGCTGTGGGTCGCGCGTTCGAATCGCGCCGGGATCACAACCCAAAAATCTTATAGTAATTAACTTTAAGTATAAGTAATGAACTTACCGCATAGAAAAAGTACTCATCCCCAGCTTGTTGTCCTTTGAGAAGATCTCAACAACATACAATCCGGGGATCAATTTCTGACCAGGAGTTATTGAGCTGCAAAAGCTCATTTTTTGTTTCTGGTAGTTGATGATATCTGTTTTTGAAAGCTCCGCATTTTTCTTATATTCCGGGTGCCAAAAAACATCTTCGATTAATTCAATATCTTTTATGATAGTACCATCAGGAGAAGTAACCACAATAAAAATGGTTTTCATACCTTCCGAGGTAACTCTGTTGGGAATGATATCGAAGCAGACTGAAAGTTGATCCGTCTTTTTTGCCAGTGCAGTACTCTGCTTTCTGCCCTGATTATTGACTTTTTTCCCTTCGACTACTAAATTATCCGTAATTAGTTCACGCGCCAGACCCAATTGATCTCTTAAGGCATCCATGGTCTCATTCATGCTTTCGAGCGTATTGTTCAGCACTTGCGATCGTTCACGTTCAACGAGCAATGAATCAATAGATGTCAGGTATAATTCTTTCAGGGAGTCGATCTCGTTTATTAATCTCGTGTTTTCATCTGCCTGAAGTTTTTTGCCACGAAGAAGCCTGGAGATCTCCTTTTCTTTCCTTTGTATTTTCAGTTCAGCATCACGTATTACATTATCGATTTGAACAGAAATTCCTTTGTACCTGCTAATCTCGTTGTTTGCTGTTTTGAGTTGTTCGGTCAGTTCTTTGTTTGTCGTTTTCAGGACCTTTTTCACAGGGAAAAGATCAGCCATAAGAACAAGCAAGACAACATTTATGAGCAAAGAGATGGTTAGTATTATGGATACAGGCTTTACTTTTCTATATCGTTTTTCTGTTGCCATGACAGTATGATTTGAAGATTATTAATTGCAATTCATAAGATTTTCAACAATATACTATAGTTTTCAGAGAAATAGAACAATCCGGGCAACTTATTTTTTTACTTTTCAGACAGCCTCTGTTTACTAAATATCCTGCTTTACATGAACCGTCTGAGTGGGGAATGCAAACTCTATACCTTCCTTGTTAAAACGCTCAATGATCTGCATGTTTACTTTCTCCGAGAACTCCATATAATTCCAATATTCAGGAGGGTGATACCAATAAAGAACAAAAATATTCAGTGAATCGCTTTTCAGATCATTAAAATATACCCGGGGAGGAAATTCTTCATTCATTCCTTCATGATTGTCCAGCAGTTCTTTAACAATGTCAAGAGCTTTCTGAATTTTTTCCGGAGTAGTATCATAAGTTATGCCAATGTTCATTTCTCTTTTAATGTAAGGCCTCTGGCCAATGTTAAGAATGGTTCTGTTGGCCAGTTCACCATTCGGAATGGAAACCATATGCCCGTTCAGGGTTCTGATCCGGGTACTTCGCAAACCTATGGATTCAACATTTCCATCGTGCCCGTCAATAACAATGCGGTCGCCGATTTCAAAGGGGTGGTCACCTGCAATTACAAACGATCCTATAAAATGCTTTATAGTATCTTGTGAAGCCAGGGCTACTGCCAGTCCCCCAATTCCTAATCCGGCAATAATTGTAGTGATGGGTTTATTGCTAAGCATTTGAATGATCTGCAGAAGTGTGAATATTACAATAAGGACTCTTAAGCTTTTGCGAATAACCGGAACAAACATCTGGTTCAGACTTTTTTCTGATTTGGATATAATGACTTCAAACCACACACCGGGAATATCAGCCAGGTAATAGGCAAAATATCCAACAGATAATGTAATAATGATATTGGAGATAAGATTGATTACTTCTTCATACTCAGCAGGGACATCTATTATTTTGATACCAATCCACACTCCCAAAGCAAGTAAGATGAATGTCACCGACCTGGAAATCGCATGTAAAAAGGAAGCAGAAACGGGACTTTTTGCCCTTATTCTCCGAATAGATAACCGTCCCAAAATCATTCGAACTATACGTGCGGTTAAAAACAATAACAAAATGATAGAGAATAACAAGATCCATTGAGCCAGATCGTTATTACCTTTAATTCCTTTAATAAATGTTTTTATTATTTCCATACGGTCAAAACTAAACAGGGATTTAAAAATTCATGATCGCAGCAAATTTACTACAAGCATTTTTTGTATAAATAGTTTATTGAGAATATTTGTTATCAGGATATTGGTCATGCAGGATCTTCATATACTTCTGGGCATTTTTTTTATCGCCCATTTGCTCGTAACAATAAATTATATTCATCAGGGCCATTTCAGAATAAGAAAGTTGTGATGTACTAAAAAGTGTAAAAGCCCTGTACTGGTCAACCCACGAGTATTTCTGAAAATACTGGTAGCTTTTTTGAAAAGCCAGGATTGCAGCCTGTAATTCCCCTTTTCTTAAATAATAAACTCCTTTTCTGTGCCATTTGGGAATAAGTACTTTGAGATAAATGGATAAAAGAAAATAAAGAGAAATACCCAATAAAAGATAATGGCTTACACCCAGGGAATAGAAAATATAAATTATGAAGAATAATATAGCTATCTGAGGGATATAATAGTAATAATTCGTGTTTCGTATTACGGGTATTTTTCTGGCCATCCCAATTGATTTAACAGATCAAAGATATTTAAAAATGAATTATCAGGCTTCCAACAAATGCCAAATTTCAAAATAGAAAACATCAATCTGCAGGAACTTATTATTTGTTGCTAATTTGAGTATTTTTGAAATGGATCAAAAATAACTTATGTCTAATATAAGGATAATTCGGGCTTCAGCAGGTTCCGGGAAAACAAATTCCCTGATTAAATTTTTTCTTGAGCTTCTCATTGCTGAACCTACCGATTATTTTAAGCATATTCTGGCGGTCACTTTCACAAACAAAGCCACGGCCGAAATGAAAGTGCGTATTCTTGAAGAGTTGGATAGACTGGCAACAGGAAAATCCTCAAAACAACTCGGATATTTGATGGAGATCAGTAAATTCAAAGAAGAACACATACGAAACAAAGCTTCTGTTATTCTTCAAAATATTCTTCACGGGTATTCCTGGTTCAGTGTTGAAACCATCGATACATTTTTTCAGCGTATAATAAGGGCGTTTACACGTGAATTGAATATTCCCGGAAATTATGCTATTGAAATAGAAACCGGACCGATCCTGCAGTATGCAGTTGATGCCCTGGTTGATTCTTTACATGACAATTCTTCTTTGTTAACATGGTTGATGGATTTTTCCGAGGAAAGAATAGATGAGGGCAGACCATGGGATTTCAGATCTGATTTATTGAAGCTTGGCAGTGAAGTTTTCAAAGAGGAATTTTCTTATGAATCAGGCCGGATTTTTCAGGCAGTTTCAGACCGAAAAAAATTGAATGACTTCCGGGATAGCTTATATAAAATCATTAGTTCTACTGAAACATTGCTTGCCGGTTATGCAGATACAGGAACTTCATTGATTTCAGATCATGGTCTTGAAGATACTGATTTCTTTCAGAAAGGGAGAGGAGTGTTAGCTTATTTCAGGAAGCTTCAGAGTAGAAGTCCTGAACTTCCAAACAGTTATGTTCTAAGGTTGCTTGACGGAGAGGAAAACTGGCCTGCCAAAGATTCACCGAACAAAGTACTGGTAATACAGCTTGCAAAAGAAAAACTTCTGCCCCTGTTAAATGAAATTATGGCAGTTTTTAATACACATTACAGATATTATAAAACTGCCAAAACAATACTGAAGAATCTGCACACACTTGGTATATTATCTGATTTGTCAGAAAAGATAGCTCAATACCGGCATCAGCGAAATAAATTTCTTCTCAGCGATTCTCCGGGTTTCATAAATAAAATCATTGATGACAATGTAGCTCCCTTTATTTATGAAAAGATGGGCAACCGATACAATCATTTTCTGATTGACGAATTTCAGGATACTTCTCAAATGCAGTGGAAAAATCTTTTGCCACTTGTAGAGAACAGCATTTCGCAGGGAAATGATTGTTTGCTGGTCGGAGATGTGAAACAATCGATTTACCGATGGAGAAACAGCAACTGGGAGATACTGGCCGAAGAAATTCACAAGGATTTTCAGAACCAGTACATTCGCTTACAGGATCTGAATGTTAACTGGCGCAGTTGTCGGACTATTGTGGAATTTACAAATTCGGTTTTTCCGGCGGCCATTGATCTTCTGGAAAAATACATTGAAGACAGGAACATCGAATTTTTGAATTCGAATCCTGAATTGAGAAAAATGATTTCCAGGATTTATAAAGGTGTTGAACAATCTGTTGCCGGACAAAATGTATTGACGGGATATGTGAAACTGGAGTTTTTTTCAAAACAGGAAGTGAGGGAAGACGATACCATGCTGTTGGATACTTTCTTCAGGGATATTAAGAATTTGCTTGAATTGGGATACTCACCGGGTGATATAGCGATTCTTGTAAGAGGGAAAAGAGAAGGCAAACAGATTGCTGATTTTTTGATACAAAAAAATTCAGAAAAGCAATTTGCACTGAATCTCAATGTTATTTCCGACGAATCGCTCTTTCTTTCATCTTCAGATTCAGTCAATTTGTTAATTGCCGGCTTAAGGTTTCTGATCAAGCCGGAGGATGACATAAACAGGGGCGGACTGGTAACCGGATTTGAAATTCACAGGCTTAACTCGTCTGAGGAAACAGGTATTTATGATGTTAAAATGACTTTGGGCATGAGCAATGAACATGACGTTGTGGATTTATTGCCCGGAGAATTTGTAAAAAACATCGATTCACTATTGATCCTGCCCTTGTATGAATTGGTTGAACGGCTGATCTCTATTTTTCGTGCAGATGTTTTTGCGAAAGATGTTGCCTATATCCATGCTTTCCTTGACCTGGTTCATGAATATTCACAATCGAATCCTGCCGATATTGAAAAATTTCTGGAATATTGGGAAGAAGAGGGAAGTACGAAATCTGTTTCGGCTGCTGAATCGCAGAATGCCATTCGCATTCTGACCATTCATAAAGCCAAGGGGCTGGAATTTAAGGCTGTATTAGTTCCTTATTGCAACTGGGATCTTGAGCAAAAATCCAATACTCTTCTCTGGACAAAGCCGCAGCAGGAAACGTTCAATTATTTGCCGTTAATTCCAATTAACTATACGAGTGCTCTTGCGGGCACTTTTTTCTCAGAAGTATATTACCGCGAAATGTTGAAATCGTACATTGACAATCTGAATCTGCTTTATGTGGCATTCACAAGAGCAAAAGAGGTTTTGATTGTATATCCGCATTATAAAGTATCCAAGACAGGCAACATGAATTTTACTTCGGTAGGGGATTTGATTTATACACTGGCAGAGGAAAAGAAAATAGTGGGTCCTGAAAAATGCTGTGACGAAGAAAACGGGAAAATTGAATTCGGAAAACTTGTAAAACCTCCTGCTTCATCTTCTGACAGCCGGGAAGTTTTTATTTCTCCTTCTCCGGGAAAACCGGCCATTGAAAAGTTATTCTTTAATCCTTCAGGATTTGATTTTTTATCAGAAACATATCAAGATATCGAGGAAAAGAGAAGAAAGGGAAAAATATTACACAATATACTTTCCGAAATTACTACAAGCGATGATATCTCCGGTGCTGTTACCCGGGCAATTTACAAAGGATTTATTTCACAGGAAGAATCCAGGGAATTCATTGATCATTTGGATGAGAGTTTAAGGGATAATACAATCCGGAAATGGTTTGACGGGAGCGGGAAAATAGTAAATGAAACAGATATCGTTTTGCCCGGAGGAGAAGTTCGCAGACCAGACAGAGTGGTTTTGTTTACCGACAGCGTTGATGTTATTGATTACAAAAGCGGCTCGGAAGAACAATATCAAATACACCGGAAACAAGTAAACAATTATATGAATTTGCTACAGAACATGGGGTATCATAATGTAAACGGCTACTTATGGTATATTGCCTCTAACAAAATAGTAAAAGTATAATCTTTAAAAACCTAAATTAAAACCATCATGTATCCGTGGGGAACAAACAGAAGGATTAATGCGGCTTCGAATTACCTGAAAAGAGAATTCGGCGAGCGTATACAGAAGGTTGCAATTGATGCCGGTTTCACCTGCCCGAATCGCGATGGTACTGTTGGAACAGGAGGCTGTGTGTATTGTAATAATGATGCGTTCAATCCTTCATACTGTATTCCTGATAAATCCGTTTCACAGCAAATCCATGAAGGAATTGAATTCCATGAGAAGAGATACCGTTCGGCGGTGAAATACTTTGCTTATTTCCAGGCATTTTCAAATACCTATGGTTCGCTGGAACATTTACAACAGATTTACAAACCTGCCCTGGAAAATGATAACATTATAGGCTTAATTGTAGGAACCCGCCCGGATTGTATAGATGAATACAAACTTGAATATTTTGCCTCCCTGGCAAAGAACTATTATGTTGTGATTGAATACGGACTTGAATCGGTATACAATTCAACTCTTGAGAAGATCAACAGGGGACATACATTTGAGCAGTCGGTAAAAGCGCTTGAGCTTACAAGGCAATTTGGAGTGAAATCGGGTGCACATTTCATTTTTGGTCTGAGAGGAGAAACACGCAAGCAGATGAGCGATTCAGTGAAAATAGTATCTGAGTTGCCGCTTCATATGGTTAAGTTCCATCAACTGCAAATTGTCAGGGGTACCCAATATGAAAGAGAGTTCATCGAGGATCCGCAAACATTTAGCCTGTTCAGCCTTGAAGAATATATTGACTTTGTATCTGAATATGTATCTTGTTTAAATCCTTCAATCATTATTGAAAGACTTGCCGGGGAAACACAGCCCCGCAACAATATCGGGATGTTGTGGAATTTACGATATGATCAGGTTTTAAAGAGAATTGAAAAAAGAATGGAAGAACTGGATCTTTGGCAGGGCAAGAAATATGTGAATAACAAGCACAGTAAAGGAAAACAATGAACAATTCTGAGAAACATACTGTGAGAACTGTAAATGGTGATATATCCTGTTTTTTACGGGATGTTGCAGAATATCTTTTTCATTCAAACCAGGGAGATCTTAGCGAGACGATAGTCATTTTCCCAAACAGGAGAGCACGTTTGTTTTTCAATCAGTATTTGTCCGGTCTTTCTGACAAGCCTCTTTGGGCACCTCAGTATTATACTATATCAGACTTTATCGGAAAAATAAGTGGTTTGCAGGCAACTGATCAGCTTACTTTGTTATTCAGACTGTTTAAGGTTTACGGGGAAGTTACCGGAAGCAAAGAAAAATTTGATGACTTTTACTTTTATTGTGAAACACTTTTATCAGATTTTGATGATTTGGATAAGTATCGTATTGATGCAAAGCAACTTTTCAAAAATCTCAGCAATCTGAAATCCCTTGAAGATTATCATGAATACCTCTCCGGAGAACAGGAAAAACTGATCCGGCAGTTTTGGTATGTTTTTGCAAAGCATAAGCCATCGGAAGAGATGAAAACATTCGTTTCTGTATGGAGTGTTCTGGATAAAATTTATGTTCGTTATAACGAACTTCTGGACCGTGAAGGCATGGCCTATGAGGGCAAGATCTACAGAAGAGCAATTGACATCCTGGAATCGCAAAATGAGGTTTTCTTTCGGGATAAAAAAATTGCTTTTGTTGGTTTCAATGCACTAAATCATTCAGAGGAGATCTTATTTGATCAATTCAGGGTGGCAGGGAATACTGAGTTTTTCTGGGATTTTGACCGGAGCTATATTAATAATGAAATTCATGAAGCAGGATTCTTCCTGAGAAAATACCTGAAGAAGTTCCCGCAGCCAAAAGATTTTGCCTCTTCAAAAGAAAACACCGGGGGAAAGGCAAAAATATCAATTGTATCGGTGCCTTCCAATATTGCACAGGGGAAAGTGGTTCATCACTTTTTAGAGCAGTTGCAGGCAAGAGAACTGAATCGTCCTACCAAGGCAGCACTGATCCTTGCAGATGAGAAATTATTATTGCCGGTTATGAATTCTTTGCCTCCCGAATTGGCGAAAGTAAATATATCCATGGGATATCCGGTACTTGATACTCCTGTATACAGTTTCTTATCTTCACTGGCCGATTTGCACACAAACAAAAGAAAAGATAAAAATACCGGCCGGTATTTGTATTACCATAAAGATTATTTCAGTGTGCTGAATCATCCTTTTTTGCATGACACAAAGAGTTCTGTTGAATACAATAACTTCAGAGATTTGATTCTTGAGAAAAACATATCCTTTCTTGATGCATTTTATAGTAAACAGAATGATGTTCTCTATACTGAAATTTTTTCCTGGAGCGGAAATACAGGAACCTTTGGTGCGTATCTTCATAAGATTATTTCCATTGTAATTCGAAAAATCATAAAATCGGCAAAAGAAGATAATGAAACAAAATGGCAGTTGGAGATATTGCATGCCATTCAGAAAGTACTCATTCGTTTCGATGCATTACTGGGTGAAGAAAAGATTGAGTTACTTCTCCCTACTGTTCTTAATCTGCTAAGAAGAATATTGAGCGGCATATCGGTGCCCTTTTCAGGGGAACCGTTAACAGGATTGCAAATTCTTGGTATTCTCGAAACAAGAACACTGGATTTTGAGAATGTTATCATTCTTTCTATGAATGAAGGAAAGTTCCCAAAAGCTACTCATTCCCCCTCAATGATACCATATTCTCTTCGGGAAGCTTTTGGCCTTCCTACAATCAGGCACCAGGATGCCATTTACGGATATTATTTTTATCGTTTGCTTCATCGTGCAAAACAGGTAGTTCTGGTTTATAATACCAAAACGGAAGGACTTCAGAAAGGTGAACCGAGTCGTTATATACTGCAGCTCAGGTATAACTCAAAATATGAGCTTAATCATACGGGCTATGCATATAAAATTGAGCCATTCCCGACGCGAAAAATTTATGCTGAGAAAACATCGGAGGTACAGGAAAAGCTCCTGGAATATAAAAGACCCGGAGGAAATTCCTTTCTATCGCCAAGTGCATTGAATGTTTACCTGAATTGTAAACTCAGATTCTATTTCAAATACATTGAAGGAATGAAGGAACCTGAAAATGTTGAAGAAGAAATTGAAAGCAATGTTTTCGGAAGCATTTTTCATAAAGCTATGGAAATAGTGTATGCTGAATTTGAGGGTAAGCTGATCCAACCTGGTGACATTGATAAAATCAGGAAAGACAGCCAGCTGATCCAGAAGGCCATCCACAGTGCTTTTGCACAAGTGTTCTTCAGGAAAGAAAAGCTGAAGGAGGATGAAATAACCGGCCGGAACCTGCTTGTAAAGCATGTTATCGGGAAATACATGAAAGGAATATTGGAATACGATTTCAAATCCGCTCCGTTCCGTATCCTATCTCTTGAGAAAAGACACAAGTTTATTATGGATGCCATTGCCATCGGAGGTGATATAGACAGACTGGATGAAAAAAATGAATATTTTCGGGTAATAGACTATAAAACCGGGAAAACAAATTCAAAATTCAAAAATATTGATGATCTGTTTGATGGCAAACCCAGCAAAAGAAACAACGCTGTGTTTCAAACCTTTTTGTATTCCTGGCTTCTGAGCAGAGAGGGGCAATACGGGAAAATACAACCTTCCCTGTTTTTTGTGCGTGATATTTATAAAGAGAATTTTGATCATAAAATTATTCAATCGGAAAACAGGAATTCGAAGCCTGTGGATGAATTCTCTGAATACCTGGAAGATTTTGAAATGAGGCTTAAAGCGCTTATTCGAGATTTGTTCGATCCATCGGAAACATTTACACAAACAGAAGATACGGATTATTGTTCCAATTGCCCTTACAACCTGATCTGTTCAATAAAGACCTGATCGTTTTTGTTTGTTTTTCGGTCTTTAATGTATTACCGTATTTTATTTCAATGCAATTTAACCGTTGATGTTCAATTGTGAGTAGAATACCAATAATGGAAGGCATAAACAGATTTTTCACTCACATTTTAAAATGAAATGGTTTTTCGGAAAATTAAGTGGATTGGGCAAATTGTTTATTGTATAGAAATCAAACAGGAATTTTTAATATTCGTGCAAATGAGAATTGTTTTCTTATTTTTATATTTTTAACGACACAGATAACCAATTCCTTATAAAATGGAGATGAGACTTTTTAAAAACTGGTGGTTAATGACGCTAAAGGGTGTTCTGGCCATTGGCTTTGGCATTGTTGTATTGGTTCGTCAGTATCCTCTTATAAAAAGTTCTCTGGCCGTAAGCTTTGGCATTCTTGTTATGGCATCCGGTTTGATGATTATTACCGGGGCATTCCTGCATAAAAAGGACAGTCCGCGATGGACATGGTGGCTCGTTGAAGGAATTCTGGATATTCTGATCGGAGCATTTTTTGTTTTTAAACCGGAACTGGCAAAAGCCTTTTTTCTCATTTTTCTGGCATTTTGGGCATGTGTTATAGGAATAATTCAAATCCTGACATCATTCCGGATGATCAATTATATGGAGCGTTGGTGGATGATGCTTCTAACTGGTGTATTCTCAATACTATTTGCTGTTTTGATATTTATCAATCCTTTTTATGCCAAATACAATCTCGGATCGATCATTGGATTAGCCTGTATTATATTGGGATTGATCATGGTATTTCTTTCAAGAACACTTCGGGATATTTACCTGTAATATTAAGTAAAGAACTTAATCATATTTTTTATTACCTGATCTTTTAAGAAGATCAGGTCTGAGTTTTTTTGTTCTTTCCACCGACTGATTCATTCTCCAGGTTTCGATTTCGTTATGCTTTCCTGACAGCAATACATCAGGTACTTTCCATCCCTTGTATTTTGCAGGTCGGGTATATACAGGAGGAGCCAGCAAATTATCCTGGAAACTGTCAGTCAGGGCTGAAGTCTCATCTGACAGTACACCGGGAATTAATCTGACAATGGTATCCACAACAATTGCAGCCGCTAATTCACCCCCTGTAAGAACATAATCTCCAATAGATAATTCTTTGGTAATCAAATGATCACGTACTCTCTGATCAACACCCTTATAATGACCGCATAATAAAATAATGTTGTTTTTTGTTGAAAGCTGATTTGCTATTTTCTGATTGTACTTTTCACCATCGGGAGTAAGATATATGATTTCGTCGTATTCTTTTTCAGATTTCAGTTTTGAGATCAGATTGTCAATCGGACCTATTTCCATAACCATACCAGCTCCTCCGCCGAAAGCATAATCATCAACAGTTTTGTGTTTATTCATCGAATATTTCCTGATATCGTGTATTGTCAGATTTACAATTCCTTTTTCAATAGCCCTCTTCACAATGGATTGTTCAAAAGGTCCTTTCAGAATTTCAGGCAATATGGTCAACAAGTCTATATTCATCTTTTTTTTGTAAAAATAACATATCAGCACAAATATGGGTCCGATATTTCATTGCAGATAGTATATCTGCAGGAATTTCTTGTATAAGATATTTTCTTATATCGCGTTACTATTTAACAATAAATACTATATTAACTGATTGCAAAGCTATTTTTGAAAAACTTTGTCATATTTAATGTTAATATCTATTTTCGTAGATGGAATTAGGCTATTGCATAAGAATTCAAAGTAGAAAGCTATGGTGGAATTAGATCCTAAAGGCTCTGTTCATTATGAACAATTCGGCGACGCCGAAAATACACAAAAGAAAAACCCGGGTGAGGGAAACCTTCTTGGTGGAAATACAGAACCGGAAGAGACAATGCAGTCTTCCCCGGATAAATCAGATGAACAATCCAAAAAAATAACATCGGACAAAAAAAAATCTTCAACATCCGGGAAATCTGATATAAAAAGCAAGAAATCTGAGAAGAAAAAGGATATATCCGAAGATACTTCAGGAGAGGATAAAAAGAAATTAGAAAAGAAAACAAAAGCATCCTCCTCAAAAGTAGCGAAAGCATCCAAAAAAAAGCCGGAGGGTGATAAAAAGGAAAGTGAAGCAGAGAAGTCTGATAAGGATACGAAAGTGGTGGAGCCTGAAAAGATCGACTATACAAAGCTATCAAAAGAAGATCTTGTGGAAGTGTTGAAGGATTTGCTAAATAACAAACCTGCAGGAGAAATCCGAAGTGATATTGAAAACATAAAATCTAATTATTATAAAAAGCAAAGAGCAGAGCTTGAAGAGATAAAAAAGAAATTTCTCAATGAAGGTGGTCAGGTTGAGGATTTTAAAGTGGAGGAAAATCCTGTTGAAACCGAGCTTAAGGAATTGCTGAATAAATACCGCGAGTTGCGGAATGAATATAATAAGAAACTTGAAGAAGATAAACTTGTTAATCTGCAGGAAAAATACAAAATAATAGACGCGATCAAGGATCTGGTAAATAGTCAGGAGTCATTGAATAAAACCTTTCATGATTTCCGGGAGCTGCAAAACCGCTGGCATGAAGCAGGACCAATACCTCAGAAAAATCTGAAGGATCTTTGGGAATCATATCATTATCAGGTAGAAGCCTTCTATGATTATATTAAGATCAACAAAGAGCTTCGTGATCTGGATCTGAAAAAAAACCTGGAAGAGAAAATAAAACTCTGTGAGTCAGCAGAGGAGTTGTTACTTGAACCATCAGTTGTTGAAGCTTTTCGGCGATTACAGAAATTACACGATCGTTGGCGTGAAGTTGGTCCGGTACCAATTGATAAACGTTCGGAGATTTGGGAACGGTTTAAAGAAACAACCTCAAAAATAAACCGAAAACACCAGGAGTATTTTGTTAACCTTAAGCAGGAACAGAAAAAGAATTATGAGGAAAAGCTGTTATTATGTGAAAAGGCAGAAGAAATAAATAACAGTGAGCTTGGCAACCATAAAGACTGGGAAGAAAAATCGAAGAAGCTGATCAAGTTACAAAAAGTCTGGAAATCCATTGGCTTTGCTCCAAAAAAGTACAATACGCAAGTATATGAAAGATTCAGGAAGGCCTGCGATGAATTCTTCGATAAGAAACGTCAGTATTATTCTCAGAATCGTGAAGAGCAGCAGAACAATCTCCAGTTGAAAATGGAATTGTGCATACAGGCAGAGGCGCTGAAGGATAGTACCGACTGGAAAAAAACAACGGATGATCTGATTGCTCTTCAGAAAAAATGGAAGGAAATAGGCCCGGTCCCTATTAAACAGTCGGAAAAGATCTGGAAGCGATTTCGGGCTGCATGTGATGTATTTTTTAATAATAAATCACAGTACTATTCTCAGATAGATACCAGGTATGAAGAAAATCTTGAATTGAAAAACAATCTGATCAAAGAGATTGAGGAGTTTGAACCTACCAGTGCAGTTGAAAAAAATCTGGAATCGTTGAAGGAATTTCAACGACGCTGGTCTGAAATCGGTTATGTACCGTTGAAGGATAAAAATGAAATTCAGGACAGGTACAGACAGGCTATAAATCTGAAATTTGATCAATTGAAACTGGATGAGAACAAAAAGTCTCTTTTGAAGTATCGTAATCGTATTGAAAACCTGGCTGAAAAGCCAAATTCATCGAACAGAATACGATTGGAGCGTGAAAAATGCTTTAATAAATTGAAGCAACTGGAAAATGATATTTCCCTCTGGGAAAATAATATTGGCTTTTTCACAGAATCGGAAAATGCAGAATCGATGATTACCGATGTGAATAAGAAGATTGAAAATGCCAGGAACAAAATTGAACAATTGAAAGGGAAGATCCATATTCTTGATGAGTATGACGAATCTTGAAATAGAATGATCTTACATTGGCATTGGATTTTCATTGCATATGAAGTGCCACAAAATTCTATCTTTGAAAATTCTGGCTTTAGGATTAATTATTTACTTTTGCGCAAACATTAAAATTTTCAGGTTTGGCTAATACCAAATATATTTTTGTAACAGGAGGTGTGACATCTTCTCTGGGCAAAGGAATTATTTCAGCATCATTAGGTAAACTATTGCAGGCAAGAGGTTTCAAAGTATCAATTCAGAAACTCGACCCTTATATCAATGTAGACCCGGGGACGTTGAATCCTTATGAGCATGGTGAATGCTATGTTACAGAAGATGGTGCCGAAACTGATCTGGATCTGGGACATTATGAACGATTTTTAAGTGTTTCAACCTCACAAGCAAATAATGTTACTACGGGACGTATTTATCAATCCGTAATAAATAAAGAAAGAAGAGGCGATTATCTGGGCAAAACCGTACAGGTGATCCCGCATATTACAGATGAGATCAAGAGACGAATTTTAATGCTGGGCAGAAAGCAAAAGCTTGATATGGTGATTACGGAAATTGGAGGTACGGTAGGTGACATTGAGTCTCTTCCCTATATTGAAGCAGTGCGTCAGCTAAAATGGGAATTAGGGCCTACCAATGTTTTGTATATCCATCTTACACTTGTTCCTTTTCTTTCTGCAACAGGTGAATTAAAGACAAAGCCCACCCAACATTCGGTGAAAGAATTACTCGAAAACGGAATTCAACCTGATATTCTTGTACTCAGAACAGAACATGAGCTTACAGATGATATAAGAAAAAAAGTGGCATCATTTTGTAATGTCAGCCTGGAGTCGGTTGTTCAGTCAATAAATGTTTCTACAATATATGAGGTGCCGATTTTAATGCAAAAAGAAAAACTTGACTTATCGGTTCTTCAGAAAATGAATATTCCTGCTAAAGGAACTCCCGGTCTTGAACACTGGAAAAATTTCCTCAGGAAATTAAAAAAACCAAAACACCATGTAAGAATTGCCTTGGTCGGGAAGTATGTTGAACTTGCAGATTCCTACAAATCAATTAACGAATCGTTTATTCATGCAGGAGCAGTGAACGATTGTGCTGTTGAGGTCAAATATGTTCATTCCGAGGAGATCTTTGAAGAGAATCTTAAAGAATGTTTTGGAGATGTTAAAGGAATTCTTGTTGCTCCGGGTTTTGGCGACAGAGGAATAGATGGGAAAATACTTGCCGCCAGATATGCAAGAGAAAATGATGTGCCCTTTTTCGGGGTATGCTTAGGATTGCAATGTGCTGTGGTTGAATTTGCCAGGAATGTTCTGGGATTTGAAAAAGCACATTCAACCGAGATGGAAAGAAAAACCCCACATCCCGTTATCGATCTTATGGAAGAACAAAAAGAAATTATTGATAAAGGAGGAACAATGCGTCTTGGAGCTTACCCCTGCAAAATAAAAAAAGGAACGAAAACTTTTGAAGCATATAATAAAGAGAAAGTTTCAGAACGACACAGGCACAGGTATGAATTCAACAACTATTACCTGAATGATTTTGAAAAGGCAGGAATGATTGCCACCGGTATCAATCCGCAGACAAACCTGGTAGAAATCATGGAGATACCTGAAAAAAAATGGTTTATCGGAGTTCAGTTTCATCCGGAGTATAATAGTACAGTAGTCAAACCTCACCCGCTTTTTGTAAATTTTGTAAAAGCCACAATCTCAAAAAAATAGAAATTATATAGTATAGAATATTGAATATGGACAGAAATGCAATTATAGGCATGGTTATAATAGCCGGAATCTTCATTATTTGGGGAGTGGTCAACAAACCTAGTGCCGAAGAACTGAAAAGACAGCAAGAGGAAAAAAAGAGACAGCAATATATAGAAGACTCTACTGCAATTGCCCGACAGATCGAAGAACAAAAAAGAGCAGAATCTTTTATTGATTCATCCGCTAAGGATGCTGTTATTACCAGCCGCGAAGATAAAGAAACACCTTCTCAGTCTTCGGAAATTCAGGTTGCAAGCGACACTGCAGAATATAATATTTATACGCTTGAAAATAACCTTATTAAATTGTACCTCTCTGAAAAAGGTGGCCGGATCAATTCAGTGGAATTGAAGAACTATCAGACACATGACTCTTTGCCACTGGTATTGTTTCATAGCGATTCCAGTAAATTTGGTCTGAACTTCTTTAGTCAGAACCGGCCGATAAATACAAACGAACTGTATTTCAAATCTTTAGCTACTAAAGAATCTGTTGTTGTTTATGAAAATCCTGAAAGTATCAGCTTCAGATATTTGACAGGTGAAAATGAATACATCGAATATCAGTATACCCTTTCACCGGATAAATACCAGGTTGATATGAATATCAGGATCCATGATATGTTTCAGCTTTCCACACAGCGAACCAATGTAATTGATCTCGACTGGATGGTATGCTCTCCGCAGCAGGAGAAAGGCAGGGATAATGAAATGATATATACCACTCTGTATTATAAACCTTATGAAGATGACGTTGACTTTTTTAATGCCCGGTCAAAGAAATCCGTGCAAAGTGAAAACATCGTCACGCGTCTTGAATGGATAGCATACAAAGATCAGTTTTTCTCATCGGTGATTATGGCCGATGACTCATTCCTGGATGCGATTATGAAAAGTGAGCTTATGCCTGCCGGAAGCAAATACATAAAGAAATTTGAATCAACCATCGGATTGCCATTTGAAGCGGGACAAAATCAGGATATTTCCCTTCACTTCTATTTTGGGCCAAACAAATACAAATTACTTAAAAGTCAGTATGGTGACAAACAACTCCAGGATCTTGTTACAGTCGGAAGAAATATTATCAAGTGGATCAACCAGATAGTAATTATTAATTTATTTGATTTTCTTAACAAATACATTAGAAATTATGGGATCATTATTCTCATAATGACGATCATAATTAAGATATTCCTTCTGCCACTTACCTTTAAATCGTATATATCTACGGCTAAGATGAAGGTATTGAAGCCTCAGATCGATGAGATCAATAAAAAGATCCCCAAGGAAAAAGCTATGGAAAGGCAACAGGCTACTATGGCATTGTACAAAAAGGTGGGAGTTAGCCCTCTGGGAGGTTGTCTTCCTATGATTTTGCAAATGCCTATTTTGTTTGCGATGTTCCGCTTCTTTCCAACTTCTATAGAGCTTCGTCAGCAGGGTTTTCTCTGGGCACACGATCTGTCAACTTACGATTCCATACTTGAATGGGATGCTACCATTCCTTTCATCAGCAATACTTTCGGTAACCACCTTAGTCTTTTCACTTTACTGATGACGATCTCTACCATTCTTTCCATGAAGTTTAACAGTCAGACCGCGGCTTCAAATCAGCAGATGCCCGGCATGAAATCAATGATGTATGTTATGCCGATCATGTTCATGTTTATCTTAAACAAGTTTTCTGCCGGCCTGACTTATTATTATTTTCTTGCCAATATCATTACGTTTGCCCAGAATTTATTGTTCAAGCAGTTTGTTGATGAGGATGAACTATTGCAAAAACTTGAATCGAGGAAAAGCAAACCAAAGAAGAAATCGAAATTTCAGCAGCGAATGGAACAAATGGCAAAGCAACAGGGTCAGAAACCCATCAGAAGGAGATAGTATATAATAAAACAACAGGAGAATCCTCAATCATTTTGTAAGTCTCTTTGGTTGAGGGTTTTTTGTTTTCTAGTATATTTAACCAAAAATTGGAAATTTTATTTGAAAATGGAACTTGTAAACAACCGGTATCAGATTGATGGAATAGACATCCTGTCAATTGTTGAAAAATATGGTTCGCCTTTGTATGTCTATGAAACCTCCAGAATGAAAGTTCAATATGAAAAGTTTACCAATGCATTCAAAGGAGTTAAACTGAAAATCAATTTTGCCTGCAAAGCGCTTACGAATATTAATATTCTCAAGTACTTCAGGCAACTTGGTGCCGGTCTGGATGCCGTTTCCATACAGGAGATCCAGTTGGCCCTCAAGGCCGGATACAAACCAAAAGATATTATTTTCACACCCAACTGTGTGTCGATCAAAGAGATCATAGAAGCTGTTAAACTGGGTGTCCGCATCAATATCGATAATCTTTCCATACTGGAGCAGTTCGGCCATATTTACAGCAAAAAGATCCCGGTATGTATACGTATCAATCCGCATATCATGGGTGGCGGCCATGAAAAAATATCTACCGGTCATATCGATTCGAAATTCGGGATTTCCATTTACCAGGTGCCTCACCTGCTGCGTGTGATCAAAGCAAACGATATGGTGGTTGAGGGAGTGCATATGCATACAGGATCGGATATACTCGATGCAGATGTCTTCCTGAACGGGACAGAGATCTTAATGGATGTGGCAAAACATTTTCCTGACCTTGAGTATATTGATTTTGGAAGTGGATTTAAAGTACCTTATAAACCCGACGATATTCAAACGGATATTGTTGACCTGGGAGGAAAGCTTGTGAGACGCTTCAAGGAATTTTGCAAAGATTACGGGAAAAATCTTACCCTGATGTTTGAACCGGGCAAGTTCATGGTAAGCGAGAGCGGTTATTTCTTTGCGCGCGTGAATGTTGTTAAACAAACTACTGCGACAGTTTTTGCCGGCCTTGATACAGGTTTGAATCACCTGATAAGACCTATGTTTTATGATGCCTACCATCATATTGTAAATGTATCTAAGCCCCATGCCAACACAAGAATTTATACTGTTGTCGGCTATATATGCGAAACAGATACATTCGGATGGAATCGCAAACTAAACGAAGTGTCAGAAGGTGATATACTGGCTTTTTATAATGCCGGTGCTTATTGTTTTGCAATGGCTTCGAATTACAATTCGCGCTTTCGTCCTGCAGAAGTGTTGATACATGAAAAGAAAGAATACCTGATTCGTCATCGTGAAACACTTGACGACCTGTTAAAAAACCAGGTAGAGATCGAATTTTAATTGTTTCATGGGATCAAAACCATATACAATAGCATTTCTTGATATTTCTACTTTAGGGAATGTGGAAAACCTGCCGGATATCAAAGCCTTAGGTGAATTTACCTCCTATGAGTTAACACCTCCTGAACTGGTCATTGAAAGGTTGCAGGGAATTGATATTGTGATAACAAATAAAGTTGAAATTGACAGGCATGTTCTTGATGCATGTCCCGGTCTGAAACTGATATGCATAGCTGCCACCGGCATGAACAATGTTGATCTGGATTATGCAAAAGAAAAGGGTGTAGAAGTAAAAAATGTGGCCGGTTATTCCACCGAATCCGTTGCCCAGTCGGTTTTTGCCATGTTGTTTTATTTGCTGCATAAGAGCAGTTATTTCGATCACTATGTGAAGTCGGGAGAATATGCATCAAGCCGGATATTCACCCACCTTGGAAAGGAATTCCGGGAATTAAAAAACAAGCGATTCGGGATAATCGGCCTTGGGAGCATTGGAAGGCGGGTAGCGGAGATTGCTGAGGTTTTCGGTTCGGTGGTGGTATACCATTCCACGTCGGGCAGGAACCTGGACAATTCATACCAACACCTCGATCTGAATGCCTTGTTAAGGACTTCTGATATAGTATCCGTTCATTGTCCGCTGAATGAAAAAACCGAAAACCTGCTGGGAATCCCTCAGCTTAAATTGATGAAACCTTCAGCCTATCTTATCAATGTGGCAAGAGGCGAGATCGTTAACGAAAGCGCCCTCGCCGAAGCAATAGACAATGATTGGATAGCAGGGGCAGGGGTGGATGTGCTGACGGAGGAACCCATAACTCCTGATCATCCTTTGATGAAAGTCAAAAACAAAGAGAAGATATACATCACTCCGCATATTGCCTGGACAAGTATGGAATCGCGGAGACTTCTTATTGAAAAGATCGCGGAGAATATCAGGGAATTCGTTAATCGTGATTTGTAATTCGTGATTGGTGAATAGTCACTAGTCTCAAGTTGCAAGTCTCTGGCCTAAAGTCTCATCTTCCCACTTTCCCATCTTCTCACCTAATCAACTCATCATCTCCCCGCTACCGCACGATTGTACCTAAAATCCGCATATCTTCAAAAATTGCATTAAAGTCATAAGATTCTGGTGGGAGTAAATAGTTTTTTTATGTTTTGAATGAATCTTTCCCTCAAAAAGGTAAACATTTATTGTATTCTGTTAGC
>Ga0315547_1000219_pt1 | contig 63362 bp, 60 predicted proteins | sample SalMarSW160240MG_2_FD_202542 | JGI IMG/M metagenome (GOLD analysis project Ga0315547, IMG submission 202542) | Salt marsh sediment microbial communities from the Plum Island Ecosystem LTER, Massachusetts, United States - Salt Marsh Sediment SW1601-240 ...
TTAGCAGAGAAAAAACAAGGTTTTTCAGTCGCTTTTGACGGTTATGATTATTTTTGGACCAAAATTATCACGCCTGGTTCAGCTAATATTATTAGTTTGGCTGATTTGAAGAACAAAGACAAAAGCATTTCCAGCAATAATCCTCAGCCAATTATTGAACAAAGCCAAGAAATTCCTGAAATTATGGCTAATATTAATTTAAATCAAGGCGAGGGCTTTAATGCTCTTAATCCAACTAATGACTCTGTTAATTCTCAAATTCAAGATTCTTCTCAATTAAACCAACCTGTAAATCAAATACAATTAGATGATATTTTGTCCCAGCAATCTATTTCTTTAAGCAAGTCAATCCAAACAAACCAAAAAGCCAATTTGATTTTAACTCTTTCCATTATCATTTCCGGCTCTTTAATGTTTAGCTGGTTTTTAATACGACTTAGAAAGATAAAATTTCATTGACATGCGTTCTCAATCAATAGTATTATATAAATATGTCAGGTCATTCGCATTGGTCATCCATCAAACACAAAAAAGGTAGCGTTGATGCTAAGCGGGGTAAAATTTTCAGCAAGTTATCTCGTTTAATTAGTATTACTGCAAAAGAAAAAGGGCCTGATTTAGAAACAAATTACAAATTAAGATTAGCTGTTGAAAAAGCCAAAGAAGTAAATATGCCAAAGGAAAATATTGATAGAGCTATTAAACACGGTTCTGGTCAATTAGAAGGAGTTAATATAGAAGAAATTCTTTATGAAGCATATGGACCAGGCGGGATTGCTTTAATAATTGAAGGAATTACTGACAATAAAAATAGGGCCTTAGCTGAAATTAAACATATTTTAAGTCGTTTTAACGGTAAATTAGCCACAGTGGGAAGTGTCAGATATCTTTTTGATAAAAAAAGTGAAAAATGGGAACCAAAATATCCAACAGAAATAACTGACCAGAAAATTAAAGAACAAGTAGAAAAACTTTTTGTTGCTCTTAATGAAAATGATGATATTCAGGAAATATACAGCAATTTAAAATAAAAAATTATGATTATAATGGGTATTGACCCTGGTACTGCTACTACTGGTTATGGAATTATTGAAAAAGAAAATGATAATTTGAAAATGGTTGACTATGGCTCTATTAAAACTGAACCAAAATTTTCCACAGCTGAGCGTCTTAAACAAATAGACAAGCAATTAACCAAATTAATTAAAAAATATAAACCACAAAAGATAGCTGTTGAAGATATTTTCTTTTTTAAGAATGTTAAAACAGCCATTAAGGTTAGTCAGGCGCGAGGGGTTATTTTATCAAGAGCAGCACAAATGAAAATACTAATAGACGAATATACCCCACTACAAATCAAGCAAGCTGTAACTAGCTATGGCAGGGCTGAAAAAATACAGGTTCAAAAAATGGTTAAGCTGTTGCTTGATTTAAAAGAAATTCCTCAACCAGATGATGCTGCTGACGCTTTAGCTGCAGCAATATGTTGCGCTAATAGCACAAAGTAATCTCTAATTTATAATATGTCTCAAATTATACAATACATGATTAGCCAAGGAGTCCCTCAAGAAACAGTGGTCCTTCTTTTAATGCTGCCAATTGTCGCAACTATAATTGCTTTTTCGCGGCAAATTATTGGCATTAAAGGTTTTGGCATCTATACCCCTTTGATTATATCCTTTGCTTTTTTAGCTACTGGGTTAAAATACGGTCTAGCGATTTTTATTGCTATTTTATTAGTCGGCACTTTAGTACGGTTATTGGTTAAAAAATTCCGTTTACTTTATTTGCCTCGAATGGCTATTGTCTTGATTCTTGTTGCCTTGACCATTCTTATTGTTTTCTTGGAAGGAGCTTATTCTGGTCGGCATGGCTTAATCTCTGCTTCTATTTTTGCTATTTTAATTATGATTACTTTGGTAGAAAAATTTATTGCCACTCAGATTAACCAAGGAGCTAAAAGAACTATAATTATAACTTCGGAAACATTAATCCTTTCTATAATCTGCTACTGGGTAGCTAGCTGGCTTTGGCTGCAAAATATGGTATTGGCTTATCCTTTATCTATTATCTTAGGCAGCATTATTGTAAATATACTCTTAGGCAAATGGACCGGCTTGCGGCTTTCAGAATATTTTCGTTTTCAGAAAGTAATTAAACATGTTGAATCATCTAAAAAAGGGTAAATACATTTTAGGCATAAACGCCCGTAATCTGACTTATTTACGGCCCTCTAATTCTCAGAGGGCTATTCGTATTGCTAATAATAAACTCTTAGCTAAAAAAATACTAAATAAAAATGGTCTTCCTGTTTCGCAAACTTATTCAATTATTGAAAATATCAAGGAATTAAAGGATTTTGATTGGGCTAATCTGCCTTCAACTTTTGCTCTTAAGCCGAATCAGGGATTAGGCGGCGAAGGAATACTTATTGTTTATGGACAAAAGAAAAAATTTCCTTATCCTTGGGTTAAAGCTGACAAAAAAATAATTGAAATTAAGGATTTAAAAAGCCATATTTCGAATATTCTAGAAGGAACTTTTTCTATTACTAATTTGCCTGATATAGCCTTTTTTGAAGAAAGGATTAAATTACTGAAACTTTTAAAGCCATATGCTTATCGTGGTATCCCTGATATTAGAGTCATTGTATATAATTCTGTTCCTGTAATGGCTGAATTGCGTTTGCCAACAAAAGAATCAGGTGGGAAAGCAAATCTCCATTTGGGCGGCATTGGTGTTGGTATTGATTTAGGCACCGGTATTACAACCACTGCGATTCAGAGAGACCGCTTAATTGAATATGCCCCAGGGACCAGATTATTATTAAAAGGAATACAAATCCCTGACTGGAGAGAAGTTTTACGATTATCTGTCCATGCTCAACAAATTACCAAAATAGGTTTTATGGGAATTGATATTGCGATTGACAGAGAAAAAGGACCTATTATTTTAGAGCTTAATGCTCGGCCCGGTTTATCTATACAAATCGCTAATTTGGCTTCTCTTAATGATAGATTGCAAAGAATCAAGGGCCTTAAGATAAAAACCATATCTAAGGGAGTAAAAATAGCTCAGGATCTTTTTGGCGGCGAAGTAGAAGAAGGATTAGAAGAAATCTCTGGACGTAAAGTCATCGGGATCAATGAACCTATTGAAGTTCTTGATAAAGAAAAAAACAAGAATTTAACTATGGCCAAAGTTGATACTGGCGCTTATAGGACTACTGTCTGCACTAGCTTAGCCAAAGAATTAGGAATTGATAAAATAATTGATTCTAAAAAAGTTAAAAGCTCTTTAGGCATAGAAGAAAGACCCATTATCAACCTTTCTTTTATTTTAGACAAACGCTTAGTCAGCACCGAGGCATTTATAGCTGACAGAGGCGAAATGAAATACGATATTATTGTTGGTCGAAAAGATTTAAAAAGATTCTTGGTTGATCCAGCTAAAAATATTTTTATGACCGCAAGAGTCTTAGAAAAAGCCAAAGAAAAGCGGGGAATAAAATGATAAAAAAAGACAAAAATACAGCAATTATTATAAAAGAGGCAAAAAGATTAGGAATTAAAGTAGAAATTCTTTATCCACAGAGAAAGTTTATTGCCTTAGTCAAAGGATCAAAAAGATTTTTAGTCCAGCGAGACTTTAGAATCAACATAGACCGATTTGGAACAAGAAATATCCCGCTTTTTAAGGATTTATCATATTTTTTCTGGCAGAAAAATAACATTCCCATTCCTAAAACAATCACTGCTTTTTCTTTGCAAGAAGCAAAAAGAAAAATAAAAAAAATATCTTTTCCTTTGGTTATAAAAGACGCACAAGCCAGTCAAAGCAGAAATCTTTGGGTTAATATTTCTGACTTGCCAAAAGCTATTTCAGTTCTAAAAAATTTATTCTCAAACCCTTTAATTGAAGCAGTCATTATTCAAGAGTTCATTAGAGGTAAAGAATTTCGAGTTTTAGCGCTTAAAGATAAAATATTGGGCATAGCACAGCTTATCCCCCCTTCTCCAAAAGAATATTCAAAAATTAGCGAAGGAGGACAAGTTAAAAATATATTATTAGATAGCATTCATCCAGAAATAAAAAAAATGTGCATTAAGGCAATTAAAATAACTGGTTTAGAATTAGCTGGCTTGGATATTATAGCTGAAGATATTTCTAAATCTCCAAAAGAGCAAAAAATAAAATTTATTGAGATTAATGGGCGGCCAGATGTATATATTCACCATTATCCAAATAAAGGAAAGCCAGTAAATGTAACAAAAAAAATATTAAAATATATTTTTAATCTATGAAAATATTAATTATCGGCTCAACTAAATCAAAAGAATCTAAACTATTAAAAGAAGAGGCTGATAAAAGAAATCATTCAGTTGAAATAATTCCTTTATCAAAACTTATTTTTAAAGGGCAGAAAAAGTTAATGATTTTCACTCCTAATGGCTTAGATATTAAAAACTTTGAAGCAATTTTATTCAGAGCGATTAGCAAGCATGTTATTGAAGCAAAAATTATCGCCCGATATATGAAAGACAAAAAAAGAATAGTTATTGATGAAATTTTAGCTAAGCGTAATTATGAATACCATAAATTCTTTATGCACAGCCAGCTTTGGGCTAAAAATATACCACAGCCGTCTACTTTTTTTGCTCTTAATTTAAATACTATCAAAAAAGCAGTTGATGAATTAAACCCTCCTTTTATTGTTAAGCATATTAAAGAGATGCACGGCCAAGGGAATTTTCGCTTTGATTCTCAAGAACAATTGCTTGATTTTTTTAAAAACAAAAATCACTTGGGTAAATATCTAATCCAGGAATGGTATTCGTCTAAATACTATTATAGAACTATTATTTTAGGCAATAAGGTTCTTGGAGCCATAGAAAGATTATCTCTTCATTGTAAAAATAGACCAAAAATTCCATTAAACCAAAGATCAAAAAAAGCCAGTTTATCATCTGACTTAGAAAAGATATCTCTTAAAGCCACTCAAGCTATGGGCATTGAATTAGCTGGTTTAGATATTATGCCTGACAACAAAGGCCATTTACGTCTTTTAGAAATCAATCGTTCGCCCCAGTTTAAGCGCTTTAGCCAAGTAACCGGCCTCAATATAGCCAAAGAAATAATCAAATATATTGAGGGAAAAGTTATTTAGTTTTTATCTGAATAAATTTTCTTTTGCCTACTTGGATAATTAGGCCGTTTTTGACGGCTATTTGTTTTTGCCAATCTTTAACTACTTGATTTTCTACTTTCACTCCTCCTTGTTTAACTAATCGCTTGGCTTCGCCTTTGGACAAAGCTAATTTTGTTTGAAATAATAAATCTAAAAGAGAATAATTCTTAGCTATTAATTTATAAACAGGGATATGAGAAGGTTTTTCTTTTTGCTTAAAGACCCTGTTGAATTCTTTTTCAGCGGCCAAGGCGTCTTTTTTATTATAATGAACAGACACAATTTCTCTGGCTAATTTGGCTTTGGCATCTCGGGGATTCATTTCTCCTTGTTTGATTTGTTGATTGATCTTATTGATTTCTTCCATTGGAACATCAGTACAAAGCTCTAACCCTATACCAATCACCCCATCAGACCAGGCCATAATCTGACCAAACATTTCATTAGGAGGCGTGTCTAAATTAACAATTTTACCCTCGGTCTTACCCATTTTCTGTCCAGACTGGTCAGTTAAAAGCTTAACAGTTAAAACAAATTTTTCTTTGTTCTTCGCCTTTTTCATCAAAGTCCTACCGCAAAGCATATTAAACATCTGATCATTCCCTCCTACTTCTAAGTCTACATTCATAGCTATGCTGTCATAGGCTTGGGCCAAAGGATAAAGAAATTCATGTAAGTATAAATCCTTTCCTTCTTGTATTCTTTTTTTAAACATATCTCTAGCTATGGTTTGTTGAGCAGTAAAATTAGAAGCAAGTTCAATTAAATCAATAAAACTTAATTTATCATTCCATTTGCTGTTATACATTATTTTGGCTGGATTTTTGCCAGAGAATTTCAAAATCTTACTGGCTTGTTCCTTGTAATTCTTAGAATTCTTAAGAACCTTTTCTCTTGTTAGTTTTGGTCTTGTTTTGCTTTTGTCAGTTGGATCTCCAATCATCCCCGTAAAATCACCTATTAAAAAAATAACCTCATGGCCTAATTTCTGGAATTGGGCTAATTTTCTAATCTGAATGGCATTACCAATATGAAGAGTAGGCGCTGTAGGGTCAAATCCGCAATATAGGCGTATCTTTTTGTTGGATTTTAAAACTTTCTCCAAAGATGCTCTGCTAGGATAAATATTTTCTACGCCTCTGGATAAAACTTGATTAATTTGTTCTTGCTTAGTCATATATTTACTATATCATCCTTGCTAAAATAGGTCAATTCTGTTAAGTTAAGGTCAGACCTTACTATAAATGCTAAAAAAACTGCTAAAATTTGTCTTCCCTTTTTTTATTATAGCCATTCTTTTAGGAATTGGCCTTTTTGCTTATTTTGCCAAAGATCTGCCTAATCCAAGCAAAATAAGTCAAAGACAAATAGTTGAATCAACTAAAATTTATGATAGAACTGGTAAAACAGTTCTTTATGACATACATGGAGAAGAAAAAAGAACTGTAATCCCTTTTGAAGAAATACCTCAATTCATTAAAAACGCTACTGTAGTAATTGAAGACGATAATTTTTATCATCATATTGGATTTGACTGGAAAGGAATTTTGCGGGCTGCATGGGCTAATTTAAGAGGTAAAAAAATTGCTCAAGGGGGTTCAACTATTACTCAGCAATTTATTAAAAATGCCTATTTAGGAGGACCTCAATCAGAAAGAACTTTTACTCGTAAAATAAAAGAGTTAATTCTATCTATAGAATTAGAAAGGAAATATTCTAAAGATGAAATTTTAGATTTTTACCTCAATCAAGTGCCTTATGGTTCTAATGCTTACGGAATTGAAGCAGCCAGCCAAACTTTTTTTAATAAATCAGCCAAAGAATTATCTCTGGCCGAATCAATTATTTTAACCGCTCTTCCAAAAGCTCCCAGCTATTATTCACCTTATGGCTCTCATCCAGACGAGCTTAAAGAGAGACAGGAATACATTTTAGACCGTATGGCTAAATTCAACTATATTACTGAAGAGCAAGCAGAACAATCTAAGGAAGAAAAACTAAAATATGCTTCCCAATCAGACCTTAAGGCTCATCATTTTATTGCTATGATTAAAGAATATTTAGAAGAAAAATACAGCCGTATCTATACAGATATTAATATGGCAGGATTAAAAGTATATACTACATTAGATTGGGAATTACAGGAAATTGCTGAAGAGGTGGTTACTCAAGGAGTAGAGCAAAACGAGAAAAAATATAGAGCAACTAATTCCGCTTTAGTAGCCATTGATCCAAAAACAGGACAAGTGCTTGCTTTGGTTGGCTCAAAAAAATACGAAGAAGACCAATTCAATGTAGCTACCAGTCCATACAGGCAACCAGGTTCTTCTTTTAAGCCATTTGCTTACGCAGTTGCCTTTGAAAAAGGGTTCACGCCAGAAACTGTTCTATTTGACTTACAAACCAGTTTTGGCAAATTCGGGCCTGGCGATGGCAAAGAATATTCACCTAATAACTATGATTTAAAATTTCGCGGACCAGTAACTATGAGACAAGCTTTGGCACAGTCAATAAACCTTGCTTCAGTTAAAACACTTTATTTAGCCGGCGTTCAGGAAACAATTAATTTAGCCCAAGATATGGGTATTACCACTCTTAAGGACCGTGGTCGCTATAGTTTATCCTTAGTCCTGGGAGGCGGTGAAGTTAAACTTTTAGACGAAACAGCTGCTTATGGAGTTTTTGCAAATAAAGGGATAAAACATCCAGTAAGCTTGGTCCTAAAAATAGAAGACGCGCAAGGAAATATTTTAGAAGAGTACGAGAATAGAGAGGTGCGTGTTCTTAGTAAACAAGTCTCTTGTCAAATTAATAATATTCTTTCAGACGAATCAGTTAGAGCTCCAATGATGGGTTCTTATTCAAAACTTTATCTAACAGACATACCAGCAGCCGCCAAAACAGGTACTACTCAGGATTATAGTGACGGATGGACAATTGGCTATACGCCAAGTCTAGTAGCTGGTGTTTGGGCCGGCAATAATGATTTTACAAAAAAAATGCAACCAGGCGCGGCTGGTCTTTATGTAGCAGCGCCTATTTGGAACGATTTTATGAAAAAAGCTTATGAAACAGTAAATAGCGAACAGCGAACAGAAAATAATAACAATGAATTTATTCTTCCAAAACAAACAGAAAATTTTACGCTGCCTGAACCAAGCCCAGATACTGACAAACCAATGCTTAATGGACAAATCGCTTATCAGAATAAAGTCAAAATTGATAAAATTTCCAGAAAATTAGCAACTGATTTAACTCCTCCTGACTTAATTGAAGAAAAAAATTATCAAGAAGCTCATTCAATTCTCTATTATATAGATCAAGAAGATCCCCAATTTCAAAACTGGGAGGATCCAGTGCTTAAATGGTCAAAAGAACAGCCATGTAATAAAGATGCCTGCTACAATCAATCTATTCCTACAGAATATGACGATGTCCACACTGTGGAAAACCAGCCGCAAATAGAAATTACATCGCCTGCAGAAAATAGTTCAATCAGTCAATCTACTTTATTCATCAAGGCCCTAGCTCAAGCTAATTTAGGCATCAAGCAAGTGGATTTCTTTTTTAATGACAATTTAATTGGCACAGATACAACAAATCCATATTCAATTAACATTAATGTATCTCCTTATTTAATAAATTCCCGTGGGCAAACTATTAAAGTCCGCGCCTATGACCAAGTCCTGAATCGTCAGGAAGATAAAATAACTATCAATGCTAATTTTTAATACTTGAAAATAAAATTCCTTTTTCCTAAGGAATTTTTTACTGGTATGTAGAAAATATCGGTGCGAATTAAACCTTAATTGGCATGATTAGGTATGTATAGCTAACGTCGCCTACTGGCCTGATTGTTACCGGACTGGTGCTGTTATTCAATCCTAAAACAACTTTATCGCTTAAAATGTTGTTCAACCCATCTAAAAGATATCTATAATTGAAAATTATTTCTACTTTTTTCTTTCCTTCAATTTTTGTTTTAATTTGAGATTTATTTTCTCCAATATCAACATCTTTAGATAAAATTTCTATTAATGACTTATCAGGATTAATAGATATTTTAATATCATTAATTTTCCCGCTAAACAAACTGGCTATTTTAATATTATTAATAATTTCCTGACGATTAACAACTACCTGAGTTTCAACTTTATTAGGAATAATCTGCTGATAATCTGGATACTGACCATCAATTAATCTAGAAATGACTTGAACTTGTCCTAAATTAAACAAAATCTGGCTTCCTGATAAAATAATCTCTGCTTCTTGATCCTGTTTATCATCTGGATTGTCTTTTTCTGATAGAATTCTAATTAATTCTTGAATCGTCCTTTGGGGAATAATAATAGATTGGCCTTTTGTCTCCTTATTTAATGAATTAGAATTAATTTGGACATTTTTTTCAGCTAAACGGAAACTGTCTGTGGCTGCTAATTTAATGAAATCCTTGTCAAACTTCATAAAAATGCCGGAAATCTCCGGTCTTGATTCAGAAAGAGAAGCCATTTCTACTACTTGAGAAAATGCATTTTTCAAGATATTTCCTTGAATTTTTATTAAGGGCTTATCTTCAATTTTAGGAATAATCGGAAAATCATCAGCTGGCAATCCTTTAAAAATAGCTTTAAATTTTTCGCATTTTATCTCTAGGTTTTTATCTTTAACTTTTAACTCAATTTTTTTGTTGGGTAAATTATTAACAAATTCACTTATTAATCTGGCTGGCACAGTAATGCTGCCTTTTTTTTGTATCTTGCCTGGCACCCAGCAATTAATGCCTATTTCTAAATTTGTTGAAGATATCTTTAATTTATTATTTTCAATAGATAAAAGAAGATTATTTAATATAGGCAAAGTTAAATTTCTTCCGATAATACGTTCAACAATATTCAGAGCGTATTTTAAATTTTCTTGTAAGCAAATTATTTGCATATTTTTAATAACGATTTAATTATTATATAATTGCTCTCTAATTAAATTAATTTCATGTTGGAACGATTCGCTTTCCTGAATCTCTTTGTCAATTTTTCTACAAGCATATATTACTGTTGTGTGGTCGCGTCCTCCTAATTTTTCTCCTATATATGGATAAGAACCGCTTAATTCTTTTCTAATTAAATACATACTTACTTGCCGCGGCTTAACTAGTTCTTTTTTCCGGGAATGATTTAATAAATCACTGCTATTAACATCATAAAAATCTGAAACCGTTTTAATAATTGTTTTCAAGTTAGTCATTCTTTTAGGAGCATTGATTATTTGTGATAATATTTTGGACACTGCTTTAATGTCTGGATCAATCCCGTGTATTTGAGAAAAAGCAATTATTCTATTGAGGCCTCCTTCTAATTCTCTAATATTTTTTTGGATATTAACGGCAATATAATTTAAGACATCATCATTAATTTTTACACTTTTTTCTTTAGCTTTATTTTTTAAAATAGCTATTCTGCTTTCTAAGTCAGGACAACTAATATCAGCAATCATTCCTCCTTCAAAGCGGGACCGCAAACGTTCTTCCAGCGTTGAAATCGCTTTGGGCTGCCTGTCAGAACTGATAATAATTTGCTTATTTTTTTGATAAAGCGCATTAAAAACATTGAAAAACTCTTCTTGTGTTTTTTCTTTACCAGCAATAAATTGGATATCATCAATAATTAAAGTGTCTATTTTGTGATACTTCTTTTTAAAAGTATCCATGCCTTTTTTCGAAATAGCGTCAATTAATTCGCTAGTAAATTTCTCTGAACTAAGATATTTAATTTTTTTAGAAGGATTTTTCTGAATTAATTTATTGCCAATAGCTTGAAGAAGGTGTGTTTTCCCTAAACCAACTCCTCCATAAATAAATAAAGGGTTATAAAGCGTTCCCAGATGTTTGGTAACTGCCCTGCTGGCTGCTTGAGCCAGTTCATTAAAAGAACCAACGACAAAATTATTAAAAGTGTATTTGTGGTTTAAGTTTGTTTCTCCATCAAGAACATATTCCTGCAAATTAAGCTGATTATTGGGCAATGGCTGGGCTTGTTTCTTTTTTATATCCGGAGCAGGTGTTCCATTAATAACAAATTTGACATCTTTAATATCTGAGGAATTGTTGCGGAGAATTTTTAAAATAAGTTTATTATACTTATTTTCTAGCCACTCTTTTGTAAAACCATTTGGTGTATTGACAGTAATCAAGCCATCCTTTTTCGAATGGATATTGGTATTTCTAAACCAGGTGATAAAACTGGCTTTAGAAATATTCAGCTCAATCTCTCCTAAAACTGTTTGCCAGAGTTCTTTAATGTTCATAATGCTTCAATGATTTTAATATTTTAATTGTATCACAACTGGAAAATAAAGAAATAGATTTTTGTTAATAAATTGTGAAATACTTGTGGATGAATTACTCAATTTGACTATATTAATCTTAAGTGCTAATCTAAATATCAGATACTAAATACTATATTATGTCTTTTACTTACAAACCCAAGAAAAGCAAAAGGAAAAAAACTCATGGCTTTAAAGCGCGAATGGCTACATCATACGGTCGCCGAGTATTATCTAAAAGGAGAGCTAAGCAAAGAAAGAAATTAACTGTCTAATTTCGCAATTTATGCTATCTAGAGAATACAAATTAAAGAAAGAAAATGATTTTAAGAAAGTATTCAAAAATGGAAAATATTATCAGCAAGAGTTTATTAGGATTAAAATATTAAAAAATGATTTAGAAATAGATAGATTTGGTTTTCCAATCGGTTTGAAAATATCTAAAAAAGCCGTTCAAAGGAATAAAATCAAACGAAGATTAGAAGAAATAATCAGATTAAAATTAAATCAAATGAAATCTGGTTTTGATATAATTATTTTAGTTAATCCGGAAATAATAGAAAAAAGTTATCAGGAAATTGAAAAAGCTTTAATCAGTTTATTTAAAAAAGCTAATATACTCTCTTAAACATAACCAAAAAATATGGATATAATAATTACGATTTTTAATGAAGTTCTTTACCGGCCTTTATTTAATGCTCTGGTCTGGCTTTATAATACTATTCCTGGTCATGATTTAGGAATATCAATTATCATTTTAACTGTTTTAATACGCTTTATTTTTTATCCGCTTTCCAAAAAATCTATCCAATCGCAAAAAGCTATGGCTAAATTGCAGCCAGAAATAAAGGAGATTCAAAAAAAATATAAAAATAAAGAAGAGCAGGTTAAAGCAACAATGGCTTTGTATAAAAAGCATAAGGTAAATCCAATGACTGGCTGTTTGCCTATTCTGGTGCAATTTCCTATCCTTATTGCTTTGTATCGGGTTTTCTTTACTGGATTAGACCCTCAAAAATTAGATGGTCTTTATAGCTTTATTAGCAGGCCAGATTCTCTTGATCCAATGTTTTTAAACATAGTTAATCTTTCTCAAGCAAGTATTGCTTTGGCTATTTTGGCTGGTTTTTTACAGTTTATCCAATCTAAAATGATTATGCCTAAAAAAATAGCCGGACAAAAAAAACTAAAAATCGGTGGAATGGATTTTTCTTCTTTAATGGGTCAGCAAATGACTTATTTTATGCCAATAATAACTGTTTTTATTGCTTGGAGATTACCAGCTGCTTTACCTCTTTACTGGATAATAATTACTTTATTTGGCATTTTTCAGCAACATTTTACAAAAATAAAGATCTAAAAATTTTAACATGGATAATTTAAAAACTATCAAAGAAACAATTATTGATTTATTAAAAAGAATGAACTTTGATGGCAAAGTAGATGTTGATATTTCTGACGAAAATAATATTTTAGCTAATATCCAAACCGAACAAGCTAATTTTTTAATCGGTCAATCAGGAGCAAATTTAGACGCTTTACAGCATATAATTAGAATTATAATCAATAAAAAAAGCGGTGAATTTGTTCATTTTATTCTAGATGTTAATAATTATCGAAAATATAAGATTGAACTTCTAAAAGAATTGGCAGAAAATGTTGCTAAACAGGTTTTAACAGAAAAAGTAGCTGTAACTCTTCGCCCAATGACTGCGTATGACAGAAGAATTGTCCATTTGGCCTTAGCTAATAATTCTCAGATAGTTACTGAAAGCATTGGCAATGGCACAGAAAGAAAAATCACTATTAAATCCTTATTAACAGAGTAACATGATAGGCAAAAAAATAGCTTATAATACGATTATTTCAACAGGGGCTAGAATCATTGGATTAGCCCTTTCTTTAATTGTTATTGGTTTTATAACCCGTTATTTGGGGCAAACTGGTTTTGGTTATTATTCTACTGTCTTGGCTTTTTTGTTTTTCTTTACTGTTCTGGCTGATTTGGGCCTTTATTCTATTTGCGTTCGTGAAATTTCCAAGCCAAAGGCCAATCAAGAAAAAATAGCCAGCAATGCCTTTACTTTAAGATTTTTTGCTGGCTTATTTATATTCTGTTTAGCGCCTTTAATTGTTTGTTTTTTCCCTTATTCCTCAGAAATTAAATTGGGTGTTTTAATCGGTTCAATTGGATTTTGGCTAATGTCTAACCAGCAGATTTTAATAGGTATTTTCCAAAAATATTTAAGAATGGATAAAGTAGCTTTGGCAGAATTTTTGGGACGATTAATTCAATTAGGACTAGTTGTTTTCTTTATTTGGCAGGGTTTTGGATTTCTGTCTATTATTAGCGCATTAGTCGGCGGTTCCTTAGTTAATTTTCTTTTAGTTTTTTTCTTGAGTCAGAAATATATTCATATTTCTTTTCAGTTTGATTTTATTTTTTGGAAATCTTTATTAAAAAAATCTCTTCCTTTGGCTTTAGCGATTGTTTTTACAGTAATATATTTTAAATTAGACACTATTATGCTCTCTTTAATGAAGCCATTAGCTGATGTTGGTATTTATAATCTATCTTATAAATTTTTAGAGAGTTTACTTTTTTTCCCAGCTATGTTTGTTGGTTTAGTAATGCCTTTAATGTCCAAATATGCTTTTTTTGATAGAGAGAAATTCAAAAAAATTACACAAGAAACTTTAAATCTTTTATTAATGTTTGTTGTGCCTTTAATTATCGGCATTTTCTTTCTTTCTAAAGAAATAGTTGTTTTAATTGCAGGTAAAGATTTTATCTTGTCAGCTGGCGTTTTGAATATCTTAATAATCGCCGGTAGCATAATTTTCTTAGGAATTCTTTTTTCTAATATGATTATTTCTTTGGAAAAGCAGAAAAGCTTAACTTATATTTATGGAATTGGCGCAATAGTTAATTTAGCTGCTAACTTAATTTTTATTCCTAAATACTCTTATTATGGAGCAGCTTGGACAACCGTTTTAACTGAATTAATTGTTACTGCTTTGATGCTAGTGGTACTTTATAAGACATTTAAGGTATTACCTTATTTTCATTCTCTGATTAAATATTGCTTAGCTGGCTTAGCAATGATCTTAATGTTTTATTTTTTGCCTGAATGGAATTTATTTATCTTAATTATTCTAACTTCTTCAGCTTATTTTATTAGTTTATGGCTGATTCACGGAATTCCAGTTAAAAGAATAAGGCATGAGTTGTTATAATATGTATATCTGGCTTCTTTTATTAATTGCTTATATTCCTTTTCAAATTGCTTTAAACCCGAGCTCTGATTTTGATTTAGCTTCTATCAGGATTTTCATTATTTTATTGTTTGTTTTTTATTTATGTAAAAACATAATTATTAAAAAAGGAAGAAACAAATTGCATTTTAAAAACCTGCAGGCAATTAGCTTATTATTCTTTTTGACTCTAACTGTTATTTCCTTAATTAGCGCTGAAAATATTTTTTGGGGACTAAGAAAGATAATTTTCTTTTTATCTATTTTCCCTCTCTATTTTTTAACTGTTGCTTTGGTCAAAAAATCAGAGCAGATAAAAAAGATTATTTTAATCTTAATTGGCAGCGCTATTCTGTCTTCTTTTGTTGGTATGTTCCAATTTTTAGCCCAGTTTATTTTTGGCTTAGAAAAAGTTTATGCTTTTTGGATAATTAATATTATGCCGATATTCTCTGGTTTTAATTTAGGGGCAATGATTCTGGCTTATCCTAGTTTGCTAGTTAATATTAATGGCCAAACAATTATGAGAGCTTTTTCTTTTTTTTCTGATCCGCATATGTTTTCTTTTTATTTAGGATTAATTTTACCATTAGGTATAGCTTATTCTTTGCTAATCAAGAATAAAAAGATATTATTCTTAAATTTTAGCCTATTATTTTTTGTCTTATTATTAACTTTTACTAGAGGCGCCTATATCGCCATTATAGTCAGTTTTATTTTTTTGGCCTTTTTGATTTATAGATATTTAAGAAATAAAAAAATGGCTTTTCTACTTTTGCTAATTCTGATTATTTTTATTATTCCAATTACGCCTATTTCTGACCGTTTTTACTCAACTTTTAATTTAAGCGAGGGTTCAAATATAGGACGCTTAGAAATGTGGGAACAATCCAGCAAAATTGCTCTAATTAATTTTTGGCAGGGAGTTGGTTTGGGAAATTACTCTTTAACAGTTAATGCGCGTTTTGACTACCGCAATCCAGTTACTGCTCATAGTCTTTATTTGGATATCTTTTCCGAAATGGGAATTTTTGCTTTATTTATCTGGCTGTTCTTGATTTTAGGAACTATCAGTAAATTATTCTGGAAATTAAGGAAAACAGACGATGAAAAAGAGAAATGCCTTTTGATTGGTTTAATCGGTTCTTTATTATATTTCTCAATGCATAGCTGTTTTGAAACAGCTATATACAGCCCTGTTGTTTTAGCTTTGTTAATGATAATCCTGGGCCTGTCTACAGTTGTTCTGCGAAAGTATGCTTCAAAAAATCATACATTTTAATATTTGCTTAATAGTTTTCTCTCTGCCTCTTTATTTGATTAATTTTAAAATTGGCTGGGTGCCAATGACTATTTTAGAATTAATGATTTATGGATTATTTTTAATTTGGCTGATTGAGAAATTTTTTAATTCAGAATTAAAGTCCATTTTTCAATTTTTTACAGAAGATAAATTTTGGTTTTACCCTATATTTTTGATTTTTCTTGGAGTTACTATCTCCACTTTATTCTCAAATAATATTCAAACAAGCGCTGGCATTTGGAAAGGATGGTTTCTAGTCCCATTGCTTTTTTTTATAGTGTTGACTGATAGTATAAAAAATAAAAAACAAATTAGAAATATATTTTTTGCTCTATTCTTGTCTGGAATAGGAGTAAGTTTAATTTCCTTTTTTTATTGGTTTAATAATGATTTAACTTATGATGGCCGTTTACAATCCTTTTATCTTTCTCCTAATTATTTAGCTATGTATTTGTCCCCTATCTTTATTTTATCATTTTATTTGTATTTTTGTTTTAAGAAAAGTATTTATAAAATCATCTTGTTCGTTGTTCATTGTTCATTGTTCATTGTTATTTATTTAACCTATTCTTTTGGCGCATGGTTAGGATTGTTATGTGCTTTAATTTTCATTATTATTAATTCTAAACATAAAAAGACAAATTTTTCTTATTTATTAATAGGTATTCTTCTTTTATTGCTCACTTGTTTTTTGTTTGGGCAAATGCCCAATCAAAAAATTCAAGGGTTTCTTGATTTTTCCTATCCTTCTCTAAAATCCCGTTTAATTATATGGCAAAGCGCCTGGGAAATAATAAAAGACCATTCCTTAATAGGGATTGGCCCAGGCACATTTCAAAAATACTATTTAGAATATCAGAATAAATTTAAACCTTATTTAGAATGGGCTGTGCCTCAACCGCATAATGTCTTTTTCGCTTTCTGGTTACAAACTGGTTTAATTGGCTTAATTGGCTTTATCTGGCTATTAATAATCTTTTTTAGATCTAAATACTCATTATTTAATACTTTTCTTATAGCAGCTATGATTTATATTTTAATCCATGGATTAATTGATACTACTTATTGGAAAAATGATTTATCAATTATTTTTTGGTTAATTACAGCTCTAAGCTATACAAAAATTCATTTTTCCTATTTATAAACATAAGATAGTCTTCTGATGGAGACAAGAGTAATTCTATAGCATCGTATGTTATTTTATCTTTGTCTGTTAAAATATAAATCTTAACTGCTTCTTCAGTTTCTAAGCTAATTTGCCAAAATTCATCAGCGAAATAAATAGATTTCTTATAATAATCATCTGGCAAAACAACTGAATCAGAAATTTCCTTAGGAACAGCGCAAAAAAGAGTTCTATTGTCTTGGCTCCAAACACATTTTTCCGGCAAGGTAACAAAATTTAATTCTTTAATAGCTTGATTGGATAAATCAGCTATTTTTAATTTGAGATTTTTGCCTTGACTATTAGTTTCTGAAAAAAGTAATTTATCGCCTGCAGGAGACCAAAGAGCTGTCAATCCATAGTTTTCAATAATTTTTTGGAGATTATTAGAGTCAATTTCTATTGTATAAACAACGCTTTGCGCTAAACCGCTCGGTCTGGTTCTAATGGAAATTTGGCTTGAATTCGGCCATTCTACAATCAGGTTTTGCATCCTGGTCTGAAATATATTGTTCCATTCAGAACCGTCTGAATTTGCTATGCTTATGTTATTATCCTCTGTTTGAGGATTATAATATTGGTAAGCAATTTTATCTTGTTCTGGCGACCAAGATAAATAACTTATATCGCGGTTTAAAAGAACACTATTGTCCGTATTATAATCATAGAAATATTTTTTTATTAAACTATTCTCTTCAAAAATAGCAATAACTTTGTCTTTGTTCGGCGACCAAAGGACTTTAAGCAAATTCTGCAAGACATTTGATGATATTCTTATTTTATCAGACCCATCAAAGTTTGATTCAAAAACATTGCCATTGTTTTTTAAGTAATATTTTACTTTTTGTCCATCAACAACTGGGGCTAAAACAGGTTCTTGGCTGATTATTTTAATATCGAACTGACTAATTGATATGTCGTTTTCTCCATTTAAAGCTTCTTCTGAATCCAACATATTCTCTGGAGGAATTGGTTCTTTAATAAAGAAGTTGTAAATAACTAAAGCTCCTACCACAAGGATAAGCAGGATAATTAAAATAATAAGAATTTTTTTTAGAGGCATAATATTAATTTTTAATTTTTAATTACTAATAGATTGCCAGGATTAGTTTTTTGAAGCATGCCTGTATTCCCGTTTATATTTAGATCCGGTTCTTTTAATTTAACTAAGTCAGGATTAATGGTGTATAAAATTAAATAGGCAGCTAAGGCCAAAATTAACCCACCAAGAGCTCCCCAAATGTATTCTCTGGCTTTTTCTTGCGTTGTAATTGTCCCAGATAACATATACATAAATCCGCCAAGGACTAAAGTGCCTAAAGCAGTAATAGCTACCAAAGCTAAAGCAAAAACATATATTCCGTGTATATAACTTGACAAAGTCGGCTCTGTTCCAGCTTTTGGACCATGAGGAATAGTCACTTCTATTTTATAGCCAGCATAGACATTAAAAGCAATCAGCATTGAACAATAAACAATGAACAATAGAGAAATAATGATTAATAATTTTTTGGATTTCATTATATTTTTATGGAGTAAAAATTATTTTAGTAATACTCTGCGCTTTTTCAGAAGAATTATTTTTATTTTCAACCTGTATTATCAAATCCTGCTTAGAAATTTCTCCTATTTTACCAACTTTTAAAGTAAAGAGATTCGGATTCTCGTTGTTAACCTGAGAGCCAATTTTCCCATTTAAACTCCAAACATAATTTAGTTCGTCTATAGTTTCAATATTGAAAAAATACGGTTTAGCAATAAATTTTACTTCTTGTTCAGATGGAATCTTATATTCTTCATTAGGATTTTCAGAAAAGATATTAGTTTCTAAAATAATTTCTGGGCTTTGAGGCTTTAAATATAGATATGATGAAGTTCCTAAAAGAATTCCTTCAGAATTTTCTATTTTTACTTTAATTGATTGTTTTATAGAACGATTTTTATCCATATTAAATTGAAAAACTTGCTTATTCTGCCCAGAGTCAGATTTTTGGATATGGTCATTGAGAAACCATTTATAAATTAATTCTTGAGGATTAAATTCTAAAGAATTAATAACAGCAGCCACTTTTACAGAACTCCCTTTTGTGGGTAAGGACTTACCCATATAATCAACTGGAGCATAAGTATCAGCTGACCAGGTTAAAGTAATACTAATTTCCGGAGTTTGCCCTTGGACGAAAACAGTGGACAATAAACAGAGAATAACAATTGGCAGGAGGTAATTTATTTTTTTTATTCTAATCATTTTAAGGCTTCCCTTTGGTTAATTTACTTAATGATTCAGGCATATAGCCTTTTTGTTCAGCATACAGACTGATTATAAAAATTGTCCAAGTAGGAGATATATCGCCTAATCCAGGAATCAACTCAATCAAAAACGTTCCGCCAAATCTAGCGCTTGGGAATTTACGAAGCCTAATTAAACACCAAAGTCCAAGAATCCCAGCAGTGCCTAAATCAAGCGCCCTAAAAAGCAATAAATCCAAACCAACCCAATCGCAAAGGTCATTAGCAATTCCTACAGCTCCAATTATCATAAATTCAGCATCAGTAATTTCACTGACTTTGTCAGATGGTTTGCTTTTTGCTTTTGTTTTCTTACTAGTTATTCTCCTAGTATTTTCTTGTGCCCATTCGTCTGTATAGTCAGGCATATTTTTATAGAGAATTAATAAGCGATATCTTTTATTCCATCATCAGGATTTTTTTTAAATATTTGTTTATCTTCTATTGGCTCGCTAACTTCTGTTTTATTTATTTTCTCTGTTTTTGGAATATCTGCCTTTTTTTCTATTTCTTGCATGATCTTGCCTTTAATTAATTCTTTTCTTTTTTGCTCTTTTTTTTCATTCTCTTCTTCCAATTCTTTTTTGGCTTTTTCTATTTCTATCAATTGAGCTGGATCAGACGTGATAACCTGGTCTTCAGTATAAGAAGAAACTACTTGGATAGAAACATGTTTCGTGCCTGCAAAGAAAATACCTTCGCCAACTGCACATGCCATAAGCATATATTTCTCTTGGTCAGTCAGATTAAAAGCTTCTTTAACCACTTCAATGGCTGTTGGCGACTGCTTCATTAAAAGCTGGAGAGATGAATTAGTAAGAATTGGCTTGCCGTATTTAGATTTCATAAAATCAGCTACATCTTGAGTAATAGTGGTCAAGCCAAGATAATATTTACGGCATCTTTTGGCAATGCCAAAAAGGAAAGAAGCAGCATCTTCGTGTTGCATCATCCACCAGGCTTCGTCAACAACCATCATCCTTTTTTTTGTTTTTGAGCGAATAATATTCCATATATAGCGAAGAATAACATACATAGCTAATGGCCTTAATTCGTCTTCCATATCTCTAATACTAAAAACAACAAGTTTTCTATTTAATTCAACATTGGTTGGTTGATTAAAAAATCCTGAGTAACTGCCATTCACAAACTTTTCTAACCTAGTCACCAAGCTCTCTGCACCAGTCATCCCCTTAAGAATATTATAAAGATCACTCATTAATGGAGGTTCAATCTTGCTAAAATTAGATTCAGGAGTAATGTCCCGAGAAGCATAGGTTTCTGTAAGAGCTTTATCTATAATAGCATCTTCTTCAGGAGTCAAACCATTAAGCATCATCCTTAGTAAACCAACTAAATTAATAATATTGTTTTTCAGAAGATCAGCTGGCTTATCTTCTGGGCCAGGGATCGGCAAATCAAAAGGATTCAAATTATGCGGCGAAGTAAGTGAAATATCTACAAATGTTCCATCAATTGTTTCTGCTAAATATTTATACTCTTTTTCCGGATCAATAACAATTACCTCAGTGTCCTGCATTAAGGAACGGAGGATTTCTAATTTGATAGTGTATGATTTGCCTGCGCCGCTTTTAGCAAAAACAACCATATTAGCATTTTCCATACTAAAACGGTCAAATAAAATTAAAGAATTATTATGTCGGTTAATGCCATAAAGAACGCCTTTGTTGTCGCTTAAATCAGAAGAAATAAAAGGAAAGCTTAAAGAAAGAGGGGCTGTATTAAAATTACTATGAATAAATAATTTATCAATTCCCAATGGCAAGGTGGAAACAAACCCTTGTTCTTGTTGGAAAACAGCTGGCTTGGCATAAACCATTTTATTTTCCAAAAGTGCCCTAATCTTATTCTCAACTTCATCAAGCTCTTTGATTGAAGAAGCAAAGAATGTAACATAAAGACCCATTTTGAAAAGTCGTTCAGAGCCTTGTTGAAGTTTGTCCCGTAAATCCTCAATATTGCGCAAAGCCGCTTCTAAAATAGGATCGCGGACTTTGCCTGCTTCAGCTTGAATAGAAATCTGCGACTGAATTTGAGCTGTTTTCTTAGTTAATTTTTTCAGGACAGTATTTGTTTCAGTCGGATGGATAGATAAAGATACATTCATCTCCTGGTCAAGGGAAATTACAGGAGAAAGCCAGCTGGTTGCTAATCTTTGAGGATAGCTGAAAATAAAAATGGTTCGGGCATATTTCTCGCCAATCTGTAAATAATTAGAATTGATTTTTAATCCAGCTGGAGCAATTAAATCAATTAAATTAGTTTCTTGCCCTAGATCAATCATATTTTCTTTTTTGATTGTTTTTTTAAATAAATTCATTGATTCCTCATTTCTTTAGCTTTTGATAATTCTGGGTCTTCTTTAGCGCTCGGATTGTACAATTTATAGAATAGTTCAATTAGCTCATCTGTTTTTAATGGAACTGACTTAATGCCAATTCCTGACAAGCTCGTAGTAATAAATTCTAATCTTTGCCAAAGATTATTTTTAAGTTCTTGAAATTTTTGTTCTTTGGTTTCTAATTTTTCTTTTTTACTAAAAAGCTTATTAAATAAATTGGCCTTTTTTAGAACTAATGGATTATAAGGGATTACTAAATAGAATGATTCAGTCATAATATTAGTCATTTCAGACAATCCCTTAATAAAGTCTATATATTCAAAAGATTGAATTTTTAATAGTTCGTTTTCAAGTAACGATTGTTTTTGTTCTATATTTTTAATATATGGATCAATATCAAATTTTCGGGAAGCAGCAACAATCTGAACGCTGAAATCAAGGGAATTGAGAAAATTTTGATAAAGATAAATAATAGCGTCCTGTTCTTCAGTGGATTTAAGAGCGAAATTCAAACTAGTTGTCATTAAAATAGCCCTTAATCCCTTGTTTTTAAGGATAATAACATCATCTTTAATTTCTCTAATTTCTAAATGACTCTGCATTGAAGAACCTTTTGTTTTTTGAGTCATAATTATTTTTTCTTCCACAAATATAATCTTGGTTTGCTTAAATAAACGATACCAGAACCTAAAAAATTAATGAAAGGACGGCCATTGACTTTATAAAAAGCTAGAAGAATACAAAGAATGCCAATTGGAATTGCTATAACAATGAAAAATCCTAAAGTGAGAAGAGACCAGAGGAGAAAAAGAACTCCAGCGCCACCAACCAGATAAAGAAACTGTTTCAGTGCTAAAGGGCCGATTATCTTATCTTCAATATCAATAAATTGGGGGACATTAAACTGCATATATTATTCTCCTTTTAAGTCAACTATATTCCCTTCTATTTTCGGTTCAGATATTGTTTGTTCTTTTGTCTCGTCTTCTCTTGGCCAAGAGGATACTTGATGAATCTTTTTTAAACTCTCCTTAACAGGCAAAAATATTGCCTGATTAATATCCCGAGCTAATTTACGGGCAAATTCTTCTTTTAAACTACATTTCTCCTGCAATGTCTTAACAAAATCAACAATATTAACTTCTCCTAATAAAACCATACCTGTTGTATAAGATAATTGTTGAACAGATTCTTCTGTGAATTGATGCTTTTTGCCAATCATTTTAATATTTTCAGCTGTTTGCCTTGACGCAATGAGCGTCTTTAATTCATCGGATACGGTTTGGAATTTAGCTTCTAATTCAATGGTTTCTTCATTAAGAGAATTTTCCATTTCATCCCATAATTTAATCTGTTCCGATGTTGGCTCGGGTAACATAATATTTTCTTTATTATTAGAGTTTTTTTCAAGCATATTAATTAAAATTGCCAAGCTGGACTATATAATAAATATTGGCAAACTTTTTCTATTTGAGGATTCTTTCCCCCACTTTCTAATTCTAACAATCTGTTAAAAGTATTTTTAATAGCTAACCTTAAGAAAGGATCGTCCCCAGCTCCTATTTCTTCTAATTGCTCCACTGTCATATTTTTTAACAGTTCAATGCCTGTTTCTCCAGCAAAAGCATCGGGAACAATTAATTTGGCTATTTCAGGAGACATGTTTTTGATATGTTCTCTTGGGCTAGAAGCAGCATCTGGCCGTCTATCATAAAATTCCTTGGGACTTAAGTCCTCTATTTCAAAAAATCTAGCAAAAGCTTTAATCTGTTGAACGCTATAATCTCCTAATCCATATAAATCAAGGAGTTCTTGTAGAAATTGATTTTTCTCTTGGTTGAGCATAATTTTTTATGTAATACCAGCTTCTTTCTTTATCTTTTCTCTTTCTGCATAACTAATTTTCTCTCCAAATCCTTCTTTGTTCTCGGATGGCATAATTATTTTTTGTTGTTCATTTAATACTGGCTTTCCTTTTTTCCCTTTTTCTTGCTTTAGTTTATACCTATTAAATTCCCCTGCCTTTTCACGATGAACCACATTTAAATTGACTCTTCTGGCTAATTTTTTCAACTTTTCATATTTTGGAATTCCAGGTCTCAATTTCGTACTTCGAGACATCATTTGATTGTATTCTGCGCTTCTTGGATTAGCCAGCAATGATTGAGCAGCTAATTTTTGCGTTTTCCCAGCTCCAAAAGGCAGGGTTCGTCTGCCAGCTACTTTCTGAACATCTTGCCTGTTCATTGATTTGCCCATTCTTTGAGTTTCTTGGGTAACTACGGTATTTTTCTTTGTCCTGGCTTCTGCTCTGCCCTTAGGAGTCAGTCTTAAGTGTTCTCTTGTCCATTGCCCAGCTCCACTGACCCTAGATAGTCGCTGTTTGTTTTCTACTCTTTCTTTAGCTTCTTTTTCTCTAGCTGCTCCTCTTGCTTTCCACCAGCGTTGAGTGGCAGTAATTCCGCTAACCTTGCCGCCAATCCCCTTAGCTATGCCAATCGCTCCCTTGGCGCCAAAAACGCTCATTTTTTGAGCTACAATTAGACCTCCAAGAAGCAATCCTACAACCAGAACAAACCGAAGAAGATATTTAAAGGAAAGCAGTTCAGGTAAAAGAATATCAGGATCTACTCCAGTTTCTGAAGCATCTAATACGCTTTGATACAGGAAAGTTGGAAAAGTTTTTAAAGCCAAATAAACAAAAAACATATAAATCGGGGCAAAAAAGACCCATTTTATAAAAGCATCCCACCACTGGCTAAAAAGTTTTTGAGTGGCCGGCAAAATCCAAAAGAACCAGGCAATCGGAGCCAAAATAAGTAAAAACCAAATTATTAATATTCTAACAATCAAAAAGAAAGCAAATGCTAAAAAAGCAAAAATAGCAATAATAGAAAATGTTATAGACATTGAAAGACCCATTATAACATTGACCGTATCCATCACTCCTTTACCCCAATTATAATCTTTTTTTACTGGCACTAATTCCCACTTTTTACATTCACAACAGATACTTTGGCAGTCATTTTTGCATATAAATTGATCTGTCGGCATGAATCCGCAATTCCCTATACATTCAGCATAATAATCATTACACTTTTCCCATCCTCCAGTACATTCTTTTTCTTTTATGGAACTAATTTTTGACAAGTTTAAGGCAGTAGATATTTTTGTGGTAAAATTTGTCCCGCCGCTTCCATCAACAAAGAACTGGGTTAAAAGTTGAGAAAAATCGATAATAGGGCCAACTAAAACCAAACTAAAATTGATTAAAAGAGCGGCTACAATCAGTTTCCATAGAATTTGTTTCATGCCATAAGTATCTATTCGTAAAATCGTTGCAAAGGCAATAACTAATAAAATTAAAACAAAAAACATATTGACCAAGTCGCGGACAATCCCCCATCCCATAATAACAATAGGCGCCTTAGTAAAAAGCGTATAAGATAAAAAACCGCTGACCAATCCGGCCGCAGCATTTAAAATTTGTCCGAATAACCAAAGGATACCAAGTAGTATATAGCCAAAGGTTATTAGAATTCCCTTGATAAAGTTATCAACAACCCAACCGGCTCTGGCTTCCCCTGCGCCAAAAATAAAGATTCCTAAAGAGCTGATTAAAAAAACTAGTGATATACATAAAATAGGTTTTTTATATTTATTATAAAAAATCTGTAATATTTTTTGGATTTTAACAAGCAAAATAATCATCAAACTATTTTTTAGAAATTTTTTATATTTTTATTATTCTTCTGGATTTTCAATTGTTACAGTAACCTCAACTTTAATTGGTTTATAATTACCGCATTGCACTCCGTATGTATCAGCTTCTCCTTTTATTCTTTCGGCTTCGGCTTTTTCTACATTCTCTGTATTCCCCAAATCTATTTCTTCTTGGCCAGCATCATAAATAAGTTCTTCTACGTCTTTAGCGAGTTCTTCAAAATTACTAGAAGTACATGTTGTCGCGCTAAGCAAAGTAATTAAATCTTGAACAGTTTCAATTGCATATTCTTCAGCATCGTCCATAATTGTTTGAGCTTCTTCTAAATCAGGCGTTTCATTATTGTCTAAATCTGTTTCTGAATTTCCACTAACATCTTCCCATGTATCAAGCCAATCATTAGCAGCGTCAATATACGCTTGAACTGCATCAATAGATGTATCAATATCAGTCGAGCTGTTAATGCTGGCTTTTAAATCTTCTATTTCTGCTTCAATGGCTGGGATTGTAGTATTTTCTATTTCGCTCTTTTTGTTTTTTGCCCAAGCAATAGAGCCTTTAAATTTAACTTTGCCGCAAGCGGAAATCACATTGTCTAGAGTTGGTATGGTGTAATCATTATAGTAATCAAGAGCTTCATTTAAATAATCCATTCTGTCTTGTCTTGATTTTTTTATTTTATCTGAATAATACTCTAAACAATCTTTAAGCAATCCAAGTAATGTTTCAGCATCGCTTATTTTATTCATAACTTCTTGCGAATCAACAATTTCTGGCGTTGATGTGGCTGCTCCCAAATCACCGTATTTTGGCCTTGTAAATGAGCCTCTTGGATCGTCTTCAGTGCCAGCTCTTAAGAAGCCAACTCCCTCAGTCATTACCCTGTTTATAAGGGCATTAGCAATTGCCTGTACATAAACTTGAAAAGGTCCAGCTTTTTCAGTAGCAGCTGCTATTTGGGCATTTAGCTGATCCATATAATTTGTACTTGCTTTTTTAGCTGTTTCGTCAACAAGCGAACTGGGCGTAAGAGTTTCGCATTTATAAGTGCAAGGACGAAGCTCTGTATTGTCAATGCATGTTTGAGGCATTGCAGGTTGGCCCCTGACATCTGTTTGCTCTTCCATTAAATTGCCGTTTTTGTCATACCATTTACAATCTTTCATACTTAAAGCTCCTTTGCCCATTAAAGCATCTGCTTCGGCTTCAGCCTGGGCTTTTTCTATTTCTTCGATCCTTTTCTTTTCACTTGCGAAATAAGCACCGTAAAAATTATTCTGCGGTTTAGTTAATTCAATCCATCCTTTCCAGCCACCTTTTGAAAAGTCATTGTAAAAGTCATCTATATTATCAACTACGTCTGATAAAGTACATGTAACTTCTTCTTCAAAAGTCGGCACATCTTGGAGAGCCTTTTTAATCTCCATATCAAATGGATCGCACATCCAGCCAAGACCTAAGTAATTTTCAACAAAATCGCCGCCTGCTTGATCAGCCACATCCCAAAGATAATCACTTAATCCTTCTGATATAAATCTCGGCTCTTCGCCATTCTGGATCCAATTGGTAATATCATTAGTCATATTAGCCAAAAGCCGATGGAGAAGAGTATTAAGCGCTTTGCCAACTGCCCACTCAAGCATTTGTTTAGCTTTGTCCCAAAGTTGGGTTGCGACGCCTACAACTTGTTTTGCGAATGTTGCTGCTTGCCAAATAAAATCTTTTATTTTTACCGATTTGTGCGTTGCTATATGAACACCATCTATTACTGGCTTTCCTCCTGCCTGTGCTTTGTGCGGGAAAAGCACAGTTAATCCAACGATTGAACTGATCAAACAAATAATTAAAATAAAAGCAGTTGTTTTTTGTGGTAATAATTTTTTGGAAGAAATCATTTTAAATTTAGTTAAATTTAATTTCTATTGTCGCCCTTCTAAATCTGATTGTATTTTTTCAAAAATTTCAACAAAATCTTTACTAACTTGTTCAAATTTTTCCAATACAATCATTCCTTTAAGCGGGTCGCTTTCATATTCAGGCAAATACTCATGGATTTTATAAAAAGTCCACCATAAAGACAAAAAATCCTTATGAATATCAAGCCAATCTAAGGGCACTGGCAGTTCCAATGTTTTTTCGTATGCCTCTAAGTACAAATTAGCTAGGCAATTAACAGTCTCAAAATTATTGGTTTCTATGCTTCTCTCAATAACATCAGCATTATATATTGTTTCTTCTGTTTCTCCTTCGGTCTGGCAATAATCAATTTCATTCATTTTTGCGCTTCTTTCATTCTCATAATTTGCAATAGCAGCTATATTATTCTCCTGAGTAATTTCTAATTTAGATCTTTCTTTTTCAAAAGGAGGAATAAATTCTGATAAAAAATTCACTGATGTTTTTTGCAGGGCATTTGCAACATTTTTATCTGTTGTATCTTTAAGAATCTGCTGTATTTGCTCAGTATTTTGTATTCCAGTTGGGAAAGCCTGACTATCTTTTAACTGATCACTTAAAAGATACATAAGCATTTCTGTTAAATTCCCTGGCTCAGGACGATCTCGCTGGACAGTTTCTTTCTGATTTTCTTTAATGGGGAACTTATCATTAGGCGCTTTTTTAGCTGGGTTATAGCCAGAAGCGACTTCTTCTCCGTCTAAATAGCCATCGCCGTCTGTGTCAGGATTATTAGGATCTGTTCCATAAAGCTCTTCTTCCCAATCAGCTAAACCATCATAGTCATGGTCATTGATTATCTCTTGTTTATTTAAATCTAAAGCTAATTGCTCAAGCGAATTAGCTTTGCTAAATCTGCTTTGTAAAACCAAATAACCGCCAATTGATATGCCAATTAACAATACAAAAATTACCACAAGAGTACTTATTTTTTTAGAGAATTTTTGTGGTTCCATTAAGTATATTATATAACATTTTCAAGCATATCCCAAATGCTTTTTTATTAGTTATCCACAGGATTTCTAATCTAACTTATCAGAGCTTGACTTTTCTGTATAAATGGTGTATCATCAAGACAATAGTTTTTTAATATAAGAATAAAAACAGGAGGGTAAGATGAAAAAAATACTTTTTGCTGTTATGTTTATGTTTTTAATGAGTGGATGCGCCGGGCCTACTTACCATATAGAGACTAATAGATCGCCTGTAAACTGGCAGGCTGGGCCGGGACAAGAAGCTTATAAATATATTCTTGTCCAAAATCAGAGTCCATATTATATTAAAATCTGCACGGGGCAAAATATTCTTTTAAGTCCTGGCGCAGAAATTACTATAAAAAGGACCCGTCCATTGGGGTGGGTTGGGCCGAGTTTTGGAAGTTTCCGGTTTATGGCTTATGCCTACCGGGAATACAATCCGAGAACCGGCCAACTGGATTGGTTTGTCGGACAAAGAGAGGCCAGAGTAAATCTTAACGGCCGGGTTAGGACTTACAATGGCCGAGTTTTTGCAGACCGGATAAGGTTCGGCTCTAGCGGATGGCATATGCCTTCCTGGGGGCATCCTGATAAATGGACTGGAAATCTTCTAGGGATTTTCCCCTGGGAAATGAGATTTAAACATAAGTGATTTCCAGTCCTTAACAGAAAGATTTTGAGCTCTGGCTTGAATGTTCAAATTACATTCAGCCAGGGCTTTTTTTATTTTTTCTTTTTCTATGTTTAATTCTTTAGATAAATTATTTGCTAATTGTTTGCGCGGATGAGAAAAACCAGCTTTTACTATTTGGAAAAATCTTTTTGAATCAGGAGGACTGTTTTTAGTAATTATTTTAATAATTGCTGAATCAACTTTTGGTTCTGGCCAAAAAGAACTTTTAGAAACATAAGAAATAATTTTTGGCTTGGCGTAAAATTGAACTGACGTAGCCAGTAAATTCATTTTAGGCGGTTTAGCGCAAATTCTTTGAGCAACTTCTTTTTGGACTAAAAGAATCATTTCTTTGGGAGGATTTGCTGATTCTAAAAATTTTCTAATAAGCGGCGATGTTAAATAATACGGTATATTAGCCACTACTTTGTAGTCCAGAGGCCGTGCCTTAAAACATACAATTTTTGCGAAAGTTGTATGTTTTAAGGCACGGCCTCTTAGAATCTCTAGAATATCTCCAACTATAATTTCTACATTCTTATAATCCTTTAAAATCTCCTTAAGCGCATCAGCCATCTGTTTATCTTTTTCTATAGCAATAACTTTTCTTGCCTCCTCGGCAAGTTCTTTAGTAAGTACGCCTAATCCAGGCCCAATCTCTAAAACAGTTTCGTTTTTTGAAATATTAGCTGTTTTAATAATTTTTTGAAGAACTTTTTTGTTAATTAAAAAACTCTGGCCTAATCGTTTATTGGGCTTAAGATTATATTCATTAAGTTGGTTTTTAATACTCACGAAAATCAATTAAATTATCTGGTATATCAGATAAAAAACGAGATGGCGAATTAACCATGGTTTGACCCCAAAGACGGCGCTTTTGGGTAAAAGTTAGATAAACTCGCTGCTTAGCTCGTGTTATGCCTACATAGCATAGCCGTCTTTCTTCTTCCATTTGTTCAGGATTTAAATAGCTCTTTGAATGAGGGAAAATCCCCTCTTCACAGCCAATAATAAAAATAACTGGAAATTCCAATCCTTTGGCGCAATGAAGTGTCATCAAATTAACTAAGTTCCTACTTGTTTCTACCTCGTCATGATTGCTTAACAGAGATATATCTTCTAAGAATTTTTCCAGACCAATGCCTGATTTTAGATTATCATATTTTTGAGCTACAGTAATCAATTCCTGTAAATTTTCCCAGCGTTGTTCCCCTTCTTTATCAAAGGAAAATTTTGAGGATAAATAATTTTTAATATATTTTTCATAATCAGTTTTTTCAATAACTTTTTCTATTAATTTTGTTAAAGGCATTTCTTGACTGATTTTTATAAAATCCTCAATGAGTTGATAGAAATTTTGCAGAGGTTCTTTTTGTTTTGGGGATTGTCCCCAATTTGAATATCTGGCTAATCTACGTGGAGGAACATTGATAATTCTCTGCAAGCTCACTAAATCATTAGGATTAATAATTAGCTTTAGATAAGCCAAGATATCCTTAATTTCCTTTCTGTCATAAAATCTGACTGTGCCAATAATTTTATAGGGAAAATTAGCTTTTAAAAAGGCCTCTTCAACTGCCCTGGATTGGGCATTAGTCCTATAAAGAACAGTTATGTCTTGGAACTTTAGGCCCTTTTGAAACATATTATTTATTTCGTCAATAATAAAATTGCCTTCTTCGCCCTCATTGGCTGTTTCAACAACATTAACTAAAGCGCCAGAAGGATTTTCAGTCCAAAGCTTTTTTTCTTTGCGTTCAATATTTTTATTAATAATATAATGGCTAACTTCTAAAATATTCTTAGTAGAACGGTAATTCTGCTCCAAAAGAATGATTTTTGCTTCTGGATAATTTTTTTCAAAATTAAGAATATTTCTAAAATCAGCTCCGCGCCATGAATAAATTGATTGATCTGTATCAGCAATAAACCAAAGATTTCTGCTTTTCTTTGCTAATAGATTAGTTAAAGTATATTGGCTTAGATTTGTATCGTGAGCTTCATCAACTAAAATATAATGCCATTTCCCCTGATATTTTTCCAAAAGAGCCGGCTGTTCTTGAAAAAGCTTGACTGTTAACATAATTAAGTCGTCAAAATCAAGAGCATTAGATTTTTCAAGTGTTTTTTGATATGTTTGATATATTTTAGCAATGGTTTCAGGAAAATATTCTTGGGACTGTTTTTTATATGTTTGATAGTCAATTAATTCGTCCTTAGCTTTAGAAATTACTTCCCTGACAATCCCTGGCTTAAATTGTTCAGGGTTAATTTGTAATTCCTTAAGTGTTTGTTTGATTAAAAAAAGCTGGTCTGTTTCGTCATAAATAACAAAGTTCTTTTTGTACCCTAAATTATTTAACTTATCTATTTCTTTCCGCAGAATTCGCAGGCAAATAGCGTGAAAAGTGCCTATATCAGACAAGGGCATTTGATTAGAAGCGTTTAATAAGTTTTTAACTCTTTGCTCCATTTCTTGAGCCGCTTTATTAGTAAAAGTAACAGCTAAAATATTATTAGCTGGAATGTCTTGTTGGATAAGATAGGCAATCCGATGAGTTAAACAGCGGGTTTTCCCCGAGCCTGGCCCAGCAATAACTAAAACAGGTCCCTCAAGGACCGTAACTGCTTGTTTTTGTTTTGGGTTAAGAGAGGATAAAAGGTCCATGTGTTTATTCTACTTCTTCCCATTCTTTAAATTGATGCTCTTCTGAAGTTTTTGGAAGAAAAGCCGATGGGCAAAAGCTTTGTTGTGGGTCATAAATATTTTCCCGTTGTTCAAAACCAGAACTCCAGCTTCCTCCAGAAGTCCATTTTGTTCCCACTCTGCTATTGCTAACTACTGAACCGAACATTTCCAAATAATCCCTTTTGCATTCTGGCCAATACCAAGAGCAGGAATAATGATTTCTGCCAAAATGACCGTTTTGAGCTATGTAAATACCGTGCAGTTCTAAACGTTCTGGAACATATAGTCCGATTAGATTATTATCCTGGGCAACCGCAACCAGTCCGTCTGAGCCGTCTTTGGTAGTATATTCAATATTTCCTTCAATCCAGATACTTGTTTCCGTGCTTGGGCTGATTAAATCAGCAGAAATAACAGTAATTTTCCCCTTTATCTCTCCTTCAATCCATAGATCGTCTTCAATAAAAATAAGGCCGCATTCTTCTGAAACAGGATGATTCCCCAGAAAGTTTTCGCTGTCTATAATCGAGTCCTCCCAATGCCATCCATTTTCTAAATTATAAGCATAAATGCTGTCCAATTCAGTAATTTCATAGATATCAATGCTTCTATTATTTTTAAAAATAATATGGTATCCCTGTTTATCTGAAGGAGAAAGATATATTCCCTGACCACCCTGTGTGAGGCTTTTTATTTCAGCTAAATCCATTGTAATGCCGTCGAAATCAAAGGGCGGCGCTGGGAAATTAAAAAGCTCTTCATTGCCATTGGCTGTGGTAAAAACACCAGGACAGATGCAATTACTGCCTTGTGTCCAGCATTGATTAGGGCAAGGAGGACAGCCAAAAGAAGAGGTGCAAATCCAATCCTCTAAAACTGAACTCACTAAAGATTTATTCTCTCCGTCCATTCTAATACCGCCATTAGAATGATATGGCCCTTTTATTTCCCTATCTGCGCCAGCCCAGACATTGTCATTTAAAATATAAGCATAATCAGCCACAGTAGGGCTAACATATCTAACCCTGACTTTTCTTTCAGTGGCTGTATATTTATCGGCCCAGCCAGTTGAGGTAATAGTCACAGCTACTGCTTGGTTGCATTGTTGTTCTCCTTTAATTTCTAAGCTGAACTTTCCTATATTCCCTCCTTCTGGATCAGTATATTCGTGTTCATAGGGTCCGCAGGATAAGCAAGGCGGTGAATCACAGCACCAATCCTCGTCATCCTGAAAATCATTAGGCGCATGAGCTAGGTGCCAGCGATAATAATTTATTCCTGCTTCAGCAATAGTCAAGGCCTGTTCCCGTGCAACTTTTTGGCGAGATTGTTTTAATTGAGTCAAAACAAAACCAGTTAGTCCGGTGAATAAAAGCAAAAAAACTGTTCCAAAGATAAGAACAAGAGTAACAATAGAACCTTTTTGTTCTCCTATATTTGGTTTATTTGTCATAAATTCATCTTTAGATTTCTGATTTGTACATTTGATTCCAATTCAAAATCTTGAGGCGCTCGCTCAGGATTTGCATTAATAATTAGGTAAACACGCATAAGCTTTGTATCTTCTAGCCGAGCTGGCGCTGATAGTTCTTCTCCATTTTCGTCAAAATAGCGAAAAAGGGGTAGCTGATTTCTAATATATCGACTTAAAATTGAAATCTGTTCTTGATCTTGTGGATAACTGACTGGATAATCAGTTGGATTAATTACCCCCTTTCTTAAAGTAGCGCTTTGGTCAACAGATGTTTCTACCCAAGAAAAAATAAATCTTGCTTTAAGGGAATGGTTTCCTTCTTGCCAGTCACAAAAGCCGCTACCTCCAGAGCCGACTGCTGAAGAACTGTCAGCTGTAAACAGTATAGAGCCGTCAGCTGCTTGATCAAGAACATCAAAAGTAGTACAGCCTTGCCAGATGCCGCTGCATTGCCCACAGCCAACTTTGCAGAGAGATTCTAATTTAACCCCATCAGCAAATATGTCTGTATACTCATTTCCTCCGTTCAGATCTCCTTCGACGCATACTTCCACTTCAGCTGAGTCAATAACAGCACTTGAAAAATTTGGGAAATTAACATCACAAGAGCCGCCCTGAGCATAAGCAACGCAGTTGTTAGATAGAGATCCGTTTTGGTAAATAAAATACCTAACTCTTTCAGTAGCGCCGTCTTTGTCAATGTCGCTGTAAAAAATGATTTCATAGTCCTCTGCTTTTTCAATAATATAGGAGCCGTCATCGCCCATTTTGCCCTCTCTTAATTCTCTAGTCATTGTTTCAACTCCTTTTCTCGCTTCGTTAATGGCTATGGACTGTTCTAATGCATAGTTTTGGCCTCGATAAGCCATAATAATAAAACTAGTTACTGCTCCTATGGCAAAAATAAAAATGGCCATAGTAACAAGTATTTCAATAAGAGTAAAAGCAGATTTTGAATCTTGAATTTTAAATTTAGAATTTTGGAATATCATTATGATGGTCCTGTAGTAACTAAATTAATAATAATAGTTTCATCTTCAAAAACATTAACAGTTCCTAAATAATCAGCATGACCATCAGCTTCAATTTCTAGACTATATTCATTAGCTTCTATGGGGATAAAAAGAGTTCTGCCTTGTTCGTCAGTAAATTTAGTCTGGTCATAACCAAGACCGCTGTTATATAATCGGGCTTGAGCGCTAAATATTGCTTCTAATGTTCCAGAATTTCTAACAGTGATTAATAGGCTATTATCTGCTTCTAAAAAGAGATCTACTAATTGATTAGAGTCGGGCAGAAGATCAATATTTTGGCCTAATGGATCAGAAATAGGATCAGTGTTTGATAAATCTAAATTTTCAGCTGGATCTATAAGAAAATCATAGCTATCCCATTCTAATCCAGTAATGCTGATTTGGCCGTTTGAATCAGTAGTAAAATCAGTTGAATATTTATAGACTGGCTCTTCTTGAGCATCCGTGCCAATTATTTTATTTCCTTGGAGATTAAAGGAAATATTGCCAATTGCTGTAGATTCGTCAGTTATCCAAGAAATGCTCCAGTCAAAAAGAATTGGCGTAGTGCTGGTGTTGTTGGTAGAAAGATTGCCTTTAATTTTTAAATGAGAATATGTAGTAGTAGATAAATCGGTTAAATTAACCGGCGAGGAATCGAATCCAATTGAATTGTTAGCTAAATCGCTGTCAGAAACCAACAGCCAGTCAGTTCCGCTATTATAAAAAACTTGATATTTAATGTTTGTCTCTGCTGACTCAGTATCAGTCCAGGAAAATTGGTCCCAATTGATTATATTTGTTGGAACAATTTCATTAGAAAGAAGATAGCCAAAAGGAACGTATTTTATTGTAGTAGTAGCAGTGGTCGTAGCTAAAATTATCTGGCCTTGATTAATCTTTATATCAGAAAATTCAGACATTTTACTTTGATCTAAAAAGGAATCAGCAAAGTTATCGCTTGTCCAAGAAGAAAACGTATTAATTGAAAAATTTGCCAGACGATCAATTGAAAAACTGATTTCAGTTAACTTCCCTTCTACAACAGTAGCATGCGATTTTTCAGGATTGGCAATTTCTTCTGAGCTATAAGTTTGTTCAGTGCTGTACCCTGACTTTGTTATAGTAATTTGGTAAGCAGATGTTGAGCTAGGAGCGCCAGCCACCAAGTATTGTCCTTGGTCATTAGTTTGATAAAAAACATTAATTGATGGTTCAACTTCAGTATTGACAATATGAATATCAGCCTGTGGTATCCCAATGCCCAAAGCGTCAAAAACCGAAATTAAAAGATTACCTCCACCTTCAGTGGTTTCTAATCCCTCAGGAGCTATGTCAGTAATTAGAATTACTTGATCGCCTAAAAAACCAGGCCAAGAAACTTTTATTTTTACTTTTTTATAGTCATTAGGCAAAGCATCGTCAGAAGCTAATCCGTCAAACATGTCATCAACATAACCAATAGTAGTTTTAACCGTGTAATCAATATTATTTCTAGTAATTATTTCTGTCTCTAATATGTTTCCTGAAGGAATACCTCCAAGAGTGCCTACCTGGCTATAGGATAGATTTCTGATCATTTCTATTTTCTGGTTAGCTAGAGCAGTAGCTGTAATTCTGGCACGGCTTTGGCCAATCACCTTAAAACCAAGCTGGAGAACACCATAAAGACCAATAAAAACTATTAACAAAATGGCTATCCCTACAAGCGTTTCAATAAAAGTAAATCCTTTGTTATTCATGGTTAGATTCCTTCCATCATAGAATACATTGGCTGAATCATTGAAATAGCAAAAAATCCAACAGCTGCGCCAATAACTATCATAATTATCGGCTCAATAATTGAAGATAGATTTTTTGTAATATTATCAATTTCTTCTTCATAAAAATCAGCCATATTTTTTAATATTTCGGCCAAATTGCCTGTTTCTTCTCCAACAGCAATCATTTGAATTACCATTGGAGGATAGAGTTTTTTGTATTTTATCAGAATCTGACTCAATGCTCTTCCTTTTTGAACCTGCTGAGCTGAATCAATTAAGGCCTCTTTAAAGCATATATTACCTAATATTCCAGATACAATTTGTAAAGATTCGACAATACCTACGCCGCTCTCTATAAGAGAGCTAAGGGTTCTAGCAAAGCGCGCTGAATTAATTTTTCGGACCAAAGAACCAAAAATAGGCAAGATAAGATATGTTTTACTGAGCGCCTTTTTAGCTTTCTTGACTCTTAAAATAAACCTGGCAAAAAACACGAATAGGACAAAAATAATTATCCCCAAAATAGTATTGTTTTTAAGAAAATTACTCAAGCCAATAATTATTTGCGTGCTCAATGGCAAGTCCATATTGATTTCGCTGAAAATAGAAGTTAATTTAGGAACAACCATGATCATCATTAAGATGCCAATGCCAAACATAGCCACAACAATAACTGCTGGATACATCATTGCTCCTCTAACTCTACTTATTAATTCATGGTCTTTTCTCATTTGTTCAGAAAGTATTTTAAGCACTTCATTAAGATTGCCTCCGGCCTCGCCTACCTTAACCATATTAACGTATAATTCGTTAAAAACTTTGGGGTGTTTAGCTAAAGAATTAGCAAAGGATTCGCCTTGACGGATATTTTCTTTAACTTGATTAATGATTTTTTTAAATTTTGGACTTTTGCTTTGTTCGGCTAAAACTTCTAACGATTGACTAAGAGAAAGGCCAGCCTCAATCATTACTGACAAATGCCTGCTAAATATCATTTTTTCAACTAGAGAAACCCGTCCAATCTTTTTCCAAGCACTCATCAATCTCTGGCTAAATCTGCCAATAGGCTCTCCTTTAATATCAGCCATTTCGGCTGACACAAGAACTAATTCTTTATTACGCAGAAAAGCAGCCAGTTCATGCTGGTTTATAGCTTGTAAATGACCAACTTGTGTTTGGCCTTTTTTATCCTTAGCTGTGTATAGATATGAAGGCACAATATTAAAAATTATTCATTAGCTACTCTTAAAATTTCCTCGATACTAGTTAACCCCTGAGCTGCTTTTATAAACCCGTCTTCTAACATAGTCAACATTCCTTGTTTTTTGGCTTTTCCTTCAATTTGCCCAACTGTTGACTCTTTGATAATCAGATCTCTAATCTCTTCGCTAATTTCAAGAACTTCATAAATACCAATTCTCCCCTTATATCCATCAGGACACTCTTCTGATTTATTTTTGCCAGGTCTAAAGAATTCTATGTTTGACCAATCGTCTTTAGAACTCACAACTTTTTCCTTTTTTAGAGCCCCAAGAATTTTTGTTAAATCAATTTGGCTGCCAATACTTTTAATTTCAGATGAATTTAGCTTATACTTCTCTTTTGTCTCTGGGTAAAGACAACGGACTAACCTTTGGGCAATAATCAAATTAACCGTAGAGGCGATTAAGAAAGGCTCTGCCTGCATGTCTATTAATCGAGGGAATGCTCCAGCTGCGCTATTAGTATGCAGGGTAGAAAAAACTAAATGACCTGTTAAAGCAGCATTAATTGATAAGCTGGCTGTTTCCTTGTCCCTAATTTCACCAACCATAATAATGTCCGGGTCTTGCCGCACCAAAGATCTTAATCCATTGGCAAATGTAAGGCCAATTTTAGGCTTAACTTGTGTTTGGTTGATTCTAGTCATCCTGTATTCAATTGGATCTTCTACGGTGGAAATATTTACGCCTGGTTCGTTAAGAATATCAATTATTGTATAAAGCGTAGTTGTTTTGCCACATCCTGTTGGTCCAGTAACAAGAATCATCCCATTGGGTTTTTTGATGCTATAATGAACTTTTTCCAACGCCTTACTGGTTAATCCTAATTTTTCTAAGGTTAGACCTTTGGCATCTTCGGGTAAAAGCCTTAGAACAACTTTTTCTCCATCGTAGACCGGCAGTATAGAGACACGAAAAGAAATTTTGTAATCCTTTGTTTCTATTTTAAAGCGTCCATCTTGCGGCAAACGATGTTCATCTAGTTTTAGATTGGACAAAACTTTAATTCTTGCGATGATGCCAGAGTGCACTTTTCTGGGCAGCGTCATAGTGTCGTGAAGAATCCCATCAATGCGATAACGAACAACTATTTCTTTTTCTAATGGCTCAATGTGAATATCTGAAGCCTGCTGCAAAATAGCATGTTTTAAAAGAGTGTCAACAATTCTAATTATCGGCATTTGTTCCGCTGCTTTTTCCAAATCTTCTTTGCTTTCTTCCCCTTTGTCTGGGATAGGTTCGCCTTTAATGCTTTTAAAAGAAGATATGGCTCCGCTTTCTTTTTTTATCAAATCGCCGAATTCAGCCTCCAAACTCTTTTGATATTGCTTAAGGGCATTTTCAATGCTTTTCTCAGTAGTCAGGCGAGGTAGAATTTTAAGGTCTGATTTTTTTTTAATAAACTCTATTGTTTGCAAGTCATCAGGATCAAGCATGGCTACTTCTAAATTCTTGCCTTTTTTGCGAAAAGCAACAATATTGTGTCTTCTGGCAATTGGTTCAGGAATTATTTGAAGAACTTCTTTAGCAATTTTTTCTTTTTCTAAATTAATAAAAGGAATACCTAGGATATATGCCTGAAGTTTGCTTATTTGTTCTTGGCTTACTATTTTTTCCTTAATCAAAAAATCGACCAATTCCTGTTTGGTTTTCTTTGCTTCTTGCTCTGCATTAATTAGCTCTTTTTTGCTAACTAAGCCAGCGTCTATAATAAACTTTTTTAATTGTGAATTTTCAATACTCACGAATATAATTGAAAATTTACTTATTTAGGGTTTCTTCTATTTTTTTAACTACTTCTTCCAAATCATAATTCGCTTTAATTAAATAAGCGGCTGCGCCAAAAGAAAAAATTTCTCCTATATCAGCATTGCCCTCTAAATTAGTCAAAACAATTACTGGAATATGTTTTATATTTTCGTCTTTTTTTATTTCTTTTAGAACCTCAAAGCCATCTTTTTTAGGCAGTATTAAATCCAAAAGAATTAAGTCGGGTTTAATCTTTTTGGCTACAGATAGACCAATTTCTCCATCAAGAGCGCTTTTAATTTTGTATCCTTTTCCCTCTAAAAATTGGCTAATGGTTTTTTGCAGGGTTGGCTCGTCTTCGATAAATAAAATAGTTTTCATAGATTTGGAATAATGAATAATGAATAATGAATCATGTTTTCACTTTTGATTCATAATTCCTGATTCATAATTCAAGTTTTAATTGGTAATTCAAACCAAAAAGTAGAACCTTCTCCTTCTTGGCTTTTAAAGCCTATCTCGCCTTTGGAAGCTTTCACAATTGATTTAGTTATAAACAGGCCCAATCCAGTACCTTCGGTTTGATATTTCATCACATTTTGACTGCGGAAGAATTTTTGAAATATTTTTCTTTGATCTTTTTTAGGAATGCCTACTCCGTTGTCCTTAATTTCGCATCTAGCTAAATTATTTTTTTTAATTAATTTAATTTTAACAAGGCCCTTGTCTCTAACATACCTAACTGCATTATCTATTAAATTGCGGAGTATTAAATCTATGCCATGAGGGTCAATTAGAATCAAAGGCAAATCTTCTAATTCCAAAGAAAATTTGACATTGCTTGCTTTAGAAAAGAGACTGTATTCTTTTGTTAATTCTTTAATTACTTTAGTTAAAGATATTTTTTCAAGCGTAAAATTTAATCTGCCCTGTTCTATGCGAGAAATACTCAGTAAATCATTAACCAGATTAATCATACGCTGGTTATTCTCTTTAATATCATTTAGCCTTTCTAATCGTTCTTTGGCTAGAGAATCCTTTTCTTTGAGCATTATTAAATTAAGAGTCCATTTAATGTTTGTCAAAGGACTGCGCAGTTGATGAGAAACAATACTAACAAATTCAGATTTCATTTGATTTGCCTGGGCCAGCTTTTCAAAACCCTGAATAACAAAATATCCTATCATAATCAACGCGCCAGTTATGCCAACAACAATTAAAGCAACTATTTCTACTTGAGCATATTTAATAGCAATAGCATAAGTGCTAAGCATTGACAGAATAGTAATAAAGCCAATTACAATAACTAAAAAATTAGGACATTGCCAAATAGACAAGCCGTATTTGTGGCATTCCTTAACAAAATTTAATTTTTCTAACATTATTAAGAGTATATCATAATTTATTGATTGAGAACAGCCCAGAATTTCAATTGACTTGTTTATAGAAAAAAGATAAGATAGTAATAATTCTTAATGCATCGGAGTGTGGCCTAGTGGCTTAAGGCGCCTGTTTTGGGAACAGGAGATCCCGGGTTCAAATCCCGGCACTCCGACAACAAAGAATACGCGGGTATCGTATAGTGGCTATTATCACAGATTTCCAATCTGTTGACGAGGGTTCGACTCCCTCTACCCGCTCTAAATAACAAAAAGGCAATCGAATTAAACGATCGCCTTTTTGTTTTACTTTCGAAAGCAAAACTTCTATTTAACAGCGTCTTTTAACGACTTGCCTGCTTTGAATTTCGGTACTTTAGTAGCAGCAATTTTAATCTTTTCTCCAGTCCGCGGATTAACTCCCATGCGAGCCGCTCTTTTAGAAACACTGAATTTGCCAAAACCAGTTATAATAATTTCTTGTCCTTTAGAAAGAGCGCTTGTTATTGTATCAAGAACAGCATTAACTACATCCCCTGCCTGTTTTTTTGAATCACAAACTTTGGCAACTTCTTCAATTAAATCTTCTTTAGTCATAATTTTAAGTTTTTTTATTTTTTACTTTCGACCTTTATTATTTCCTCCTCATATATTTTAGCTTTATTGCTTATTTTATCAAGCTTTCCTGTGGATAACCTAATCAATCAATAGAAACTATTTCTTGTATCCTTTGTATTTTTTTTGCCTTATTTTTTTGGCCCATTTCTATTAAAACAGCATTAATTTCAACTGGACCCTGGGCAACTTCGTATTTAAAACCTGTTTGTTTGAGAAAATTTTCTATAGCAGTTTCTTTATCAGCGCCTAAACTTGAATTGCTTGGGCCAACCATACCAACATCTGATATATATGCAGTCCCATTAGGGAGAATGCGATTATCAGCAGTAGGAATATGAGTATGAGTGCCTAAAACAGCAGAAACACGGCCATCTAAGTACCAGCCCATGCATATTTTTTCTGCAGTGGCTTCTGCATGCCAATCAACAAGAATAATATCTGCTTTCTCAGCTTCGTCCTCTAGAATTTCATCAGCTTTTCTAAAAGGGCAGTCGTAGTTTGAACTCATAAAAACTCGGCCAATCAGATTGATTATAAGAACCTTTCTAGTCCCTATTTCAATTAAACTATACCCTTGGCCAGGCAGTCCTGGCGGGAAATTAGCCGGCCTTATTAATTGCAATTTCCTATTTTCCAAAAGAGAGGCAGTTTGTTTTTGGCTCCAAGTATGATCTCCTAAAGTAACTAATCCAACTCCTGTTTCTAAAATTTCATTCAAGCATTTTTCTGTAATTCCTTTTCCATGGGCTGAATTTTCTCCATTAGCCACAATTAAATCCGGTTGGTATTTTTTTTGCCATTTAGGCATAATTTCTTTAAGAGCTTCACGGCCTGGCTGGCCAACAATATCCCCAAAAAATAAAACTTTCATAAATTGATTTATATTATCTTGCGTATTCTACTACTCTTGTTTCTCTAATTACATTAACTTTAATTTCTCCAGGATATTTTAGTTCCTGATGTATTTGTTCAGCAATGTCTTTAGCTAATTTATGGGCTTCTAAATCATTTATTTCCTCTGGCTGGACAAAGACGCGTATTTCCCGGCCAGCTTGGATAGCATAAGCTTTTTCTATGCCTTTGAATGAATTAGCTACATTTTCTAATTCTTCTAAGCGCTTAAGATAAGCTTCTAATGTGTCTTTTCTGGCTCCAGGCCGGGATCCTGAAATAGCATCAGCTACTTGGACAATAATTGATTCCAAACTTTCAAATGGATATTCTTCATGATGGGCCTGCATTGCTTCAATCACTTTTTCATCAGCATCAAATTTTTTAAGTATTTTCCTGCCAATTTCAACGTGTGAGCCCTGAATTTCATGGTCAACTGCTTTGCCAATATCATGGAAAAGACCGGCTTTTTTAGATATATCAACATTAGCTCCCAATTCAGAGGCAATAGCTCCAGCTAGATGGGCTACTTCTAAAGAATGCAAAAGCACGTTCTGTCCATAGCTGGTTCGGAAACGAAGACGACCTAACAACTTAATTAGCTGTGGATTAAGACCTGCTATGCCAACATCATAAACAGCAGCTTCCCCTGCTTCTTGAATTTTTTCACCTATTTGTTTCTTTGCCTCCTCAACTGTTTCCTCTATCCTGGCTGGTTGAATTCGTCCGTCAAGGAGCAACTTCTCCAAAGACATTTTAGCAATTTGCCTGCGAATAGGGTCAAAGCCAGAGACAACAATAGCTCCTGGCGTATCATCAACTAATATTTCCACTCCGGTTAATTTTTCTAATGTTTTTATATTCCTGCCCTCTTTACCAATAACTCTTCCTTTAAGATCGTCGCTTGGTAAATTAACAGTTGTTGATGTCATTTCACTGGCTTGCGAAGCAGCATACCTCTGCATAGCCAAAGCAATAATTTTCTTAGCTTTTTTATTTAGTTCCTCTTGCCCTTCTTTTTCTAAATGATTTATTCTTTCTAAAAGAATCTGCTGATGTTCTTTTTCAGCTGTCACTAAAAGCTCTGATTTAGCTTGCTCTTGGGAAAGCTTGGATATTCTTTCCAATTCTTTCAACTGTTTTTGACTAAGAGCATTTAATTCCTCTTTAATCTTTTTGACTTTTTGGACTTTAAGTTTAAAATCAGAATAATCCTTTTCTAATTGACTGCTTTTCTGGTCAACATTCTGCTCTTTCTTAATTATCCTTTCCTCCATTCTGGTTAATTGTTTTTGCCTGTCTTTTTCCTGCTCTTTAATTTCTCCTAATATCCCATTCGCTTTTTCTTTGGCTTTAAGAAGGGTTTCTTTAGCTTCCTCTTTTGCCTGGCTGATTAATTTATTTAATTTTGATTCAATAGTCCCGGCTTGTTTTTTAGCAATAGTTTGACGAGTATAATAACCTAAAACTGAACCGGTTATTAATGTTCCAATAACGGTTCCAATAAACAGGATTAAATTGTTCATAAATTGATTTCATTTCAAATCTCATAATTATTGTCCTAGCATAATTTTAGAGAATAATTAGGGGCAATTTAAATGATAAGTTTAAGTAATAAATTTAATTAACAAATTAAGTGTAGCAAACAAAAAAAGACCTGTCAATGACAGGTCTTTTTTCCCTCTATTTCTTTTCTTTTTTAATTGTTTTCTTTCTGGTTTCTTTCTTTTTTCGGGGCTCTTCTTTATTAGTTTTTTGAGAAACAATATCAATTTTCCAATTAGTCAATTTAGCAGCTAATCGGACATTTTGTCCTTTAATGCCAATAGCTAAAGAAAGCTGGTCTTCAGGAACAATTGCTTTTGCCTGATTCTTTGCTTTATCTATTTCCACTTTCAATACTTTAGCTGGTGATAAAGAAGCGCTAATGAATTCAGCTGGGCTTTCTGACCATTCAACAATATCAATTTTTTCTCCGGACAACTCGTTAATCACTGCCTGAACTCTAGTTCCTTTCTGACCTATCATAGAGCCTATTGGATCAACTCTTTCTTCATTGGCAATAACAGCAATTTTAGAACGAGAACCAGCTTCTCTCACAACTGATTTTATTTCAACTGTTCCAGAACTAATCTCTGGAACTTCTAATGCAAAAAGCTGGCTAATCATTTTAGGGTGAGCTCTGGAAAGAGAAATTGTTGGCCCATGAGAATCCTTTTGAACTTCTGTAATATATACCCTTAATCTTTGTCCTATTTTATAATATTCTCCAGGAATTTGCTCTTCAGGAAATAAAAGGCCCGTTGTTTTTCCTATATCCATAAATACATTATTATTTTCTATTCTTTGCACAATACCGCTCACTATTTGCCCTTCTTTTTCTTTGTATTCGTCATAAATAACTTCCCTTTCTGCTTCTCTAATTCGTTGAATAATAACTTGCTTAGCTGTTTGAGCGGCAATCCTTCCGAAATCATGATTAATTTCTAAAGGAAATTCTATCTCATCTTCTAGCTTAATATTTTTAAGCTTGCTTTTTGATAAATTAGTTTCTTTAACAGATATTTTTTTAGCATCTTCAACCATAACATGTCTTTCTGAATTAAACCTTACTTTTTTTTCATCTATAGATTCTTCTTGGTCAAATTCTTGATCCTTTATATTAGCTTCTTCATTGTCTGTTTCTACTCTTAACATAGATTCATCGACAACTAATTTCACTTGAGAAACTTTTATTTGGCCAGTGCTTAAATCTAATTTTACTTTAATGTTTTGGCCGCGCCGATTGTATTCTTTTTTGTAAGCAGCTGCCAATGCCAATTCAATAGTTTCGACAACTTTTTCTTTGGCAATGCCTTTTTCTTCGCAAATTTGTTCAATAATAGAACTAAATATTTTCGTGTCCATATTTTTATGAAAAGCTCGTTCTGGGAACGAGCTTTTTTTTCATGACTTTCTAATTTTAGTTTAGCATAAATAAGATTTTCTTGTCAATCAATTAATAATAATAATTAATATATAAATTTATTATTATTATTATAACCCTTAAAATTGTTAATAAATAGTTTTTTTAATTCTATTATTGATTATTATAAAATCAAAAACTGTTAATTTACATTATAATAATTTGTTGATAAATTATTAATAAGAATTTTATAATAATTTAATTTTAATAAAAGAATAATTATTTATATATATTTTATTATTTATATATATCTATATTCAAAATCTACTAATAATAAACTGTTTAGAATATGGGTATTAGTTGTTTATTTTTTTAATACTTAAAGCTATTTTTTCAGCAACGCCTTTTTCAAAAACGCTTGGGATAATTTTATTAGGAGTTGGATTTTTAACTAAAGAAGCTAAAGTTTGCGCAGCAGTTAATTTTATTTTCTGGCTCACTTTATTAATTCTGTTGTCTAAAAGCCCACGGAAAATTCCTGGGAAAGCTAATATATTATTAATTTGATTTTTAAAGTCGCTTCTGCCAGTGGCTGTAATAACTGCTCCTGCTTGTTCAGCGTCTTTAGGCATAATCTCAGGGACAGGATTAGCCATAGCAAAAACAATTGCTTGGGAATTCATTTTTTTAACCCATTCTTTTTTAAGAACATTAGGCGCTGAAAGTCCTATAAAAACATCACTTTTTTCAATAACGCTTTCAATGCGGCCCTTTAGTTTTTCTAAATTAGTTATTTTAGAAATTTCTTTTTTAGCCGGATTAAGACCAGCCCTATTTTTATAAATAGCTCCTTGCCTGTCAATAAGAATAATTTTTTTAGCTCCATAACTAAAAAGAAGCTTAGTGGTGGCAATGCCAGCTGCTCCTGCGCCATTAACAATTATTTTTATCTGGTTAATTTTTTTATTAACCACTTTTAGGGCATTAATTAAAGCAGCCAAGATAACAATGGCAGTCCCATGCTGGTCATCATGGAAAACTGGGATATCTAATTCTTTTTTTAATTCTTCTTCTATAACAAAACAATCAGGAGCTTTAATATCTTCTAAATTAATACCGCCAAAACCAGGAGCAATCATTTTAACGGCCTTAATAACATCTTGATTGTTCTGACTATTAAGGCAAATTGGATAAGCATCAATATTGGCGAATTTTTTAAAAAGCAGACACTTACCCTCCATAACTGGCAATGCGGCTTCTGCTCCAATATTGCCCAATCCCAGAACAGCTGTTCCATTAGTTACAACAGCTATGCTGTTGCCTTTAATAGTGTATTCATAAACATCTGAAGGGTTCTTAAAAATCTTGCGGCACGGTTCAGCTACCCCAGGCGTATAAGCAATACTCAAATCATTTTTATTTTTTAAAGGCACTTTACAATTAACCTCTAATTTACCTTTTTTATTTTTATGTAATTCTAATGATTTTTTATAATAATTCATATTTTTCTAAAATTAGCTAAGCATTAAACATAACTTACACCATTGCGCCTAAAAATCAACCAAGACCGCGTCCTTGTGCTAAAATTTACCAGTGGAGATACTGGGAGTCGAACCCAGATTTCAGCAATGCGAATGCTGTGTATTGCCATTATACTATATCCCCTTAATGATTTTGCATTTAAGGACGTGTTCCAAATATAAATCCTTTAACTATCCAACTCTTTAATTTCTTTCTCACCTTTTTTTAATTCTTTAACCTGCTCTTTATCTAATCCCAGAAGTAGTGTCTGGAACTCACCCATGTGGGTTTTCTCTTCTCTGGCAATATCTAATAAAGCTTTTTTCATCTTTCTGTTTTGTGTCATAGCAGCCAATTGTTCATATAAATTAACCGCATCTAATTCAGCAATCATGCCTAATCGCAGGATCTCTTTATCTAAATCTTTTTTATTAACTTTTTTTAAATCTAAAGGCGATTGAGCTAACATTTTTTTATCTCCTTAATTATTTTTCTCGACCTTTTTATTTGGTCGGAGCGACTGGATTCGAACCAGCGATCTCGGCGTCCCGAACGCCGCGCCTTAGCCACTAGGCCACGCTCCGTTATTTTACCCAGTATTTTTCTTTTATTTCTAAATCAATTTCTTGTTTTTTTTCTTTAACTTTTTTTGTTTTATTTTCCAATTCCTTATCAGAGAGATTGTTTAATTTCTCGGCTCTTTGAGAAAGTTTTTGTCTAGTATTAAGTTTTGGCTCTTCTAATGCTTCTGCCAAGAGCGCCTCTATAATCAATCCCAAGCGAGGCCCCGGCTTAATTTTAAGAATTTTTATTAAATCATTGCCATTGATTTTCAGCATTTTGGCGGAAATAGGGTCTTGAGAAACTTTTTCGATAATATATCGGAGGTGGCGCAGTTTATAGGGAATGGCTTTAGGGCAGCCACTGCCTAATCTATCAGCTACTCTCAGTTTAATCAAGTCATCAATATTCTTAAGGCCAACCCTGCGCAATAATCGACGCACTCCCGCTTCTGTAACTTCTTCAACATCATAGACAAACATATGATTGCGAATTAAAAGAGCTACTTTTTCAATAGTTTTTTTAGGGAATTTAAGGCGTTGTAAAATATTAACAGCAAATCTGGCTCCTAACTGGTCGTGATTGTAGAAAGTGGATTCAGGGCCCTGGCCTCTTTTAGTTTGAGGTTTGGCAATGTCGTGAAATAAAGCTGCTAAGCGAACATCTAAGTCATACTTTTTTTGAGCGGCAAATTTTAAAGAGAGAACTAAATGCTGGTAAATAGTATAAACATGATGTCGATTTTGGCTAATATTAATACCTTTTTCTAATTCCGGGATAATATGTTTTAACAAGCCGGTTTCTTTTAATAGTTCAATTCCCTGGTCTGGTCTTTCAGCTATAATAATTCTAATTAATTCATCGCGAATTCTTTCTTTGGCAATTGCTTGAAGCCATTTAGCGTTTTTTTGTATAGCTTTGAAAGTTTTGTTCTCTATTTCGAAATCTAGTTCTATTGCCAATCTAACAGCTCTTAACATTCTTAAAGCGTCTTCATTAAAACGATCTTCGGCATTATTAACGGTCCGGATAAATTTTTTCTTTAAATCCTTTTGTCCGTCAAATAAATCAACAATTTTTCCTGCTTTATCCAAAGCCAATGCATTAATAGTAAAGTCTCGTCTGGATAAATCCTCTTTTAGGTCTGAGGTGAAACTGATTTTGTCAGGATGACGCTTGTCAGTATATTTTTGTTCGGTTCTAAAAGTGGTAATTTCTATTTCTTGAAGGGTTTTTTCCTTGCTTTTGGTTTTAACAGTGACTGTACCAAAATTATTTTGATAAAAACTGTCTGAGAATATTTTTTGAATTTGTTCTGGATTAGCTTTAGTTGTAATGTCCCAATCCTTGGGTTTTTTATTTAGTAAAATATCTCGCAAGCAACCACCAACCACATAGGCCTCAAATTTGGCTTTTTCTAATTTATTTAAGATGTTTCTAATTTCTGTGGATAATTTTATTTTCATTTTTTTGTTTTTATGATAAAATTGTAGCATGGATAAAATGCAGAATCAATAAGTTTTTAGTTCTTTTAATTAAAGAAAGGAGGTTGTCCACATGCCAAATATTTTTGAGATTACTAATTTTATTGAAGAGCTTAAAGTTTCTAAATTAAGCGCGGTCGAGAGAGAAAGAAAATTGAAAGATTTTTTAGACATGGAGAAAAAGGGGATTAATAGCAAGGCGAGCGAAGTTATTAAGAGAGCTCCCGAAAATTTAATTAGCTTGACTGGCTTTGAACAAAAAACAATACAGTAACGGCAGAGTGGATCACTTCCTATATGATTTATGGGGGCTTCTTTTAAAAAAAGAAGCCCTTGTTTATTTGTCGTATTTATGCTATTATTTCAGGTCAAGTGCTATTATTGTCCTTGTGGTGAAATGGATATCACAATGGTCTTCGGAACCATTATTGGGGGTTCGAATCCTCCCGAGGACGCCAAAAAATTTAAATGCGCCCATAGCTCAATGGTAGAGCAGTTGCCTCTTAAGCAATTGGTTTCAGGTTCGAATCCTGATGGGCGTACTAGAAAAAAATAGGCAAAATTTGCCTTTTTTTTGTTTATCTGATACAATAAATTTAATGCTTAAAACAAACAAAAAAGCAAAAATAATTGAAGAGTATAAGTTGCATAAAAAAGATACTGGCTCTTCAGATGTTCAAGTTGCTATTTTAACCAATCAAATAAGCGAATTAGCCAGACATCTTAAAAAACATCCCAAGGACAATCATTCACGCCGTGGTCTTTTAAAAATGGTTGCACACAGGAGAAAACTTTTGGATTATTTAAAAGGAGAAGATGAAAAAAGGTATAAAAAAGTCATTAAAAAATTAAAGCTTAAGAAATAAATAAATAAATTATGTCTATAATCAAACATCAAGAACAACGAGTGGCTGTATTAATAGATGTCCAAAACATGTATCATTCAGCCAAGAATATTTATAGAGCTAGAGTCAATTTCAAGGAGGTCTTGAAAACAGCTGTGGCTGGACGTAAACTAATTAGATCTGTTGCTTATGTTATTAATACAGAGACCATAGAAGAAAAATCTTTTTTTGACGCTTTAAGCAAAATTGGATTAGAAGTAAAAATGAAGGATTTGCAAATTTTCCCAGGCGGTGTTAAAAAAGGCGATTGGGATGTTGGTATAGCTGTTGACGCGATAAAGCTTTCCGAACAAATGGATGCAATCGTTTTAATTACTGGTGATGGCGATTTTGTGCCTTTGATTGATTACCTCAAATTAAATAAAGGCATTCAAACAGAAGTAATGGCATTTGCTAAAAGCGCTTCAGCAAAATTAATTGAAGCAGCTGATGATTTTATTGATTTAAGCAAGAGCCCGAGTAAATACTTAATAAAAAAATAATTAAATTTTCTGGTCCTTAGACAGGTAGGCTATTAATAGAGCCTAAAGTCTGAGGAGCAGAATTATCTTTTATGAATTACAAAAAATTTAAGACAGATTTGGCAGGCAGAGAACTAAAAGTTGAAGTTGGTAAATTAGCGCAACAAACAAACGGTTCTGTATTAGTTTCTTATGGACAAACAGTAATTTTAGCAACAGCTGTTTTAGATAAAGACCTTAGAGATGTGGATTATATGCCCTTAACAGTTGATTATGAAGAGAAATTTTATGCAGCTGGCAAGATAAAAAGCGGCCATTTTATGAAAAGAGAAGGCCGTCCTTCAGACGAAGCCATTCTTACCGGAAGAATGGTTGATCGGGTTATCCGTCCTTTATTTGATCAAAAAATCAGAAATGATTTACAGGTTGTTTTAACTGTTCTTTCTTTTGATAAAGAGAATGATCCAGATATCCCTGCTTTAATAGCTGCTTCTTTGTGTTTAGGTATTTCAGATATCCCTTGGAATGGGCCAGTAGCTGGATTAAGAATAGGACGTTCTGATGAAGAATGGGTTTTAAATCCAACCTATCAATCCAGAGAAAAAAGCGACATTGATTTAATTGTTGCTGGGAAAGAAGACAAAATTAATATGTTAGAAGGAGGAGCTAATCAAGTCCCTGAGCAAACAATCTTATCAGCTATAGAATTTATTCAGCCTCATCTTAAAAAAATTATTCAATGGCAAAAAGAAATTATTAAAGAAGTCGGGGCAGACAAAATTGATTTAGGCCTTAAAGAATTTGATATAAAATTAGTTAAACAAATCAAGGATTGGCTTGGAGATAAATTAGAACAGGCAATTTATAACCCAGAGAAAACAGAAAGAGCTAAGGGATTATTCCTTTTGGAAAAAGAATTAATTTTGGCATTAGATAATGAGCAGGGTGAAAATCAAGGAGTAATTAAAGACATTTTTGAACGAGAAATTGACCAGATTGTTCATCAAAATATTCTGAAAGCGCCAAAAGGAGAAGAGAAAAGGCCTGATGGCCGTAAATTAGATCAAGTAAGACCGATTAATTGTCAAGTATCTTTCTTGCCTCGTACTCATGGATCAGGGCTGTTTGAAAGAGGAGAGACACAGGCGCTTTCTGTTATTACATTAGGTTCTCTTGGGGACAATCAGATAATTGACAGTATGGAAATTGATACAAAGAAATATTTTATGCATCATTATAATTTCCCCCGTTTTTGCGTTGGGGAAACCGGCGGCTTCCATGGCCCTGGCAGAAGAGATATTGGCCATGGCGCTTTAGCAGAAAAAGCCTTATTGCCTTTAATCCCAGATAGAGAAAAATTTCCCTATACTATCCGTTTGGTTTCAGAAATCCTTTCTTCTAATGGTTCTTCTTCAATGGCTTCTGTAAGCGGTTCTAGCTTGGCTTTAATGGATGCTGGAATACCAATTAAGAATCATATTAGCGGTATTGCTATGGGACTAATGATGGAATCAGACGATAATTACCGAATCTTGACTGATATTCAAGGTCCTGAAGATCACTATGGAGACATGGACTGTAAAATTGCAGGAACAAAAATAGGGGTGACAGCATGCCAAATGGATGTTAAAATAGAAGGAGTCACTTTGGATATTCTTAAAAAAACATTTGAACAAGCCAATAAAGCTCGCTTATCAATTTTAAAAGAAATGGAGCAGGCAATTAAAGAACCAAATTCAGAACTTTCTTCTTTTGCTCCTAGAATTTTGACTCTTAAAATAGATCCGGATAAAATAGGAAAAGTTATTGGACCTGGCGGCAAAATGATTAACGCGATTACTGACCAAACTGGGGCTAAAATTGATATTGAAGATGATGGTCTGGTCAGTATTACTTCAGCTGATGAACAAGGCGGGCAAGAAGCTTTTACCTGGGTTAAGAATTTAACCAGAGAACCCAAAACAGGAGAAATTTTCCAAGGCACAGTGGTTAAAATTACTGATTTCGGCGCTTTTGTTGAAATATTGCCTGGTCAAGATGGATTAATCCATATATCAGAATTAGCTGATCACAGAGTTGAACGCGTAGAAGATTTCCTTAAAATAGGCCAGACAATCCCAGTTAAAGTAAAAGAAATTGATGATTCTGGTCGCATTAAATTAACATTAAAAAATCTTGAAACATAAAAGCTGGAACTTGAAACTTGCAATTCATGTTTCATGTTTCATGTTTTAGGATTTACAAATATGGAGGGATCTAATCAACCACACAAAGAAGAAGAATCAGTTATTCGCACTATGGCTAGCGACATTAAAAGATTGAGCAAAAAAGGCGCTCCGCCAGAAGGATTGCCTGTATTCTCTATGCCAGAAAAAGAGCAGGAAAAGATAAAAGAAGAAGAAGGGGGGAAAGTAGTACAACAAATAAGGCAGGAACCTGAAGCAAAAAAAGAAGAAATAAAAAAGAACGAACAAAGAAAAGACGAAGAACCTCAAGACAAGAAAAAACCAATGAAACTGGTCATGATTATTTCAATTATTGTTTTAATTGCCGGTGGTCTTGGCGGTTTTGTTTACTGGTGGAATTATTTACGGGTGATTCCGCCTTTGCCAGTAATTACCCATTATGAATGTCAAGATTCCCAATGTATTAGTATTAACGGAGAAGGGACAGATCAATGTCAGATTCATCAAGATTGTGAGCCAGTTGAACCAATTGAACCAGTTATTCCAGAAGCGCTTATGCCTATACATAGCACTAATACAATTGAATTCACAGAACAGGACAATCTTATCGAAAAAATTGCTGCTATAGAATTAGAAAAAAATAATATTGTTAATCGTTTAATTGTTAAAAAAGACAACCAAATACTTAATTTATTAGATTTAGTTAGTATTTTGAACTTAGTTATCCCAAAAAATATAAGCAGTTCTTTTGCTGAAGCAGAAATCATAGGCGATAATTATACTTTGTTTTTATATAAACAAACTCAAGGTAACCGTTTGGGACTTGTTATTAAAATCGCTCAAAGCGAGACATTAGCGACAAATTTAAAAGATTGGGAAATAACAATGACTAATGATTTAGAATCGCTTCTATTAATAGAAGAAATACCACCAGCTTTTACAGAAGGATTTCAAGATAATATTTATAGGGATATTGCCATTCGTTATCTTAATTTCCCTGATCCAGGGTTGAGCATTGATTATGGCATACCAGACAATAAACTAATTCTAACTACCTCTCAAGAGAGCATGTATGCGATTATTAGTCTTTTAATGCCTGCATCTGAAAATTAATTCCTATGGTAGCGAAAATTCAAATTAAAAAAGGTTCTTCAAATAGACAAGTTTCTGATGATTTAAAATTAAACTTACGAGGAGAACCAGAGCCAGAATTAGAACAAAAACAGCCATTAAAAAAATGGTTGTTTTTTAGTGTTTTTCTGTTTGTAATAATTGTATTTTTAGTATTTGGCTGGTGTTTTTCTGCTTCTAAAAAAATGACTTTTGCTGATTTAATACCAGAAAACGCTGTTTTTTTCGGGCTAATTAATCAGCAAGAACTTTATCCACAGGTTCATCCTTTTAGTCAATTCTTAAGGGAAAATAACTTCTACGGGCAAAAAGCAATTAACAAGCTAAATAAATGCTTTAAAGAGGCTAGTCTAGACTTTAAAGAAAATATTCAGCCATTCTTTAAAAAACAAGTCGCTTTTATCTTAATGCCAGCTAATTCTGAAACATCTTTCCCTTTTGTTTTTATTTTAGAAAATAAAATTCCTCTAAATGATTTTGGCCAGCTTTTAAGCCAAATTGAGCCTGAATTGAGAAAAGATTATAATTTTTCCTCGCAAATTTACCGCCAAACTAAAAAGACTATTTTAACTCCGCTTTTTTCTATTGCTTCTGGCTTGCCTGATATGTATATTTATGCCCAAATAGAGGAGTATTTTATTCTAAGCAATTCCCAAAAATCCTTAGAAAAAATCATAGATTTAATTATAGAAAACTGATTGTGAGTAAGCTGTGGATAAAACAGCTTGACAAGAGTAGTCTAAAATTAGTAAAATGATAATGTCCTTGGAAGTCTGTTTCTTAAGGACAATCTTTTGCTAGTTATATTTTTAACTGATGTGCAAAGTTTTTAGTTCTTTAACTAAGCTCGCGAGAGCTAATAACTAGTAAGAGAAATAGCTTTTCTGTAAAAAACATGGTTGTTGTTGCGCAGGAGGAATAATATATATAAAAAAAGCGCGATAGCGCTTGATTTACAGGAAAACAAGGGGGGCCTTGAACCTCTTAAAGTAATACATATCAGGTATTAAGGCCTCTCTAATATATCATAGTTTTGTAATTTAGTCAACATTAGTTGGCTTTTTTAATTTTATTGACATTATATTCTTATAATAATACAATTAACATATGAATAATGCCTTGCAGAAAAAACTAAAAAAGAAATTAGAGCAGGAGAAAAAAAGATTAACTAAAGATCTTAGCTTTTTTGCTAAGAAAGATCCTAATATAAAAGGGAACTGGATGACTCGTTTTCCTTTTTTAGGCATGAACCGTTCTCATCAAGACGAAAGCGCAGAGAAAATAGAAGAATACGAAAAATTATTATCTATTGAGCATACTTTGGAATCAAGACTTAAAGACATTGAAGAAGCATTAGAGAAAATAAAAAAAGGCGCTTATGGCCAATGTGAAAAGTGTAAGAAAAAAATTGAAATAAAACGATTAGAAGTTATTCCAGAAGCACGGCTTTGCTTAAAATGCGGCAAAGAGAACAATTCTTAAAAATTTCTAGTATATATATCCCCTAATAACTGAATCGTTAATGTGTATGGTGCGAACGCTCTTTACTCCCCATCCAAGATGATTCATTTCTGAAAAAGTGACCCAATTGCCCTTAACTGCTTCTACATAACCAACATGGCCATACCAGCTTTCTCTTGTAACAATAATAGCTCCAGCTTGTGGAGCTGTTCCAGTCTTATAACCATAAGCTCTTGAATTAGCCAGCCAGGTCTTAGCATGGCCGCTCCAAGGGACAATTCTCTTTTGAGACACATACCAAGTACATTGGCCATAAGGGAAACCGTGGCTAACTCCAGTGCCTGATCCAGAATAGCTTATTCTTGCTACGTATGTTGCTTTAGGAGCAACAGGCGCTGGCATTTGTCCGTCTGGAATGATTAATTTTTCACCAATTTGAATAGTCCCATTAGCCGGCAAATCATTAAAAGCGATAATTTCTTCGGTTTCTGCATCATAGTATTTGGCAATCCAGCCAATTGTTTGTCCGTCTTTAACTCTATGCAGTACTCCAGTAATTGGCAAAACAGTTAATTCATCGCCTGGCCGAATAATGCTGATTTCTTTAAGATTGTTAGCCCAAAGCAAGGTATATGTGCTAATACCGAAAGAAGCAGCAATGCTTGAAAGAGTATCGTTTTCTTGGACAGTATAAGTAATTAAACCACTCCTTGGCTCTTGGGTAATAAAAGTAATGGGACTGGTCTGATTTAGAAAGGCATTTTCTTGCAGAGTTGCTAAAGCAGAATTGCTGTTTATCAATACATCTTGGTTGTTATTATCTAAAGGATCTGACTGATTGGTTAAGCCAGCCAATGTATTAACCGCTAAACAGTTTTTATTAATGGCAAAATTGTTCTGTATATTTAATTCATCAGTGGATTGCTCAACAGTAACTGATTTATCTCTGTTAAGGCAGGAGATTAGGATCGATTCCGTGCCTTTGACCGGATTAGCTAAAGACAAGCTTATACAAAATAAAACAACTGCTGCTAAGAGCAGTTTTTTGCTTTTTTCTATATCAATCTTAAATTGTTTGATCGTACTCATGAGTACAATAATAGAGTATCAAGAAGATTTCTTATTGTCAATCCCCATTTTGTGGATAGCAATAGCTAAGCGAGATTTCTTTCTACTAGCTGTGTTGTCGCTTATAACATTATGCTTAGCTGCTTTATCAATAGCTTTGTAAGTCCTGGGCAATGCCTTAATCGCGTCTTCTGTTTTTTTGTCAGCAATTAATTTTTTAATCTGCTTGACTGAAGATTTCATTTTTTCATTTTGGTGAAGATTAAATAGCCGTTTTTTACGGCTTTGTTTTAAAGCTTTTTTAGCTGATTTGATAATAGGCATGAAATTAGTATTTAGTATTTAGTATCTAGTATTTGGTATATTACCACCATATTTTATTTTTTACAAGTTTATGGTAGGATTTTAAATATGATTGCTTTATTAAAGGGAAAAATTGAATTAAAAACAAATAAGTTTGTCATTCTTGATGTAAGAGAAGTAGGATATAAAATATTCTGTCCAATTGCTGTTTTGGAAAAAATAGGCGATAAAGGAGAAGATGCTAAATTATTTATTCATCTTTACTCAAGAGAAAATATTTTAGATTTATATGGATTTTTATCCTTTGAAGAGTTAGATTTTTTTGAAATGCTTATTTCTATTAGCGGTATTGGGCCTAAGGCTGGTTTAGCAGTTTTATCAATTGCTTCTTTAAAAGATTTAAAAACTTCTATTGCTAGTGGCCAGGTTAGCTTGTTAACTAAGGTTTCTGGAATTGGTAAAAAAACAGCTGAAAGAGTTATTTTAGAATTAAGCAGTAAAATATTAGCTTCTGGAGATGATGTTAAGAAATTAATGACTGATGATGAATCAATTGATGCTTTAGTGAGCTTGGGCTATACAAATCGCCAGGCCAGAGAAGCTTTAAAACAAGTTTCTGGGAAAACAAAAGGGACAACCAATAGAATCAAAGAGGCGTTGAAGGTTTTAGGGAAATAAAAAATATGGATAAAAATCAATGGGATCAGTTTGTTATTAAAAACAATGGTTCCTTTTTGCAATCTTGGCAATGGGGAGAATTTCAAGAATCATTAAACCGAAAAATATGGCGAATACAGACAGATAATTTAAAAGCATTAGTAATTAAATACGATTTGCCTTTGAATAAAAATTATTTATATTGTCCAATGGGATTGGTCACAGAAGACAACATAAAGAGTTTTTTAGAAGAGATTAAGGGAATAGTCCAAGAAGAAAAGAGTGTTTTTTTTAAGATAGAGCCAGACAGATTACCAAGGTCAGACCTTTTTGAAAAAGGTCTGACCTTTAAGCAATCCCAAAAACAGATACAGCCGTCAAAAACAATAATTTTAGATATTACAAAACCAGAGCAGAAATTATTAGAACAGATGCATCAGAAAACAAGATATAATATTAAATTAGCAAAGAGAAAAGGAATAGCGATTGAAGAATCAAATAAAAAAATAGATGATTTTTTAAGATTATCAAAAGAAACTGCTAAAAGGGATAATTTTCATATTCATGACCAAGGATATTATAAGAAAATGATAGAAGTTTTAGGAAAACAAGGAATAATCAGATTAATTTTAGCTAAATACAAAAATAAAGTTATTTCTGCTAATCTGGTTTGTTTTTTTGGGCAGACAGTTGTTTATTTACACGGCGCTTCTGATTATAATTTTCGTAATTTAATGGCTCCTTATTTATTGCAATGGCAAACAATTCTACAAGCCAAAGAGCTTGGTTTTAAACATTATGATTTTTGGGGAATTAATGAAAAAAAATGGCCTGGAGTAACCCGTTTCAAAAAAGGGTTTAATGGTCAAGAAATTACACATCCCGGCGCTTTCGACCTAATTTTTCAGCCATTGTGGTACAAAATTTATAACTTAGCCAGAAAGATTTCATGAAAAACTTCTTAAAAAGAATAATACCTAATTTTTTGTTGAATTGGTATCATTTTGTATGGGCTTTTTTAGGGGCAATTATTTATGGATTCCCTTCTAAAAAACTGAAAGTGATTGGCGTGACCGGGACTAATGGCAAATCCACGGTTGTTTTTTTGATTAGCCGAATTTTAGAACAAGCTGGTTATAAGGTGGCTGCTCTTTCTTCAATTCAATTTAAAATTAAAAATAAGGTCTGGCCAAATAATTTAAAAATGACTATGCCAGGCAGGTTAAAAATCCAGAAGTTTTTACAACAAGCTGTTCAATCTAAATGTCAGTATGCGGTTTTAGAAGTAACTTCAGAAGGGATTAAACAGTATCGTCATAAATTCATTGGCTTTGATTCAATAATTTTTACTAATTTAACGCCTGAACATTTAGAATCCCACGGAGGATTTGAGAATTATAAAAAAGCCAAGGGTAAGCTTTTCCAAGCGTTAAAAAATAATGGAAAGATTATTGTCAATTTAGACGATCCATCAGCTGATTATTTTATGAAATTTCCCGCCAAAAAAAAGATTGGCTATACTATAAATTCTGAAGTAAAATTCAAGTTAAATATTTTAGGCCAATTTAATATTTCTAATGCTTTGGCCGCTATGTTTGCGGCTCAAGCAGAAGGAGTGTCTTTTAATAAAATAAAATTGGCTCTAGAAAATATAAAAAGTATTCCTGGCCGGATGGAATTTATTATTAAAGAACCATTTACAATAATAGTTGATTATGCTCATACTCCTGATGCCTTGGAAAAGGTTTATCAAGTAGCTAAACAGATAGTGTCTGGCCGTTTAATAGGCGTTTTAGGAGCGGCTGGCGGGGGACGAGACAAATGGAAAAGACCAGAATTAGGCAAGATTGCTGCTAAATATTGTGATTATATTATTTTAACCAATGAGGATCCGTATGATGAAGATCCAAGCCGGATTTTATCTGAAATTAAAAAAGGAATTAAAAATAAAGCTCCATTTGAGATAATTTTAGACAGAAGAAAAGCAATTAAAAAAGCGATTAGCTTAGCTAATCAGGGAGATTTGGTTATTATTACTGGCAAGGGATGTGAACCGTGGATATGTGTCGCTAATAATAAAAAGATACCTTGGGATGATAGGGAAGTGGTCAAAGAAGAATTATGCTAATTTATTTAGAAAAAATTCTTTTTTATTTTTTGATTTTCTGTTTGCCTTTTCAAACGCGGAAAATATTTTATCAATGGGGAGATAGCTTTAATGAATGGACTAGCGCTTATCTTTATTTAACTGATGTTCTGCTTATTTTAATCTTTTTTCTTTGGTTCTGGCGGATAAGAAAACAACGATTTTTTAAGAACCCATTTTCATTTCAAATGATTATAAAAAAACCCAGTTTTTGGCTGGTGTTTTTTTTAATTATCAGTTCTATCTCACTAATTCGGGCAAATAATATTCAGCTAGGTTTTTATCATTGGTTTAAACTTCTAGAAATGACTGGCTTGTTTTTTTATTTAAAATATAATTTTAAACAACTCCTCAATTTTAAAAAATTGGCTTATGTTTTTATTGCTAGCGGTTTATGCCAATCTATCATTGCTATTAGTCAATATATTCAGCAAAAGAGTTTGGGGTTAAAATTTTTAGCAGAAAGCCCTTTAGGAATAGAGATAGATGGCATAGCTAAAATCATTGTTAATGGGACAAAAATTGTTCGTGTATACGGAACTTTTCCTCATCCTAATGTTTTAGCTGCTTCTCTTGTCTTGAGTATTTTTTGTTTTTATTTTCTCTGGCTAAGTAAAAAACATTCCTTTTTGGGTTATTGTTCGTTGCTCATTGTTTATTGTTCATTGCTTACTGCCCTCTGGCTTACTTTTTCCAGAATTATTATCTTTACTTTTTTATTGTCCAGCTTAATCTATTTTATTTTTATATTCTGGCAATCTCAAAAAATAAAAGACAAACAATTTTCCAAAAAAATTATCTCAATTTTTTTATTGTTCATTGTTTATTGTTCTTTGTTCATTGTTCCGGCCTGGTCGGAAATTTCTTCGCGTTTTTCTGTTTCCCTGACTGAACAATCAATTGGTCTGCGTGTTTTTTATACTCAAGCTGCCTTTTCTATTATTAAGGACTGTCCTTTATTAGGAATAGGCATAGGTAATTTTGTTTGGGAAATTAGGCAAATGATTAATTTGCTATCGTCTTGGATCCATCAGCCAGTTCATAATGTATATTTATTAATTGCTAGCGAAACAGGACTGATAGGGCTAATTGTTTTTTTGCTTTTTTTATTCCAATTATTAAGACGATTCAATAAACAGCGAACAGTGAACAGCGAACAATACTATGTATTACTGTTCATTGTTCTTTGCTCATTGTTTATTGGCATATTTGACCATTTTTTCTGGACGCTTCAGCAAGGTCAATTGATGTTCTGGTTAGTTTTGGGTATAATGAAAGCTAGCCGCTTTTATTAATTATTACTATGCGTTTTATTGCTGATTTACATATTCATTCTAAATATTCACGGGCTACTTCTAAGGATATGGACATTGATCACCTTAATAAGTGGGCCAAAATTAAGGGAATTAAAGTCATGGGGACTGGCGATTTTACCCATCCTCTCTGGCTAAAAGAGCTTAAAACAAAGCTTGAACCGGCTGAACCTGGTTTTTTAAAATTAAAGAAATCAACTCGTTCTTCCATTTTAGATAATGATTGGATGCCTGATAATGGAAATAATAGCAAAGAAGATAGAAAAATACGTTTCTTACTAACTAGTGAAATAAGCTGTATTTATTCGAAAAATAATCGAACTAGAAAAATCCATATTATTATTCTAGCTCCTGATTTTAAAACAGTGGAAAAAATAAATACTCGTTTGGGCTGGATTGGCAATCTTAAATCAGATGGAAGGCCAATTTTAGGATTAGATGCTAAAGAGTTGGCTAAAATAGCTTTTAATACTTCTGAAGATTGTATGGTTATCCCTGCTCATATTTGGACTCCCTGGTTTGGTTTATTTGGAGCTAACTCTGGATTTGATTCTTTGGAAGAATGTTTTGAAGAATATTCTAAATATATTTATGCTGGAGAAACAGGATTATCTAGCGATCCAGAAATGAATTGGCAATGGCAGGCATTAGACAAGATTACTTTAGTTAGTAATTCAGACGCGCATAGTCCTAGCAAAATTGGCAGGGAAGCAAATATTTTTGATACTGGGTTAAGTTATTTAGATATGAAAGAAGCAATTAAAAGCAGAGATCCTAAAAAATTCTTAGAAACAATTGAGTTTTTTCCTCAAGAGGGCAAATATTATTATGATGGGCATCGTAAATGCAATGTCTGCTTGACTCCAAAGCAGGCTAAAAAAATAAATAATATTTGTCCTAAATGCAAAAAGCCATTAACTATTGGCGTTTCTCATAGAATTGATGATTTGTCTGACAGAGAAAAAGGAGAAAAGCCAAATAAGACCATTCCTTTTAAACATTTAATTCCTTTAGAAGAAATTATTGCTGATGCAAAAAATATAGGAGTATCTAGCAAGGCTGTTAGGGAAGAGTACAAGAATTTGATCAAGCATTTTGGCTCTGAATTTAAAATACTTTTAGAAATTGACATTGAACAAATAAAAGGAGTTAGTTCAGCTGAAATTGCTGAAGGAGTAAAAAGGGTTCGTCAAGACAAGGTCCATATTGAGCCTGGATATGACGGAGAATTTGGTAAAATTGAAATTTTCAAAGACAAAGAACGAGATAATTTTTCAAAACAATCCAGTTTGTTTTAACATGAAAGGGTTTTGGTTATTTTTAATTTTAGTTATAATAATAGAAGGAATGAAACTATGAATAATCAAGAACAAAATAAAGAACAAAAAGAAAAAACTGTTCGTGAGCCAGCTGTTGAAGGGCAATTTTATCCAGAGAACAAAGAAGAACTGGCTCAAATGATTAGCCAGTTTTTGAATGAAGCAGAACTGCTTGAAATAAAAAAGCCAGTTAGGGCCTTGATTATGCCGCATGCTGGTTATGTTTATTCTGGAGGAGTGGCAGCTTATGGATTTAAGGCAATCCAAGGACAAGACATCAAGAAAGTAATTTTGATTGGCTGCAGCCATAATTTTCATTTAAATGGAGTAATTATTGATGGCAATGATGCATGGCAAACGCCTTTGGGCCAAGTAGATTTAGATATTGGTTTGCAAGATGCCTTAATAAAAGAAAGTTCTTTATTTAAGGTTGATTCCAGCACTCATAAACCAGAACATTCTTTAGAAGTGGAAGTTCCTTTTTTGCAAACTGTTTTAAAGAAATTTAAGCTTTTACCTATTTTAATTGGTCACGAATTAAGCGAAAATGATTTAGAAGAAATTAGCAATGCATTATCTAAATATACAGATGATAAAACTTTAATTATTGCCAGTTCAGATATGTCTCATTATCCAAGTTATGAAAAGGCAAATTATGCTGACAAGAAAGTTATTGACGCAATTCTAACTGGAAAAATTACTAATTTGCAAAATACAATCAGTAAATTAGAAAAAGAGAATATTGATAATTTAAATACTTGTTTATGCGCTCAAAAAGCCGTGGAAGCAGTTATAAAAATAGCAGGGAAAATGGATAATTCAGAAATTAAGTTTTTGAAATACGTTAATTCTGGCGACCTGGATTTTGGAGACCCATTACGAGTAGTTGGATATTCTTCTTTTGCTTTTATGTGGGATAATAAGGATTCTGCATTTGAACTTAATTTTGAACAAAAAAATAAGCTTTTAGAAATTGCCAGAGCATCAGTAGAAAAATATGTTAAAGAAGAAAAGATGTCTGATTTTGAAATAGAAGATTCTTTATTAAACGAGAATTTGGGTGCTTTTGTTACTTTGAAGAAAAATGGCCAATTGCGTGGCTGTATTGGCCGGTTTGAACCAGATATTCCTTTGTCTCAAGTAGTTTCCCAGATGGCAATTTCTGCTGCTGTTCAAGATAGCCGTTTTACTCCAGTTCAAGCGGATGAATTAAATGATTTAGAATATGAAATTTCTGTTTTAAGCCCATTGAGAAAAATAAATGATTGGCGTCAAATAGAACTTGGCAAACACGGTGTTCAAATAAGACAAGGCCTTTATTCAGGGGTTTTTCTACCCCAGGTAGCTACAGAAAATAACTGGGATTTGGATAAATTTATGGGCGAACTATGTTCTCAAAAAGCCGGTTTGTCCTGGGACTGCTGGAAAAATGATGATGTAGATTTATATGTCTTTACGGCCGAGGTTTTTCATTAAGAAGATATAATTGACAATTATCAATTAATTTGTTAGATTTCAGAAAAATAAACGACCTTAACAATATAATAATGGAGGGAATAAATGAATAGCCAAGAAATAGAAGAAATGGCTCATAAGATGAGCTGGCAGAAATTTGTTGCTATGGAAGAAAAGGAGAAAATTATTTTTCTTAACAATTTGCATACTGGCAATCCCTTTCATGTTTTATTTGCCCAGCAGTTTAACCGAGAAAATTTGGATCTTCTTTGCCAAATAGCTGAAAGAGCCAGAACTATTAATAAAAATAAACAAGAAGGAGTGAAATTTTTAAGAAAATTACTCTCTGGCACTCATGCTCTTAATTTCTTTTATCAGCCAAGCAGCCGAACATTCCTCTCCTTTGAAACAGCCCAAGAAACTTTAGGTATGAGTATC